>Ga0070734_10000836_pt1 | contig 53839 bp, 50 predicted proteins | sample Coa_R1_8_FD_66444 | JGI IMG/M metagenome (GOLD analysis project Ga0070734, IMG submission 66444) | Surface soil microbial communities from Centralia Pennsylvania, which are recovering from an underground coalmine fire - Coalmine... | ecosystem: Environmental > Terrestrial > Soil > Unclassified ...
CCCGGCATCCGACCCGCGGTAATGCACCGCCACGTCTGCGCCCTCTCCCGCCAACCGCAACGCCACCGCCCGTCCAAGTCGCTTCCCCGCCCCAGTCACCAACGCCACTTTGCCGCTCAATTTCATTTCCATCGCCTCAACTTAACACACTCTCTCGACTCCCCTTATAATCTCCCTTCACTCAGGAGCCGCCATGAATCTCGACCTTCTCGCCATCGCCGCACATCCCGACGACGTCGAACTCACTTGCGGCGGTACTCTCCTCAAAATGGCGCAAGCCGGCTACAAAACCGGCATCCTCGATCTCACCGCAGGGGAAATGGGCACTCTCGGCACTCCCGAAACTCGCGCCAGAGAAGCCGCTCTCGCCGCAAAAATTCTCAAAGTAAAATACCGCGGCACGCTCGGCGTCCCAGATTCCGACGTCCACGCCTCGCGCGAACACAAGCTCCGCCTCGCCTCGGCCATTCGCGAACTCCGCCCTCGAACCGTCATCATCCCTTACTGGGAGGCCCGCCACCCCGACCATTACAACGCCGCAACTCTCTGCTACGAAGGCTGCTTCCTCGCTGGCCTCAAACAACTCCCCATCCCCGGCGAGCCCTTCCGCCCGCACAAGATTCTCTACTCCACCGCTTTCACCCATGTCCGCCCCACCTTCGTCGTCGACATCACCGCCCAATTCGAACAGCGCCACAAAGCCATCCGCGCCTTTCATTCGCAATTCGCCGGCGCCACTCGCAAACGCAAAGTCTTCCTCGCAATCGACCGCCTCGAAGACGAAATGAATCAGCTCGCCCGCCACTACGGCGAAATGATCGGCGTCCGCTACGGCGAGCCCTTCCTGCAAAAAGAAATGATGAAAGTAAACGATGTCGTGGACATGGAAGTTAGATCGGTCTAGCTGCGCGCTCGCCATCGTGATGCTGACGGTGTTGCTGGGTTGGTGTTGCTGTTGGGGTTGCTGTTGGAGTTGCTGTTGGTGTTGTAGGGGCCGCTTTCCGAAGCGGCCCTTCTTCAATCTCAACACGAACGACAAATTCGACTGTAGTTGTCTTTCCGAAACCGACCCTCTTCGATGTACCCGCCAAACTGAATTTCGAAGTCAAACTTCGCTTTTGATCTCTTGCTTCGGCCGGATTTTCCGCATTCAATCTCTAATCTTCTTGCGCCGGCACGTACCCCGGCAAATTTTGTCCGCCCGCCACCCGGTCTACTTTCACCCGAATCAGCGCCTCATTCTCCGCGCCGCTCTTCCGCAGTACGGCCATCGTCGCCAGCGCCTCGGAGTAAACCCGCGTCACCAGGAAGATATCCCCTGTCTTTTCATGTTTCCACAGCTGACCAATCTGAATTTTCGCGACGGGCATGACCATTCCGACTTTAGTGGCCGCCGCATAGGGTGTCAACCGCCACTTTCCTCCCCCGTACCCACGCAACACGCTTAAATCACCGTTCCCAAAGAAACCTTCCGGCCGCCTTCCTCATCCTACTAAAACGAACATCTCCGGCCGCCTCGCTCACGCCGGGTGTATACTTCGGTTTTGGGGAGGTACCCTCCATGCAAGCCATCCTGCGCCGCTCCCTCAAGTTGATCCTCGTTGCGGCCATTGCTCTCGTTCCTGCTTCCTTGCCGGTCTACGCCCAATCTGCGGGCGATCAATCCACGGGAACTGGGACTCAAGCGCCAACTCAGGACCCGCAAGCTCCCGCTCCGGCCCAGCAACCGACCACCGACGCTGCGAAGCCCGACGCCTCCAAAACGGATTCCGCCAAACAGGACCCAAGCCAGACCGACAAGCAGAAGCAAGATCAAAAGAAGCCCACCGGTGACGTCCCGCGCGACACCCCGATTCAGCAGCAAGACACCGTCCATCCAAAGAATTCCAAGCAGGACGTTGACGCCATTGGCAATCGCAAGCTTGGCGGCTTCAACATGCACTCGCTCGAAACCGACATCGCCATCGGCAAACAATACGCCCAGGAAGTCGAGCGCTCCTCCAAGCTCATCGACGACCCCGTCGTCGTCGAGTACGTCAATCGCGTCGGCCAGAATCTCGTCCGCAATTCCGACGCCCGCGTCCCCTTCACCATCAAAGTCATCGACTCCGACGAAGTGAACGCCTTCGCTCTTCCCGGCGGCTTTTTCTACGTCAACAGCGGCCTGATCCTCCGTGCTACCGAAGAAGCCGAACTCGCCGGCGTCATGGCTCACGAAATTTCGCACGTCACCGCGCGCCACGGCACTCGCGGACAATCCCGCGCCGAAGTCGCGCAACTTGCGATGATTCCCTTAATTCTTCTCGGCCCCGGCGGCTGGGCCGGCTACGGCATCTATCAGGGCCTCAATCTTTCGATTCCCTTCGCCTTCCTGCAATTCAGCCGCAGCTTCGAGCGCGAAGCCGACTACCTCGGCCTCCAGTACATGTACAAAGCCGGCTACGACCCGAACGCCTACATCACTTTCTTCGAGCGCGTTCAGGCCGACGAAAAGCGCCGCCCCGGCACCATTCCAAAAGTTTTCTCAACGCATCCGCCCACGCCAGAACGCATTCAGAACGCGCAGCAGGAAATCGCCACAATTCTCCCCGCGCGCGATGAATACATCGTTTCCACTTCCGAGTTCGACTCCGTCAAAGCGCGCCTCCGCAACATCATGTTCTCGCGCAAAGCCGTGGACAACGCTCCCGGAAAACCAACTCTTCGTACTCGCACCGAGCAGACCGACAAGCAAAAGACGCAGACTCAGACCAGCGATCCAAACTCCACCGACGACGATCGCCCAACCCTCAAGCGCCGTCCCGACAGCCGCTAATTTTTACTCTTTTTTGGTTCTGGTGGGGCCGCCGTCAGAGGCGGCCCTTCTTGTTGAATGGCTCTTGCCCATTCGATCTCCGCGGAGCGCAAACTCGAAGCGCTTCCCCTCCCACGTCGACCACAAAAAACGCCGTCATCTCGACCGCAGCAAGCCAACGCTTTTGCTCTTCCGATTCATTCCGATGAATCGGTTGGCTTGCGGAGTGGAGAGACCTCTCCTCCATCTCGCACACCCCGGCCCACGATCCGCGCGGCACCTCTCCATTTTTTTCCTTTTGAATTCCCGCCGTCCTACTTCTTCTTCCCCGCCTTCTTCTCGGTCGACTCTTTCTTTTCTTCTTTCTTCTCCGCCGCCGTGCTCTCTTTCGGCGCTTCTTTCTTTTCGCCTTTATCCCCGTCACTCTTCTCCGACGTACCGCCATCCTTCGCCGGACTCTTCCCCGCATAGTCCGTCACATACCATCCCGATCCCTTGAACTGAATCGCCGGCGCCGTCAACAAGCGCTCCACTTTCCCGCCGCACTTCGGGCACTTCTTCAAATGCGGCCCCGACACGTTCTCAATCTTCTCGGTCTTCGTCCCGCATTTCACGCACTCGTACTCGTACAGTGGCACTGCTCGCTCCTCCAAAAGGATTCTGAATCTCGCAGTATACCACGCGCATTCCGCGCTCCTCGCGGCCGGCTGCTCTTCGCGTACCTCTGACCCATGTAGGGGCACGATACATCGTGCCCTCTTCGGTAGGCGGCATCGAAGACATGCTGCCCACGATCCACTCGGCAGGATCGCGCGTCCCGCGGCATTCCGGGTTAAGACCGCGGGTTTTGCATTCCATTGGGAACCCATTCCATATCCGGTTTTTCGTTTTTACTTTCAACTTAAAACTTACAACTTAAAGCTATAAACGCCCCTCCGGCTCACTCGTTTCGCCCACTCCGCCCCATGCTACACTCCCTCCGTGTCCTCCACCTCCACCGTCGGCTGCCTCTACCTCGTCGGCACCCCCATCGGCAACCTCGAGGACATCACCCTCCGCGCCCTCCGCATCCTCAAAGAGTCCGACGAAATCGCCTGCGAAGACACCCGCCACACCCAAAAACTCCTCTCTCACTACGAAATCAGCAAGCCTCTCGTCTCCTATCACGAGCACAACGAAATGACCCGCGCCCCCGAACTCGTTGTCGCCATGGAGCAGGGCGCCAAAATCGCCCTCGTCAGTGACGCCGGCACTCCTCTTGTCAGCGATCCCGGCTATCGCCTCGTCACTCTCTGCAATCGCCACCAAATCCCCGTCATCCCCATCCCCGGACCGTCCGCGCTCCTCGCCGCCCTCTCCGCTTCCGGCCTCCCCAACGAAGAGTTCCTCTTCGTCGGCTTCCTCCCGGCCCGCACTGGCGAACGCCGCCGCGCCCTCGAACGCCTCCGCCTTGAAGATCGCACTCTCATCCTTTACGAAGCTCCCCATCGCGTCGCCGAAACCATCACCGATGCCCTCGAAATCCTCGGCGAGCGTCCCGCCTGCCTCGCCCGCGAAGTCACCAAGCTCCATGAAGAGTTCCGCCGCGCCACGCTCTCCGAACTCTCCGCCTCCCTTGAAGAAAAGCCCGTCCGCGGCGAAATCACCCTCCTTATCGGCGCTCCTCTCCCCGGCCAGTCCGTCGCAGGCGACACGTCTCAATCCCTCGCCGACCGCGTCGACGAACTTATCCGCCAGGCCAAGCTCGACCGCAAAGAAGCCCTAAAACTCGCCGCCAAAGAACGCGGCCTCACTCGCCGCGAAGCCTACAGCAAGCTCATCGAAGCCCCAAAAGAGTCGATCTAGTGGCCGTTCACCGCGAGAGCCCACAAAATGAAAAGGGCTGGACCAATGGCCCAGCCCTTTTAAGTTCTACGAATACTCAGTTGAGGGTCAGTATCGCGCTCTTCCTATTTCCGCCGCCGGAAGCCCAGCAGCGTCAGCAACCCTGTGCCAAGCAACGCAATGCTGCCGGGTTCGGGTGTTGCGGTCGCCGAGGTTTCGTACGTCACGTCGTCCATCGTGTAGAAGTCGTTCGATAGCGAAAATACTCCTACCTTGGAGACAAGTCCCGAGTAACCCGACGACAGAAAGGTCGGGGTTGAGCTTGGATCAAGGGTACTGGAAGTCCACAGCAGGTTCCCAATCGAATCGTAGAGATTAAAGGTAACGGCAGCGCTCGCATACCCAGAGAAGAACGCCCCATCAAACACCTCGGGGGTCAGGAATGAAAACGTGTATTCACCCACGCCCGTCCCCGGAGTGTACACGCGATTAGGCGCCGAATTCGGCGTATATGGCGATTGGTTGGACCCGTAGTAAGTCCAACTTCCGCCCCAGTTTATCCCGCCGTAACCGTCGGGCACTGCTGCTTGCCCGACCAAATCATCGAAACCGACCACCACAGTGTCTGCCTTGGCGCAGAATGACGCCGCGAGCAGAACAACCAAGGCAACCAAACACTTTTTCATCATGACGATGCGACCTCCTGGCCGCTCAGTCTTGTCGCGCATTACTGCACGTAGTCGGCCACGGCGAACTCTTTTGTTTTCAACAGCTTTTCAGCACGATGTGCAGGACTTTTCCCCTTTTTTCCACCTCTCTGCTTGGGTTTGACTTTTCTTTCCGCTCCCCGTCTCTAACGAGACTCGATTAAGAACAGCGGAAGTGGAACCGCCACCACCAGCGGTCTCAAGTTCCTGGCAGATCCACCTCGAAACACCCGAGAGTGAATGCGAACGGGAATGGCCCGGGATCGCTCGTTCGGTATAACCCGTCAAAGAAGACAAGTGCGCGCTCACCCATTTCTTCGTTAAATTGAAACGTGGGCTTCCATGGACCGGAGTGCCAGCCGCGATCTTCGGCCGTCATGATCTGGAGCGGCTCGCTCCAGTCGGTGAGCTCGCCCGACGGTGTTTTCCCGCTGCACCACCAGAGACCGGTTTCAGGCGACGGCGCGCCGCCGGAAAGCCAGACGCGAGCGAAGATCGCGTCGAAAGCATCCCCTCGCTGACGAACGCAGAAGTCGAACATCTTCATTTCAGGCGGCGCAAACACCTTGTGCTTGCTCCACCGCGTGCCGCCGTCGTCGCTCTCCGCATACCCGTGGACGAGGTAGTCCTCCTGGTTCGATCCGGCCACGTACCACATCTTCCATTTCCCATCGTGATAAATCAGGTTTGGTTCGTAAACGCTTCCGTGTTCCCATTCTTCCTGCGCAATGAACACAGGTCCAGGCTGGGCCATCCACTTCTCTCCATCCCACTCCAGAAACCCAATGGCGTATGGCCCCCAGAGGTTCTCCGCCGCGCCCGCGTAGTAGATGCGTTCCACCCATGCCGCTTTGCGAGGGTCCCACCCTCTTACGTACGATGGGCAATGCCGCCCACCCTTGCTATCCCATCGGCCGCCAAGGCTTGGCCCAGCAACTGGTTCTAGCTCTCCGGCTGCATCCCGGGTCAGCTTCCAGCCAGCGGCGGCGAGAGGCGCTTTCGGAAGCAGTGATGCGCTATAGATTTCCGTCGCTCCGTATCCGTGGGCTTGGCCGGCCAGGTACATCCACCATTGGTCGCTTCGTTTCACAATGGTCGGATCAAGCACTTCGGCCCCGCCCGAGCCGGTAGAGGGATCGCGAGGATCGAAGATCTTCACTTCCGCCCCTGAAATGCGTTTTTTGAGGCTAGCCATGGTGCTCCTAGCGTCCTCGACGTCAGTCATTCTGTGTTCCGCCCTTGCAAGCTCATTGTAGTTCCAGCACGTCCAACCGTCTCTCAACTTCAGATTGCCCGTCATCCTCGCGAATCGCTAGGCTAAACTGTCATTCCGCGGCACCTCGCTGACGTAGTAGCGCAACGGTCTTTGTTTCGGAGCCAGGAAAGCGAAGCGCGTACCCGAGCGGTGTGCATTCCACTACCTCGTCGAGCCGTTCGTAGTGGCCTGGGAGTTTCACGCGAACCGCAAGGTCCGCTCCGCGTTCCAGCAGCAATTGCGTTACGGCGAAACCCCAATCCCGATTTTGCGACGCGGCATGGAAAATCGGCGTCTGCCCACCGACACCAGCCCCATCGAGTGTCGCGCGCGCATTTACGTCCGCTCCACGATCAAGAAGCAGTCTGGCCGCTTCCGCATCTCCGAACTCGGCGGCAACATGCAACAACGTTGCTCCTTGCAGGAGCAGGCGACGACTTGCGGTACTGCCACAATCAAGTTCCTGAAATCGCCGATGGACGAGATCCGGCGCCATGTCCAATTGCTCGGCCACTCGGTCAAGCCGGCCCCGCAGCAGGTCCAGAAAGCACGGCACGTTGTACTTCGTGGTGCCCCCAGCACCGACTAGAAGTTCAACGCACTCGCGCAAGTCCGGAGAGCGTGTGTATGTTCCGATCAGATAGTCGAGCGCCGTGGTCCGTTGGCCGAGCTTCGGGCAGTTCGGGTCAGCACCATGTTCTAAGAGCCATTTCAGAGAGGCAGGATCAACAACTTCGCAAGCGCCGAACAGGATGGGGTAATGCCCGTTCCATAAAGCGTTCACATCTGCGCCGCGGGAAACGAGAAGCTCCATCATCGCAACGCGATCGCCTAGCGCTGCCCGCATTAGGGGTCCATCGCCACCCTGGTGGACGTCTGATCCGTGATCGATCATCCACTCCGCCATTGCCAGCCTCACGGGACTGGGCGGTTCCGGCGGCACGCGGCATTCCGCAACCCAGGTGAGCGGCCCATTCTTGGCATAACCAAGCGGAGCGCGGTGCAACGTAGGGTTGCGGGTCATGAGAGTTTTGACTGTTTCGAGGTTGTTGGTGTCGATGGCTTGCTTGAGCTGCCCGGTCTCTTCAAGCAAATCGACGTGAGCCTTGAGCTTGGGCCAACTGGCAAATCCGTAGAGACGCGCGATCTCGAACTGCGCCTCGCTCAGTGATTTCACGCCTCCAGCTTTCAGCAGGTTCTTGGCTTGGTCCTTCAGATATCGGAGATTGGGCCGGTCGGGAAGGGATCGGGGCTCTTCTGTGGAATCGGTCACAACGACCTCCTTTCATCGAGTGCCCATTGTCCGCACATTGGGCTGAAAGAAGGTTCGAAAAAATGGATTGCAAATCGGGCGGGCTTCTACCCTTTCCGCGGACCGGATGCGTCCCCAACGCAAAAGTGAGCTTAGCACAAAACGATGATGCGGGCGGTCTCCGAACAGGCAACGCGGAGCTTTCAGATGAATCGTCGGCCAACCAAAAGTAATCCGTTTCACCAGTCACGCGGCCCGCCTGCGCTGATTCTTATGCCGGGTGGTGCACTCGTTCGGAATGACCACAAATGAATGAGTTAGCAACTCGGAGTGGCCTACCCTTTGCGCCTTTCGAATTTTGCAAAGGGTGGGTTCTTTCCTTTGACTTTCCTTTCGGTTCGAACCGTTTTCCACGACCCATTCGAATTACCACATGAATTAATATTATTTGAGTGACAACACAGCCTGCTCTGGTTTATGCCGTGTTTTGTTGTCGCGCCGGCCGGTCTTCGGCATTCCGCCGCGCGTTCAACTCCTGCTTTCTAATCTGCCGGGTGCCCTAGGTTCCGGTGTTGGGAACCTGGGTCTTGGGTTCGCCTTTCTTTTCGCTCAACGCAGCCATTTCGCCCCACTCGCCGTCAAACGCAGAGGGTGCCTGACTGCACCTCCCAGCGCTTCACGACCCAATCTTCCACTTACGTCACTTCCCGTTCTCATCACCATGTTCCGGTGTATCCTTCTACTATGGTCGATCAGCGCACAGTCAACTGGACCTCCACCGGCTCCCCCGTCGCACGCTACCTCCACGGCCTCAACATCGACGAGCCTCTCGCCATGCTCCGCAGCAGCGTCACCAGCTACTACGAAGCCGACGGCCTCGGCTCCATCACTTCTCTTTCCAACTCTTCCGGCTCTATCGCCAACACTTATTCCTACAACTCCTTCGGCAACCTCACCGCCTCCACCGGCTCGCTGACCAACCCTTTCCAATTCACCGCCCGCGAACACGACGAATCCGGCCTCTACTTCTACCGCGCCCGCTACCACGACCCCTCCTCCGGCCGCTTCCTCTCCGAAGACCCAATCGGTCTAGCCGGAGGCGATGTCAATTCTTATAACTATGCAGCCTCAAGCCCTACAAACTTCGTTGATCCCTCCGGCCTTGACTACACAACATCCAAGAGCGCGGTGGGACCCGCGGTCTATGTAAATGCTTCAATCACAATGTATGGCGAAGGCGCGAGTGCGCGGCTCGCGGAAAAATGGCAGAAATGGATAACAGAAACTTGGAACAACAATCCGGGCTTCGGAAAATGCAGAGTGTTCTTCAATGTGCAGGTGATCGCTGACCCGAGAGCCACGAGCTGGCGAAACGCGATGTCCGATCCCAACTTTCCTGGTGCAAACAACTACATTTACGTTCCGGCTGGGTCCCCGTCAGACCTTGGAAATCCACATATTAATTTTACAAGGCCGTGGAGCTTCTCGACCGGTATCATCCCCTCGGGCACCTTAAGCTTTACCGTTTCGCACGAATTTGGTCACCTGCTTCACCTTCTAGACTCGAAATTCGGAGGACGCAATATCAATCCCCTGCGCCCATCGGATGACATCATGAATGAAGGCTTTGTAGTCAGCCAATACGACATCAATCGAATCATCGGCAACCAGTGTGGGTGCGAGTAGATGTCCTCGGCTGGTGGTGCCGCCCCCATACAGGGAACAAAACGTTGGACTTTGGCGCTCCTTCTCGCAGCACTACCAGCAACGGCGTGCTGCAAACCCTTCGACCCGGCAACCCAAAGCGAAGACGCGTTGGCACGCGCCTGGATCCACGACTGGACAGGAAAAACAGACTGGATAGAAATCACGGCCTGGCAGAGTGTTTCAAGCGCTGGGATGCCCGAAGCCGAGGAACTATTACACGATTCGGCTGTCGTGCAGTTGTCAGAAGAGCGGGCCCTAAATTTCGTTGGCCATCCTAACCTTAACCTTCGCGAATCGTCCGGAACTACGTTCCTTCTGCGCGCAGTTGGCGATAGCGAGAACAGATGGCCGCTCGAGGTTTTTGTCGATCCCAAAGAGGAAATCTGGATAGGTGGGGGAGCAAATAGTCGCTGCCCCGTCCCAATGCGCCGCCGTGCAGTTGTTGCTCGATTGGTACGCCAACCGGCACGCGTCTACGTGACTTTTGTTGTTGGAAAGTGAGCCGGTCGCCCCAGGTTCCAGTGTTGGGGACCTGGGTCCTGAGTCTAACTTTTCCGCGGGTGGCACCGGATCAGCAAGAAATGAACGGGTAGATGTGCCGTAATGGCCTAGCCCTTGCGACTTTGATTCGTCAAGAGTACAGGCCTAAAGGCTCCTGTCGCGATTCGAATCAAGTAAACTTGACAACTAAGGTATAATGGTATTTGCAGTCCGGCGGCGACAGGATCGCCGCTCTTGTTCTTTGAAAATTTCACGGCCACCGACGCGCCCAACTCGCGCCTCGCCCTTAACTGTCGACTGCCAACTTCCTCCGCCCCCTACCCCCGAGCTAACTGCTTTAGAATGAATACTTACGAAAAAGAGGGGGAGGGGGGGGGTGGGGGTCAAGCCGCTCCTCCGGCGGGTTCAGCAGGTAGGTTCCATTGTTTCAATAGCTTGCGCACACTTTGCACAAACCGCGCGCCTCAAAATCCCTGTAACCCTCTTTCTTCTCAAAGCTTTGCGTGCACTTGCGAAAACAATGGGGGGTATACCTCTCCACTCTCCTTCCCAGTTGAAATCGCGGCGTGCGAACGCTCAGCAGAAATCCGAAGCCGGCAGCCCTTCTCAACTGAGCACATCCTCGCGCACCGCTCTTGCCCACAGCTCGAAATCGCGGCAAACTGTGGTTCCCTTCCACATCGCGTGGTCTTTCTACGGCCCGCGACGCCAAAGCCAATTTCATTCACCGCCGTTTCTCCCGCTGCCCTCTCCAGCGTTGCCGGCAAGGGAGCTTTGCATGTCCACCACTCTCGCTCTGACCGATTCGGCCACTGAGCACTCCGCAAAGAATCATTCCGCGGACGATCCGCAAAGCAAACGGATCGCGGAACTCGAAGCCGAACTCGCGCTCCATCGCGACCTCCTCGAACGCGTCATCAACGTCACTTCCGAAGCCGCCCAGGGCAATCTCGAAGCGCGACTCATCGGCTGCGACGATTCGGAAATCCTCGGCACCGTCGCCCACTCCATCAATCATTTGCTGGATATGACCGACGCGTTCCTCCGCGAAGCCGGCGCATCGCTCGAACACGCCAGCCACGGAAAATTTTTTCGACGCGTTTTGCTTCGCGGCATGCGTGGCACGTTCCGCCATAAATCGCAACTCATCAACGAGGCCACCGAAAAAATGGCACGCAACGCCGCCTCGCTCAAGGAAGTCGAGCGGCTCATCGGTGAGTCCGCAGAAATCGCGCAAGGCGCCGCACGCGAATCCACCGAAGCTATCACCGTCGTGAAAAAACTCGGCGAAGCCTCGGAACGCATTGGCAGTGTCGTCCTTTCGATTTCGCAAATCGCCTGGCAGACCAAGCTTCTCGCCTTCAATGCAAAAATCGAAGCAAGCCGCGCGGGCGAAGCCGGCCGCGGATTTGAAGTTGTGGCGCAGGAAGTAAAGGAGCTTGCGCAGCAAACCGCCGTCGCCACGGACAGCATCTCTCGCGAAATTTCCTCCGTGCGAAACGAAATCGGCCACACCGCCGACGCCATCAGCACCATGAGCGGCACCATCGGACAGATGGAAGAAATCTCCAACACCATCCAGGCCGCCATCAACGAACAGACTCGCAAAAAGTCCAACGGCGGAATTTAGCAATCCGGAGAAAAGCAAATGCGCGAACCGACAGTCACTCCAACACAAATCGAACGTTTCTTTCCCGAAGATGAAATCATCGTCAGCAAAACCGATCTCAAAGGACGAATCACCTATGCCAACCAAACGTTCCTGAAGATCGCCGGATTCACGGAAGCGGAAGTTCTCGGCCAACCGCACAGCATCATCCGTCATCCCGACATGCCGCGCTGCGTCTTCAAACTTCTTTGGGACACGCTGCATTCCCGCCAGGAAATTTTCGCCTACGTCAAGAACATGTCCAGGAACGGCGATCACTACTGGGTCTTCGCGCACGTAACGCCAACTTTCGATGAGCGCGATCAGGTCGTCGGATACCACTCCAGCCGCCGCGTGCCCGACCGCAGCCAGGTGGAACTCTTTACGGGCCTTTATCAGCAACTACTGGACGAGGAGCGCAAATTTCCCGATTGGCGCCAGGGAATGGAAGCATCCACGCAGATGTTGCTGAATGTGATCTCCGCGAAAAAGATGGAGTACGATGAATTTATTTTTTCGGTGTGAAATTTATTTACGCGCCGCCGCCGCGGAATTTACGTTTGGCGGGAAATGCATTTTGTCGAGAATTGCTTGAAAACGCGGATCGCTTCGCAGCGGATCGAAAATCGGATCCACCGCGACGGAAGTCGAAATCGAATGGTCTGCGTAGGCACGCTCGAGGCAGGCGATGGCATTGGGCCCATCGTTCAAGCCAACATAGGCGAAGCTTTCGAGATACCCAACTGCTGCATGATTGCCGTAATTCCGCCGAAGATTGGATAGTTCGTCCGACGCTTTAGCGCGATTGTTCATCCGGCCATATATATAGCTTCTCATCGCCACCCGGAAGGCGTTATCTGCCTGCTTCTGCCACTCTTGAGAGTCGGCGAGCGCTTCCGCGTACATTTGCTTTTGGGAATACACGTTTTCAATCATATGGCCGCGAGGAAATTCGGGCTGCATATCTAACACAGTTTTGAACTGCTCAATGGCTTGGTCATATTGCCGCGCGTAAAAGAGAAAAACGCCGCGGTCGGTCGCAATTATCACCGACAACGGGTCCAGCTTTTTGGCAAACTCGATTTCCGCAATGCTTTCGCCGGCGCGACCTGTCAGGGATAGCTCTTCGGCATACCAGTGGTGGGCCGTGGCGTAGTTAGGATCGAGTTCGATCGCGCGTTTGTATTCTTTCTCGGCGGTGGTCCAGTCCCAGTCGAAATTCTGTGCAATCAGCGCCAGCGACGTATGGCCTTCCGGGAGTGTGTCGTCGAGTTCGACAGCTTTCCGCGCGGCGGCGCGGGCCTGAGTTTTCACGCCGTCGGCGGGTTTAATGTAGTAGGAGCTGATGAGTGCGTACGTATCGGCAAGACCGGCGTAGGCGCGAGCGTAGCCGGGATCTTTTTGTATGGATTGTTGAAAGCATTCCAGAGCGCGCTCGAAACCCTGCGTCGATCGCTTATTCCAGAAATATCTTCCCTTCAAATAAAGATCGTACGCCTGATAGTTTTCTGGGGAGAGCGATTCATCAATTTTTGGCAGTGCGCGCGGCGCAAAATTCAGAGAAAGTTCCTTAGCGAGTTGTTGCGCGATTTCACCCTGGAGCACGAGCAATTTGTCGAGCGTGCGATCGTATTCGCGCGACCAGACGTGGCTCTGATCCTTGACTCGAATGAGTTGCGCAGTAACGCGGACTCGTTCGGTATCGCGGCGCACAGTGCCTTCGAGCACGTACTGCACGCCCAACTCACGCTGAATACGATCGAGGTCCGCGCCTTCCCGTTTATAGCGAGCGACGGAAGTTCGCGCTATCACGCCAAGGCGCTGCGGATTAACGCGGCCGAGCTGCTCAATCATTTCTTCGGTGAGACCGTCGCTGAAATAGTCCTGGGAAGCGTCACCGGTGAGATTGTCAAAGGGGAGAACGGCGATCATGACGCGGCCGTCGCCGGACGGAACGGCTGGTTTTGTTCGCGGCCACTTCCAGACGGCGATCGCGACGATGATCACCGCCAGCAGACAGACACCGACAGCCCATATTCGACGAAGCGCTGAAGGACGGGTTTGAGATTGCGACGAGCCAGCGGCTGGAGCGGATCGCGCGGCACTCAGATTAGAATGAGCAATGGTCGCTGGTGGATCTTCCTTGACGATGACTTCGACCGGCGCGACAAAGCGGTAGCCGACTTTTGGGACGGTCTCCACATAGCGGGAATTTTCCGGAGAGTCACCGAGGGTGGCGCGAAGTTTCTTGATGGCACTGTTGAGACTGTGCTCGAAATCGACGATGGTGTCCGTGCTCCACAGGCGGACACGCATCTCCTCCCGGGAAACGATTTGGCCGGGGGATTCCAACAACATCAGAAGAAGGGCGAAGGGCTGGCCGGACAGGCGGACGCGAAGGCCGTGTTTGCGGAGCTCGTGAGCTGCGGCGTTGAGCTCAAACACACCGAATCTGTAATGCTGCCCTCGGACCATTTGGAGATTATCCTCGACCCAGCCTGGCGAGAGCACGAAATGCCTGGGAGAACCTGACCATCACTCGCTGTATGTCTATTTATATCAAGCGCTTGCACGGTCAGCAACAAATCATGCCGCGAGCATTGCCTAGCCACCACTACTAGCTCAGATTGCAACGAAACGAGCCGCTCCAGTCTCCCAGAGCGATTCAGCAGCAAAATTCCAAGATCGTAAGGGTGAGGTGGCGAGATTATGTTCCGACTGTTGAGCCGAGATTTGCAGCTTCAACGGCGTCTGACGCTTGCGTTGTTCGGTGCGGTGGCATTGCTGGCTGCGGCAGGATTGTTGATTGCAGATGGTGGTCATCTGTTTGTTCCCGTTTATCAGGAGTTCCGGGACCCGAACGGGCGGTTTGCCAACCTGAATATGGGAGGGCCGACCGACACGAGCAAGAACGCGTTCTTTCAGGACATTGGTACAAACGGGCGCCGGTGCGTGACTTGTCATCAGGCGAGCGACGCGTGGTCCGTGACGCCACCCCACATTCAAAGGCGATTCGAAGCGACGGACGGAACAGATCCAATTTTCCGCCCGAATGACGGATCGGGTTGCCCTACGCAGGATGTCTCGACGGTAGCGGCACGGCGGAACGCGTACAGTCTGCTGCTGAACAAAGGATTGATTCGAATCGAGCAGCAAGTGCCGGCGAACGCGGAATTCACGGTGCTGAACAACGACAATCCGTACGGCTGCACGAGCACGTCAGCCATTTCCGCGTACCGGCGGCCGCTTCCGACGACAAACATTCCGTACTTGAGCACAATCATGTGGGATGGCAGGGAGACGTTCAAGAATCCGGATGGGACATTCCAGCCGATTGCGAATGACCTGGCACACCAGGCGACGGATGCAACCACGATACATGCACAGGGACCTGTGCCAACGCCGGACCAAATTCAACAGATTATCGATTTCGAAACGAAGGTTTTCACCGCGCAGACGGTGGACCACGAGGCAGGCGAACTGAGTGACGACGGCGGAAACGGCGGGCCGGTGGCGCTTTCGAAGCAGCAGTTCTTCCTTGGAATTAACGATCCGCTCGGAGGGAATCCGACGGGCGCGGCGTTTACATCGCAGATTTTCACACTGTACGACAAATGGGGGAAGATCAGCGATCGAAACTACGACGAAAACACCGCGGCGAGGCGATCGGTTGCACGAGGCCAGCAACTGTTCAACACGATTCAGATTCCGATCACGGGGGTCGCAGGGTTGAATGATGTGCTGAAGCAGCCGGTGATCAACGGATTTTGCGGAACGTGCCACGATTCGCCGAATGTGGGCGATCATTCGGTGCCGGCGCCGTTGAATATCGGGCTGGTCGATCCATCGCGCCGGACCCCGGACCTGCCGCTGATTACGGTGGTTTGCAACGCCACTGGCGCGCAGATGCAGGTGACCGATATTGGGCGAGCCATGGTGACGGGAAAGTGTGCGGACATCGGAAAGTTCAAAGGCCCAATCCTGCGGGGACTTTCGGGACGGGCACCGTACTTCCACAATGGATCAGCGGCGACGCTGATGGACGCGGTCAATTTCTATGACACGAGGTTCAATCTGAACCTTTCTCAACAAGACAAGGATGACTTGGTGGCGTTCTTAAAGACGCTTTAGAGGAAACTCGCAAGTTCCAGATCGCTCACGCCCGCGGTCCGGGCGTGAGCGATTTTCTGCGAATGGCTGGACACAGGGGATTCTACTGACCGAGCTTCCCTTTCAGATCGAGTTCAACTTCGACTTCTTTTTTCACTTTCAAGAGAAAGTTGCTGGGGTCTTTTAGGCCCCACTCGATGAACGGAATCTTGAATTTCGCGCTGCCGGACCATTGCCCTCCGGAAAGTTCGGCATGCACCGGAACAATCAATTCGTGCTCCGAACCGTGCAGCAGAAATTTTCCGTGTAACTGCAAATCCTGGTTCCCTTCCGGCAAGATTTTGCCTTCCACGCGGTCAGGGCGAAACGTAACCTCAGGGAATTTGGCGCTCTCGAGAATTTCCTTGTGCATTTTCTTGTCGCGAGAATCGTTGCCGCTCGCTCCGCTCGCCGCCGAGACGACTACTTCTCCTTCGACCTTTCCGGTTGCCGGATCGATGCGCAGCGATCCCCCTTTGACGGAAAACGTGCCATGAACGGTGTGAAGGGTGGTGTCCAGAATCCAATGAACGGAGCTCTGCGCGGGATCAATTTGTAAAGCAAGCTTGGAAACGGCGGGCGAAGCGGACTGAGCCGGCGCAGCGGCCTGCAGACCGTGCCCAATGACAAGCAAGCACAGTAGAGCTAGCGCAACAGCAGATACGGCGTTCCTTTTTCCAGACCAGATTTGAGTCATTCATCCTCTCTGCTACGCAAATAGAAGTTTTAGGCCCAAGCCTGCACCGGCAGCGAGTCTATCCGACCACCGGCTGCCGGCCGTGTGAATGGAAAGCAAGGACTGGAACAGCTCCGGCTTATCCGAGAGAGCACCCATGACCCTGCGTCGGAGCATGGGGCGGCCATCTATCGACAAGAGGAGGCGCGCCATGTTCATGGAGCGACGAGAAATGGCAGGATGCGTTCGGTTATAGGAATTCACATCGTGCTGGGCGATGGCTTCGATGGCCGCGAAGGCTTGTTCAAAGCCAAGGCGTAAACCCTCTCCGGTAATGGCATCGACGATGCCAGAAGCGTCGCCCACCAGCAAGACGTTGCCGTGGGCGACGCGCCTCAGCACGCGGGTTCCGGCGATTGCGCCACGTTCAACGGAAGAGGTCGCGGCACCCAGCAATCTCTTATTGAGTTCTGGATGGATTTCCAAAAGGGCCGGAATCCGAGCGTGACGATCGCGAGACATGAAGACAACGCAGACTTCGTCGGAGGCGACAGGCGTTACGTAAGCTTGGGAGTCCGCGGCCCAGTAGATTTCGACGAAGGGTGACCACGGGGCGATGCGGAAGTGCTGCTGGCGAGCGAATCTGCGATGCGAAGTGGAAAGCCGATCGAGGCCAAACCATTTTGCGACACGAGACTGCACGCCATCAGCGCCAATGAGCCAGCGGTATTGGAAACTCTGACCGCCGGCTTGCACGCAATCGTGTTGGATCGCGGAAACCGGCGTATTCCACAACATGCGAACGCCTACACGCTCGGCGGCGCGAACGAGATGTTCATGCAAAACGGTGCGGCGAATACCGAGGCCCGCGCCTTGCGGAAATTCGCCCTTCGCCGCGAGAGATTCGTCCAGAAATTTGATTCCGTGAAAGGCGTAGCCGTGTTCTTTCGAAACTTGCACACCAAGACGAGTTAGCGCGGCGAGAGTAGCCGGCATCAAACCTTCCCCGCAAGCTTTCTCGATGGGAAACTGGGCACCGTCCGCGACTACAACGGATAATCCTTTTTTCCGTGCGGCGATCGCCGCGGCAAGGCCAGCAGGCCCACCGCCCACAACGAACACGTCGGCTCGCGATGACATCTCCGGCATCTCCCCTTTCTGCAAACAGCGTTGCGCACGGCTAAATGCGAATTGCGTTGCGAGCGAGCGAAAGCGCTTCCGACCAGAAGCTCATGGAAGTGTGCATCTCGTCGACGATTTCACGCAGCGATTTCACGAATCCGTCCAAATGCTCTTCTGTGGCCACAAGCGGCGGCGCCGCTTTCAAAACATTAAAGTTGTTTCCGCAAATTTGCGTGAGGAAATTCTTTTCGCGGAACATTTTCCGGACGACGATTTGTCCGAACATGGCGGGATGAATTTTCCGGAAAGATTCGAAGGCGACTTTCAGAGTCAGCTTCTGCGGCGCTTGAAACTCGATTCCGGAGAGCAAACCAAGACCGCGGACGTCTTTGAGCATTTCGTAGCCGGAGAGCTCGTGACGCAATTGAGCGCGAAAGCGTTCGCCGAGGAGCTCGGCGCGTTTGCCCAAATCCGATCGTTCGAGGACGTCGAGGGTCGCGAGGCCCGCGCGCATGGAGAGGCTGTTTTCGCTGAAAGTCGAAGTGTGAACGATCGCGCGCTTGAGAGAATTGTAGACGGCGTCGTAGATATTTTCTTTCATGAGGACGGCGCTGACCGGAACGAGACCGCCACTGAGCGCTTTTGCGAGGACGACGATGTCCGGTTGCACCGCGAAGTGATGAGCGGCTAGGAATTTCCCGGTACGAAACATTCCGGTTTGAACTTCGTCGAGGACGAGCAGCGTTTGCGTCTCGTTGCAAAGCCTCCGGGCAGCGGCGAGATAATCGGCGGGAGGAAGGACAATGCCTGCTTCGGCCTGGACCGGCTCAACGATGAACGCGGCGAAGCGTTTCGTGCGAAGTTGTGCTTCAAGAGCGGGGAGATCGCCGAAAGAAACGGCGGCGGTGCCTTCAAGAAGAGGGCCAAAACCTTCGCGCCAGAAGGCATCGGTCATCAGCGACAAGGCTCCAGCGGTTAGACCATGGAAGCTCGACTTTGCCGCGAGCAAACCTGCGCGACCTGTCGAAGCACGGGCGAATTTGATGGCGGCTTCGACTCCTTCGCTGCCACTGCTGCCGAAGAAAACTTTGGTGAGTCCACCACCGGCGAGAGTGCAGAGACGTTCGGCAAGCTGGCCAGCCAGGTGCGGAACATTGCTCTGCAACATGACGGGGCCACATTCATCAAGCTCGTTTTTGACGGCACGAATGATGTCCGGATGATTGTGGCCGGTGTTGTGAACGCAATAGCCGGAAAGAAAGTCAACGATACAGCGGCCATCCGCGGTGAAGAGTTCCGCACCGAGGCAGCGCGTGTATTCGACATTCAGACCGAGCAGGTCCAGCAAGGCGACCCATTGTGGGTTTACATATTTGGCGTAGGAATCAGTCGAAGCGGGAGCCAGGGCAGTCGCTGTCATATCTGGCTATGGATGCAAACGGGCGGGCTCAGGATGCATGGTGATGTCGGTCACTTAGGTTGAAGGACGCCGCAAATGTGGGGATTCCCGTGCTACGGAGCATTCGATCCGTGCTTTGGGTTCGACGTCTGCAGGGCACAACGTCGGCACAAAATAAAAGCGCCCGTCCTAATGCATCGGACGGGCGCAAACTTTTTGTTGCGTCGCGAGTTTAGCCGGCGACGGGGGCGGCGTCGCGTTCGGCGCGGCGTCGCGCGAGATGGCGCATGGCGATGTTAAGAAAAATTTCGCCGCAGGGCGTTTCGATGGCGAGGACCATCGCTTCGGTGTCCTGGCTGCAAGCGAGACCTTCGTCATTGACGTGAATTTCAGGCGGAAACACTTTGAAGCGATAGCCCTGATCGTTGAGCAGCGTGACGGAATTTCCGATGACCATGTTTGCGAGTTCACAAACTGTTTCGCGAACAACTTGATCGCTGGCGGTGACTTCAGAACCGGCAAGAACGCTGGCGACGCGGACAGCAACTTCCGGCGCGAGATCGAGGATGATGCGGCCTTCGATGTCGCCCTTGATGGCGATCAAGGCAGCGACGCCCTTGCGGCGATAGGCGTTTTCTTCCATCGAGAGATCGCCGATTTTCGTGGGCGCGCTCAACGATTCCGCGAAGACTGCATCCGCGGCGTTGATGAACGGCTGGATGAGTTCCATTTTCATGAGCGATGTTCTCCTGCGAGAGCGACAGGCGCACCTGCAGCGCTGGGGTCGTCGCTCAAGACGTAGCGAAGAATCTCGTAAAGGACTTCGGGCTTGACGGGTTTTTGGACGAAGTGCTTCGCGCCCTTTTGCAAAGCGGCGAGAATATTTTCCTGATAGCCGACGCTGGAGACCATGACGATGCGCGCGTCGGGATGCTGGCGGACGATGCGCTCGACGGCTTCGATGCCCTCCATCTGCGGCATGGTGATGTCCATGAGCACAATGTCCGGCGCGGTGCGCTTGAACTCGGCGATGGCGGTAAGGCCGTCGCCGGCCTCGCCAGCAACTTCGCCGCCGAAGAGCTCGATCATCTTAATGATGTTCTTGCGCGCGAAGACGGAATCGTCGACCACGAGGTAGCGGACGGGTTTATCGTCTTTGCGAAGTAATGGAGCGAATTGTGGCATGGCCTTCTCCTTGTTCGCGGCCTGACTGACGGCCGGCTTCGAATTGCACGAATTAGGTGCGATTCGAAGAAACAGGTGTCCTTTCGTTGCGATCTTTCTTTTCGAGCTTTTCGTTTTTGTCCTGACGTTCAAGCTTTTCGTGGCGATCGGCGTGATAGTGACTGACCAAGTAGTTCGCCATGGCGTCGAGAGGCACGATTTTGTTTACATAGCCTTTGAGGATTGCCGCACGAGGCATTCCGCCGACAACGCAAGTGTCTTCACTCTGCGCGACAGTCATACCGCCGGAATTTTTTATCGCACCCAAACCCTCAGCGCCATCTTCACCCATGCCGGTCATGATGATGCCGACGGCGGATGGGCCAAATTCCTGGGCGACGGAGTGAAACAGGACGTCGGCGGAAGGGCGATGGCCGTTTACAGCAGGCGAATCGGATAGCACGGCCATGTCGCCGCGAGGCATGCGACGAACCATCATGTGACGATTGCCGGGGCAGATGAGAACGCGGCCCGCGAGAAGCAAATCACCGGAGCGCGCTTCGTGCACATCGAGGGCACAGCACTCGTCGAGGCGCTTGGCGAACATTTCCGTGAAACCTTCGGGCATGTGTTGAACGACGACGATTGAGCCGGGAAAATCGGCGGGAATTTGTGAAAGAACAAATTGCAGCGCGTTGGGGCCGCCGGTAGAAATGCCGATGGCGATGATGCGGTTCGGCGGCATCGCGGCACGGCCGGATTTCTTGGAAACCTCGGGTTTGGCGTCGATTGGCGGAACTTGCAGGCGCTTGCCACCGGCGCGTTTGGCGACTTTTACTTTTTCGATGAGCTGTTCGGCGATTGCATCAAGATTGCCGGCGACGGCATCCTTTGGCTTGGCGACGAAATCGATGGCACCGAGCGCAAGAGCTTTGAATGTGGAATACGCGCCCTCTTTTGAATGGGTGCTGAAAAGTATGACGGGAAGCGGAGCGCCGCGCATGATTAACCGAAGTGTTTCCATGCCGTCCATACGCGGCATTTCAAGATCGAGCGTGACAACATCGGGCTGAAGCTCTTCAATTTTCTTGAGCGCGAAGGCGCCGTCCATGGCGGTGCCGACGACTTCGATGCCGGGGTCGCGAGACAAAATAATAGGGATCAACTTCCGCATCAGCGCGGAATCATCCACTACGAGAACGCGGACACGTTCGCTCATGCGATCGCTCCAAGTGGGGTAGCGCGAGAGAGGCGCGAGAGAACAGCCGGCACGTTCAAGATCAAGACAACTGTTCCGTCGCCGAGAATGGAGGCGCCGCTGACCAAGTCGCTTGCGACGATATCGCTCGGCAGCGCCTTGATCACCAACTCTTCTTCTCCCACCATCTGGTCAACGAGGAGACCGAAGCGGCGCTCGGCCGCGCCGATCACGATCACGAAATTCTTTTTCTTTTTTTCTTCCTGTTCGACCGCGTGGATGCGGCCGAGATTGCTGAGACGAACGAGAGTCAGAATCTGATCGCGCAAGCGGAGAACTTCGCGCTGGTCAACACGATGAATTTCCATGTCGTTGATGCGGGTAATTTCGACGACGGAGGAGAGCGGCACAGCGAACAAGCGACCACCGACGCGGAAGAGAAGAGTTTGAATACTTGCGAGAGTGAGGGGAGCGCGAAGTTGGATCGTAGTTCCCTTGCCTGGCTGCGAAAAAACGTGAACCGTTCCCTTGAGGCGATCGAGGACTGTGCGAACCACGTCCATGCCGACGCCGCGTCCGGAAACTTCCGTAACTTCGGCAGCGGTGCTGAAACCGGGTTCGAAGATGAGGTTCATGACTTCGGAATCGGGCAATCGATCGACGTCAACTTGTTTGATAAGACCTTTTTCGACGGCGTGTTTGCGGATGCGAGCGAGGTCGATTCCGCGGCCATCGTCTTTCACTTCCAGGACGAATTGTGTGCCCTGGTGATAGGCGCGAAGAACGATGGTGCCGCGAACGGGTTTCTGCGCGGCGAGACGTTCCTCGCCCGCTTCGATACCGTGATCCACCGCGTTGCGCACGATGTGTGTGAGCGGCTCGGCCAGCGCGTCCAAGATGCCTTTGTCGAGATCGGTGTGCTGGCCGACGAGTTCGAGAGCGACATCTTTGCCGCAATGTTTGGCCACGTCGCGAACGACGCGAGGAAAGCGGCGGAAGAGCTGCTCGACCGGCACCATGCGAATTTTGAGGACCGACTTGTGAAGCTCGTCAAGTACGCGCGATTGGAACGCGAGGGCGTCGGCCATTTTTGCGCGCACGGGATCGCGAGAATGGCGCTGGTCAAATTCGGAAAGAGCGCGATGGAGCATCGATTTGCCGATGATAAGTTCGCCGACGAGGTTCATGACGGCGTCGATGCGGGTGGCGTCGACACGGAGAATACTTTCCGTGACGGCGGCGACGGCAGAGCTGGTGCCGGCGGTTTTTCCAGCGCCAGACGTTTCGTCATGCTCAGTCGTGGCAGCGGCAATTTTTTCTGCCTGCGCTTCAAGAAGTTCGCCGAGCAATTCATGGTCGGCAGCATCCGCGGCAGAGGCGCGCTCGACAAAAACTTCAGAGACGATTGACGGAATTTTGCAACGCTGTTTCAGCTGGGCTTCGGGAGCGGCGCTGGCGATGGCGGCTTCGACAACTTCGACGGTGGCGGCGGCGGCGTTATCTTCGGGGCGGAGGGCGATCACGGTGCCGGAGCCATGGAGGACATTGCGGATCAGCTGAAATGCAGCTGCCCGCATGACGCTGTTGGGATCAATGCGAAGCGCGACGTTATAAACGGTTTCGCCGCGATGCAAGGCTTCGGAAATCATCAATCGCTCGTATTCGCTCCAGGCGAAACGGGGCTCCTCGGCGGGGGCATCAGGCTCGGACTTTGCACCCTGGTCTGCCGGAGCGGCGAGCATTCCGCGGATCATGGCGCGAAGGCCGTCGACTGGCGGAGGTTCGAGTTGGCGTTGATAGGCGGCGAGCATCGCTTCGAAGGTGTCGGCGGCGGCGAGAACTATTTCAGCAAGGCCGGAACCCTTTGCTTTGCCAACTTGCGGCGATAGAACGTCTTCCAATTCGTGAGCGATTTCGGAGAGCTGATGAAAACCGCACGCCGCGGAATCACCTTTGAGCGTGTGAACGGCGCGACGGACACCACGAATGACTTCTTCGTCGGTTGGACGAGATTCAAGCTCGAGGCCGGCTTCATTGAGCGCCTGCAACAATTCGTTCGCGCTCTCAAAGAAGAGTGCGCGAAGCTCGGAGCCGCGATCCTCGGGCGGACGCTTCACCCATTCACCTCAATGCGCTGGTAGGCGGTGCCATTGTTTTCATGGACCATGCGGAATTTCTGCGTGAGACCGAAAAGACTTTCGGCGTGACCGACAAAGAGATAGCCGCCGGGATTCAAGCAGTTATAGAACTTGTCGATCAAACGCTTTTGTTCGGCTTCGTCGAAATAGATCATGACGTTACGGCAAAGGATGATGTCGTTGCGGCGCGGAAGAAATTCGGTTTTGAGATTGTGAAAGTCGAACTGGACGAGTTCCTTCAGTTGCGGCTTGATGGAGTATTTGTCCGCGGACTTTTCAAAATAGCGAAGGCGGCAAGTGTAATCGACCGGCTCCATCTGCTGTTCGGTGTAGACACCTTCCTGGCCGGTTCGGAGGCTGGCGTAGCTGATGTCCGAGGCGAGGATTTCGAGTTTCCAGGGCGGCGGAATGAGAGGCTTGGGCGACGGCATGTCAAACGGAAGCGGATTGCGAAGATAGTAGTAAGCGAGCGCGTCGCAGATGAGGATGGCGACAGAGTAGGCTTCCTGTCCGCTGGAGCAACCGGCGCTCCAGACGCGGAGCGTCCAATCGCGGCGTTCCTGTTTTTTCTTGAGAATCTCTTCAAGAACGGATTTCTGCAGCAAATCGAGTTGCGGGCGATTGCGGAAGAAACTGGTTTCGTTGACGGTGAGATTTTCGAGGAGCAAGGCGAGCTCGGATTTGCCCTCGCGGCTCGTGAGCAAGCGATAGTAGGAATAAAAAGAGTCGAGCTGGCAAGCTTTCAAGCGGCGCTGCAAGCGGTCTTTCAGGAAATGAGAGCGGCGTTCATCGAAGAACATGCCACATTCCTGGTAGACGAGAGTTTGCAGAAGCTTGAGTTCGGCTTCCGTCAGTTGCACTTGTGCAGTGAGAGTTCCCATAGTGTGATTGCGTATTGCAGCGAGCGCCAGTGAATCAGGACGGCGTGGCGACGATCTCCGCAGCCTCCTCGAGTCGTTTGAACTCCGGGCGATGCAGCAGCTTGGAAATATCGAGCAAAATGATGAGGCGGCCGTTGAGTTTGCCGACACCGGTGACGTAGGAAGATTCGCCGTCGGCGAAGACGGTTCCGGGCGGTTCAATTTCAGACGGCGGAATTTTCAAGACTTCCGAAGCCGAATTGACGATGAGGCCGAGAAGCTTGCTGTCGAGTTCGACAACGAGAATGCGGTTCTTTTTGTCCGAGATGATTTCGCCCTGACCAAAACGCTTGCGCAGATCCATGACGGGAATAATCTTCCCGCGAAGATTGATGACGCCTTCGATCGTGTCCGGCGCATTGGGAACGGTGGTGATTTCGGTGACGCGAACGATTTCGCGAACGGAGCCAATGCGGACTCCGAACGTCTCGTTCCCGATGCGAAAACCCACTACCTGGAGATCTTTTTCCATCTGTGGTTCCTCAAGGCCTCAGGAACGAACCGATTCTGCGTATTCCAACTCGTGCTCGCGCGCCGCTTCCTTGCTGCGGCGAGAATAGTTGTCCCGCTGCGGGCGGGAATTGTTGGCACGTTCGAGAACGAAACGGTCCATGCTGTCGAGCAGGTTGCGGGAGAGCTTCAACATTTGCTCGGCGGCGGCAGAAAGCTCGGTGGAGCTGGAGGCGGACTGTTGGACGAGTTCGCGCATCTTGTCCATGGCGCGAACGACGGCCTGCGCTCCGGATGCCTGTTCTTCGACGGCGGAATTGATTTCCTGGGTAATTTCGGTGAGGCGTGTGGTTGCTTTCGCAATTTGCGCGGAACCGACCGACTGCTCGTTGGTGGCGGCGCCGATTTCCTGCGAGAACTTGTAGACTTCGGTGACGACGTTGGAAATTTTGTGGAGAGCGGTACCCAGCTCGTTGCCGAGGGTCAAACCTTCTTCCACGATGCGCGTGCTGCGCTCCATATTTTCCACGGCCTGGCGCGCTTCGCGCTGGATGCTTTGGATAAGTTCGGCGATTTCTTTCGTGGACTGAGTGGACTTCTCTGCGAGCTTGCGGACTTCGTCAGCAACGACCGCGAAGCCCAGGCCGTGTTCACCGGCGCGGGCAGCTTCGATGGCGGCGTTGAGGGCCAGAAGATTGGTCTGTTCGGCCAGATCGTCGATGACTTCGATGATTTTGCCGATGTCGTCGGCGCGATGGCCGAGGACGTTGATGATTTCGGCGGAAGACTGAATTGCCTTGTTCGTGCGATTCAAGCCGTCTGTGGCCTTTTCCATGGTCTGGATGCCGGTGACGACTTCTTCGCGGGAACGGTTGGCGATGTCGAGAAGAACTTTCGCAGTGTCCGCGACGCGTTGAATCGAGGTGACCATCTGGTCGATGGACGCGGAAGTTTCCGCGACGCTGGACGCCTGAACTTGCGTGTTCTTCACAACGTTCTGCACGTTGATGCTCATTTCGTGCATGGTGCTGGTGACTTCTTCGATCGCGGAAGAGGCCTGGACGCTGACTTTGGCGGATTCATCGGCGGCGCCGGCGACTTGATTCGAACCGGCGGAAACCTGGCCGGCGGAATCGCGGGTGGTGCGAACGAGATCCTGCAAGCCGTGAGACATGCGGACGAAAGCGTTGCCGAGTGTATCGCGCTTGGAGCGCGGGACAACTTCCACAGTGAGATCGCCTTCAGCAACGGCCATGGAGACGCCTGCCATTTCTTTCAGGTAGGCGACCATGTTGTTGAATGTCGTTGCTAACGCACCAATTTCGTCGTTGCGATGGATATCGATGTTCTGATCTAGATCACCGGAATCACCGATTTCGCGGGCGACGGTGATGAGGTGGTTGAGAGGTTCGGAAATCGACTTGGCGGTTTTGAAGGCTACAAGACCGCCAAAAAGAATCGCCGCGAGCGTGACAAGAGTTGTGAGATAGAAGCTGACTGTGCTCGCCCGTCCGGCGGACTGTGTGGTCTCGCTGCTGCTTTGATCGAGAATCGTGGACGATTTTGTCAACCACGATGCAGGGTCTTTCTGGAGATAGAAAATCTGGAGATCGGAAACGGTGGCATCGCCGGAATCCACTTGATGGCGCTTGGCGAGGAGAGGCTTGGCGAAATTGTCGCCCCAACTGGTCTCAATGCCTTCCACCTGGATCAACGCCATGCGGAGGGACTCGCTGCTGGCCTGCGACTGGCCGCGCTTGAGCGTGTCCGCAGTTTCAACCATGCCCTTGTTCACTTTCTCTTCGTCGCGAGGATCGCCACTCAAAAGAAAGTTGTTCAGGTTGAGGCTATTCTGCATGATCTGGTAGCGAACGGCTTCGATGGTGCGAACGCTTTCCAGCGCAGAGCCCTGGCGGCCCGCAGTAACGAGATACACGAATAGCAAAATCAGCAGTGTGCCCAGAATTGCGCCAAAGCCGACGTACAGCCTTTTTCCGATCGTCATTGCGAAACCTCTACCCTTTCCCCAAACCAAGCGCGCTTCGGCGAACAAGCGGAAAGCGCGACCGAGAGACGACTAGTTGCCGTGAAAATCAAATTCGATGACCTGCGTGGTTTCTTCCGGCGCCGGGAGGAACTTCCATTCCTTTACGGCGTCCTGGCAGGATTGAACAAGAAGCGGATGACCACCGATGACGCGGGTGCTGCGAACCTTGCCGTCCGGCGTGATGATGACTTCGATCTTGACCTTGCCGGAAACGTTCATGCGGCGAGCAAGTTCGGGATATGCAGGCGCGGTCTTGCTTTTGATCTTGCGCTTGCTCTCATCGGTGTTTGATTGCTGAGCAAGAACAAAACCCGTTGTGAATAGAGCGGCGGCAGCAGCCGCGACGCAAATGCGAATCCATCGAGAACTCATTGACACTACTCCTCCTCAGAGTGGGAACGACCCCGGCAAAAGAAAGGCACGTCTAATGCCAGGACTCGAGCGGGTGAAAAATTAGGCAGACGAGCAGCGAAAAAGCTCCCAACTCATTGAAATAAAGCAATTTGCTAGCTTAGGGTCAAAGGACCGCTAACCGACCCAAGAGTCGATTGCGTCTCAAGCGATGATGCGACGAGGCGGGGGGTCTCACGCTGAGACGCGAATCGCCGAGGAGCCAGAGGAAGTAGCTGCATAGGAAACATGGACTGGAAGTAGGATTGACTCAGAATGAGATTGCCGGGATGCTGAGAAAAGCGTGGGAGCGTTCCTTTTTGAGACGCGTCTCCGTGTCTATTCATGCCGATACGCGGAACCAAAGCCGGACGAATGCATCGCGTGGCGCTGGGAAAAGCGCAGACAGTCGTGGCGCGGCCGAATTCCGAACAAGCCGAAGATTTGATGGACCTTGCCGTTGACGCAGCGCGTTCGCGGCACCTGCCAGATTTCCTGAAACGATTTTCAGAGCGAGCAGCGGCAATGGCCGACGCGGTATGGGGCGGAGTAATTGTGTTTGAAGGAGCCGGCGCGGAACTCTATTGCGGCAAGAATCTGGAGTCTGTACGAAACGCGCCGAAACGCGAATGGGTTTTGAGCAAAGCGCGGGAAATCAGCCGCGACGCACAGGTTTGCATCCTGCCGCAGGAAAAGAGTTCGACGGGCGTGTTCGTGCCGATTCTGTCGAGTTCGAATGAAAGATTGGGCGCGGTTTGTCTGTTGCGGCCGCCACGCGCGCTGCAGGCGCACGAACGGCGACTGCTCGAAGCGCTCGCGAGTCACGCGGCACTGGCGCTGGAAAACTTTCGGCGTTTTTCGCAGTTGGAGCGTTCGAAGCGGAATTGGGTCCAGGATATCGACGCGATCACGGACTACATGGTGGTGCACGACAAGCAGTGGCGGATCTTGAGGACGAATCGATCGCTTGCGACGCACTTGGGCGTGCCGCCGGTCGCGCTTGTCGGGGAAAATGTTGGAACGCTGCGGCAGCTTGCGGAAACCGAAGGAACGCTTCCCTGCCCGTTTTGTATCGACACGCAACAATCGCGGGAAGAACACATCGTGACGGCACGCGATCGAGTGTTCCTGGTTTCTACCTCGCGTACGACCGGCGTGCCGGATGACGACGCGAGAACGATTCACGTCCTGAAAGACATTACGGACCGGCGCGAAGCGGAACGTCGGTATCGCGAGCTCTTCGACAGCATTCAAGAAGGACTATTTTTTGCGACTCCGGACGGGCGATTTTTGGACGTGAACGATGCGATGGTTCGCATGCTGGGATACGAATCGCGCGATGAATTGATGAGAAACGATGTAGGTGCGTATTTATATCCCGATCCGGCGGCGCGCGAACGGATTTTGAAGGAGCTGAACGCGAAGGGCGTGCTGCGAAATTACGAAGAGACGCTGCGCCGCAAAGACGGGCGGCTGCTTTACACGCTGCAGAATATAACTGGCGTTCGCGATGCAAGCGGACGAATCGCACAAATGCGGGGTCTGATGCTCGACGTGACCGAGCAGAAGATGTTTCAGGCGCAATTGCAGCGGGAGCGCGACTTCAATCAGAAGATTCTGAACACGACGCAGAGCATGATTTTAGTTCTGGATACGGCGGGATTGATCAGCTATGCGAACCGGCGCTGTTATGAAGTTGGCTACAAAGAAGAAGAGATGATCGGCCGACATCTGGTGGATTTAGTGGATGCGGCGCAGCGTGAAGAGTTTGTGGCGGCGCTGGAGACTACGGCGCACGGGCACCAAGTGGAAAATCTTGAAGCGCGCGCGAAACGTGGAGACGGAACGCTGGGATATTTTTCCATTTCGCTGAGCCCGATGCGGGACGAACAGAACGCAGTGAACAGCGTGGTCGTGGTAATGACAGACATTACGGATGCGGCGCTACTGCAGGCGAAATTGGCGCACGCAGAAAGAATGGCGACAATCGGACGGCTGGTTTCGGGCGTCGCGCACGAAGTGAACAATCCCCTGGCGGCGATTCTGGGCTTCACGGATTTGCTGATTGAGAACCCCGAGATTCCCGCGTCGGCGCATGAACCGCTCAACATTATTTTGCAAGAGACGCAGCGCACGAAGAATATTGTGCAGGATTTGCTGAGCTTCGCGCGGCAGAGGCCGGTACAGCGCGAGCCAGTAAAATTGGGCGCCATTCTGCGGCAGACGATCAAGCTGCGGAGCTACGACTTTTCGAGTCACGGCGTGGAGGTCGTAGAGGAGTTTGCGGAGGATTTGCCGGCGACGATCGGAGATTCGCAGCAACTGCAGCAGGTCTTCCTGAATATTGTGAACAATGCTTACGACGCAATTCAGGAAGCTGGGCGGCGCGGGAAAATCACGATTAAAGCTCGCAAGGCAGGCGAATCCGTCGAGGTAACGTTGACGGACAACGGAATAGGTATTTCAGATCCGGCGAAGATTTTCGATCCATTTTTTACGACGAAACCGACGGGTAAAGGAACCGGATTGGGTCTCAGCATATGTTACGGAATCGTACGGGCGCACGGCGGTGAAATTCAGGCCTGGAACAATGAAAGCGGACAGGGCAGCACGTTTCTGGTTCGTTTGCCCGCGGCGACGGAAGCGGCGATGGAGGCTGCGGGATGATGGTGCGAGCGGTACAAAGGAAATTGCCGATATTGCTCATCGAGGATGAACCGTCGGTGACGGCATTTTTGCGGGCAGCGCTCGAGCGGAATGGATACACCGTGGTGCAAGCGAATTCGGGAGCGGAGGGACTGAAGCGGTTGGAGGAGCAGTCATTCGGCGGCGTGATTTCCGACATTCGGATGCCGGGTGCGGTAAATGGCGCAGAAGTGCAGGCGTGGATTCAATCGAACCGGCCGGGATTGACGTCACGCCTGATTTTGATCAGCGGCGACACGGCAAACAGGGAAACTCAGGAACTGCTGGCGAATAGCGGTACACCGTGCATCGAAAAACCTTTTCGGGTTCAGCAATTGATCTCTGTGGTGGAGAAGACATTCGGAAAACCATGAGCGACGATCTAAAAACACGACTGTTGGTGGTGGACGACGAGCAAAGCATCCGCAAGCTCTGCATGACGATCGGAACGTCGCTGGGCTACGACTGCGCGGAAGCGGAGAGCGCGGAGTCGGCCTTGACGCGGATCGAAGCGGAAGCTCCGGACCTGGTGCTTACGGACTTGAAACTGCCGAACCAATCCGGAGTGGAATTGCTCAAGCGGACGAAAGAGATTTTGCCGCACACGGAAATTGCGATCATGACCGGGCACGGCTCAATCGAATCGGCGGTCGATGCGATGAAATTGGGGGCGTACGACTACATTGAAAAGCCGTTTCGTGTTGAGAAAATGCGGCTGCTGCTCCAGAGGATGTCGGAGAAAGTACGACTCGTCACGGAAAATGAGTTCCTGCGGGAACGCGTAAGTACCGAGACGAATCTGGATGGAATTATCGGCGCTTCCGCCAACATTCAAGACGTCCTGCGCATGATTTCGCGATTGAAGGACACTCGCACGCCGGTGCTGGTCAGCGGGGAGAGCGGAACGGGAAAAGAATTGGTCGCACGGGCAATTCATTTTCGAGGCGCATTGGCGAAGACGCCGTTTGTTGCGGTGGATTGCGGTTCGCTTGTGCCTACACTGATGGAAAGCGAACTATTCGGATACGAAAAGGGCGCTTTCACGGGCGCGACAAAGTCAAAAGCGGGTCTATTTCAGGCGGCAAATAGCGGAACGATTTTCCTGGACGAAATCGGCGAACTGCCCCTGGAAATGCAGGCGAAGCTGCTACGTGTTTTGCAGGAGAAAGAAGTACGGCCGGTGGGCAGCAACGATCGCGTCAATATAGATGTGCGCGTGATTGCGGCGACGAATCGCGATTTGGAGGCGGCATATCGGGCCGGGACGTTTCGCAAGGATTTGTACTTCCGGCTAAACGTGGTGACGGTGCACCTGCCATCCTTGCGCGAGCGGAGGTCCGATATTCCGATGCTGGTGCACCACTTCCTCGACCGCTACGCGCCCGGGAAAAACATCCAAGTGACGCCGGCCGCGATGAAGAGCTTGCTGCACTACGATTGGCCGGGTAACGTGCGCGAATTGGAGAATTGCGTGGCGCGCGCTGTGACGCTGGGAAATCACAAGACGATTGACGTCGAAGACCTGCCACCTGCGATTCGTTCGGAACAAGGCAATTCCAGTACGCTTGCACCGCAAGAGTCCGCTTCCCTTTCGACGACGGCGCTTGCCGAGATGGAGCGGATGACGATTCTTCGCGTCTTCGAACAGGCGAACGGAGACAAAGCGCTTGCGGGAAAGATGCTGGGGATCAGCCGTGCGACGCTCTACCGGAAGTTGAAACGCTATAACATCGCGGTCAAGGGAGAGGCGGAACCCACCCCGCAGGCGAGTGCTGCGACGCAGTCCTCGTAGCACACAAACATTTGAGACGATAAGCGCGATACGAACCGAGATTTGCTGAGACAAAAATGTTTCACCGTGAGACGAACGCACCAAGCGGTATGAGCGGAAATCTCTAAGCCACTTCTTTTCAATACATTCACAGTCGTAAACCTTTCCCCGAATTTGGAGTCTGGCGTGCACTTATGGCTGCGGGACGTTGTGTCCGCGACGGAACTCGCATGCCCGGTCTCATTTCCGGTGCGAGATCATCGAGGGAGATTCGTCCGCAGTGATTGTGAAAGGTTCACGAAATCGCAACAGAGCAGTACCACGAGGGTGTCAAAAGCAGCGGCCGTTTGCTCTGAAGGCGGCGCTTGCGACTGGGTGACAACGACGTGAATAAGACGCTGACAACACCGAAGGTTTCCACAACGCCGAAGACGAGTGCGGCGAAGCAGGCGGAGTGGGACGAAATACGAGCGGTCTTCCCGATCTATCTGGCAATCGCAAAACAGATCGAGGCGGAAGTGCCCTTCCCGCAAGACAAACGGATGCTGCCGGAAGCCGCGGATGCGTCGCTATTGGCCAAGGTGCAGAACTGGCTCGACACGCTTGACCAACAGGTGCAGGTCTATCAACTGCGTCATTTGCTGCAGATGACGACGCTGAACGCGAGCGAGAGCGGTTTGCGAGCGTTGATTTTGCGGCACTTGCGGAAACCGGCGAAGTCCAACACGGACCGCGACAAAATTGACTTTTTACTTGTGCAATATTTTGCACTTTGCGCTCCGGCGAAAATTTATCACAAGCAGATCGATCTGCAAGACGCAGCGGTGGTCATGAAGGGCGTACTGGGAGATGTTGATACCACGCCGCTCGAATGGTGCGAACCGCTGGAAAAGATGATCGACAGCCTGCGCAATTTCCGGAGCTTGCGCGACATCCTCAAGACGAATTTTATCGAGCAGGGCCGCAAAGTGAAGGAATCCGCGGGCGGTATGTTCTACGATCCTTCCGCGCTGCTGGCCTTTATACGTTTCAATTTCCTGCTGCGCCGTACGCTCATCGAATTGATGCATGCGGATTTGATCGCGATTCGATCGGGCTTGGCTCAGCTCGAAACGTCGGGCGTGAGGATCATTGATTGCCACCATGTCGGGCTCTCGGCGACAGAGCCGGTCGACAAGATTCGAAAAATGGCCGACGAGTGGAAACAGCCGTTCCAAAAGGCATACACCGAACGCACCGTGAGCCAGGCATTCGACAAATTGCTTGGACTTCGTACAGACGTGGAAAAGGCGATCGAAAAGATCGCTACGAAAGTTGCGGAGCCCGCGAAGCCGGCTGGAAATACTTCCAAGCAACCGGCGGCAGCGAAAAAGACCGAACCAGCGGCGCCACGCGGACAGATGGCTCCGGTAGTTGAAACCAAGGAAAAGGCTCAACCGCCCTCGACGGACATTCCGGTCATTCTGGACTTCGAGTCCTGCATGGAAGCGATCTGGGAGCAATTGATCGCGGCGCCGCCGACGCGCGGGCGTTCGATGACTACGATTCGACTGGGTGCGGCACGCATCTTGATGTCGTCCTGGGAAGTCTCGGCGTTCGTGAGCGAAGATGGATTTGCGGCGGAAGACCTGCGGCGAGCTGTGGTGGCACGCGCACTGGTGACTGCCGCGGTCGAGTCCGCGAAAGAAACGGGCAATGCCACAAGCCTTGAAAAGTCTCTGATGATCGCACGCGTGGAGATATCCCGCCTGCAGGAACGCGTGGACGCGGCCAAGCAAGCGAAGGACACCGAAGCAGCCGTGAATCTCGGCATTAGCACGAAGCGGCTTTTGTCGGCATTGGACGAAGCGGAAAAACTCTAATCCGCAATTTTCGCGGAGCAGCACTCTGGGAGCCGGGCACTTTTGCGACACGCAAACCTCATCATCCTGACCGACGACGCAGAATTTGCGCGGCTGCTTTCCGCGTGCTGGCAGGCAGAACGCCAAGCACCGCGAATTGAGATTCTCAGCAGCGAACTTTGGGAACAAAAGCGCCACGGCGCCTGTGATCTCGTTGTGATTGGACCGTTGCAGGGCGGAAAAATCTCTTCTGTTTTACGCGCCATCGAGCCCGCGTGTGCAGTGATTCTTTGCGTGCCAACAGACTCAAGTGAGCTAGGACAGTTACGTACGCGATACCCGCGGCTGGTCCATGTTCCCTTTCGCGAGGATTGGGCGCAGACGCTCGTCCTGGTCGCCGGCGAGTCCTTGCGGCGGGCAGAAGCGGCGAAGCTCGCACGGCAGGCGGAGTTGCGGGCAGTTCGAAGCGAACAATACGCGGTGCTGGGACGCTACATGCTGGAGATGAAGCACAGCATGAACAACGCACTGACTTCGATTTTAGGCAATGCGGAGCTTCTGCTCCTGGAACCCGGTCAACTCTCGGCGCAATCTCTCGCGCAAATCAAGACAATGCATAGCATGACTTTGCGGATCAATGAGGTGATGCAGCGTTTCTCATCACTGGCGAGCGAGATGCGGGAGGCTGAGAATGCTTCTCAAGCTGAGACGGAAGAGGCGTCCGAGCCGGTTTCCCGCAGGTCGTGAACTCCCCAAACTGCTCCCTATCTGATTGATTTAAAGCGATTTATGGATTCTAGCAATTTAGTGAAAACCGGTCCGCAAGGTGGCGCGGGACGTGCATCTCTGATGGCTGGATTACTGTCTTGGATGTAGTTGGGAGAACTTGCCGTGCTCAAAAAAGTCCTCATCGTTGACGACTCGCCAGCCCAAGTGAAGCTGATGCAGGGGCTGCTGGAGCCGGAAGGCTATCAGCCGGTTGGCGTAAACGATCCGAGGCGTGTGGAAGAAGCCATTGCGAACGAGCGGCCCAGCGTGATTTTGCTGGACGTAGTGATGCCCGACCGCAACGGTTTCCAGGTTTGCCGCGAACTGAAGAGCAGCAGCGAATTCAACATGATTCCGGTGATTCTGGTGACGAGCAAGGATTCGGCTAGCGACAAGTATTGGGGCGAGCAACAGGGCGCCGACGGATACGTGACAAAACCATTTACGCGCGAAGAGTTGCTGCGCGCGGTGCGGCGCTTCGCCTGAGAGACCGATGAACGACGAATTCCAACTCGCACCGATTTCGCCAGACGCCGACACAGCGGAGCTGCTGGAAGCGCTTGGCCCGCTCGAGGAGCGGACGCCGGAATCGCAGTACTGCGTGTTCCGAAGCGGGCGTGAACGCTTTTGTTTGCCGGTGCTGGACGTGGAAGAAGTTTTGGAGTGGCCGAACACGACGACGTTGCCCCTCGCACCCGCGTATGTGGTAGGCGTCTTCAATTTGCGTGGCGCGATCGTGCCGCTCATTGACATTGCGATGACGGAAGGGCGCCGGCCTGGATTGCTGCCAAAACACGTGGTGGTCGCATCGCTGAATGTGCCGGGCCAGCACGATGTGCTGCGGTTGGGAATTGCATCGGACGAAGTCATCGGAACGTATTCGGTCGGGTCGGAAGACATTCTCGACCGGTCGCCGGAAAGCGTGCCGCACTGCATCGGAATGTTGCGTCACGACGACCGGCTTGCATTGATTTTGGATTTGAACCGGGTGCTGGAAGTTTATCCAGGCCCGGCGATTTGAGATTGCAGGAATTGGGACGCTGGAACGTTTCAGCAGAATTGGGTTGGAGGAAGGCATGAAATCGCGACTGAGTTCGACAATCACGATGCTGGCTTTCGGGGCTGGTATCGCAATGCTGGCCATCGTGGGCATTGCATTCCACGCTGGGCGCGAAGCCGGCGCTGTATCGCTCTTCGACTTCGGCAACCTGCCGAGCGGAGCGAGCGGCGCATTGATATTTGCCGTCCTGCTCAGCTTCGGTGTGGCCGCGGTGCTCATGTGGCGCCTGGGTAGCGCCATCGGGACACCGGTACAGCAGCTCACCGAGTTCTCTGAACGCCTGGCCGCGGGCGATCCTCGCGCACGGGCGGAAGTCCATGCGGACAACGAACTCGGGCTCATCGCAGACAACCTCAATCGCGCAGTGGCAAAGGTTTCGAAGGCGACGAGCAATCAGGAAGCGACCGAGTCGCTGCAGCGCAGTATCACGGAATTACTGGCGGTCATCAATCAGGTGGCACGCGGCGATTTGGCGCAGCGCGGCAAAGTGACGAACGACGCACTCGGCAACGTGACCGATTCCATCAACTACATGCTCGACAACTTCACGAAGGTTTTGGAACGCGTTCGCAAAGCGGCGATGGAAGTCACTGCTTGCTCGAACAACATTCTTGTCGCAGCCGATGAAATGCAAGCCGGCGCGACACAACAGGACCAGGAAATTACAAACACGTCGAGCGCCGTGGAAGAGCTTACGGTCTCGATGAAGCAGGTGTCCAACAACGCGGAAGCAAGCGCGGAAGCAGCTCGCCGCGCTCTGGACGCCGCGGAACAGGGCAACCGCGCTGTGCGCGACACATTGGAAGGAATGCAGAGGATTCGCGCTTCGGTGCAGGCGACCGCCAAGAAGATCAAGTCGCTGGGCGATCGCTCCCTGGAAATTTCGGAAATCATCAACGTGATTAACGACATCACGGAACAGACGAATTTGCTGGCGTTGAACGCCGCGATTGAGGCTGCGCGCGCAGGCGACGCAGGCCGCGGTTTCGCGGTCGTCGCAGACGAAGTTCGCAAGCTGGCAGAACACTCCCGCAGCGCGACGAAAGACATCGCAGCGCTGATCAAGGCGATTCAGGCCGAGACGAACGAAGCGGTCGTCGTCATGGAAGAAGGCACGAAGGAAGTGGAAGGCGGCGCTTCACTGGCCGATCAAGCGGGACGCGCGCTGGATGCAATTTCGAGCGTCGTTCGCCAATCCGCGGAACTCGTTCAGGAAATTTCGCTCGCTTCGAAACAGCAGGTCCGCGGAACGGAAGGCGTCGCGCACGCGATGCAGATCATTTCCGGCATTACACGGCAGACTTCGCAAGGAACTCGCGGCACGGTGGCGACGGTCAGCCAGCTTGTGAAATTGTCTGATCAACTGAACGAAGCACTCTCGCAATTCCGCGCAGCATCGAAGGCAGCGGCCAATGCGGCGGCAGAAAACGAGCGGCCCGTTCCGGCAGGCGCTCTGCGGTAAGCGGTAATCCCCTGTTCCGGCGGAGACCGGAGACGCGAGCCGAATGACGATGAGCGAACGGTTGGGCCATGAGGTTAGTTTGACCGAGCACGAGTTGAGCGAGATCCGCATGCTGATTCACGAACGCACGGGCATCTCTTTCGACGAGTCGCGCGAGCGATTCTTTTCGACGCGTGTGCGCGAGCACATGCAGGCGAAGGGTCATAAGCGCGGCACCGAACTCTTGCGCGCGATTCGAAAGGCGACGCCGGATTATCAGGCGCTGCTGGAGCGTCTACTGACGCAGGAAACGACGTTTTTCCGGTACCCGGGCGTTTACGAGGCGTTCGAAAAGCGTGTGCTGCCTGAACTGCACGTGAAGAAGTTCTGGAAGAATCCGCGAACGCTGAGGGTCTGGAGCGCGGGCTGTTCAACGGGCGAAGAGCCGTATTCGATCGCGATCACCGTCGCGGAGACGCTGGCGTTTTCGGATGCGTGGAACGTGGAGATTCTGGCGACGGATATTGGCCGGCAGGCGTTGGAAATTGCGGAGCGCGCGACGTATTCGGGACGAACGATCGCCAGCGTGAGCGAGCGGCAACTGGCGGCACACTTTGCGCCCGTCGGCTCCTCATATCAGGTACGGCCGAGAATTCGGAAGATGGTCAACTTCGTTCAGATGAACCTCTCGAATCCGGTGTACGTCGGCCGGATGGATCTGATTTTCTGCATGAACGTGCTCATTTATTTTTCGGAAGAGCGGAAGCGTGAACTGGTGCAACGCTTTTTTGACGCGCTGGAACCGGGCGGGTACCTGTTCCTCGGGCATTCCGAATCGATCTCGAAGATGCCGGTGAAATTTCAGGCAATCGTATTGAACGATTGCATCCTGTATCGCAAGCCAACCGCGGAAGAATTGCTGAAGCCGGAGCTAGTGGCGGAGGGGCGGGCATGAGCGGACCAGACCGCGAAGCCGTGGAGCTGTTCCTCCAGGAAGCCTCGGAGCACCTGCAATATCTGCGGGAGTACGTGGGTGTGCTTCAAGAGATTCAACCGAAGCGCGAAGACATGGAGCGGCTGTACATTGCCGCACATACTCTCAGCGGGACTTCGGGAAGCTACGGTTATGCAAAATTCTCGGAGGTTGCGGGAAAACTCGCGCATGTTTTCCAGTACGCGCTGAATGCATCTCTCGGTGAAGATTTGCACGGCCCCCTGACCGAATTCTTGTCTGACGGCATTTCAGTTCTTGAAACAGATTTGTTGGAGATTAGCGACACCGGCAAGGAAAATGTCGAAGATATTGCTGCGTTCAAAGAACGCTACCGCTTCGCATTTCCGGTCGAGCCACCGCCACTGAATCTTTCCGCGCCTCGCACACATTCTGCGACTGCCCTTCTCGGCGAGCCGGAACATGAGATTGTTTCTCCGGCTACTGGATCCTATTTTGACGCCTTGCCGCTGGACGACGACGTACCCGCCGAGATCTTGGAATTCTTCCAACCGGAAGCCGAAGAGCATTTGCAAATTGTGAGCGACTGCCTGCTCTCGCTCGAAGGAAATAACAACCCCGAAGAAATCAACAAGCTGTTCCGCGCGATTCACACCGTGAAAGGCTCGGCTGCCCAGGTCGGATTGAAGAGACTGGGGGCGATCGCGCATCGCGTGGAGGATCTAATCGGGCGCATTCGCGATGGCGAACTTGAGCCGACGCCTCAAGTCATCGATCTGTGCCTCGAATCGACCGACGTCCTGAAGAAGACGCTGCAAAAGCAATGGGCCGACGACGCGGAGATGCGGACGGGCGTCGATTCTCTGCTTGCGCAGATCGCGGAATTCGCGCCGATGGAACCGGAAGAAGGTGAAGTCCCGGTTGCAGCGCAGGAGACTGACGCAACAGAAGCTAGCGCGGCGCCCGCCGTAAAGGTGCAGACCGGCGAGAAGCAGCAACAGGCGGGAGCGGCAGCAAAGTCAGTTCGAATTTCGCTTTCGCGGCTCGACCGCATGATGAATACGGTCGGCGAACTCGTGATAAACCGTACGCGGATGGTCGGCCGGGTGACGGAACTCGAGCGACTTGTAGACACGTTGGGTTTTTCGAAAGAGCGTCTGCAAGGAAAAGTAGCGGAGTTCCAGGAGAAGTACGAATACAACAAAATCAGTTCGAATTGGCTCAGCAATCAGCAGCAACCGCCGACGCGGCAGATGCTTACGAGCGTTGCGGCCGGCGATTCGTCCTTCCTTTCTGAATTCAGCGAACTCGAAATGGACCGCTACGACGATGTCAACATTCTTTCTCGGTCGATGACGGAAATTTCGGCGGACGTAAACGAAGTTCTAACGCAACTGGGCAGTTTTATCGGGCGCGTCGAGGGTGACATCGACGAATTCACAAAATTAGCCCACCACCTGCAGGATGAAATTACAGCGGCGCGAATGGTGCCGATTGGCACGCTCTATTCGCGACTATCGCGGGCCGTGCGCGACGCCGCTCATTCGTCGGACAAGATTGTCGAACTGGACCTCTTCGGCAGCGAAACGGAACTCGACAACAACATCATTCAGCAGATATCCGATCCGCTCGTTCACCTTCTGCGCAATTCCGTGGCACATGGGATCGAGTTTCCTGCGGAACGGACGGCGTCCGGCAAATCGGAAACGGGCCGCGTTACGCTGCGTGCGTATCACCGCGGAAATCATATCTATATCGAAGTGGAAGACGATGGACGCGGGATCGCGTACGACCGCGTGCGCGAAACGGCCATCGAACGCGGACTGGTCTCTCCGGAAACGGCGGATCGCCTCACCGAGCGTGATCTGCGCGAGATGCTCTTTCACCCGGGCTTTTCGACGGCAGCGTCGAAAACCGAACTTGCCGGCCGTGGAGTCGGGCTGGACGTCGTTCGCGCAAACTTGAACACGCTGAATGGCGAAATCGACATTCAGAGCACTACCGGACAAGGTACGAAGTTCACTCTGAAAGTTCCTCTGACGCTCATTATCTCTCCGGCACTATTCGTACGCTGCGGAACGGCGAACTTCGCGTTGCCATTGGCTGTGGTCGAAGAGATTCGCCGTATTCGCGCCGATGAAATTGAAGATGTCGGCGGGAAGCTTTTGACGAAAGTGCGCGACGTGGTCACGGAAGTTGTGCGACTCGATTCATACCTCGGATTGCCAACACTGGAACCGGTCAACGGCTACTTCCGTATGGTCGTCGCGAATGTGGACAATCGCCAGATTGGATTGATCGTTGAAGAAGTGATGGGCAAAGACGAAATCGTTATCAAGAGCCTTGGCGAGTATTTGCGCCGCGTGAAGCTCTTCCCCGGAACGACCATCGCGCCAGACGGCAGCTTGATTTTGTTGATTGACTTGAACCGCATGGTCGCGTCCGAACCGAACGAGCGGCGCTCGCTGCAAGCGACAGCAAGCGCGGCGCGCATCTTCGCGCCGGGCTCGGCAGCTGTTGCGAAGGGCACGATTCCAAGTGAAGCCATCGACCGTGTGCAGCACGAGCGCGTCATCGTTGTGGCGGACGATTCCATCAGCGTGCGGAAATTTGTCGGACGCATGCTCGAAAAGAACGGCTACCGCGTACAGCTTGCTTCCGACGGTCTAGAGGCGGCGGAACTCATCGCACAGCACGGATGTCATCTGGTGATCACCGACCTTGAGATGCCGCGCATGACGGGATACGAACTGATGGCCCAGATGCGTCAGAGCCCGACGACACGGAGAATTCCGGTGATGGTCGTGACCTCGCGCGCGGGCGCAAAGCACCGGGAACGTGCGATGAAGGAAGGCGCCGCGGCGTTCCTGACCAAGCCTGTGCAGGAAGATCAGCTGATCGCAGCAGTCGAGCAACTTATGGGAACGGAGGCGACACGTCCGGTCGTTCCGGTGGCGTAGAAGACGATGACAACCAGCGCAACCAAAAAGTTTAGAGTTTTGATCGTGGACGACTCCGCCTTCATGCGCAAGGTGTTGGAGACGATTTTCAATGCAGACGAACAGCTACAAGTCGTCGGCCAGGCGAAAGATGGCCGCGAAGCCGTGGCGCTCGCAGAGTCACTCAAGCCGGATGTCATCACGATGGACATCAACATGCCGCACATGGATGGTTTGCAGGCAACGGCACAAATCATGACGACGAATCCGCGGCCGATCGTGATCGTGAGTTCGGAGTCGAGAGAAGGCGCCGCCAGCACATTGAAAGCGCTGGAACTTGGCGCAATTGAGTTTGTTGCGAAACCCTCTGGCGCGATCGATCTGGACATGAACAGCGTAAAGGACGAATTGCTGCGCAAAGTACGCATGGCGGCAAAAGTTCGCGTAGTTCGAACCGCATCGCGGCTGGCATCAACCTTGCAAGCAAACAATGGAGCAGCTCCCGCGAAACCGCACGTTCCCGCGCGAGTTCCGACAGCCAGCGCAGAGCAGCGATTCCCTGTTGTCGTTCTGGCGGCTTCTACGGGTGGCCCGGCAACGGTGATGCGGTTGGCGCCTGGTTTTACGAAAGACTTTCCGGCGGCGGTGATTTTGGTGCAACACATGCCCGCGGCATTTACGAGCCAGTACGCGGCGCAACTGGAAGAGTTCACGGAAATCAGCGTGAAGGAGGCCGCGGCGAATGACGTGTTGCAACCCGGCGCGCTCTACATCTGCCCGGGCGGGCAGCACTTGCGCGTTTCACCGACGGGAAGGATTCAATTAGATGCAACTACGGGCCGCTTGAACGGTTATTTGCCAAATATCGATATAACGCTGGAGTCTGTCGCCGCGTTTGCCGGCCCCATGGCCATCGCCGCGATTTTGACGGGAATGGGCAACGACGGCGCAGCGGGATCGAAAGCAATCAAGTCCGCGGGCGGCATCGTCCTGGCTCAGGATGAAGCAACGTCCGTGATTTTCGGAATGCCCGCGGAAGCAATCAAAACCGGGGCCGTCGAACAAGTTCTGCCGATTGATGACATCTATTCGGCAATCGAGAAGCGCGTGCTGAACCTTTGCCGCGCGACTCCTGTGGGCGTGCGCTAATGCCACCTGCTGCCGCCGGCAAAGCTCGCGCGTTGCGCGCCGAGCAAATCATCCTGTTTCGCGTTGGCGGGCAGATGTTTGCCATCTCGTCGGCTTCGGTTCAGGAAGTGCGCAGCGTGGACAGCCTGACGGGTACGACGCAGGAAATTCCCGCGAGTACGGTAAAGAAAGTACGCCACACAATTCGTCGTGGCGATACGACGCATTACGTCGTGAACGGAACCGCTCACTTCGGAATTCCGCACGCACCGGCATCGCTGATTTTTTTTCTACGTCAAACACCGACTGCTTTGTTGATCGACGGCATCGAGAAAATGACGACTATGACGTACCTGCAGGCGCTGCCACACGCATTCTGCAAAGAAGAGCGGGACTGGTATCGCGGCCTGACTGCGTTCGACCAGACGGTCGTACCAGTCGTAAAGCCTGAAGGATTTTTAAGCGTTGAAGAATTGACATTGCTTGACAGTGTCCTGCAGGCGGAATTGAAGAAAGAGCAGCTGGACGCGGAGGCAGGGTCAGCGCCGTGAGTGTCGTAGCCGAAATCGCTTTGGAGTCTTTCGTCCTGCTTCGGCTGGGCGAACGGCGATTTGCGCTAAACGCCAATCAGATTGTGGAGTTGATTGCGCCGAGCCGCGTATTTCGCTTTCCGCATCGCACGGCGGTAATTGAGGGCGTAATTCTGCGGCGCGGCAAAATCATTCCAATCTGCGACGTTGCGGAGCAGTTGGTCGGCAAAAAGCTGGCCGTTCGCCGTTTTTATCTGATTGCGACTCGTCTTTATGGAGAAAAGAAAGAATCGGTAGCGGTTCCCGTCAGCGGCGATTGCGAGTTGATCACGGCGGAAATGGCGCCCCGCTCGGAAACGGATTCATCGCACGTTGCAGGATGGCTTTCGCACGGCGGAGATGTACTTGAAATCCTGGATCTCGAAGCCTTGACGCCGGGCCCAACATCCCGAAAGCTTACAACGAATTCCTTTGAAACCGCGGAGGCACGAGTATGATGCTTCCGGGTAAACCAGCGAAAATTTTGCTGATTGATAGCAACGTCTACTTTTCGAAACGCCTGAGCGATTCACTTAAACGAGAGGGATTTGAAGTCCGCTGCTGCACACAGGCATCCTTCGCCCTGACAACGCTCGAATATGACACGCCCGCGGCAGTCTTGTGCTCAACGAATATGCGTGAGATGGGAGCGCTCGAACTTGCGCGAATCGTTCACGCAGACCCGAAGAATGCGGCACTGCTCATCGTGGCACTTGGGGACGGCAGCCAGCGTGCGCTGATGGAAGCGTTTCAGGCCGGATGCGACGATTATATTGACCGCCAGCTCGCGCCGCCCGTGATTGCAACCCACGTAAAAAACATCATTGTGAGCAAGGCCAACGGCTTCCAACCAACGCAGATGCTCGCGCAATCGGACACGAGCCTGAGCGGCAGTCTGACGCACCACGATTTACCCGGTGTGATGCAAATGCTTGGCCATGCACACCAAACCGGCGCGTTGCATATTAATGCGGGTGAAACAGACGCTGTGCTCTTCTTTGACGCCGGCGAAATCTCACACGCCGAGTGCGGCAACCTGTTCGGCGATGAAGCGGTGATTCACATCTTGAAGAACTGCGTCGAAAACAATGCCGGCGTCTACAAGTTTGTTTACGGCATGACTTCCTCACAGCGCACGGTTTTGCGCTCGGCGACGGACCTCATGCTCGATGCCATGCGCGAGTTCGACGAAACAACCCGCGATACGGAGGAAAAAGAAGCTCTATGAGCGAAACAATGCCCATGCCGCCGATGACCGAAGCGCCCGCGAAGCAGACGCCAACGGTTTATTTCATCGATGACAGCGCCACCATGCGCGAAGTCATCAAGATCGCGTTTCGGCGCGAGAATTTCAACGTGATTACTTGTGCCGACGCCGCTTCCGCACTCGGGCAATTCGAACAGAACCCTCCCGACGCTGTCATTACCGACGTAATCATGCCGGATCAGGACGGCTATTCCGTCTGCAGCCAGGTTAAGGAGCACGCACAATTCGGAGGGACACCGGTCATTCTGATGTCCGGCGTTGTCAATAAAAGCGTGGCGGACAAAGCCGTCGCCGTTAAAGCGGATGAACTGATTCGCAAACCTTTTCAGCCACAAGAATTAATTTCGCGCGTAAAGAGCCTGTTGGAACCGAAGCGGCCGGCGGAAGAAGTCTCTCAGCCAAGAGTGGAAGCGCCGTCGTCTCTCTCGGGACTATTCGCGCCAACACCCGTTCCCGCCGCGCCACAACATGCATCGCCGGTGACGCAAGAAACCGCATGGCCTCGCGCGTTGGCAGACGCCTTCGCTCCAAGGCCCGCTGCGCCTCCTGCAGCCGCGCCGCAAACTTCGCAGTTCGCGCCGACGCCGTTTGCTGCCGCTCCGCAGCGACCGGCAGCGCCGAATCACGATGCGCAAAGGCTCCGTGCGGAAATTTCGCGCCTTGAGCTTCTCGTCAAGAAGTTGCAAACCGAATTGCAGATCGAGCGGCAATATAACCAGGCGCTCGAACTTCATGTGCGCACGCTAACCGGACTCGATCAATCCTAAACGCGGAACTACGCTAATAATTGGTGAGTTGGGAGTAGCTGGTCTTGCGGGCGAGTATCAGGTACTGCGCGCCGAGCGGCAGCCGGTACATGTAATCTTCAAGTGCGCGCAATCCGCGCAGTGCTCTCGGAAAAATAAAGCGAAAATCCATTCGAAGGATTGAGAAACCGGCCCGCTTTAACAACGAACGGGCTTCAAAAGGCGAGAGCAAAATTGCATCCTTATCGAATGGGCAACGCGAAATGATGTACCGCGTCGCCGGATTCCAGGAATTGTTCTCCCAGAACGCGAACACACCGCCGGGCTTGAGCGCGTCGTGAATCACTCCGACGGCGTCTGCCCGCTCTTCCGGGGCGATGTGGTGAAACACCCCATTGCAATACGCGAGATCAAATTGCGAACTCGCGGGAAAGTCACCAATCAATTCATACCGAATGTGTTCGGAAGCAAAGTGTTTGCGCGCGACGTCGAGCGATTTTGGTGAAACATCAACGCCAACGCAAGACCGCGCGGCAAGTACGCGCTGCAAAACAGGCGTCGTAGATCCGTCGCCGCAGCCGAAATCCAGCACAGTCGATGGAAGTGGCACTGACTCTTCCGCGAGACACCGCTTTAGCCACTCAACGCGCCCTTCGGCAAAGTATTCCCTGCTTTCTCCCGAAGGAGCGAGGGCGTTCGAAAGCGCCAATTCGTAATTCTTGGCGTACTGGTCAAACAGCTCTTGGGCAGTATTCAAGCGTTCTCCGCCTTGCCGGGTACCTTCATTTTGACATTTACGAGAGCAGGAGCACCACCAAAAATTTTGCTCGGACGGTTGACGCGGATTGCGGGATTCAGTAGCCTCGCTGGGCCTGTCCGAACTGAGGCTTTGGAGAGAATCCCTGTGAATCAGCCCAAACTCAAGTATTCTCGCAGGGACTTCGCACGCAAGGCCGCCATCCTGACCGCAAGTGTGCCGCTACTGCAGCCCGCTGCGATGCCTTCTGGCGCACCTACAGACCGGCGCGACGACCAACAACCGCAAAATTTGCCGGCTAATTTTCCGAAACTCTCCGATCAAAGCCGCGCGGAAGTCGAAGCTCGTTATGAGGCGATTCTTAAGCAGTATGTTGGCCGGTTCAACGAACAACAAAAAACGGAACTGCGACGATTGAGCTTTCTAGCGCAGCCAGCTTTGGACAAACTTCGCGCCTACACCGTGCAAAACGGCGATAGCCCCGCGTTGTACCTGAAGCCCATAGTCGAACGGGAAAAGAAACCCGCCAAATCCGTATCAGCAACTGCTGCAGCCGCGACAAAGAAGCCCTGAGGGCCCATCATGATCGGCGAAGAAATCCTCTACCTGCCCGTAAGCGAATTGGCGAAACGTATTGAATCCAGGAAGCTCTCGCCGGTGGAATTGACAAAGGCTTACCTCGACCGCAGCGAAAAACTTGGACCGCGCTTGAACGCTTACGCGAAGCTGACACCAGAGATTGCGCTGGAGCAGGCGCAAGCCGCCGAAAAGGAGATTCAGCGCGGACACTATCGCGGTCCGCTGCACGGGATTCCCTACGCCGCGAAAGATCTTCTCGCCGTGAAAGGAGTTCCCTGCACGTGGGGAGCGAAGCCATATGAAAACCAGGTATTCGATTTCGACGCAACTGTAGTTGAACATCTTCGGCGCGTGGGTGCTGTGCTGATTGGCAAAGCGGCGATGATCGAGCTGGCGGGCGGAATGGGCTATCGCTTCGCGAATGCTTCACTGCAAGGCGCGTCGAAAAATCCGTGGGATACGAAGTGCTGGACTTGCGGATCATCTTCTGGATCAGGCGCCATCGTCGCCGCGGCGCTGGCTGGTTTTGCGATTGGAACGGAAACGTGGGGTTCCATTGTCTGCCCCGCGGCTTACTGCGGGATCAGCGGATTGCGTCCCACCTACGGGCGCGTGAGTCGCTTTGGCGCAATGGCTCTTTCTTATTCCATGGATAAGATCGGTCCGCTTGCACGCTCCGCGGAGGATTGTGCGCGCGTCTTCGCCGCGATTGCCGGACATGATTTTTCAGACCGCAGCACATTGCCGATCGACAAAGCGGCTTTCACATACTCAGCGTCGCTCGAACTGGGCGCAAAGCCGATTCGCATTGGAATTCTGACCAACGCCTGGAAAAAGATTGATACGGCGGTTGAAAAAGTTTATGTCGCGGCCGAGAAGCTCATGCGAAAGTATTTTGCAACGGCTCGTCCCGCCCTATTGCCCGAAGGGCCATACGAGGAAGCGGGCGGAGTAATTATCAGTGTGGAAGGAGCGGCAGCGTTTCGGGAGCTGATTCGATCGGGACGAGTATTGCAGTTGGCTGATCCACTTGGCCAGCTAGCCGGCTACGTTAACGAACAAATTTCTGGCGCTGACTACATGCGAGCGCTGCAAGTCCGGGAAATTCTGCAACGTAAAATGACGGAATTGTTCGACACGTTTGATGTGCTGGTTGCGGCGACGCAACCGGTTGCAGCAACAACGCTGGAGACGAATTTGGAAACCGATGTAGTTTTTCCCGATCCGCTGGGTGCTATCGGAAACTTATGCGGCTTACCGGCGCTTTCCGTTCCTTGCGGCTTTACGGACAAAGGTCTGCCAGTCGGTCTTCAATTCATGGCTCGCTCGGGAAATGACGCGGCGGTGATTCAGGCGGCACGAGCCTTTCAGCAGCGCACGGACTGGCATCGCCGCAGACCGAAACTCGTTTGAATCTGCGCCTGCAACTTCACGCGATCAGCACTTCGGCTTGCTCTGCAAAATCTCCCGCACCGTTCGCAAAATCGCTGCGCGGCTGAACGGCTTCGTCAAAACAGTTGCAAGGGGATCAGCCTTAATGGCTTCTGCGGCGGCATGTTCGCTGTAGCCAGACATATAAATCACGCCAACGTCCGGCCGCTGTTGACGTAGTTTCCGCGCGAGGTCACGCCCCATCATTCCCGGCATAACCATATCCGTGAGCAAAAGTTGGATCGGACCTGTATGTCGTTCCGCGCGTTCGAGCGCTTCCGATCCGTTTGGCGCAAGTAGCACCGTGTACCCAGCCGACTCCAAAAACTCTCGAGCAACTTCCCTTACGTCTTGTTCGTCTTCTGCGAGCAAAATAGTCTCTGAGCCACGGAGGAGTTGCGTCGCAACAGGCGCTTGTCCGCCGGTTTCCGCAATTTCGTCGACCCGGGGCAGATAAATCTTGAACGTCGTGCCCTTGCCGACTTCGCTGTAAACCCAGATGAAGCCGCCGCTCTGCTTGACGACACCATACACCGTGGAAAGGCCGAGCCCGGTTCCCTTTCCCTGCTCTTTGGTTGTGAAGAACGGCTCGAAAATGTGAGCCTGCGTTTCCGGATCCATTCCCGTTCCCGTATCCGAAACCGCCAGGAGGACGTACTTACCCGGTTTCACGACCGGGTGCGCCAATTTATAGGCGCCATCGAGTTCCTCATTGGACGTTTCGATCAGCAGCTTTCCGCCTTTTGGCATTGCGTCCCTTGCGTTTACAGCGAGGTTCATAATGATCTGCTCAATCTGGCTCGCGTCGGCGCGAATCGAGCCGAGCTCTCGCGACAAAAGAATCACCAAGTCGATGTCTTCGCCAATGAGCCGCGGCAGCAGCTTCCCCATGTCTTCCACAATCGAGTTGAGGTTGATCGTGCGCGGCTGCAGAACTTGCATGCGGCTGAATGCCAATAGCTGGCGCGTCAGCGTCGTAGCGCGGTCGGCCGACCGCTCAATTTGCTCGATCTTCCGGCGAGAAGAATCTTCAGGCGCAAGCGACCCAAGCAATAATTCGGTGTGTCCCTTAATGACCATCAACAAGTTGTTGAAGTCGTGCGCGACGCCGCCGGCCAACCGGCCGACTGCCTCCATCTTCTGCGCCTGCCGCAATTGTTCTTCGAGTTGCTGCCGTTCGCTGACGTCCTGCGCCACGACAAGCCGGACTTTTGTTCCTGCGTAGTCCAATTCGTGCGCCACAAGCTCAACCTTAAAAATTCGGCCGTCCTTGCTCTGGTGTCTCCACTGCCCCTGGTGAAATGCACCAAGGGAAGAGTAACGCCACACTTCGCTGCTCGCTTGGCGATCGGCGGCCGGGCGTAGATCCAGCACCGTCATCCGGTGGAACTCTTCTTCCGTGTAGCCGTATTGTTTGATCGCAGCTTCGTTAACTTCGAGAAATTTTCCTGTCTCCGTGTCAAAAACCCAGGTTGGCAGCGGAGTATGCGAAAAGAGCAGACGAAACATCGATTCGCTCTTGCGGACCGCTTCTTCATTGCGGCGACGATCGATGGCTAGAGCAATGTGTCCGCCTACGGAGTCTAGAAATTCCAGGTCTCGTTGGTCGTAAGCGTTTTCATTTTGATAGTGCTGAACCACCAGCACGCCAATCGTTTCGGTCGGCGTATTCAACGGCACGCCCAGCCACGCTGGCGCGGCCGATCCGACCAACTCCACTTCGCCCTCCGCCGCCAACCGGTCGAATTCGCTCTGCGGAATGAGTTGCGCTTGCCCCGTTCGAAAGACATACGCCATGCAAGTGCGAGCGACCTTTTGCGGAGGCGGCGGCGGATCAAACTGGTCCACGAAGAACGGAAAATGGAACATATCCGTTGCACGCTCGTGCAACGCGACGAAACAATTTTCTGCGTAAACGACTTTGGTGAGCGCCTGATGAATCCTGCAGAGCAATTCATCTAAATTCGAAGTCTGATTCAGAGCATGAACAATATCTGAAATCACCTGACGCTCGGCCTCAAGCCGCCGAAGTTCTGTCACATTGCGGAAGGAGACAAGCCAGCCGCCGATCTCGGGTGTCTGCAAATGATTTGTGATCTCGTAGTCGAACCATAACCAAGAGCCTTCCTTCGAATGAAGGCGACAGCGGCCTGACAATTTTTCTTTCGCCGGAACGCGGCCTTCCTGAAATAGGTCTCGGATGGCCCGGAATTCCGCGGGATGATGCATCAGGTCGAGTGTGCGACCAAGCAGATCTGCCGACGGATAGCCGAGTACGCGCGAGAATCCTTCGTTTGCATAAGAAAGAGTACGATCGGGCTCGAGCACGGCGAGCAATTCGCCAGGCGAGTCGAGCAGGGCCGTCAGTGCTTTCGAGCTGGCCAGAATGCCTTCCGCTGGCGTGGCGTCCAATGACATGAATTCGCGACCCAAAGTTGCGCCGGAATGGGTGCCCTTACTTTCCGGCCGAAACAGGGTGCCTCCGCAAGATTTTCAACCCGGTGTTGCTAGAACGCGAAACGCGACCGACTAGGATAGAGTACAGGGCGACCGACCTTTCTTTCTGCTGACCCACCGGACGGTTGACACCAAACAATGACTGTACCGAGGTACAGGGGCGGCAGCCTTCTGCCGCGAGTTGTCTCATGCTACGCTGGCACCATTTGCTTCAGTTTTTGACTGACACGGGGGCAGCACTCTCCTCGAGAAGGAACCGCGAATGCACGATATCTGGAAGGACATGTTCGTCTTGGGAGTACCAATCCTTGAAAAAATCCTCCGTCCGGTCGCCGTTTACGCATTCCTCATCGTTGGCCTCCGGCTCTCCGGAAAACGTGAGCTCGTTCAGTTGAACCCGTTCGATCTCGTGGTCCTGCTCACGCTTTCAAACACCGTGCAAAACGCGATCATAGGAGACGACAACAGCGTCACGGGCGGAGTCATCGGGGCGACTTCCCTGCTCGTCGTCAATTACCTCGTCGTCCGCTTCCTCTACAATCACCGCAAGCTCGATCAACTGGTGGAAGGTCGCTCCGACGTGCTGATTGAAGACGGAAAAGTCAAAGCGGCCAATCTTCGGCGCGAGCTAATCACGATGGCGCAGCTCGAGGCAGCGGGCCGCAAACAGGGATTTGAATCTTTAACCGAAGTACACCAGTGCATCCTGGAGCCTGGCGGAACAATCACATTTGTCGGAAAGAAGCCCGGAACGGATGAAACGCGTCACAAGGAACTGCTCGACCGTATGGAAAAATTAATGGCAGAAGTTGTGAAGCTTCGCACAGCCAAGCCCCCAGCGGGTGTCTGATACGAGGCTCTGTGCATCAGGTTTAGTGCACCAAGAACGCGCTAATGGCCATGAATACTCCACCCGCTCCAATAGCCATTCCGGCAAACCAGAAGCCCTTGTTCTTGGCAAGCAACGTAATCGAACAGATAACTAGTCCGATTTCGAGCAGCGCTTCCCCGGCATCGAACCGATCTGCCTTCCTTGCAGCTAGGTCTCGCTCCGCTTCCAATTCTTTCGCCTGCTCGCTGACGTCTTCTTTGTCGCTCGCGTAATGTTCCAACTGTTTTTCATACTTTTGACGCAGCGCTTCGCCTTTTTCTTTATCGAGTCCGGCCACAAGATTCACAATGTCCGAAGTGTTTTCCGCTTCGTGCTGCCGAATGCTCTTCGCTTGAAATTGTGTCCAACGGCTGGCGGCTTGGGTTTCGCGCGAAAGTTCTTCGGTGTGTGCCCTGTGGCCGAGCAACGTAACAATCGCGACGAGGACCGCCAGAATCGAAATAGTCACTGAAACGGGAATCACGAGCGGGTTGTCACCATGATCGTGATGAGGTTCGGGAAGCTCGATGCCTTCAGACATACCTGTAGTCTCCTCAGAAAATTATTCTGCGCTGTTCGCGACGACCGCCAAAGCCTGCCCAGCCGCATCAATAGCGCGAACAATATCGGCTTCGCGATGCGCCGCAGACACGAATGTGGCTTCAAACTGCGATGGCGCCAGAAAAATTCCTCGGTCGAGCATCTCGCGAAAATACCGTGCGTATCGCTTTGTGTTCGAAGCCTTTGCATCCTGGTAATTTCGCACCGGTTTCTCCGTAAGAAACACCGTTGCAAGCGAACCATACGAATTGATTTGTGCGGGAATCTTCGCTTTCGCCATCGCGTCTTTAAGACCAGCAACCAGTTTCGCTGCCAGCGCGTTCACGCGCTCATATAGTCCCGGCTTTTTCAATTCCATCAACGTGGCAATCCCCGCAGCCATTGCCAAAGGATTTCCTGCGAGCGTTCCCGCCTGATAGACCGGCCCCAGCGGCGCGACGTGGTTCATGATCGCCGCGCGTCCTCCGTAAGCGGCCGCTGGCAACCCCCCGCCGATGATCTTCCCCATCGTTGTCAGGTCTGCTTCGATTCCCAGCAATTGTTGCGCCGATCCGTTGTGCAGCCGAAATCCCGTAATGACTTCATCGACGATCAGCAGAGCGCCGTGTCTTGTTGTAATTTCGCGCAGTCCTTGCAGAAAGCCCTTTTCTGGCGTCACGACACCCATATTCGCCGCAATCGGCTCGACGATCACTGCCGCAATGTTTTTCCCGTGGTCCGCAAAGATTCTCTCGACGGCAGCCAAATCGTTATACGGCGCGTTTAGTGTTAGCTTCGCCAGCGCGTCCGGCACACCGGGACATTCGGCAATTCCAAGTGTTGCAAGTCCCGATCCTGCTTGTGAAAGAAAACTGTCCGCGTGCCCGTGATAGCAGCCTTCGAACTTCAGCAGTAAATCCCTCTTCGTAAATCCTCGCGCCAAGCGCAACGCACTCATCGTCGCTTCCGTGCCGCTCGAAACAAATCGAATCTTCTCAAGGGACGGAATCGCGTCGCGAATCAGCGTCGCCAACTTCACTTCCAGCTCGGTCGTAACGCCAAAACTCGTTCCCTTTTTTGCCTGCTCGGCAATCGCAGCTGTTACAGCCGGATGCGCATGTCCAAGGAGCATTGCTCCCCACGAGCACACAAAATCGACCATCTCATTTCCGTCGGCATCATAGACATATGCGCCCTCGCCGCGGTCCATGATCAGCGCTTCTCCGCCCACCGAGCGAAATGCCCTTACCGGACTATTCACGCCGCCGACAAGAATTTGCTCCGCCCTGCCGAAAATTTCTGCAGACCGTGCACGCTTTTTAGATGGGGAAGTTGATGGTGTGCTCATGGAAATCGCTCTTAGCGGTCATGACTTCAACCACGCCGCCGCATCTTTCGCGTGATACGTAAGAATGATATCCGCTCCGGCGCGCTGAATGCTGGTCAAGAGCTCCATCACAACCCTCTTTTCATCCAGCCAGCCGCGTTGTGCTGCCGCCTTCACCATCGCGTATTCGCCGCTGACGTTGTACGCGCCAACTGGCACATCAAATCGCTCGCGCACCGCGCGAATTACATCCAGGTAAGGCAGGGCCGGCTTGACCATGACCATGTCCGCGCCCTCGTCCAAGTCCAGCGCCACTTCCTTCAGCGCCTCACGGACATTTGCCGGATCCATCTGGTAGCTCCGGCGATCGCCAAACTGCGGCGCCGATTGTGCGGCTTCGCGAAACGGTCCATAAAACGCCGAGCAATACTTCGCTGCATACGAAAGAATCGCCACCTCGGAAAACGAGTGTTCGTCCAGTTTCTCTCGAAGCGCCGCAACGCGCCCGTCCATCATATCGGAAGGCGCAACGATATCCGCGCCCGCTCGCGCATGCGAAAGAGCTTGCTCCGCCAGAATATCCAGCGTCGCATCGTTTGCCACTTCGCCGTTTTCAATTACGCCGCAATGGCCATGATCCGTGTACTCACACAAACAAACGTCGGTCATGACCAAAAGATTGAGATTAGCCTTCTTGATTCCTTCAACGGCTCGTTGCACGACGCCGCTCGCAGCCAACCCACTACTTCCCGTCGCATCCTTGCTCTCCGGCAATCCAAATAAAATCACGGCAGAGAGCCCAAGTCCGGCCACTTCCCTGCACTCTTCCACAATCTGATCCGCGGACTGTTGAAACACTCCCGGCATCGAACCCACTTCTTTTCGGACTTTCTGCCCGGGGCACACAAACATCGGATAGACGAATCCCGCAGAACTCAGCCGCGTCTCTCGCACCATGGAGCGCAGCAGCTCGCTCTTTCGCAAACGCCGTGGACGTTGCACTAGAAATGTCATTGTGGACTGCCGCTCCCAAGACAATTGTGACGATGCGCCGTAAATGAGTGTGCCAGAGCGTCAATAATCCTCGCAACCGACGGCTCTTTCGCCGCACCCGCGTTCAAAATCCCTTTTCCCTGCAATGCGGCCAACGTGACGGGCCCGCTCGCCAACACGATTCCCTTCTCTGAAAATTCCGCCAGCTTCCCAGCCCCGCAAACGCTGTCGAATCCATCCACCGCGGACGGGCTGAAGAACAGAAGCGCGTCAGCATTCATCGCTCTCGCAACCACATCGCTCTCCTGCGCTGCTTCTGCCAGGGTCCGATAGGCAACAACCTCCGTCACTTGCGCACCAAATTCTTTCAGTTTCG
>Ga0070734_10000841_pt1 | contig 53338 bp, 44 predicted proteins | sample Coa_R1_8_FD_66444 | JGI IMG/M metagenome (GOLD analysis project Ga0070734, IMG submission 66444) | Surface soil microbial communities from Centralia Pennsylvania, which are recovering from an underground coalmine fire - Coalmine... | ecosystem: Environmental > Terrestrial > Soil > Unclassified ...
AAAGGGAAGATCACGATCATCTTGCGGACGTATTTCTGTATCTGCTTGACTCGCCCTACACGCCAAGCCCAGATTTGCGGGCTGACGAAATAGAACACCGGGATTCCGAGCCGATGAAGGTCTCGCGCCAGGCGCAAATTGAAGTCGGGAAAATCGATGAGTACGGCTGCGGCCGGTCTGCTTCTGGCAGCTTCTTCGACAATCTGGCGATATCGGCGGTAAATGCCCGGCAGATGAGTGACCACCTCCGCCAACCCAACGACGGCCACCTCGCTGGCGTTGACCAGCAACCTGCAGCCTGCGGCGCGCATTTTTTCGCCGCCGAGCCCCCAAAAATTTATGTCCGGTGCTAGCTGCCGGAAAGATTCAACAAGTTGTGCGCCGTAATTGTCGCCGGATGCCTCTCCGGCTGAAAGCAGGAACGAATTAGTCGTCGGCGCTGACCTGTGGGACGCCAAGCTCCTGGTCCTTGTATTGAAGTTGATAGAGCTTCCAGTATATCCCCCGCGTTGCCAGCAGTGCCTGGTGGCTGCCGATTTCGCGCACTTGCCCTTTGTGCATCACGATGATTTTGTCGGCGCGTTGGATGGTCGAAAGCCGATGGGCGATGATGACCGATGTTCTGCCTTCTACCATGCGGGTCAGTGCATCCCGCACTCGAAGTTCGGTCTCGGTGTCCACGCTGGAAGTAGCCTCATCCAGCACCAGGATTTTAGGATCGTGCGCCAAGGCGCGCGCAAATGAGATGAGCTGCTTTTGCCCGGTACTCAAAGTGCTTCCGCGCTCCTTCACGGGCTCGTTGAAACCCTCGGGAAGACCGCGGATAAAATCGGCAACATTCACACTCTCGGCTGCCGCTTCCACCTGCCGGTCGGAAATGCCTTCCGAGCCAAGCCGGATATTGTCCTGAATGGTTCCGCTGAACAGGAAAGGGTCTTGAAGAACCACTCCAAAGCGGCGGCGCAGGTCGTCGAGGTCCATATGCCGGACATCGATACCGTCAATCAGTATGGACCCCTTCTGCACGTCATAAAAACGCAGCAGTAAAGAAATGATGGTGGTTTTGCCCGCTCCAGTATGGCCGACAATGGCAACCGTCTCTCCCGGCTCGATGGCAAACGACACATCGCGCAGGATCCAGTCATAATTGGCGGCATCGCCGTTTGAGCCGTTCGGAGCAATGGGATCTCCGGGGCTGCCTCCCGCAGGCGTTTCTGCCTCCAGTTTCCGGTATGCGAACCACACATGGTTGAACTCAATCCGCCCGCTGCCTTGAGCTTTGAGTGGCTGAGCTGGCGAGATGACCTCCGGAGGAGAATCCAGCAATTTAAAGACGCGTTCGCTGGCCGCCATGGCCGATTGAAGAATGTTGTATTTATCGCTCAGATCCTGGATGGGCCGGAAGAAGCGCTGGGCATACTGCATGAAAGCCACCAGAATTCCGATGGTCACCGTGCCCATGATCACTCGAATTCCACCAAACCAGATGACGGCCGCAATGGCCACCGTGGAAAGGATTTCAATCACAGGATAGTAGAGCGCATGGGCCATAATGGCGTCTTTCCATGCCTCCATGTTCTCCTGGTTGATCCGCTCAAAGCTGTCGTAAGACCGCTTTTCGCGATTGAACAGCTGCAACACCACAATGCCGGAAACGTGTTCCTGCAGGTAGGAATTGATGCGTGCGACCGCCACACGCACCCGGCGGTATGAGTCGCGCACCACCCTGCGGAAAAGCATGGTTGCCCAGAAGATCAGCGGCAGTACGGCAAACGCAATCAGGGCCAGCCACCACTTCATGCGCAGCATGATGATGATGATCCCGGCCAGGACGAAGATATCCTCAAAAATGGCCACGACGCCGGTTGTGAACATCTCGTTCAGCGCATCCACGTCGCTGGTTACACGCGTCACCAGCCTGCCGACCGGGTTCTTGTCGAAGAAACTGATGTGCATGTATTGCAGGTGCCGGAAAATTTGGCTGCGAAGGTCGAACATGACCTTCTGTCCGGTCCACTGCATGAGATACGTCTGTAGGAACTCAAGCAGAAAGCTCACCACCAGCGCGCCAACATAAAGAGCTGCGATTTCGCCAATGCCCACCAGCGGACTGGTGCTAAGCCAGCTATCTAAAAAACTTCGATTGGCGGTGCTGGCGGATGAAAGGTATTTGTCGATGGCTGTCTTGGTGAGGTATGGACCGATTACATCACAAGTGGCTTTAAGAATAATGGCAGCCAAAGCGACGATCACCTGCCACCTGTAGGGCCGGAGATATCCGAGCAGCCGCTTCATCAGGCGGCCGTCATACGCTTTGCCTAATACCTCTTCATCCTGCATTCGATGATTATCCCGACACTCATTCTAAAGGCAGAGAACCGATTTAAAAACGACCCGGCGCGGAGCAGGAGCTTGTCCGGAATCACAAAACAGATGAATACAAAGAAATAAGATTCTGGAAATTGGGATGGAGGTGCATTATTTCAAGGGCGAGAACGAGGCTACACGGAAACAGCGAGGATGGCTGCCCTTTCTCACAGACAATCACGATGAAAGCAAAATTCCGTTGAATTCAAAAGCGTATTTGCACCGCAGCCCAGGAGCGTGAATGTTATTGAGATTCGCCGCTGAGTATGGTTTTCCGATCCAGTACCTCAGGAACCGTCTCGGAAGAGGCGGTGGGACAGGAAAGCGCCCGTACATCATGCCCCAAAATGTAGGCTATTTCCGGTCTGCCATCAGGACGCCACCGTGGGCATAGTCTTCTCGATCGACTTCAAGGATTGTGATGACAACACCCTCTTTGGCTGTTTTCGCCTCTTCGGCAATCGCGTCGGTAACGCGCTCCACCATCTTGCGTTTCTGCTCGATGGAGCGCCCTTTCAGCATCGTGATCTGAACGTGTGGCATGTCTGTTTACCCGGTGTAGTAGGTCTTGTTTACTTGGCTAATTCATAACCCGCAAAAAAGTAGCTCAATTCAAAGCGTGCCGTATCATCGGCATCCGAGCCGTGGATCGCATTCCGCTCGATATTGTCCGCCCACTTTTTGCGGATCGTACCGGGTTCAGCGTTGGCCGGATTGGTTGCGCCCATCAGCTTGCGAAGATCTACGACCGCATTGTCCTTTTCCAGCGCCATGACCACGATGGGGCCGCTCGACATGAATGTGGTGAGCGAATCGAAAAAGGGCCGTTCAAAATGGACTGCGTAAAATCCTTCAGCCTGTTGCTTGGTGATGTGCAGCATCTTGAGGCCGAGGATGCGGAAACCCTTCTCCTGGATCATGTGGAGAATGTCGCCGGTGGCTTTTTTGGCGACCGCGTCCGGCTTAACGATAGAAAACGTGCGTTGCAAGGTCTGCATTCTTAGGTCGGTTCTCCTGGTTTCAAATCTTCTTCGTAATTCAGCTTCCTACACGCCCGCCGCCGACCCCATGCGGTCCAGCAGGGTCTGCGCAAGCACGGCAGGCGACTTCGCCACCGCAATACCCGCATTTTCGAGAGCCTTCATCTTTTCTCCCGCCGTTCCGTGACCGCCGGAGATAATTGCCCCGGCGTGGCCCATGCGGCGTCCGGGAGGCGCGGTTTGACCGGCGATGAATGCGCATACCGGCTTCTTCATATTTTTCTTCACGAACTCCGCAGCGTTTTCTTCGGCATTCCCGCCGATTTCGCCAATCATGATGACGGCTTCGGTTTGTGGGTCTTCGTTGAAAAGATGGAGTGCATCGATAAAGTTGGTCCCGATAATCGGGTCGCCTCCAATGCCGATGGCCGTCGATTGGCCTACCCCGCGCTGTGTCAATTGAAACACCGCCTCATAGGTGAGCGTGCCGGAGCGGGAGACGATGCCGATCTTGCCCTCTTTATGAATATGGCCGGGCATGATGCCGATCTTGCATTTGCCAGGCGAGATGATGCCGGGGCAGTTGGGACCGATGAGCCGCGACTTTCCTTTCAGCTTTAGATACTCGTAGGCCCGCACCATATCCAGTACGGGGATGCCTTCGGTAATACAAATAATCAGCGGCATCTCGGCGTCAACCGCCTCCATGATTGCATCGGCGGCAAACGGCGGCGGGACAAAAATAACGGTGGCATTGGCCCCGGTTTTCTCTTTTGCATCGTGTACGGAATTGAAGACCGGCCAGCCTTCATGGGTGGTGCCGCCTTTGCCGGGCGTTACGCCTCCGACAACCTGTGTGCCGTAGGCCGCACAGCCCTTTGCATGGAATGTTCCTTCGCGTCCAGTAATTCCCTGGACGACGAGGCGCGTGGATTTGTCTACCAATATCGACATGATGATTAGCCCTTAGCTGCCGCAACGACCTTTTCAGCGGCGTCTTTCATGTTTTCCGCTACCGTGAAGTTCAGGCCTGAATTCTTGAGGATCTCGCGGCCCTGCTCCACATTGGTTCCTTCCAACCGCAACACCAGCGGCAACCGCATATTCGTGGCCTTGGCCGCCTGCACAACCCCGTTGGCGAGCGTATCCACCCGCAGGATGCCACCAAAGATGTTGATGAGCAGAGCCTTCACATTCTTGTCGCTCAGAAGGATGTCGAATGCGTGTCGTATCTGTTCGGCATTGGCTCCGCCGCCTACGTCCAGGAAATTTGCGGGCGAACCGCCGGCATATTTGATGATGTCCATGGTCGCCATCGCCAGTCCGGCCCCGTTGACCATGCAAGCAATGTCGCCATCGAGCTTAATGTAGTTCAGGCTGTACTTGGAGGCTTCTACCTCGAGGGGATCTTCTTCCGTAACATCGCGCAAGTCTTTCAGGTCGGCATGACGGAACAGCGCGTTGTCATCGAAGGTAATCTTGGCATCCAGGGCAAACAGGCGGCCATCGCTGGTGGTGATAAACGGATTGATCTCACAGAGCGAGCAGTCCGTTTCCACGAAGGCCCGATAGAGAGCGGTCATGAAGCGGACAGCCTCATTGATCTGTTCGGTCTTCAATCCCAACCCGAAAGCCAGCTTGCGCGCATGGAACGGCTGGAAGCCAATGGCCGGATCGATGTCCACCTTAAGGATGGCATTCGGGTCCTTGGCTGCTACCTCTTCGATTTCCATGCCGCCGGCGCTGGAAGCCATGAATACCGGACGCGCCGTAGCCCTATCCACCACGATCCCGAGGTACATTTCGCGTTCAATCGGCACGGTTTCTTCGATCAAGAGCCGTTGTACCACTTTGCCTTCGGGGCCCGTCTGGTGGGTTACAAGGTGCATTCCCAGGATCTTCTCGATCCAATTATGGGCCTCGGCAAGGTTCTTGGCCACTTTCACGCCCCCGCCTTTGCCCCGGCCTCCGGCGTGAATCTGAGCCTTGACGACCACGCCTTGGGCCTTTTGATCGAAGAGCCGCTTGGCGGCCGCTTCGGCTTCTTCGCTCGTCAGGGCCATCTCGCCCCGAGGAACGGTTACCCCATACTTCGACAGTATCGCTTTTGCCTGATATTCGTGAATTTTCATGTTGGGTGGTTCTACAGCAGACGTCTGGATGCTGAAAGGAACTTGTGATTCTATAAGAGCCGTGCTGGATTCAGCAACGTTAGCGGCGTGCTTGGGCCATAAATTTAGCGTTAAAAACATGAATGTTGATTAAGCCTTCAGGCTTGATGTTCCTGTGTAGCTTCGCTTTCCCCCTTCATTTCACCAACATTTCTTTCAGAAACATCCGGTTCGCATGAATGCCACGAATCTCCCTGAACCTGTTAATCTAGGTGCCGGAAATCTTCTTGCCATGATCACTGAAGCGCTGCACAAGATCGCCCACCACCGCGGCTCTCTCAGTCGTGAGGAAGCCCGCTCCGTGATGACGGAGATTCTTTCGGGCAAAGCCACCGACGCCCAGATTGCTGCGCTGCTGGTCGCGTTGCATATGAAAGGGGAGACCGTCGAGGAGATCGTCGGATTTGCCGAAGCCATCCGCTCTGCCGCTATGCCTCTTTCGCTTTCGGACGGTGGCACCCTCGACGTGAGCGGCACCGAGCGCGATGCCCTTGTGGACACATGCGGCACCGGCGGAGATGCCAGCGATACCTTTAATATTTCCACTGCCTCGGCTCTTACGATTGCCGGCGCAGGTGTGCGCGTCGCTAAGCACGGGAATCGCGGAATCACTTCCAAATGCGGTTCGGCTGATGTGATGGAAGCCTTGGGCGTTAATATCACGATGCCGCCGTCGATGATTGGCGAGTGCCTCAAGCAGGTAGGCATTGCCTTTATGTTTGCTCCCGCCATGCACTCCGCCACCAAGCATGTGCAGCCGGCCAGGAAGGAATTGCGTCCCCTGCGTAGCGTCTTTAACCTTCTCGGGCCCCTCACCAATCCCGCTCATGCCTCTGCCCAGGTCGTGGGCGTGTACTCCGAAGATTTGGTGGAAAAACTTGCAATGTCCCTGATGATGTTGGGGCTGAATCGCGCCTTGGTTGTTCATGGAACCGACGGTCTGGATGAGATTACGATCACTGGCCCAACCAAGATTGGCGAGGTGAGAGGTGAATGGGTGCGGGTTTATGAAGTGACTCCGGAGCAGTTCGGGTTGGCGAGGGCGCCCTTAAGCGCTATTTCCGGAGGCGATGTCCAGAAGAATGCCGAGATTATTCAGGGCATTCTTCGGGGAGAAAAATCCCCCAGGCGCGACGTGGTGCTGATGAACGCCGCCGCCGCCCTCGTGGCTGCGGGCCGGGCCGATTCTCTTGCAGAGGCCGTGCCCCTCGCGGCGGGTTCGATCGATTCGGGAGCAGCTCGTTCCCGGTTGGAAGCGCTGGTGCAGTTCACCACCCAGCGATTGAGTAGCCAGCAGGCGCATTAACTACAATAGATTACGAGAGTGAGCTACCCAAAATGAGCCTTACCTTAAGTAAGCGATCCGGGCGGACAGCACAATCGCAAATCCGCGTCATGTCCATTGAATGTGAGAAGGTGAAGGGCATCAACCTCGCTCAGGGTGTTTGCGATACAGAGGTTCCCGAAGTCGTCCGCGCCGGAGCCAAAAGGGCCATGGACAGTGGCATCAACAGCTACACGCGGTGTGAAGGGCTACCCGAAATTCGCCATGCGATCGCCGAAAAGATGCGCCGGTTCAACGGCATTGACTGCGATCCGGAAACCGAAGTTCTGGTCAATTCCGGCTCAACGGGCTCTTTTTATACCGCTTGTTTGGCCCTGCTGAATCCTGGCGATGAGGTCATTCTCTTTGAGCCTTACTATGGCTATCACCGCCATACGCTCATTGCCGTAGAGGCTGTTCCCGCTTTTGTGACGTTGCGAGCGCCGGATTGGAAATTTAATCCCGAGGATCTGGAGCGGGCCGTCACTCCGCGGACGAGAGGCATACTGATTAACACTCCAGCGAATCCGTCTGGAAAGGTATTTACTCGCGAGGAAATGGAGTGGGTGGCGGATTTCGCCACGCGCCATGATCTCTTTGTCTTTACCGACGAGATTTACGAATATTTTATTTACGAGGGAAAGCACCTCAGCCTGGCGACCCTGCCAGGCATGCGGGAGCGGACGATTACCATGTCCGGCTACTCCAAGACCTTCAGCATCACAGGCTGGCGCATTGGCTACACGATATGCGATCGCAAATGGGCGCAGGGTATGGCATATTTCAACGACCTCGTCTATGTTTGCGCGCCTGCGCCGCTGCAAGTGGGAGTTGCCGATGGCATTCGCCAGTTGCCGGAGAGTTTTTACACAGATATCTCGCGTGAATACATTCAGAAACGCGACTTGCTTTGCGGAACGTTGACAGAGATCGGCATGACTCCCTCTATCCCTAAAGGCTCTTACTACGTACTAGCCGACGCCTCCATTCTCCAAGGCGAAACCAGTACCGAGAAGTCGATGCGCCTGCTCCGCGAAACAGGTGTAGCTGCGGTTGCAGGCAGCGCCTTTTTTCACTCCCAGGGGGGCGACAATCTTCTACGTTTCTGCTTTGCCAAGACGGACGCGGAACTCGAAGAGGCATGCCGCCGGATGAAGCGCCTGGTTGGGCAGGAGCGGAAAGAGGCCGTAACTTCAAGCATCCGCTGACCGGACAGCGTTCTCCACGAACTCGATCTTGAACTTATAATCGGCTCATGAAGTTCTCCGACCTGCTGCAGAACGCGGAAGCCTCGCGTAACGGCAACGATCTTGAGATTACTGGGCTTGATTATGACTCCCGGCGAATTAGGCCGGGATGGGCATTTGTAGCATTGCGCGGTGAAACCACCGACGGCAACCGCTACATCGACACCGCGCTTTCAAACGGAGCGATTGCTGTTGTGAGCGATTCTTCGCGGGAGCCACAACGACAGGGCATCGCTTGGGCAACTGTTCCCCACGGACGCAAGGCTTTGGCGCAACTGAGCGCAAATTTCTACGATTGTCCGGCAAAGAAGATCAGCGTCACAGGAGTTACAGGGACCAATGGGAAGACCACCACAACCTTTCTAATTGAGTCGATTCTGAATTTCTGTGATAGACAAACCACGCTGCTTGGCACCATCGAATATCACGTTGCCGGTAGGGTGATTCCCGCTCCTCATACGACTCCCGAAGCCCTGGAATTGAACCAGATTTTTTCACAGGCGGTTGCCGCGGGAGCGAGCGAAGGCGTCATGGAGGTCTCGTCCCACGCCTTGGAGCAAGGGCGTGTTTATGGCATTCCTTATGACGTGGCGGTTTTCACCAATCTAACGCGGGACCACCTCGACTATCACAAAGACATGGAGAGCTACTTCGCCAGCAAGCGGCTCTTATTTGTGGGTTCCGGTGTCCATCCACCACGGGCGGCGGCGATCAATGTGGACGATGACTACGGAAGAACTCTGCTTTCCACTAGTAAGAAGTTGAGCAAACAGGCGATTAGCTATGGCATCGATCAAGCCGATTTTTGCGCGACGAACATTCGGCTCTATGCCAACGAGAGCAGCTTCGATCTAACTGCCTTCGGGGAAAGAATCCAAGTGTGTACGGCCTTGATTGGCCGCGTGAATGTCTACAACCTTCTGGCCGCCGCCGCCGCTTGCTGGGCGCGGGGCTGCTCCCTGCCTCAAATTGCGGAGGCCATAGGTCGTTTTCAGAGAGTCCCGGGGCGTTTTGAGAAGGTGGACTGTGGCCAGCCGTTTACGGTGGTGGTCGACTATGCTCACACCGACGATGCGCTGCGCAACCTGACCTCCATCGCGCGCGATCTTGCTGTGCGCTCCGAAAGTCAGGGGAGAGTAATTACCGTGTTTGGTTGTGGCGGAGATCGTGACCGGGCGAAGCGTCCCTTGATGGGCGCGGCCGCTGGAAAGGGAAGCGATTTCGTCCTGCTCACCTCGGATAATCCGCGTTCTGAAGATCCCCTCAAAATCATGCAAGATGCCCTGCCCGGCTTGCAGCAGGCTGGAGCGCGGTATTCGTTGGAGCCCGATCGAAAGAAGGCCATTGGCGCGGCCTTGGCCGAGGCCCGTCCGGGCGACGTTGTGCTGATTGCGGGAAAGGGTCATGAAAAGGTACAGGCAACGCGCGAAGGTACATTCCCCTTCGATGATGTCCAGGTTGCGCGAGAGGCGTTACAACGGTTGGGCCATCGAGACGGCGCTGGAGGAAATCAATGAAGTTGCCGCTGTGGCGTGTCGCCGAATTTACGGCCGCCAAGGGGAATCTTGATCAGGAGACGGTTGTCACGGGATATTCCATCGACTCTCGCACGATCAATCCCGGTGATTTGTTTATTGCCCTCAAGGGCGAGCAGTTTGACGGCCACGATTTTGTGCAGGCAGCTCTCGAAAAGGGAGCCTCTGCCGTTCTCGTGGACCGCGCTCAAGACACTTCGGGTGATCCGCGCACGCTTTTGGTGGAAGACACTCTTAAGGCCCTGCAATGTCTCGGGGCCGCCGCCCGAAGAATCTGGGCCAAGCCTCTGCTTGCCGTGACTGGTTCGGCTGGAAAGACGACCACGAAAGAGATTTTGGCCCACCTCCTCGGGTCTCGATTCCGAGTCATGAAGAGTTCGGGCAACCTGAACAATCATATTGGTCTGCCCTTGCAGTTGCTTAAGCTGGAACCCGAGCATGACATTGCAGTCGTCGAGATGGGAATGAACCATGCCGGGGAGATTCGCGCCTTGGGGGCTCTGGCCCACCATGATTTAGCCATTGTGACTTGCGTAGCCCCTGTTCACTTGGAATTCTTCCAGAGTGTGGGAGATATCGCCCGTGCGAAATATGAGATCGTCGAGACGTTGCATCCGGGTGGGACTGCCGTTCTAAATGCAGACGATTCATATGTCTCACAGTTTGGCCGCGGTTTCAAAGGACGGGTCGTGACCTTTGGCCTTCGTCAACCTGCAGATGTGCGCGCCGCCAACATCCAATTTCACGGGGCGGAGGGTTCCAGCTTTGAGCTGATCGTAGGCAGTGTTAGGGAGCAAGTGCGCCTCCCGCTGGTGGGAGAGCACAACATCTATAACGCTCTGGGAGCTATAGCCGCGGCCTTGGAAAAAGGTGTCTCTCCTTCAAGCGTGGCTGATTCTTTAGCTACGGTGGAACCTGCCGAAAAAAGGGGTCAGATCTTGAAATTTGGGGGCGCTACTCTCATTAATGACTGCTACAATTCCAATCCAAGAGCTCTTGACGCCATGATCGATACTCTGGCGAGCATGCCTGCCAAGCGCCGAATTCTAGTTGCCGGCGAGATGCTTGAATTGGGAAACACTGCGGAAACACTCCACTGCGACAGCGGTCGCCATGCCGCCGGGAAGAAGATCGATATTGTTCTGGGCGTGCGTGGTCTGGCAAAGGCCCTGGTGGAATGCGCTTCCGCGGCGGGTGTGAATGCTTACTATATGGAAACGCCGGAGGAAGCTGGTCTATGGCTGGCTCAGGAACTGCGTGAAGGTGACGCAGTTCTTCTGAAGGCTTCTCGTGGAGTAAAGCTCGAGGGCGCGCTGCAGACTTTGCGCGAAAGATTGAGCGGCACGGTTACGCAGTAATGCGGTTGGTGCGCTCCCTCGGTGGTTCTAAGCCCAGGATCGATTCCCACCTCAAGCTCAGGACAACTGCTAAAGCGTTTTTTGCGTCGGTGTATCCAGAAGCGGAACACATTCCAACTGGACGTAAGCCACGCTGGAAATGCTCGGATGACACGGAGGTATTTTGCTCTACTGGCTTCTCTACCAGCGTTTATTTGTTCACTTTCCCCCCTTTCGGATTTTTCGGTACTTTACGTTTCGCACCGCTTTTGCCAGTCTGACTGCTCTGTTCATGACCATGATTATTGGTCCGGCGATCATCCGGCAGCTTCGCGAATTTCAGATTGGTCAGTACATTCGTGAGGAAGGTCCCAAGACTCATCAAAAGAAGGCGGGTACGCCCACCATGGGCGGAATCCTCATCGTAGTCGCGATCATCATTCCGACTCTGCTTTGGGCCGATCTATCCAACCGGTTTATCTGGCTGGCTATGCTTTCTACCCTTGTCTTTGGTGCGATAGGCTTTGCCGACGACTATTTGAAGGTTGTCCACAAGCGAAATCTGGGGCTGACCGGGCGCATGAAACTGCTCCTGCAATTTTCAGCGGCCGCCTTTATTGCGGTGGTGCTCGTGACTCTCGCGTCCAATAAGCAGTATTCCACCGAGTTGATGGTGCCCTTCCTGAAGCAATTCCGCCCCGACTTGGTGATCGAGTCCTTGCTCTCGTCGCACCTTTGGCCTTTGGCGTTTGCTCCATTTGTGATCTTTGTCATGCTGGTGCTGGTCGGTTCGACCAATGCCGTGAACCTCACAGACGGTTTGGATGGTCTAGCGATCGGCTGTACGGTGATTGCTGCCGGTGGCCTTACCGTTCTTACCTACATCAGCGGACACAAGAATTTTGCGGAATATCTGGAGCTGCAAAAGATGCCCCAGGTTGCGGAGCTCACGATCTTCTGTGGAGCCATGGTCGGAGCCAGCCTGGGGTTTCTCTGGTATAACGCTCATCCCGCCGAAATTTTCATGGGCGACGTAGGCTCTCTGGCTCTTGGGGGAGCGCTGGGAACGGTGGCCGTCATCATCAAGCAAGAGTTGTTGCTCCCGTTTATTGGCGGCGTATTTGTGATCGAGGCCCTTTCCGTGATCCTGCAGGTTGGTTCTTACAAACTGCGCAAGAAACGCATCTTTAAGATGGCGCCTTTGCACCATCATTTTGAACTGGTTGGTTGGTCGGAGTCGAAAATCATCACGCGATTCTGGATCGCGTCGCTGGTATTTGCACTCTTTGCACTCACCACGCTGAAGCTGCGATAGGAAGACGCCCGGTCGTGGCACAATGGAGCCAAGCATGGAGCTAAATAGCAAAAGAGTGCTTGTGGTAGGGCTGGGTAAGTCCGGGATCGCAGCGGCTTTGTTCCTTCAAGAGCGCGGAGCACGCGTCACCGTTTCCGATATCCGCACCGAGGTCCAGTTGCAGAAAGAAATTTCAATGCTTCTGGATCGTGGCGTTTCGCTTGAAACCGGCAGCCACAGCGAACGTACCTTTCGCGACCAGGATCTGATTGTGGTGAGCCCGGGCGTGCCTTCGGACCAGCCTCAACTGGTGCATGCACGGAGCCTGGGAATCCCCGTGATCGGCGAGATTGAACTGGCATACAGATTTTTGCAGGGTAAGGTCGTTGCCATAACCGGATCGAATGGCAAGACCACTACCACCACGCTGATCGGGGAAATTCTCGCCAAGAGCGGCAAAAAGACATTGGTGGGCGGCAATATCGGTACTCCGGTCGTGACTTTGGCTGGTCACTCGACTCCGGATACGCTCTCGGTGCTGGAAGTGTCCAGCTTTCAATTGGAGACGATTGAGCGGTTCCGACCCTGGATTGCGGCGGTGCTCAACATCACGCCCGACCACCTCGATCGTCACCATAGCTTTCAGGCCTATGTAGACGCCAAAGCTCGAATTTTCGAGAACCAGCAGGCTGGCGATTTTGCGCTGCTGAATGCCGATGACGCTCCGAGCGCCGGACTTAAGTCCAGAACAAAAGCCGGAATTTTCTCGTTCAGCCGCAAGCAGCGGGTGGAAAACGGAGCGTTCCTCCGTGGTGATGAGATTGTCTTTTCCTTGAATGGCCGTGAAACCTTGGTACTTGCTCTGAATGATATTCGGCTGAAAGGCGCTCACAACCTGGAAAACGTACTGGCCGCCGCTTGTGTCGCAATGCTCGCCGGATGCGATCCAGCGTCGATTCGCCGGGCCGTGGCCGAATTTCAGGGGGTAGAGCACCGCCTGGAGTTGGTGGCGACACTGAACGGAATCGCTTTCTACAACGATTCAAAGGCCACGAACGTGGACGCAACCATTAAGGCGCTGGAGTCCTTCCCAGGAAGGATTCATGTGATTCTTGGAGGCAAAGACAAAGGCAGCGATTACTCCATCTTGAATCACCTTCTCCGGGAGCGGGTCAAGCGTGCTTACTTGATCGGCCAAGCGTCGGAGAAAATCGCATCGCAGATTCAGGGTACAACCCAGCTTGTTTACTCCGGGACCTTGGATCATGCTGTCCGCCAGGCGTTTGACTCAGCCTCCGATGGAGATACCGTTTTGCTGGCTCCTGCCTGTGCCAGTTTTGATCAGTTCGAGAACTACGAGCAGCGTGGAAGGGTCTTCAAAGAACTGGTCCGGGCGATTGCCGCCGAAACAGACCATCCGGCTACGATGGGGGACAGAGTCTAGTGGCCAAACGCGTCGGTATCGACAAGTGGATGTTTGGCTCTGTTCTGCTCTTGGTCGTGATCGGCGTTGTCATGGTTTTCAGCGCTTCCGCTGTGATGGCCGGAGAGCGTTTCGGTTCGCCTTACGCTTTTCTTACGCGTCAGCTTGCCTGGGCGGTGGCCGGCTTGGCGGCAATGACTGTAGTCGTCAAGATCGACTACCGCCGCTGGAAGCACCCTGGGATCGTTTTTTCTTTTCTCGGTATTACGGCGCTGCTCCTGGTGGGAGTGTTCTTTTTGGATCGCGCCCATAACACCCATCGTTGGATCCGATTGGGCTCCGTGATGTCGTTCCAGCCATCGGAGCTCGCAAAACCGGCGCTGATACTCTTTCTGGCCTTCTTCCTCGAGTTCAGGACGAAATCCATCGATGACTGGCGGCATACGCTGCTTCCGGCGGCGCTCCCGGTGGCGCTATTTGCTGCGCTCATCATGAAGCAGCCCGATCTGGGAACGTCCATGGTGTGTCTCGCAGTTGCGGCATCCATTTTTTACGTCGCCGGCATGAAGCCCAAGTATTTCGCTTATGCGCTGATTCCCGTGGTCCCCGTGCTTTATGTGCTCTTGTTCCGGGTTGGCTGGCGGCGCGACCGCATGTTGGCTTTTTTGAATCCCTGGACTGACCCGCAAGGACGCGGCTTCCACATCATTCAGTCGTTGATCGCGGTAGGAACCGGAGGTGTGACCGGCGTGGGACTGATGGAAGGCAAGCAAAAACTCTTCTATTTGCCTGAACCGCACACCGACTTTATCTATGCGGTTGCGTCGGAAGAGTTGGGGCTTATCGGCGCGATTCTAATCGCATCCTTGTTTTTTGTTTTTTGCTATCGTGGCTTTCGCACTGTACTGCGCACTACTGATCTATTTGGAAGATACCTTGCCACCGGAATAACCACGATGATCGTGGTTCAGGCTTTTTTCAACATCAGCGTAGTGTTAGCGCTTCTTCCAACGAAGGGAATTCCGCTGCCGTTCATCTCTTATGGAGGCTCGTCTCTCTTTGTAATGCTCGCCAGCGCCGGTGTCCTTTTGAACATAACCAGGCAAGCGGAATAGGCCGGCGACGCGAAAACGCAGGAGTCTCCCGAGTGCTATCCTAGCAGTCGCGATGTTGCACATTACCAATGGCGAGTCGGTAATTCATGGTTTTCGCGAAGCGTCGCTGCCCGGCGCGTATCTCTCATGGGCGGATGTTCTCCACGACGGGCCCGTCCCTTACACCGCCACCCTAACTCAGCTTTCAGACGTGCGTGCGGAAGCGCTCAGCCGATTTGGTTGGGGAACGTATGAGGAAATTCGTGCAGCTTTTGCGGCTAGAGACCGCGCTCTCGCGGATTTTCATACGCACGAGGAAGTGGTTCTGTGGTTTGAGCACGATTTGTTCGATCAATTGCAGCTCATCCAGGTGCTCGATTGGCTTTCTGCCCAGGAATTTGGCAATGTACGCCTGAGCCTCATTCAGATCGATTCGTTCCCCGGCATTCGTCCTTTTTACAGCCTCGGGCAACTGACAGGAGTGCAGCTTGCGGAGCTTTTTCCTGCCCGCAAGACCGTAACCGCTGCGCAGATGCTGATTGCCCGGGATGCCTGGCGAGCTTTTAGCGCGCCGAATCCCGAGTCGCTCCTGGTGCTTACGCACCACGGACTTTCGGAGTTGCCGTTTCTCGGTGCGGCGCTTATGCGTTTTTTTCAGGAGTATCCGGCGGTGCGCGACGGTCTTTCGCGGACGCAACGCCAAATCCTCCGCGCGGTCGAATCCGGCGCGCGACGCAAGCGCGATATCTACTTTGGTTCCCGCCAATTCGAGGACTGCCCCTGGGGGGATGCCTCTATCTATTGGAGGATTGACGCTTTGGCCTTTGCGCCACGACCAGCATTGTCGAAAATTTCCGACGATGAATTTCAGCTCACGGAATCCGGACAACGGCTACTGGCTGGCGATGCGGACTGGGTGGCTCTCAGCGGCGGGATCGACGTGTGGCTTGGTGGAGTGCATTTGTCTGGAGCGGAGCCCGCTTGGCGGTGGGATAACGATCAAAGAACCTTGAGAAGAAGGTAGGCAGCCGACGATAGACTCAGTCGTTTGATTTCCCCTCCGAGTTTTCAATCTGGAGTTTTCCACTCCAAGCCGAAACATGCTGAAAAATAATCGGACGGAGCGCATCGCTGCGATCTCCGCCCGAACTATCGAACAACGTAACTGCCGCAAACCGCCTCGCGAATCAGTTAGTCCTTTTTGTCATGAGAGTGCTCATCCTTTGAGTGTTCTTCTTTCGACGGCTTCTGCTTTTCTTCCTTTTGCGGCTTTGGCGGTTGATTTTGCCGGCCACGATCTACATTTTCCGCCGGCCGTGGCTCTGGGGCAGGCTGGCTATGTTGTTGCTGCGGCCGATCGTCAAAGCTTCTCTGGGGACGGCTCTGCTCGCTGTTGCTTGGCTGAGAACTTGGCGGACGGTTGTTTTGCGTCGGCTGGCTTGGATTACTCGCGTTCGTTGGCCGGTTGGCAGTGTTGTTTTGCTGCTGCGCAGGTTGGTTCTGATTATTTGCTCCTTGCCTGTTACCGGCGTTGCTCGGCTGCCCGGAGGTGTTGCCGCCATTACTTGGAGAGCTTGGCGGACGGTCGTTGCGCATCGGCTGGCTTGGATTGCCGGCGTTAGTCGGGCGGTTGGCAGTGTTGTTTTGTTGCTGCGCCGGTTGGTTCTGATTGTTCATTCCAGGCCTATTTCCGGCGTTGCTTGGTTGGCCGGATGGCGCTCCGTTGTTTGGCTGCGGGTTGCGGGCTGGCTGGCCAGGATTGTTTACCGCTCCCGTCCTATTGCCGCCTGCGTTCTGTGGCTGGCTAACCCCATTGCCTCCGTTCGCGGGCTGCCCGTTTCGGTTGCCCTGAGCATTCTGAGGTGTGCCCGGCGTTGGAGGAGCCATCTTGATGGTTGGGCGGGGGGCTGTGGCTGCCTGCGGTTGTATCTGGCGAACCTGTGCCGCTGCCAGCGGTCTTCCGCCGTTAGCTTGAATAGCCTGCTGCTGCTTTGCGAACGATGGCGGCGGTGGTGGTGGCGGCGCTTTGGCAACAACCGCGCGGGATTGCATGGTGGCTGGCGGTTTTACCGCCGCTTGCGTCGACGTGCCCAGAACTGCTTGTTTCGCAGGTGCTACTGCCGGTGTCGAGGCGCTTACCGGGGCCGAGGCCACTTCTCTTGGATTGACCGCAACGGCATTCTTGGAAACTGACTGTGCGGAGGTAAAGGCTTGTGGTGTGGTTGCGGTGACTGCTCCCGGCACACTCTGGTTCACATATTTCTGGTTGTTCACCACCACATTGGTATTGTGGATGTTGGTGTTATTGATGTTGGTGTTGTTGACGGTTGTATTGTTATTGACGACCGTGGTGTTGTAGTAGTTGTTGACCACGGTGGTATTGACGGTGGTATTCGAGACGTTGACGTTGTTGACGTAGGTACGGCTTACTGGATACGAGGGAACGTACACCTCACGCGGTCCTAACGGAAACCAACCAACGCTCACGCCTGCGGCAAAGCCACCCCCACCTCCAACAGCAACTCCCACACCGAAGTGTGGACCACCAACCCATGCCACGAGGGCGGGAGCATATACAGGGCGAACATACACAACGCCAGGAGTGGGGGGCGGAGCAGGCACCCATCCCCATACCCCACCGACCGCCACCCAACGCCCATAGTGGAAGGGAGCAAATCCCCAAGGAGCGTCATCCACCCACGTATAGCCCCATGGCGCGACGTAAGCCCAGTGGCCATAGTGGTAGGGAGCCCAACCCACGGCTACGCGGGGGAACCAGATCGTGCCATAACCGGGTGCCGGGCGCCAATCTCCGTTGGCATCTAGATCCTGATATCCAATCACATCCGGTGAAACATACCGGGCGGAAACCGAAGTATCTTCGTGTCGGTCCCGGTCGGAGCACCACGATTCAAAGGGATCGTTGTCACCCTGAAAAGGCTCAATGTCGGAGCTTAATGAATCGGTTCCGCTGAAGGTGCCAACCTCTCTCGGATGGACTGTGTAAGCTGAACCGCCGCCTGTGACTTCTCCCTGGCCCCTGGGAACAGAAATAATAGTCGTATCGCCGCCCTCGTTGACGTTGATGCGGTAAATGCCCGGGCGAAGAATGGAAAACGCCAGGTTGGGTGTGTCGATCTCGAAGGTCTCGTCGTCGTCAAGGTGCTTGATGCGAACTCGAAGCGTGCCCTGTGTAAGGCTGACTTGTGCAGTCTTGTCGGTGAGGTTCAGAAACGAGAAGCCCGTGTTGCTGGAAATCCGAAGGGACGCGGAGCCGATGTGCAGCTCGGCACGGGAGTCATTGTCTGCCCAGAGCTTGTCTCCCGTTGTCATCGGACGGTTCACGATTGCCGAGACCCAATCTTCCGTGCCGGCCGGTTCGAACGATATGGATCCGTACGTGTATCCCAAGCGCGCCACGCGCGAAGGCGGATCGTCATCGTCTGCCGCTGCCCGTGGCGGCGCAACGACTGCAAAGGTCAGCGCCAGACTCAACAGGCCCAGTAATTTCAAAGAATGTTTTCCCATCATTGTCTAATCTCTCCTGATTTCGAATCAGCGGCCCAACTGCTTCAGATGACGCCCGGTGCTTTCTTTTTTAGCGTTCCTTCATCCAGGGGCTTTGCGCACACAAATCCCCCGAAGCTCCCTGAAATAGGCACGTTAGACTATTTAACACGATGAGGCAGATAGAGTTGTAGCGAATAAAAGGAGGTTACAGTTTTTGGAACATTACCGGAGTCCAAGGGCTTGGCAGGACGGGCGATTTGGTAAACGAATTAAAGACGGGTGAGCCCTATAGTGGAGAAGGATTCAATCAACAGAAGGTAGCGCGCCCTAAAGTTGAAGGACACGCGCACTCTCGAATCCCTTCCTTCCCTGGAACGTTCACGAACTATGTCCCAAGCGGAACCCGAGAACGCGAAAAAAGAGAAATATTCAGTCGGAATGAGCGTTGTCGATCGCCACCAGGCCCAGCCCAATCTTCCATCACGGCCCATCTCGCGTCAGAAGGCCAACGTTCGTGTGAACCGACCCATGGGTGAAAGGGTTATTCCACTTCCTGTTTGGCCTTGTATCCCTCACGAGAAACAATCGTGTACTTAACGTCGTGGCCCTTCTCGTCCCTCATTTTCAAGGGATCGCCGTTGGGAGCGACCAGTTGCACTTTGAGCTTCCGGAATGCGCCATCTTGGGCGCGGTTTGTGGGGTGGTACGAGAGCGTGTATTGGTTCCGGATGGTTTGGGCAATGTCGGCGAATGCTTCTCCGAAGGACGCTTGGAATAGCGGTTTATAGAACTTTCCGCCGGTCATCCGCGAAAAGCTTTGCAGCTGATTGTCGGCCTGCAAATACTCGATATTGCAGTTGAAGCTTGTGAAGCCGCAAAGATAACGCATGGCTCCGTGGCTCTCGGCCCAGTTGCGAAGCGCCTGACCTGTGCTCACCGAGTAAATGGCAATGTCTTTCGATGCCTGTATTTTTTTCAGCAATTGATCGAGATTCTTTTTGCTGAACGTGTCGCGTCCGCTTGAAACAAGGACGATGTATTTCCGTCCTTCAACGGTTTCAAGGCGGTCGATGGTGTCGTAGAGTGAGTCAAAAAGGTCGGTCTCCGACGAGTTCGACATACCCGGTTGCAGGGAACTGATTCCCGCCTGGATCGCACGCTTATCTTGCGTGAAGTCCTGCAGGATGTGCGAACGAAGATCGTAAGAAATCAGCGCGATCCAGTCGTCTTTTTTCAGGCTGTTGGCAAAAGTATAGGAGGCGATCAGCGAATCAATCTGAAATTGATAGAAGTATTGGCTATTGGCAAACTCGACCAGCATGACGGCGGTAATTGGAGCCTGGGTCTGATTGAATGCGGTCACGGTCTGCGGCACGCCATCTTCGAGGACGCGGAAATTCTCCTGCTTCAGGCCGGGGACGAACATACCGTCCTTGGTCAGCACGCCCACATCAACCGTCACCACCGGAACGTTGACGCGCATCGAAAAATCGCCCAAACCCTCAACTTTCTTCGGAGCTCTCGGCTTCTCTTCTCGCTTCGGTTCTTCGTCCTTTTTCTTCGGAATAGCTATGGGGCCGATATCTCCCTGGGGCCCGCCTGCTTCTGCTGGAGCGCTCTGCTGTGGGCTTTGCTGGGCCGCCGGAGTGGGGCTAGGAGCAGCCTGCCCCTGCTGGTTCTGGGCGAAAACGCCCGATGTAAGCAAGAACAAGGTTGCAATCAGCGTGATCGGCAGGGATTTGGACGTTTGAGCCATTCTGAAAGAACTAAGCAGTTTCATAGCCTGAGTTAAGCACATTTCCGCTCTGCCCTTTTTAGGATTTCTTTATTAGTATAGATGCACAAACATCCGCTTTTTGGAGTATTTTTAGATGCCGCTTTTTGGGTGTTTGTCGTCTTGGTCTTCAGCGCCATGAAAAAAACAGTTCTTCTCGTCAGCGCCCTGTTTGTTCTGCCGAATCTCGCCTTAACCCAAGTTTACGTTGGAAAGAACCAAAATCAGCCTCTCGCTTTGACGACGGCAAAGCCTGCCGCTCTTGCGGGAGATATTGCGGCCGCTGCACCCCCCGCAACCCTTTCGGTAAACGACGTTCGCCCCGGCATGCGCGGCGTGGCCTATACCGTGTTTGAAGGCGTCAAGCCCGAGCCCATGGAGGTTGAGGTTTTAGGCGTGCTCCGGAACATGAATGGTCCGGGCAGCAATATGATCCTGGTGCGTCTTCGCGGCGAGAAACCCGAATATACAGGTGTGGTTGCGGGCATGAGCGGCAGCCCGGTGTATATCGATGGGAAGCTGATCGGCGCTTTATCGTATCGGATTGGAGCGTTCTCCAAAGAGCCGATCGGCGGTGTTACGCCGATTGCTGAAATGTTCGAGATCAGCGAACTGGACCGCAGCGTTCCTCAATCGCTGCCGGCATCGGCGGGCAAGCGCTCGTCAGCTGAAAAGACGGCCGGTCCTGGCGTGGCCAACGTTCCAAGCACCGAAAATTATGCGCAATTCCTCCAGCCGATTGATACACCCTTTGTGTTCAATGGTTTCAGCGAATCTGCCATCAAGACGTTTGCGGACAAATTCGCCGCCGTCGGAATTACCCCCGTCTTGGGTGTGGGTTCTTCCAGCGCCGAAAAGCAGCCGGAGCCTTTGGTCCCTGGTTCAGCCGTAAGTGCAGTGTTGGTTCGAGGCGACATGGATGCCGCGGCGACTTGTACGGTCACCTATGTAGACAAAGAGCACCTGCTTGCCTGCGGTCATCCGATTTTGCAGTATGGTGCCGTGGATATGCCCATGACCAAGGCCGACGTGGTGGCGACGCTCTCTTCGCCCCTGAATTCATTCAAAATTGTGAATACCACCGAATCGGTGGGAGCGTTTGTCCAGGATCGCCACACCGGTATCATGGGCCGCTTCAACAAGGAACCGGAGATGATTCCGGTGACGCTCAGTATTCATGGAGCGGGCGCTCCGAAGGAGTACCACTACGACGTTATCAACAATCCTAAGCTCACTCCGCTTCTGATGATGTCCACGGTCTTCAGTGCTCTGCAAGGCATGAATCAATATGGCGAGGAAACGACGTACCGCATGAACGGCAGCATCCACGTCGAAGGTTTCCCGGAAGTGCGTCTCTCCAATATGTTTTCGCCAGTAGATGCCCTGCCAACGGCTTTTCCCATCGCCACAACTCTCGGTGAGCATTTCGGACGCATCTTTGGGAATCCTTATCAGGCCCCCAAGATCAACGGCGTCCAATTGGATTTCGATCTGGAACACGACCGCCACTCGGCCGCGCTCGAAAGCGCCCGCACGGATGTGACCGAAGCTCGCCCTGGTGATCAGATCACGATTGAAACGGTGCTGCGTCCCTATCGTGGAGAGCGTATCGTCCAGCAAATTCCTGTCAAGATACCGACCTCGGTGCCGAAAGGAACGCTGCGTATCCTTGTCAGCGACGCCGAAACGCTTGATCGTGCCCGCCGTCTATCCCCCGCGCTGACGCAGCGCCTGGAACTGAACTCCACCATTGAGATGCTGAACAAAGAGCATTCGAATGATCACCTCTACGTCTCTCTCCTGGAGGCAAACCCTCAGGCGGCAATCGAAGACAAAGTGATGCCCGCGGTTCCTCTTTCCGTCATGAATGTGATGGAGGGCATGCGCACGACCCACGAGATGATGGTGTTTGCGGAGTCTGCCGTCAATGAATCTTCCACAGCTGTGGGATACGTGGTGAGCGGTTCGCAGGTGATCAGTCTGACGATCAAGTAAGCCGTTTCCTGCTAATCTGTTAGCGATGATTAAGACAAGGACAGTCTCTCTCTTTGTCCTGCTAGCTGCCGGTGTGGCCGTTACCCAGGGCGCCAATCTTTGGAAAGAATCTACCTACGAGGATTTTGGACGTGGAACAGCCAAAGGTGTGGCGATTCGCAGTACCGGCAGTCTGGAGCTTGCCCCAGCCTTCAAACTGATCTATACCTCGCCTTCCACATTCATCTGGTCCATCGCCGCAGATAAAGAAGGGAACATCTATGCGGCAACGGGAGCTCCTGGACGCGTTTATCGAGTAACGCCCGACGGCAAGAGCAGCGTTATTTTTGAGCCGAAAGAGTTGCAGGTTCAGTCAGTCGCTCTGGGCGGCGATGGAGCCATCTATGCGGCCACTTCGCCGGATGGCAAGGTCTACAGGCTGACGCGCGGCTCCGGAAAGCCCGCCGCGGAGTTTACCTCCAGCGTTTTCTACGATCCCAAGACCAAGTACATCTGGGATTTGGCTTTCGATGGCGAAGGCCGTCTTTATGTGGCCACCGGCGACCGTGCCGAGATTCACCGGGTGGACAAGAACGGGCAGGGATCGGTCTTCTTTAAGTCCGATGAAGGGCACATCCGGACTCTGGCTCTAGATCCGAAAGGCAACGTAATCGCTGGCTCCGACGGCAGCGGGTTGATCTACCGAATCGCGCCCAACGGCGAAGGCTTTGTGCTGTACAGCGCACCCAGAAAAGAGATTGTCGCTCTTGCCGTGGATGCCTCCGGTAACATCTTTGCTTCGGGGACGGGTGAGAAGAGCACTGCGCCCGCGACTCCAGCCACATCTGCTCCAGCGCCCCAAGCGAGTCCGTCGCCCGTGGTTACTATCGGCAGCGTGAACCTGAGCGGGTCCGATGTCTATATGATCTCCCCGGATGGGTCCCCAAAAAGACTCTGGACATCGCATGAGGACATTGTTTATGCCCTGGCGTTCGATGCTGGAGGGCGATTGATCGCGGGAACCGGCAACAAAGGGCGCATCTATTCGATTGAGAATAATGGAGACTTCACGCGTTTATTACAGGCCAGCGCCAACCAGGTCACCGCTTTCAGCAAAGCTCCTGGGGGCGGCATTTATTGCTCCAGCAGCAATTTGGGAAAGGTCTTTCTGCTGAGCAACGCGCCGGAGGCGGAAGGCACTTTTGATAGCGATGTGAAGGATGCCCGCAATTTTTCTCGATGGGGGCGAGCGGAAGTTCGTGGCCGCGGAAATTTTGAGTTATTTGCGCGTAGTGGAAACGTCGATAATCCGGATCGCAATTGGAGTGCGTGGACGCGCGTGGACGAAACCAAAGACTGGCGGCTGGATGTCCCCTCGGCTCGCTTCGTGCAGTGGCGCGCCGTATTGAAACCGGACCGCGCTCAGACGCAGATCGAAGAAGTTGGCATCAACTTCCTTGCCAAAAATGTGGCCCCGGTTGTCGATGACATTGCCGTGCATGTAGGAGCCCGGTTTCTGCCCGTGGCGCACAATTCCGGAGGGGAAGGTATTACCGTCGGCTTTGGTCCGCCTGCCCAGCCCACGCCTCGATTCGATCCGACGCCGTCGGCGATTCGAGACCGCGGCTTTGTCGCGGTTCGCTGGGCCGCCCATGATGAGAACGACGACGATTTGGTCTATTCGGTCTACTATCGCGGCGAGCGCGAGCGCGATTGGAAACTTCTTAAATCCGGATTGACCGATAAGTTCTACTCGTTTGAATCCGGTCTTCTGCCGGACGGCAACTATTTCGTGCGTGTGGTGGCCAGCGACGCCCCCTCCCATACTCCTGAAGACGCCCTTACGGGGGAACGCCAAAGCACGTATTTCGAGTTGGATAATACGCCGCCCAGGATCGACAATCTCGCGGCCAAGGTGGAAGGCCAACGAATGCGCGTGACGTTCTCGGCGACGGATGCGGTTTCGCCAATCAAGCGGGCGGAGTACTCAATTGATGCGGGCGACTGGCAATATCTTGAGCCGGTTGGCCAGATCTCCGATTCCCGCTCCGAGAAATACGACTTCGGCGTGCCGTTGTCTTCTCTGCGCGGAGTTGACGATCAACCGGAGTCCAAGAAACTGTCCAAAGCCGGAAGCACAGAGCACGTAGTCGTGGTTCGCGTGTACGACCGTTACGATAATGCGGCTACAGCCAAATATGTAACGCCCTGATCGCCCCCTGATTGTGGGCGAAGCCCGTCTGGAGTTGGCCCGCGAGGTGGGGACGGTAAAAACCTTGCTTGATACAATCGGCTCATGGGCATTCTGCTGCCTATAGCCTGGTTGATCAGTATTTTCTATGGCAGCGTTCCTCTGTTCTGGCTTCCAATCCACGCTTTGGCTTCACGCTGGCAAAAGATGAAGCGCTCGCCTTATCGCATTTTGCTGCCGATATGGGCCGGTATCATTGGCGCGCTTGCCCTGGTAACCTGGCCATGGCATTCGGTACAGATCTATTCGGTAGCTTGGGCGTGGCTGGCCGCTCTCCCATTTTTTGCCTTTGGTATCAAGATCTATCGAGGCATCCGCTCGGGCCTCGGAATGGCTCGCTTTGCGGGCTTGGCCGAATTGCGCCCTTACGAGCACAATCAGGCCCTGATTGTCGTTGGAATGCACGGTCGCATGAGGCATCCGATCTATGTGGCTCACTCGTCCATGCTTGCCGGATGGGCGATCGGGAGCGGTTTGGCAGTGGGGCTCCTCCTATTGGCAATCAGTGTCGCGGCAACATTTCCGTTTATGATTTGGATCGAGGAGAAAGAGTTGGAGCTGCGTTTCGGGGAAAGCTATCGGCAATACAAAAGGCAGGTCCCTTTGCTGCCGTTCTTGAATTTCCGCTCCGATTCACCGTCTGGTTCTCAGACCAATTTTCCGTCTAACTTTCATTCTGGGGAACATTCTTCATGAAAATATGCTCGGTCGCTGGAAGCGCCTTCTTGCGCCATCTTCTCCAGCCCGTGGAGCTTGCGTGAGGTTCGAGTTTTTTGTAGCTCTGCGCTATTTGCGGGCGAAGCGCCGTCAGGCGGTCATCGGGATCATCACCATCATCTCTGTGATTGGCGTTGCCGCCGGGGTGGCATCGCTGATCGTAGCTCTGGCTATTACGAATGGATTTCGACAGGACCTGCAAAGCCGCCTATTGGCCGCTGTTTCCCATGTTGACTTGATGCTTGTTCAAAACAGCGAGGGAATCGGGAATTGGCGAGAGCTGATCGCGCGGCTCCAGAAGCAGCCCCATGTGCTTGCGGCGGCTCCCGGTCTCTATGATCAAGTATTGGTATCGCGCGCGTCGCGCTCGAGCGGCATCGAGCTGAAGGGCATTGTTCCCGAATATGAGAACAAGGTCAGCGAGCTGTTGAAAAACATGCCGTTTGGTTCCGCCGATGCGCTGAATCCAGCGGGCCGCCCCCAATGTTCGGGAGGGGAGAAGGACTGTGAAGCTGGATTTCCGCCGATTGTCCTGGGAAAGGAGTTGGCGAACAGCCTCGGAGCGACGGTAAACTCCATCGTCTTGGTGACCAGCCCCCAAGGTGAGCTAACCCCATTTGGGCTCGTCCCTAAATATCAGCGATTCAAAGTGACCGGAATTTTCAACTCCGGTTTCTACGACTATGACAGTACCTGGGCATTTACGCGCCTTGCGGATGCGCAAAGTCTCGAAGGGCTCGAAGATGTGATCTCCGTGGTGCAGTTCAAGATCGATGATATTTACAAGGCGTCCGACGTGGGCCGGGATTTGGAGAGCGCCGCCGGCAAGGGCTTCATGACGTCGAATTGGATGGACCAGAACAAGGCGCTGTTTCGAGCACTGCGTTTGGAAAAGGTTGTTACGTTCATCACTGTAAGCCTGATTGTTCTGGTGGCCGCCTTGAACATCTTGATCTCGCTCATCATGATGGTCATGGAGAAGACCAAGGACATTGCGGTTCTTATTTCAATGGGAGCCAGGCGACGGCAGGTACGGCGAATCTTCATCCTGCAGGGGCTTCTGGTTGGAACCATTGGAACCCTGTTGGGATTGGCGGCAGGATATGCAATCGCTATAGTTGGCGCTAAGTATCATCCCATCTCGTTGTCGGCGGAAGTGTATGCGATCGACTACGTTCCCTTCGCTCCACGTATCCTCGACGGCCTCCTGGTAGGAGCAGTGGCCCTGTTTATCTCGTTTGTATCGACCATTTATCCTTCATGGTCCGCTGCCCGCGTGCTTCCAGCTGAGGCGCTGCGCTATGAATGATGGAATCTTTCTCCGATAAAACGTATCTGATGTTCATAAACAACAAATCTTGTTTCTGAAATATGGTTTTTGCGGGATTAAGGGCTAAGTTCTCCGGCACCAGAGGCTTTAACCCTATCGGCAGGATCGCCGATTGAAGATATCTATCAGCTTCAGACAGATTCAGAAACGAAGTTTTCTTTTTTGCAAAAAAGGGATTTGGTTTCGGACGCCGATAATGATAAATAAGGCTGCAGAGCTTTTCTTCCGCCGCGTAAAGAGAACTTTCGTAACGGAAAAATGCAGTCGACCCATCGGTTCACGGGTTCTAATAAGGTAGAAACGTTTTGACGCGGTTTTTCAGGATGGTTCAGCCGCCTTCAGGAAATGGACCATTACGGGAGCAACGTGCATCTAATGGATCAGAAGCGACCTGAGATTGTTCGTGTGGAGGGTTTGAAGAAAGTTTACCGTTCAGGTCAAAGCGATCTTGTGCTCTTTGAGAATTTGTCTTTCCAGGTGAGGAAGGGAGAGATGCTGGCGATCGTGGGGGAGTCCGGCTCCGGGAAGAGCAGTTTGTTGCACATTCTCGGAACTCTTGATTGGCCTTCAGCAGGTGACGTATACTGCGCGCAGATTCATGCGGCGAAACTGACAGACGATGCCGCTGCGGATTTCCGCAATCGTGAGATTGGCTTCGTTTGGCAGCTTCACTACTTGTTGCCGGAATTTACGGCGCAGGAGAATGTTGCGATGCCACTCCTGATGCGCGAGATGCCTTACCGGCTGGCGATGGAAAAAGCGGCTGGTTGGCTCAACGAGGTTGGCTTGGAGAACCGCAGACATCATCGGGCAGGCGAGCTTTCAGGCGGCGAACAGCAGCGAGTGGCCCTTGCGAGGGCATTGATCACGGGGCCCCAGATCCTCATGGCGGACGAACCGACGGGCGATTTAGACCATCGGACCGCCGAGCTTGTTTTTGAATTGATACAGAGGCTGCATCGCGACTATCGGCTAACCTCCCTCATCGTTACCCACAATCTTGACTTTGCGCGCCGGTGCGATTCGGTTCTGCGCCTGCATCAAGGCCGGGTTGAGGAGTTGCCTCCCCATGCGCTTCCAAATTGAAGGCGTGTGGAGGCCGAAACATTTTTGAGAACGAGTCCGCTGTTGCGGGCCAATCGTTTTTTGGTTCGGCTAGCTTTTCCAGCGTAACCAGGAGAAAGGCAACCGGACAAAGAGGCTTCTTCCTGCGAGGCCCGATGTATTGGACCGGGAAGAGAGAAAGGTGCTTCTGCATTGAGGTGATCGGGAGCATCTGGGTGAGGGAAACATGTTCGAGCGGTACACAGAAAAAGCCAGGCGCGTAATCTTTTTTGCGCGGTATGAGGCCAGTCAGTTCGGCTCCCCGTACATTGAGACGGAGCATCTGCTGCTGGGCCTGCTGCGCGAAGATAAAGCATTGACCAACCGGTTCTTACGGTCTCATGCCTCGGTCGAATCCATTCGTAAGCAGATCGAGGGGCATACTACGATCCGGGAAAAGGTGTCCACGTCTGTGGATCTTCCTTTAAGCAATGAGTGCAAGCGGGTACTGGCTTATGCGGCGGAGGAGGCGGAACGTCTCAGCCATAAGCATATCGGTACCGAACATCTGTTGTTGGGCTTGCTCCGAGAAGAAAAATGCTTTGCGGCGGAGATTCTGCACGAGCGCGGCCTGCGTTTGAGCGCGATTCGTGAAGAGTTGGCCCGCAGCACCCAGGAAAAGGCCCAGCCGCAGCGCGGGGCTTCGCGCGAATCGTCCTTGTTGGCGGAGTTTTCACGCGACCTTACCCAGGCCGCCATGGATAGCCAGCTTGATCCCTTGGTCGGACGTGAGGGCGAGGTGGAGCGGGTAGTCCAGATTCTGTGCCGCAGGACCAAGAACAACCCGGTCCTGATCGGAGAGCCTGGAGTAGGGAAGACCGCGATTGTGGAAGGGCTCGCACAGCGCATTGCCGATGGCGACGTTCCTTCATTCCTTGCTGACAAACGGATTCTCGGTCTCGATCTTTCCTTGATCGTCGCCGGAACCAAGTACCGTGGCCAGTTTGAAGAGCGCCTCAAGACCATCATGAAAGAGCTGATGGAGAACCAGAACTGCATCATCTTTATCGATGAGCTGCACACCCTGGTGGGGGCCGGATCGGCGGAGGGGTCGCTTGATGCCGCAAACATCCTGAAGCCCGCCCTTTCACGCGGCGAGATTCAGTGCATCGGGGCCACCACGCCGGGCGAGTATCGCAAGTCAATCGAAAAGGACCGTTCCCTGGAGCGCCGCTTCCAGGCAGTGAAAGTGCCACCTCCCAACGAAGAGGAGGCGGTGAAGATCATTTACGGAATTAAAGAACGTTACGAAAAATTTCATGCTGTGAGTTATACCGACGAGGCTATTCAGTTCGCCGTGTATCACTCCAATCGCTATATTCCCGATCGTTTCCTGCCGGACAAGGCCATTGATCTGCTCGATGAAGCCGGCGCCCGCGTGAAGCTGCGGCAGACGTCTTTGCCCGAGGAGATCACGGAAGTCCAGAAACGGATCAAATTCATCGTTCACCGCATGGAAAACGCCATCGCCAACCATGAATTTGAAAAAGCGCGCTTCTACTCTGACGAGGAGCGTAAGGAGCGTGAAAACCTTCGCGGACTCCGGGAAAAGTATCACCTCGACGAATCCTCTACGGGTGTCGTGAACCGTGAAGACATTGAGGAAGTAGTCAGCCGCTGGACGGGTGTTCCAGTCACCTCCATCAAGGAAGAGGAGACGCAGAAGCTTCTGCGTGTGGAAGAAGAGCTGCACAAGCGGGTCATCTCGCAGGATAAGGCAATCAGCGCTTTGGCGCGCTCCATCCGCCGCTCTCGCGCTGGCTTGAAATCGCCGAATCGTCCGATTGGCTCGTTCCTGTTCCTTGGCCCGACCGGTGTGGGAAAAACCGAAGTTGCGCGTACCTTGGCGCAGTTCCTCTTCGGAAGCGACAAGTCGCTGATTCGCTTCGATATGTCCGAGTTCATGGAGAAGCATTCGGTCAGCAAGCTGATCGGTTCGCCTCCGGGATACGTGGGCTACGAAGAAGGCGGTCAGCTCACCGAACGAGTCAAGAGATCGCCGTACTCGGTCGTGCTGTTGGATGAGATCGAGAAGGCCCATCCGGACGTTTTCAATATCCTGCTGCAGGTGCTTGAAGATGGCCAGCTTACCGATGGGTTGGGCAATACGGTCGACTTCAAGAATGCGATCATCATCATGACCTCCAACATCGGGGCGCGTCACCTGATGAAGCGCAAAGGCCTTGGCTTCCAGGTGGACAAGGAAGAAATGGTCTCCGAAAAGGTTGAGGAATTGGTGAAGCAGGAAGTGAAGCGCACCTTCAATCCCGAGTTCCTGAATCGTCTGGATGAGGTGATTATCTTCAACGCTCTCGTTGATTCCGACCTGATCCAGATCCTTGAGCTGTTGGTTCATCAGCTCAACGCCAATCTGGCCCAGCGCCATATCACCATCACGGTGACCGACGAGGCTAAGAAGTGGGTACTGGACAAGACGTTAGGCGATCGCAGCTACGGTGCGCGTCCGTTGCGTCGCGCCTTGCAGCGCTACATCGAAGACCCGCTGTCGGAAGCGCTGATCCAGGGTACGATCACGGTGCGCCCGGCATTTGTTGAGGTTTATCTTGAGGGCGACAAGCTGTTCTACCGGCAGATCGGAGACAACTCCGAAAAAACGGAGGGCGTGTTGCTGAACTGCAATTAGCTCCCGCTCGAACGAAACTTGAAAACGAAGGGCCGCTAGAATAGCGGCCCTTCCTATTTGGTGCGCCCGGCAGGGCGCACTCACTTGGAGGTGAAAGTCCTCTACACACCCGGCAAGGGGAAGTGTTAGCTAGACGGTAAGGGTGTCCATCGCGAGGTGGAATCCGAAGGAAGCTGCAGGCAAAGCGCTGGTCCGACGAACAGGAAGCGGATAGAGGCGGCACAGTGGGGTGAGCAGGCCAATAGATGCAAAGCCCAGTACTTGCACGGGACACTGCGACGTAAATCCGACGGGCATAAGCGTGAAGGTGAGTGCATCATACCCGGGGAGATCTGTGTGGCTGCCATGAGCAACGAGCATCGGAAGGTGCTTAAGAGGGCCATGCAGAAGTCAGCAGAGGCCATAGTAGCCGCCGACAACGGGGGCGAAGGGCCGAACATGAAGGACCGGAAGTAGGACACCAGAGTCTCGATGCAAGCGAACGAAGCAGAAGCGCACGTAAGGGCGGCCCACAGCATTTTTACTTGGTGAGGGTTCGCTTATAAGACTCTCAACGGGTGTCCTGAGCCGGATAGGATATTCTTTGAATCTTTTAAATCATGGGTGGAAACCGAAAAAAACGAGCGCTTCCAAGACCATGGTTTAAGGTTATTTCATTTTGGAGCGATGGCATGTGTTGCAGCGATGCCTTCAACCTGTTTTTCGAGTGGCTTGGCGAATACGCTAAGGAAATTGGGGAATCGAAGTTTTTTAGCTTAACGGGCTGAGCCTTCTCCTATGACGCGAATGGCAGCCGGCTCTCGGAATGTGACAAATACCTTCGCTTGGAGCGTCCGCAGAAGTGATGAAGACATCGGCCATGGATGAAGAACCGACCGCACACCTGATGCAGTGATCATTTACTTTAGAAAGTGATAGCGTTGCAAAAGGCACTTTGGCCGAATCGGGCGAGTCTTTCAGCGCGCGCTATGAGAGCTACATGAACCAGGCTAATCTTGAGCAGAGAGTTGCAGATAAAAAGCGCGCTCTTGAGCTATTGATTCAAGAACGCCGATTAACTTCTCCGGAAATTAAGCAGCTCAAGGCCGAAATTCTTCAGCTGGAGCGGATGCTTTCCGCGAAACGTGGAGAGCCGTATGCTGATGAATGGTCTCTCCCAGGTATTTGGGAAGGCATGACTTTAGGCCGGTGTTGACCGGACGGAAGCATACAATCAGCGGTTGAAAGAACAAGAAGCACGGGTTGGAGAATTACCTCCACGATCTGCTCTTTCATAGGATCAAGATAAGCTATATCGGCAGGACCATGCATTATTTTTTATGTTCCACTTGCAAATTCTGCGTTGGTAGGTAAATGCCGATGCACACCCGTATCTTAAATCGTTTTCAGCGCATAGCCCCATTTCCCTGTTTGTTCTGAAGCATAATGAATAACGTCGCCTTCAATGCACTCGAAATAATCGTCAAGATCGTGCTCTCTTCGTTGGTCGCGGTATGATTTCGATGCTGAAAGAGCGCGGATCTAGCCTTTGGGGAATATTCATTTTGTGGTGGATTCGGTTTGAGAGAGAATATCTTGAAGATCTGCAGTCTCCGTTCATAACATGAAGGACTATCGGTTGAAATTGGATACAGGTGAACCGGTTTTTGCTGATTTTCTAAGGCGAATTTCCTCTTCGAACAATGAGAGGTCTTTTATCGAGTCTTCTTTTCCGGAAAAACTACTCCTGCAATACGCACTATCGACGTCGGAATATTGGGCTCAAAAAGCGGTTGAATGGATGATGCACAAGCCTGCGCTGGTTCGAGAGCTGTTCAACGATTTGAAGCAGATTCCCGCTGATAAGCGCTTCAGTCAATCGCTGAGACATACTGTGCAGGGCTTATTGGTTCGAAATAAATGAGCATGGAAAGAGGCTTTACGATTTGAAGGGACGATGATGGATCCATTGCTAAGGTCTATTCGAGACGCTCCGCTGTCTTATCTGCCGCAGGTATCGCTGAATAATTTTCTACACTTCAGGGAGCAATACTCGATGCGGTGCATCATGGAAGGCAAGCCCCATGATTGGCAATTTGACCGCCGCGAGTTTCAGGAATGGCTCTGTCGGCATTTTCAGCTCGAAGGTGCCAACACACTTGCTGATACCACGATTGTGTCGTCATATTCGGTGGACCAGTCTGATGCATTCAGCAAATATTTCTCCTTATTGGAGGAATTCCTTTCTTTGGGCAACTCTGGGAGACCACCCTCGATTGGAAACGTGGAGAAAAATGGATTTCATCGGGCTAGTCAGGGCGATTTAGCCCGGCCGGTGATGTATCTTGGGCACTCCACATTTCAGGGTTGTTATTCCCATCTTATGGGTAATGAACTCGCCTATGGCGATTTGACATTGCAAAACGATGAAGGCAGAGTCTTGTTCCATGATTTTCAGAGGTGGGTAGAAACAGAAGAGAACAAAGGATTGCCGCGACCATGGTATAAGGTGATTGAATTCTGGAGCCGTGGCATAGATTGCGGACATACCCCTGGCGGAGCATTCGCACTCTTTTTTACATGGTTCGATCAATTCACGAAGCAGGTGGGGAAAGAGGGGATACTGCGGTTGCAGAACAGAAGTGGTGAGGACATCGGCTATGGATGGCGACCGATTGCAGCAAATTAAGAATGGCGGATTGCTTGACGTAGTCCGCACTCGGACCGCCTTATATACTGGCAAGCGCTCACTGTCCGCTCTGTCCTATTTCTTGGATGGGTGGCGATTCGCTCTACAGGTATATAACATTCAAGTAAAGTCCGACCTGCCAGATGATTTTCACGGCTGGGTGGCCTATCGCCTTGGATTCTATGAATCGACCGGCGGATATAGGGCTATGATCTTAAATCGGATCCCTGATGAATCAGCAGCGTTAGATCGTTTTTTTGAACTGCTAGATGAACATCGTGAGCGAAAGCACCACATAGTCGCAAGAACGGCGATATATAGGAAAGATCGGATTCAGCAACTCAGACGGGTCGGATCTCTTGAAGAGGAAAATCTACCGAATCTGAATTTGGTTTCTTACACTGACGATCCTGGCTTCTTTGTTATGTTTGATGGGGAAGAATTGATGCCTCCGATTGGAACACGCTTCTTTCCGACGCTTGAATCCTTTAAGCTACAACTTGGCGCAGGGAGGGAGAACTTTACAATATTAGATCCAGAAATGTTCAATCTATGGTTAGCCGCTGAAGATCGTTTCAAATCTGCACTGTGAGGATAGGAGTAAAATCTTTTGGCGCGTCGGGAGCGGCCAACGAATTCCAGTGCACAAAATGAGAACGAAGGCAATGGACTTTGGCCCTGCCTACCATCCTACCCGCTAAAAGAGGAGAGCGACCCATTGGTCGTGGAGCCGCAAGATCCTCAAGGCACTGATCCGCACAATGTCCCTGGGTCTAATGGTCTCACCGATTATAATAAGGTGGGGAGCACTGGGACCAAAGGCACGAAGAAGGAAGTGGGAGGCCATTATGTTCGATTGGCTTCAAGAGGAAATAGCGGCTGTGAGGACGCCTCGATTTCACCTCGTGGAAGGTCCTGCTGACGAGAAGCTAAAGGAAGGAGTTTTCCAATCAGAGATCTTGGCTCCTGTCTCCTATAGGGAGTTTGTGCTCAGATTTGGCAATACAAAACTATATCGATTGAGCCGCAGTGGTTATCGGATTGGGATATTTGCAGCACCGCGAGAAACAATTCTGGAAGACGGAACACATCTCTATCATTTGGGATTTCATGATGGTGCGAGGGTATATGTGAAGCCAGAGCGCAATCTGGACAGACTCCCTATTTTTGAGTTTGAAGCAGGTTCGGAAGAGAAAGTTGCGGATGATTTTTCTGAATGGCTCGAGGGGAGCTGCGCTCGCGCCCGTAAGAAATATGGCAAGAAGAAATGGGGCGACATCATGCGTGGGCCGAAGCCTTTCACGCCAGAGGAGCAAGAGTTGGTTGAGGTACGGCGACGGATTCGGTGGCGAGTGTTAGGATTTGATGATGTAGGAGATCATATCTTTGAAGTTACAAATACTGGAAATCGAACATTACAGGTGCTCACAGTAGGGGTTCGCTCTAAAGATGGCCGACTAAATGGCGCTGTTCTTCTTAATATCTGTCCTCTACATGCAGGACTGACGGCTATATTGCATGTGGACTGCTATAAGAATCTTGTATCTTCCGCGGAGGTAGAAATCTTTTCGCTTCCTGATCCGGAACCGGAAGATCGAGAGTTTTACAGCGAATTTCGATATAGAGAAATATGATTCGGAAGGTAAAAAATCACGCATCAAGCTTGTTGCTATCGACGTTCTGAGCATCTATGTCCTGCGTAGCCCTTCCTCTGATCGATGCCAATGGCAATCTCAATATATTCAACGCGCCTATGATCCGTCGGAGCCACCATCGCCACCGGAACGGCCCGTGCCAACCCTAACGAGGAAGTCTACTGATCTGAATTTGGTTTTCTTAACCTGACGGATTCTTGGCGACTGAGCAGTTTTCATCCCAAACGTTGTTATCACGGCCTCTCTTGCGTCGGAAGCGCTTGGGGGGCCGGTCATAGTGCACTCAGCATTGGTTGAGATTTATTTTGAGGGCGGCAAGCTGCTCTACCGCTAGATCAAGGACACGTCCGAACATCGAGGATGTGTTACCGACTGCAATGAGCGCACGCTCAGACTACAAACGCAGAAAGAAGGGCCGCCCAAATAGCGGCCTCTTCTTGTTGGTTGCCTCTTGTCTCATGGATTTATCCGTCACGGCCCCAGTGACCCTAAAACCTGTGCAATTTCGGGGCGCCTCAAGGATGGGTGAGGAACCGTTCCTGGCCGCCGGTAAGTCGATTTACCTCAGCCATGATGGCGGACATCTGTTGTGAGCTTTTCAAAGCATAGTTCGGACCTGTGTAACCCCACCAATCCCAGCATCCCTCGCTGTTGGCAGGAACGATGGAGGCAATGGTCTGAGGGTAGAGAACGACGATGTTGTTGCCATCCGCCCATTCGTTGATTCCGGAATGCTGAATGAAAGTGAGACCCACGGCCTGTTGGTTGTTCAGACAGCCGTGTAGGGCGATAACCAGGCGGCACGCCGAACCTTGGGCGCAACTCTCGGGAACGAAGACCCACGCGCTGCTATCCATGTCGATAGAGGTGCAGTTTCCATTGGGACAAAATTGGTTCTGATTGAACTGGATGAAGCTGCCGCCGAGGCTGCCGGCATGTCGCGGGTTCAAAGCCCCGTAAAACATGGTGAGAAAGGTGCGTTCCGGATCGATCTCGCATGTATTGATGAATGGGGGAGCCAGTACGGAGCAGGCATTGACTCCGTTGGGCGTGACCCATGAATGTGCGGCTGGTGTGAAGTTGTTATAGGTGATGAAGTTATTGTTGGTAAAGCTCTGATAGTACTGGTGCAGATCATCCATTGCCGGTTGCGCGACGATGGTGTCCAGCGTCCCGCTGAACATGTAAATCGGTTTGTCTCCGATATTGCTGACGGGATCGATCTCTCCCGCTGCCGCCTGTGATTCGGTGATGTTGACCAGTGACGCGACTGGGACGCCAACTCCGGTAGAGCATGGAGTCGCCCACACAAGAAGATTGTCCTGGGCGCAGAAGTATGTGCCTCCGGCAAAAACCGCTGTGCCGAAGATGCTTCTAGAGTAGGCTACCTGGAGTTGGACCGCCATGAATCCACCCGACGATACTCCGGCCACGGTCACCGTGTTCGGGTTGACGTTGTATGAGTTGAGAGACGTCTGAGCGAGTGCTTGGTTCGTGCCGATCGCCAGCAGGATAACCAGCCAAACGGCTGCGCATAGCGTTTTTGTCATTTCTTTCCTCTTTCTTGGCGGTCTAACACGGACCGCTTGAACCGATATCCTAGCCGCTGATTCTGCCAAGAAAAAGGAAAGGGAGGAAGGGATGAAAGCCGCGGACTCGATCTTCGTGCTCGTGAAGCTTACAACTGATCCACGATCTCTGGAAACTCAAAGAAACCTGTGCGGCCTTTGAGCCACTCGGCGGCGCGGACGGCCCCCTCGGCAAAGCCCAGCCGGGACTTCGCGTCGTGGGTCAACAGAATGGTGTCATTCGAGGAATCAAGGACGACCAGGTGCATGCCAACCGTATTGCCCTCGCGGATCGATGCGATCTCGATCTTCTGCCCGGAATCGCCTTCCAGGATTTTCTGGATTGTGACAGCCGTGCCGGACGGTTTGTCCTTCTTTTCCGCGTGGTGCTTCTCAACGATATTGGACTTATACGAATGCTTTAGGGCAGGAGCGACGGAGCGAAGCGCCTTGAAGAAGAAATTCATGCCGATAGAGAAATTCGACCCATAGAGAAAAGAAGCTTTTCGTTCGCGCACGAGTTCGCTGACTTTTTCCAGATGCTGATACCATCCGGTCGTTCCCACCACCAGCGGTACGCCCGCTTCTACGCAGCGAATGATGTTCGGGATCACCGCATTGGGCGTGGTGAAATCAATGGCCACGTCGATCTGCTTGAGCAAGTCGAGGGTCAGCCCCCGGCCATCCTGGTTTTCTTGTCCCGCGAGAGTGCGGGTTTGATGGCCGCGCTCGGTGGACACCTCGGCAACCAGCGCCCCGGTCTTGCCGCGTCCGAGAACGAGAATCTTCAAGCGAACACCTCCGCATCAACCTGTGAGAAGAACGCGTTGTGCAGACGCGCTACCACGTCGGGCACGTCTGCCTCATCGATCACAAAACTTATGTTAATCTCCGACGCTCCCTGGGAGATCATCTGAATGGTCACGTCCGGTATGGCTCCGAACACCTTAGCTGCGATACCCGGCGTGTTGCGGATGTTCTCGCCCACAAGGCAGACGATCGCCTTTCGGCCTTCGTACTTCACATCGGCCAGCTTGCCCAGGTCGGCAGCGATGGCGGCAATAGACTCATTGGAGTCCACGGTCACGGAGACGCTGACTTCTGAGGTCGAAACCATATCAACCGGGCAGCGGTGATGGGCGAAAACCTCGAAAATGCTCTTCAGGAAGCCGTGGGCCATCAACATGCGGGTTGCGACAACATCCACAACCGTGATCCGCTTTTTGGCGGCAATTGCTTTAAAGATGTTTTTGCTGCGCGGGGCGCTAGCGGTAATCTTCGTTCCCTCGCAGCCTGGGTTGCGGGAGTTCAGCACCAGCACGGGAATGTTTTTCTGAATTGCTGGAAGCAGGGTTGCGGGATGCAACACCTTCGCGCCGAAATAGGCCAGTTCCGCCGCTTCTTCAAAGCTGATCGTCTTGATGCGCCGCGCCTGCGGACACAAATTGGGATCGGTGGTCATCATCCCGTCCACATCGGTCCAGATTTCAATTCTCTGTGCGCCGAGGCCAGCTCCGACAATGGCTCCCGTAAAATCGGAGCCTCCCCTGCCAATCGTGGTAGGAATGCCCTCGCGCGTGGCTCCGATAAAGCCTCCCATTACGGGGACGCATCCCCGATTCAGTAGTGGCTGTACCGTTTCGGCAAGTCTGGAATTGGTTTCCTCAAATAACGGGACGGCTTTGGAGTATCCGGCATCCGTCACAATGCACTTGCGGGAATCGACATGCGCGCTGGGAATGCCGCGCTCCGAGAATGCTGCTGCGGCTATCTTGCTGGAGATGCGCTCTCCGAACCCTGCGATGTTGTCGATAGTGCGGGGAGTAAGCTCGCCTACCGCCACGATTCCGCGGAGCAACTCATCGAGGGCGTCGAAGTGAGTATCCAGTTCGGGGCGTATCTGCGAGTACCGGGACTCTCCGAGTAGTTCCGATGCCGTGCCGTGATGCCGCTGCCTGGCGCGTTGCGAGATCTCCAGTGATTCGTCGCGCTTGCCCGCGCCCGCCGCCGATGCCATGGCCAGCAACTGGTCGGTGATCTTTGCCAGGGCGCTAACCACCACGACGGGTTTCTCCGGAAGGCGCTTGCGCACAATCGCTGCTACACGATCAATGGCTTCGGCGTCCTGCACCGAGGTGCCGCCGAATTTCATCACGATCATGCGCGCACCGTGCCCGCTATCAATCGAGATATCCCTGGGCTTTGAGAAGCTCTCCGTTCAGAAGAGCCGCGCCTGCGGCGCCCCGGATCGTATTGTGCGAAAGCACCGTGAACTTCCAGTCGAACAAATTGCAGGGCCGCAGGCGCCCCACCACCGCCGACATTCCGTTTCCGCGATGGATGTCGAGGCGCGGCTGCGGACGGTCCTTAGCGGTGTCGTAAATCACCGGCTGTTTTGGCGCTGTCGGCAATTGAAGCTTCTGCGGCATGCAGCGGAAGTCGTTCCATGCCGCGATGATTTCTTCAGGGCTGGCGGACTGGCGAAACTTTACGGAAACCGACTCCATGTGGCCGTCTTCGACCGCCACTCGGTTACAATGTGCACTAAACGCAATGTTTGCGGGCGTCACGCCCTCTCCGTTGACTTCGCCCAGGAGCTTGCACGATTCCGCTTCCAGCTTCTGCTCTTCGCTCGCAATGTACGGAATCACGTTCCCTAAGATGTCCAGCGAAGGAACTCCTGGGTAACCCGCTCCGCTTACTGCCTGCATCGTGACCACAAAAACCTTTTCAAGTCCGAACTTATGGTGCAGGGGCGCAAGGGCCATTACCAAGCCAATGGCGCAGCAATTGGGGTTGGTGACCATGAAGCCGCCGTTCTCTTTGTGCCACTTCTGCTTGCGCAGCAGCCCAATATGGTTCCCATTCACTTCGGGCACCACCAAAGGGACATCTTGTTCCATGCGAAACGCGCTTGAATTCGAAACGACTGCATGCCCTGCAGCCGCAAAGAGAGGTTCAATCTCTTTGGCTGCCCCCGAATCGAGGGCGGCGAAGATCAGCTTGGGTGCGCCATTGGGGACGGCGGGCGACACCTTCATCCCGGCAATCTTTTCAGGAATTGGTGTGTTCAGAAACCATTTTGCCGCCTCGGCGTAGGGCTTTCCGGCTGAACGGTCAGAGGCCGCAAGCCAAGCCACCTCAAACCATGGATGGTGCTCAAGCAATTGAATGAATCGCTGCCCGACAGCGCCGGTAGCGCCTAGAATGCCAACTGGAATCTTGTTGTTCATGGCTTAAAATTTTCATTTTAGCAGAAGCAAAGGGGTGGCCAATTCGAGAGGCGAGGCCTTACGATGCGATGTTTAGGCCATGTCCGATCTCTTCAAGTGCGATGGAGATCTGCCTGTGCTGCGCGGCTGGCGCTCGGAATATCGAGCTGAAAACCTTTCTCGTTTTCTGGTACAAATCCCGATCTTTTGAGGGGACGGGAAGCAGTTTGGCTTCTTTAAATATAGCTTCCCAAGGTTTTAAAGCTGAACATGAGCCTTCGTTTCCCGCACCCTCTATTCCGCCACCAGTGTCTTGAGCCGCTCTTTGCTGATTTTGAGAACGATGCCTGAATTACGGTCCGCAACCTCGCTGATTTTGTATTCCGCAGTTGTCCCAATGACTTGTGCTATCTCGGAGGGCGTTAACTTGTAGTCTTCGGCGAGCCATTGGGACATATTTGAGGTAGCCTCGCGGAATGCGTCGTCGAGCGAACCTTGAAGTCCCATTGCAATGATGGCGTTTGCGGTCTCCACGCGCACCGAGGGCGTCCGTTTTTCCTGAATCAGATCGACCGTAAATTCCACATCCATGGAAGTTTCGAGCGCGTTCCCATTGATCTCTCCGTCGCCTTGCAGCGCGTGTCCATCGCCGAGATAAAGCAGCGCGCCGGGATTGAGGACCGGCAGGTATAAAGTCGCGCCCTCCGTGATTTCATTAAAGTCCATGTTGCCGCCCCAGAAGCCGGAGTCTCCCGTAGGCGGCGGAGCACCCGCCGGCCCCGGAGCTACAGCGACGCATCCGAGCATGGGCCGCAGTGGCACCGTAAAATTGGCGAGATGTTTGCCTGGATTTGCGGGTGAAGCCACTCCATGCGTACGATCCAGCTTCCAGCGAATGGATTTGCCATTGTCTTTCATCATGACAGCCAGATTGCTATTGAGGCCGCTCTCTACGATTCCGTCATCGCTGCCGGCGAAATCGCGATTCAGCCGCAAGCGGGTCAGATGTACCACGAGTGTGTCTCCGGGCATTGCGCCTTCAATGTAAAAAAGTCCTGTTTCGGGATTGCCTCCAGCGACGCGCCTAACGCCCTTTTCGTCTCTGCCTCCGGCATCGACGGTTGTAGTGTGGATCGTATCCCCCGGAGATACCTTGAGGACCGGCTTGTTCCAGGGCGAAAATTGCCGATAGAAAACCGTTGGTATAAATTCGTGACGTTTTGCGGGTCCTCGTTGCAACGGTGGAAGAAAAGCGGCGGTGAAGTGAAAAGACGTGGCCTCTTGGGGTTGGTCTTGCGGATCTTTGAGGGCTACAGTTCCCGCCAGAGCGCCATTCTCTATATCACCATTGACGTCGGTGGTACCCCCCTCTTTGTCCGTTGCAAGGAGATGGGCGCGCTTGCCTTCAACAGTGCCTTCCAGGGGAATTCCATTCCACGATCCAGTGAGCTTTGAGCCTTTCTGGTTCAGGTGCAGCCGGAAATAACGGATGGAGCCATAGAAGTCTGCGGTAACGATCCAGCGTCCGGACAGTGAAGCAGGTTCTTCGGGAGACATGGCCGTGGAGGTCGCTGGAAGACTGAAAAAGGCAGAGATCAAGAGAAGGAGCAATGCGCGTGTCATCTTAAGTAGTCACCCAAAGTTATGATTTCTCAAGTCATAGCCACCCAAGCCAGAGTTTTCCAAGCAGGGAATGGACGAAAACTGCGTTGGTGTGCTTTTGTTTGGAACCGTGCAGCCGGCAGAAGCTTGGCCCTCTGTTGCCAGTAATCATGAGTACGTTGGTGCGGCGGGAAGGTTCCGAAAATGTGACGGGTATCGCGTTGATTCAATCTGCGGCTACGGCTGTAGCTTTTCGCTTCACCAGATATTCATCCGCCAGGACGCTTACCAGCACTGCAGTCGGTACTGAGACCAGCGCACCCAGGATGCCGGCGAGGGAACCGCCGAGACAGAGCGCAATGATTACCGCCAAAGGCGAAAGATTCACTGTGTGCTTCATGATACGAGGCGAGAGTATCGCGCTTTCCAATTGCTGGTAGATTGCATAAAAGATGAGCACGCCCACCAGCTTGGGTCCCGAATCGAGGGCCGCAACAGTGCTGGTGAGCAGGAAGGCGCTGAGAGGTCCCACGACAGGAACGATATTGGCGATGCAGGCGTACATCGCCAACAGATGAAAGTATTTAATACGCAGCCCAAAATACACGATAAAGCTGCACACGCCCAGGATCGCCATGAGGCATCCTTGTCCAATGAGCCACTTTCGCATGCGGCCCTCCGCCCTCATCAGTGCCGCCGTGAGCCGCTCTTGATGATGAAGGGGAAACAAGGTGACTCCCCATTTGAAAGCCCTTTCTCCGTCAATGATGAAATAGGCGGTAAGGATCATTCCCGTGAAGAGCCCGAAGATTCCGCCTGCGACGTCAAAAAACAGGCCCGCCGCTCCGCCAACAATATCCCTTCCGTATTTCTCAAGTTCGGCGGGATTGAAGTCCTGCCCGAATGGAAGGTCGTGTACATGCTGCGTAAGCGTGGCGAGATGTTTGGGCCAGTCGGTCGCAAATTCCCGAGCGTTGAGGTAGATGGGTGGAAGGGCAAACACGGCAAAGAGGCTAATCCCCATCGCCATGGTTCCCATGAGCACGATAATGGCAAAGCCCCGTCCCGGACGCCAGCCGTTCACTCTTACCTTGCGGATAATATTGATTGCGGGCGAAACCACCACGGCAAAAAGCGCACTGACGTAGATCAGCAGTAGCACGTCGCGGGCGGCATAGGCGGCCCATATCGCCAGTACGACTGCGGCCGTGAAAACAATGTCAGAGCGGTAGTTTTTCCCCATCATCTGAGACCGGCAAAAGAGGATTACTTAGCAGTGTAGCGTGATTCGCGCGATTATCAATCATTCAGAAGTGCATGACACAAATGCGTGGTACATGATGAACTAAGGCAAACTGCTTAAGAACTGTCTATATGGGCGGAACTCTGCAACCTCGACGAAAAGGGGAGGTTCACCTAACCTCGACCACAATCTGCGTGCCGCTCTCCAGCTTAATGTCTTTATCGGAATGAATGACGGCGGCATGAGAGCCTTCGCTGGGTATCAGCGATAAGCCAGGCATTCCAAGCACTCCCTGATTGCCAGCGCCGAGTGCCGTCTCATGGCCCGCCTTGCCAGAGGGCGTGCCCAGGGTTCCAGCGCTTTCTGATCCGCCGGTAGGCGGGTTTCCAGGCCGATCGACACTCCTACCCATCGATCCATTGCCTGGCGATCCACCAGCGGGCTGCGGTTGCGCCGCTCCAGGCCATCCACCGTCATAGGAGGCCAAAGGCCGCATTTCCGACTCATTCGTATTGAGTGCTGGAGCCAGCGCTTTGACCACACCGGCCAACCCAAGCTCGCCCCCGCCTTTCAACTGCACGCTGTCAAAAACAATTCCCAGGCGCGCTTCCGGATCCTCCTTGGCAGCGGCCTTGACCTCCATTACGCGACCGATGAGTCTTGAATCACGGCGGACTAAGATCCTGCCCTGCGACACGACATCCTGGGTTACCTTCACCGTAACCGTATCCCCTTCTTTCGCCTTCCTCGTATTCAGCGATTGTGTCAATTGTCCCACCACCGTGGAGCCTTGAACGAGCACAGGCCTCCCTTGGTCCTGCTTGATAGTGATAGGCGCAGAGGTGAGATGTGTCGTTTCCTGAGGTGCCGCCATCAGCGCCTCAGCCAGAATCGCGGCAAGAAGATATTTCTTCATGAAAGCACGCTTTCAGGGGGAGCTGCCGAACAAAACATTTTCTTCTATTTAGTATTTAGATCGTTTCGAGAGAGGTTAGGTTTTCCGCAAAGCAAAACGGCGGCCTGAAGGCCGCCGCTGTGTGGGTTTTTAAAAGTTATTTTGCTTAGGTGCCTTCAGACCAGGAGGCCAGATATTCCTCTTGTTCCGGAGTCAGGCGGTCGATCTTGATGCCCATAGCTTCCAGCTTCAAGCGTGCAACTTTCTTGTCCAGGTCTTCGGGAACGGCGTAGACCTTCCGCTCCAGCGATTTATGGTTTTTCACCAGATACTCGCAAGACAGGGCCTGGTTGGCAAAGCTCATGTCCATTACAGAAGCCGGATGCCCTTCAGCTGCAGCTAGGTTGATAAGGCGGCCCTCGCCGAGCAAATAGATCTTTCGGCCATCCTTCATCGCATATTCATCGACAAACTCGCGAGTTTGCCGTTTGGACGAAGCCATCTTCTCGAGACCTGGAATGTCGATTTCGACGTTAAAGTGGCCGGAGTTCGCAACCACGGCTCCATTTTTCATGTGCTCGAAGTGCTCGCGCGAGATGACGTTCTTGTTGCCGGTGACCGTAACGAAAAAGTCGCCAATCTTGGCTGCTTCGCCCATCGACATAACGCGGAACCCATCCATGACCGCCTCAATCGCTTTCACCGGATCGATTTCAGTTACGATGACGTCCGCGCCCATGCCGCGGGCGCGCGCAGCCAATCCCCGTCCGCACCAGCCATATCCGGCCACCACGAATTTGGAGCCTGCCAGTAGAGAGTTGGTGCAGCGAATCACGCCATCAAGTGTGGATTGCCCGGTGCCGTAGCGATTGTCGAACATGTGCTTGGTCAGCGCATCGTTCACGGCGATGATTGGATAACGCAAGGCAGCGTCCTTCGCCATTGCACGGAGCCGTATAACACCGGTAGTCGTTTCTTCAGTGCCGGCAATGATGCCTTCCACAACGTCCTGACGCTTCGTGAGCGCCGTAGTTACCAAATCGGCGCCATCGTCCATGGTGAGGTGGGGTTTGGTATCAAGGGCGGAGAGAATGTGTTTGTAGTATGTGTCATGGTCCTCGCCTTTGATGGCGTGGACCGAGATGCCGTATTCCCGCACCAGGGCCGCCGCGACCTCGTCCTGCGTGGACAAGGGATTCGATCCGCAAAGAGTGACCTCTGCACCCCCGTCGCGCAGGGTAATGGCAAGATTCGCGGTCTCCGAAGTCACATGGAGACATGCCGCGATCCGGATGCCTTTGAGCGGCTGGTTTTTAATGAATTCTTTGCGGATGCTCTGGAGCACAGGCATTGACTGGTTCGCCCACTCAATGCGCCGTTTGCCCATCTCAGCCAGATCGATGTTCCGCACGTCGGAAGAAACTTGGTTAAGCACAGAAGTCGCCATATTTTCCTGTTTACGTACTTTGGTTGCCATGCAATTCGTTCCTGGGGAATCGTTCGCTTGTTAGCGAACCCGAAAGGGAGGCAAGCGCCTCCCTGCTTCTCATATGTAAGTTCTTATTTGCCTGCGCCCACATTCTTGCCGCTCGTGGCGCCGGTTTCAGACCCGGATTTTGCCAACGCTTGCTCCCGCAAACGGTCGGCCTTGTCGGTTGCCTCCCAGCTGAAGTCGGGATCTTTACGGCCAAAATGCCCGTAAGCAGCGGTCTTTTTGTAAATGGGGCGGCGCAGCTTTAGAGATTCAATAATGCCTTTGGGGGTGAGTTGGAAATTCTCCCTGACTAACGCTTCAAGCTTGGTTTCAGCAACCTTTCCTGTGCCGAAGGTATCGACCAGCACGCTGACCGGCTCTGCCACGCCAATCGCATAAGCCAGTTGCACTTCGCAGCGATCTGCCAATCCCGCCGCGACAATGTTCTTGGCGATGTAGCGGCACATATAGCACGCGGAGCGATCGACTTTGGTCGGGTCTTTTCCGCTGAATGCGCCGCCACCGTGTCGGCCCATGCCGCCGTAGGTGTCGACGATGATCTTTCGGCCAGTTAACCCGGTGTCGCCCATGGGCCCGCCCACAACGAACCGTCCGGTGGGGTTGATGTGGTACTTGGTGTCAGCATCGAGTAAATTCTCGGGGATTGCGACTTGAATCACGCGCTTCAGGATGTCTTCGCGAAGCGTTTTGTTATCGATGGTCTCCGCATGCTGCGTGGAGATCACGATCGCATCCACTCGAACCGGCTTGTGATTGCCGTCGTATTCGACTGTAACCTGCGATTTGCCGTCTGGACGAAGGTACGAGAGCTCACCGGTCTTGCGAACATAGGAGAGTCTTTGGGTGAGCTTGTGCGCAAGGGAGATGGGAGTAGGCATGAAGTCGTCGTTCTCGTTCGTAGCGTAACCGAACATCATGCCTTGGTCTCCGGCGCCTCCTGTGTCCACACCCATCGCAATATCGGGTGATTGGGAGTGAATCGAGGAGACAACGGCGCAGGTATTGGAATCGAAGCCGTACAGGGCGTCGGTATAGCCCACGGCGGTAACTGTGCCTCGCACGATGCTTGGAAAATCGACGTAAGCCTCGGTGGTAATCTCCCCGGCGATCACGACCAACCCGGTCGTCGTAAGAGTTTCGCAAGCCACGCGGCTGTGAGCGTCTTTCTCCAGGCACGCATCCAATATCGCATCCGATATCTGGTCTGCAATCTTGTCCGGGTGGCCTTCAGTGACCGATTCGGACGTAAATAAAAAACGTTCCCGTGGAGCCAAGATACTTCCTCCTGAATGATTTTAACGTCGGGAGTTACTCCGAGATACAAACAAGTAGGTTACATGGGATATGTCCCGCCTACAACCTCTTCATGCCGCCCGGCATGGAAACCGCATCGAACGGTAGCTATTACGATCCCAAATGAGCTTGAAACAATTTTAAATGGGAAGCGCAAAAAACAACACGAAAGAAATGCCCTGAAGTGAAGCGTCTGAAGATTAAGATTTCTATAGACTCGTTAAGGTTCTAATCCCGCCGGGCTGAACACTACCGTAAGAGGTTTGCTCTCTTTTCCCAGGATGCCCAACGACTTGCCATTGTGACTGACTTCGACTCCGCCTGCATTGCCGAGCCTCAAGACGAGCTTCTTGTTGGCCTTGATCGAACGTCCCTGTTCAGGACCGAGAAAATCGTCAAGGACGGTCTTTCCATCGGCAACAATCTGCACCCAAGAGTCCTCCTTTGCCTTGATCGAAACCGTAAAAGGTTGGGCGGCAGGCTCGGGCGTGCCTCCAGCGGGGGGGCTTCCTGATGGAACTCCAATCGGGGTTGTGGGCAGAGATGCCGCTACCGGCGTTGCACTCGCAGCCGTAATCTCACGCATCGTGGGATTGGTGTCTACCGATTTCGGCGGTGGTAATGGCGAGGCGCTCTGGCTTGCCGAACCCGCGTTTGTGGATGGCCCGGCGGCACCCGACGCTGCCTGAGGGTGCTCCGGAATTGGCGCAACTTTTTCGATAGGACTTGCTTTCGGCGTCGGCGCTCCACCGACCTCCGGCTCTTGAGATTTGTATTTTGACCAAATTGTCCAACCGCCGAGAATCGCAGCCACTGCGATCACGGCCACGACAAGCGGAAGCATGGAACGCGACTCCTCAGGCTTCTTCGTCAACTCGAGTGGAAACTTTTCCTCTTCTGCTGGAGCTTCTTTGGTGGTCGCCGCCAAGTAGTCGGCAACGGCCTGTTCTTCGTCGATTCCGAGGTAGCGCGCATAGGCGCGCACGAAGCCTTTATTGAATATGCCGCCGGGCAGGATGCCAAACTCTTCGTCTTCAAGAGCTTGCAGGGCGCGGCTGGAGATCTTGGTGGATTCGGAAATCTCTCCCAAGGTAACGCCTCGCATCTCTCGTTCGCGCCGTAACCGGTCCCCGAATGCACCCATCGACGAGCTGTTCCAGTCTTTGAAAATTATGAGGATGGCCGAAATTTCACTGCCAAGGCGCTCATCATAGGAAGGAGCCGCCTTCACTGTCAAACCCAAAAGGACGGAATAATGCATCCAGTATCAACCTTTTACCTGCACTTTAGGAACATTACTTCCGGGCTTCAGAATGTGCTTGGCATGTTGCTGATTTGAAAAAGGGGGGCATATAATACGCGCAAGTTTCGGCTTTTCTCCTTGTTGAGCTATTTTGAAGGAATCGTCCCTGAATGAATGAGGCCGCTGTACCGGAGCGCAGGAGACAACTGCAGGAAGTCGCTATCTTTAACGATGTAGCGAAGGCCCTCACCTCGTCTCTAAATCTCGACTCCATTCTGCAAACCATCATGGATAAGATGGCCGAATTCTTTCGTCCGGACACATGGTCTTTGCTCATGGTCGATGAGCAGCGCGACGAACTTTACTTCGCGATCGCCGTGGGTGACGCTGCCGAAACGCTGAAAACCGTCCGTATGAAGCTTGGCGAGGGAATCGCCGGCTGGGTCGCAAAGTACGGTGAGTCTCTGATCGTTCCCGATGTCTATAACGATCCCCGATTTGCCCGCCGCGTGGACGAGATGACCAAGTGGAAGACCCGCTCGATCATCTGCGTGCCGCTGCAGTCCAAGCATCGCGTGCTTGGGGTGATTCAGCTGATCAATTGCGCCATGGAGAGCTTTGGCGAGCAGGAGATGTTCTTCCTGCACGCTCTGTGCGACTACGCCGCCATCGCCATCGATAATGCGCGCTCCGTTGAAAAGATCCAGGAACTTACAATTACGGATGATTGCACCGGCCTCTATAACGCGCGGCATCTCTACAAGACTCTGGAGTCCGAGGTCTATCGTTCCGCCCGGTTCGGTTACGAATTCAGCGTGATCTTCATGGACCTTGATCATTTCAAAATGGTCAACGACACCTATGGGCACCTGATCGGCAGCAAGCTTCTTCAGGAAATTGGTTTTCGCGTGAAGGCGCAGCTTCGGTTGATCGACTATGCCTTCCGCTATGGCGGCGACGAATTTGTCATCCTGCTGCCCCAGACGGACAAGATCTCAGCGCTCGTTGTTGCGCGCCGCCTCCAGGAGATGATGCGCAAAGCCCATTTTCTTGGCGACGACAGCCTGAACCTGAACGTCCGCTGCAGCATGGGGTTGGCCACCTACCCTGAAGATGCCAAGAGCTCCCATGAGATCATCCGCCAGGCCGACGAGATGATGTACATGGTCAAGAACTCCAGCCGCGACAATATCGCTGTTGCCCAGCAGGGCATTCTGAAATAGCCTCTTCTTCGGCGTAGCCCAACAGGTATCGATCGCCGATTTCTCCACAGGAGAACTTCCAATGCCTTCAGTGCTAGTTGAACGCGACCGCGACGTGCTGCTTGTAACCATCAATCGCCCCGAAGCGCGTAACGCCGTTGACCAGGCGACGGCGCTCGATCTGTTCCAGGCGTTTGACGCTTTCGATCGCGATGGGGCTTTGAATGTTGCCATCCTCACAGGAATTGGGGGAACCTTCTGTGCTGGTGCGGATTTGCGAGAGGTTGCCGCCGGCAGCCGCGGTCCGATTTCAGAAAAGGGACCTGCGCCGATGGGGCCGACCTGGATGCAACTCAGTAAGCCGGTTTTGGCAGCTGTCGAAGGCCACGCCGTTGCGGGTGGGTTGGAACTGGCTCTTTGGTGTGATCTGCGGGTAGCCGCCCAGGATGCTGTTTTTGGCGTCTTTTGCAGGCGCTGGGGCGTGCCATTGATCGACCTCGGCACCGTTCGTTTGCCTCGACTGATTGGCCAAAGCCATGCACTGGATCTCATCCTGACCGGCCGTGGGGTTTCTGGAGAAGAAGCTCTCCGCATGGGCCTCGTCAATCGGATGGTCGAATCGGGAAAGGCCCTTCAATCGGCGTTGGAGCTTGCTCACACGATTGCAAATTTTCCCCAGCGATGCCTTCGTGCTGATCGACTTTCGGCCTTCAACCAATGGTCGCTCTCGAGCGATCAAGCGCGCTTGATCGAACTACGCGGAGGGCTGGAAGTCCTCAATTCCGGAGAATCAAGGGAAGGTGCGTCACGCTTCGCCGCCGGTGCGGGCAGGCATGGAGCGTCTACAACATGATCATCAGGTCGATGAAAATCAGTGCCGATTAAGGTGCGGACAACCAAGTTTTAGAATGAAAACAACCCATATGCGATTGATTTATGATTGCATTTTCTAGAAATGGTAACTACACTCCCCGCTTGTCGATATTTACCTGTGGAATCGATTATAGTCTGTTTTAAATTGGAAGACATTTAAGACCAGGGAGACTAAGCTGCATGAGTGCGACAGGAGTTGCGCGGAGTCGAGGGTACTATCAATCGATTGGAACGCCCGTTGAAACTGTCGTAGGGTTGGAGAAAGTCTCTCAACGGCTTAGAGATCTCGGATACACCAAGCTTGAGCACTTGATTCATGGCTCTCAGGTCGCTCATCGCGATCTTTCGGATTTCCTTCAGATCGACGATGGTGATCTGGATACGCTTATTATGGCCGCTTCAAGTTCAGCGATAACCATACCACAAGCAACTCTGGACAAGATTCTTGCGGCGAAGTACGGTCTGGGATTTGCGATTGAAGCCTTTAGCTCTGGCCCGCCTTCATCGTCAGGTTACGCATCACCCCCACCCGAGGGGCTTCCTCCTGACGTAGTACTAATTGATGAAATGGGACCGATTCGTGATCAAGGAACTCGGGGTACTTGTGTCGCCCACGCCGCCGTAGCTTTACTTGAACAACATCTGAAGCGCGCAGACTCGTACAAAGACCTGTCCGAGCAGTTTTCTTATTGGAATTGCAAGCAGAGTGATGGCATACCGCATATTTCCGGAACATGGCTAGGAGTTGCGATGCCGCTCATGGAACGAGTTGGCTGCTGCCTGGAGGTAACCTGGCCGTACAATTCAGTGCCGGATCCAACGAATCATGGGCAGGGGCCGCCGCCGGAGGGAGCGCAACTTGAAGCATTGGGATTCAGGCCTGGCATCGTCAAACAGCTTCCCCCAACCTCTCTTTTGGAGATCAAATCTGAATTGAACGAGAGGCGGGCGGTGGCCTTCTCTATCCCTATCTTTGATTCTTGGGTTCGATCTAGCTGGGTGGCATATTCAGGAGAGATTACAGTTCCCGCGCCCGGAGAAGCGATGACCGGTGGACATGCCATGTGCCTGGTCGGATATTTTGATTTACCCACCCCGGAAGAACCCAACGGTGGACGATTCCTCGTTAGAAATAGCTGGGGGGAAACATGGGGCAGCGGATGCCCTTATGGAAGAGGATACGGCGCCATTCCTTACAGCTACGTCGAGAAGTTCTGTATGGAGGCGTATACGATTGCGAATCGATAGATAGTAGAGCTATTCCAAGCTGCCGCACGGTTGGTCTGTTGTGATTGCGCTGGGATTTGGAGAGAAGCGGCTCCGGAGTTTTCTATCGAATCTTGGTAATCGATTGGGATTTCTTAAAGCGGCCATCGAGCAGAGCATTGAGCTGCTGTTCCACTTCTCGGGCCTGCACTTCACATTCCGTTGAATTTATTGATCTAAGATGTTGCAATTTTTCAAATAGTCGATCTCTTTCTTCAATGTCAAAACCTGGCGGGCCCAATTCCGATGGGCCGTGCGTGACTATTGCTCCCGAAGGTGGAGGCGAAAAGGCGTTGGCGATCAAAATATTTCTCTCAGCGGGGGATATTAGCGAATACAGCTCCTTTTCGAGACTATTAAGCTTTTCTTGGTCCAATATCCTTTCAAAGGAAATTCTGGACGCTTGAATGGCTGCATAAAGGGCCACCGGTGAATCTGCATCAATGCTCTTAAGCTGATCGCGGTCGGCTTGGGTTAAGAATGAAATTTGGTCGAGAAAATGCCTTGTGTGCACCGGGACTCGCTGCGGACCCGTAAAACCATCGCCTGCCCGTAAATATCTAGAGTTCTTCAAGACAGCCTACTTTGCCGCCTTTTGGGGCTTAAGCATTTCAAATCAATGCGGCTCGAACCAAAAATAAAACCGTAACCGGCGAACCCAATCCAACCGAACCCTTCTTTGCTCCCAATTTCCAAATACTCACCTATTCGATATCCTAACACGTATAACTTGCTGAATATCTAGGACATACAGTATTTACCCGATTCCGTAAGTCGCCGCACCAATTCCATTCCCATTTTGCCCGGATGGGCACATTTCATTGGATCCGTACGTTCCAAGTTTGCGCGCCTATTCACGGACAGCGATATGGATGCCTCCATCCAGCACATTGAATCGGCATTCCTGAAATTGAATTTAGTCATATTTTTCCCTACCCAGGCATATCGAGGGGCTGCGGGGTGACTTTTCCGGAGAAAGAAAAGCGGCCGGGAATATATCCCGGCTAGGAATGGCAAGTCGAAAAGCTGGGCAGCACATTGATTGGTAAGGTCAGCAAATTGCCAATTGAGTAACGCTTTTATACCGGGACGGTTGCCTGATGTTGCGCTTTCAACCTGCCGAGAATCTCCGGGCCAAGGTGCGACACATTCCCGGCTCCCAGAGTAAGCACCATGTCGCCGCTCTCGGCGATAGCCGCCACTTGCTGGGCGGCATCTTCGAATGAAGACGTGTAGCGCGCATCTTTCTTGCCTGCCTTCCGGATTGCCGTAACAACTGCTTCGCTCGTGATACCTGGAATGGGGGATTCGCTTGCCGCGTAGATGTCCAGGACCAGAATGCTATCGGCATCCTGAAATGCGCCGCCAAATTCTTCCATTAGGTCGTGAGTTCGCGAATAGCGGTGCGGCTGAAAGACGACATGGATGCGCTTGAAATCGCATTGGCGCGCTGCCGCCAAAGTAGCCCGAATCTCGGTGGGATGATGACCGTAGTCGTCAATCACGCTGATTCCGTTCGCCACGCCTCTCAATTGAAAACGGCGGTCTACACCTTGAAAGGTCGCAAGAGCCTCGCGGATTTTTGGGCTTGGAATGTCTAAGCCAATACCGACCGCCACAGCGGCGGTTGCGTTGAGAATGTTGTGATTGCCCGGTACGCGTAGGTAAAAATCACCGAGAGATTGTTTTCTGTACTCTACGGCAAAATGCGAGTAATGCCGGCCCTTGCTGGAAGAGCACTCGCTGGAAACCTCGCACGTGCCGTGCGCTTCCGTAATGCGAAAGTCGGAATCTTCTCGCCGTCCATAGGTAGTGGCGCGCCGCGCCAGGCGTGGCAGCAGGGAGCGTAGCCGGTCATCGTCATTGCACAGCACCGCCATACCGTAAAAAGGCACACGGTCAGCGAAGTCCACAAAGGCTTGCTCTACGTCAGCCATGTCCCGGTAGCAATCCATGTGTTCGCGATCGATGTTCGTAACCACTGCGAGGATCGGAGATAGTTTGAGAAAGGAACGATCACTTTCGTCTGCTTCGGCCAGCAGATACTGCGATTTGCCCAATCGGGCGTTGGAGCCGAGCGCATCCACTCTACCGCCGACAACGACGGTGGGATCAAGCCCACCGGCCGCCAGCACTGCCGCCACCATGCTGGTGGTCGTGGTCTTGCCGTGCATGCCCGCAATAGCAATTCCATACTTAAGCCGCATTAACTCAGCCAGCATCTCCGCGCGCTGGATGACCGGAATCGTCTGTGCGCGCGCGGCGGCTAACTCTGGATTGTCGCGGCGGATTGCGGAGCTGGCTACTACGACCTCAGCGCCAGTAACATTCTCCGCCCGATGGCCTTCAAAAAGCATGGCGCCAAGACCGGCCAGGCGTTCGGTCACTGGAGAGCTTTTCAGGTCCGATCCGGAAACTTTGTATCCCAGGGTTAAGAGGACCTCGGCGATGCCGCTCATGCCGATTCCACCGATTCCGACAAAATGAATGCGTTGAATTTTTGCAAACATAACTACTTGGTAGACCCTTTTTGAGGTCCTGCCAGCCGTGCCAGCATCTCCGCTATTTCTCCAGCGGCATCCCGGTGGCTCATGGCCCGGACCTTTTCGGACATCTCTTCAAGGCGCTTGGGTTCAGAAAGCAATCCGGAGACCTCTTCTGCCAGCCGCTCCGGGGTTAACTCGCTCTCCGGAATTAATATCCCTCCTCCGGCCTCTGCTATAGCCTCGGCATTGCGGCGCTGATGGTCGTCGGCTGCGTGCGGAAGCGGTATGAAAATCGCCGCTTTTCCCGCAGCGGTAATCTCCGCGATCGTGCTCGCGCCCGACCGGCATACCAGCAGGTTGGCCCGGGAAAAGGCTTGAGGCATATTGTCAATGAAGGCTGAAACTTCCGCCGAAGTTCCCGCGTCCGCGTAGGCTGCTTGCACGTCATTATAATCGCGCTCGCCGGTCTGGTGAATGATTCGTAGGTCAGGCAGCCTGCGGCAAAGCTCAACACTTGCTGCGGTCACCGCCCTATTGATACCTCTGGCGCCCTGGCTTCCA
>Ga0070734_10000842_pt1 | contig 53332 bp, 56 predicted proteins | sample Coa_R1_8_FD_66444 | JGI IMG/M metagenome (GOLD analysis project Ga0070734, IMG submission 66444) | Surface soil microbial communities from Centralia Pennsylvania, which are recovering from an underground coalmine fire - Coalmine... | ecosystem: Environmental > Terrestrial > Soil > Unclassified ...
GCCGAGCTTTGCCCGTATCGCCGCACGCTGCTGCTCGCGCACCTTGGGATTGAAGCGCGCAAGATCGATTCCGTTCGGCACCAAGTGAATGCGCTCACGCGGAAAATCGAAATGGCGAACAATGTCGTCGGCGACCATCGTCGAATTAACAATCACCGCGCGCAGGCGGGGACTCGCAAATAGTTCACGTTCGAGGGCCAGCGTGTTGCGGTGAAAGAGGCTGAAGCCCGCCGCAAGCCGGCCCAAGGCGGATTGCGTCCGCCGCCGCGCTTCGAGATAGGCGGCATGCACGCCATCGCCGGCGCGGAAAATGTCGCAGCACGGGATACGCTCATGGGCCTGCACGAGGGCGTTTTTGTCATGGGCAATCAGACGGCAGGCCGCGCGCGCGAACAGCGTCTCGCGAAAAGGGCGCGCGATTTTGGGCGGATCGCAGGGAATGAATTCGACGGTCTGCCGATCCGCGCGCCAAGAGCGGCCGAGAAGCGCCACACGCTCTCCCCGCGCGGCGAGCGCCGCGAGCATGCGATCGAGAATGAGTTCGGCGCCGCCGAATTGTGAGAATTGCTGGCGGACGAAGATTACGCGGCCGGCTTCCGGCTGGACGGCGGGGGCGGGGTGCGGCATGGTCGAGCCTTCTCAATCACGTCGCCGGTCGTTTTGGAAGAGAAGTGCCGCGCCTTTCCCTGATCGTGATTACCAAGAACGAGGAAGCGGCGATAGCCCGCTGCCTGCGGTCGGCGAGTTTCGCCGATGAGATCGTCATCGTTGACCAGGGGAGCACCGACAAAACCGCCGAGATTGCGCGCGGGCTCGGTGCCCGCGTGATCGTGGCGTCCGATTGGCCCGGCTTCGGTCCGCAGAAAAACCGTGCGCTGGACGCGGCCACCGGCGATTGGGTGCTGTCACTTGATGCCGACGAATGGATCGAGCCGCCGCTCGCCGCCGAAATCACGGCGATCCTCACCAACCCTTACGCCGCGCATGGCTATGAAATTCCGCGCCGCTCGCGCTTTTGCGGCCGCGTCGTCCATTTCGGCGACTGGAAGAACGATCGCGTACTCCGCCTCTTTCGGCGGGCCTATGCCCGTTTCTCCGACGACAAGGTGCATGAACGCGTGATCGTCAATGGCCGCATCGCACGCCTTTCCTCCTGGCTCGAACACGACTCGATCACCGATCATGCCGACGCCGCCGCTAAGGTCGACCGCTACGCCACCGCCGCTGCCGAGCAACTCGCGGCAGAAGGCAAAACCTCGAGCGTCACCAAGGCGGCGTTTCGCGGCTGGATCGCTTTCCTGCGCGGCTATATTTTTCGCCTCGGCTTTCTCGACGGCGGTACCGGGCTCGGAGTCGCGAACTACAATCGCCGCTACACCCGCGAGAAATGGGCGAAGCTCGCGCGCCTCAAGCGGCGTTGAGTCTGGCCCGGCGTTTTTCTCTGCTTGCGCGGAACTGATGCAAAATATTGATGAGCTTTGCCCGCAGCCGCTCGCCCGTGCCGATTTCGCGCGCGGCGCTCGGCGCGGTCTTTTCCACGATCAGGAGCGTTTCCACTTGCTCCACGACGCGATAATTGTCGTAGCGCATGAGAAAGCGATCGACCGCGCCGGTCACGCCCTCGAAGCGGGGGCTGTAGTCGTGGAAGCAGATGATTCCGCCCGGCTCAAGCAGCCGCGTCCAGGCGAGGTCCTCGGTGACGTGGTGGATCTTGTGCGAACCGTCGACGAAGATGAACGCGAAGCGTTCTTTCGCCCCCTCGGCTTCCTGAAATTGCGGCCAGCTCTTGCCGCGGCGAAAGTCGACCGTGGCGGGATCAAGCCCCGCCTCCGCCAGATTCCGCCGCACGGTCGCGAACTGATCGGGAAAATAGGTCATCGGGTCAACCACGACGAAGTGCGGCCGCGCGCCTTCCGGATAGGCGCGCATTAATTCCTTCAGCGTGCCGCCGGCGGCCGTGCCGATTTCGAGATGCGGTCCCGTCAGCCGCCGCGTTTTCAGGAGCGAGACGAGGGCGGTGAGTTCGTTGCGGGAGACCTCGGATTCGAGCGTGACGGCGCTCGCCCTCATGCCCAAGCTCCCCGCGGGCACGCCCTTCTCGGCGGTATTTCTTTCATGGCAAAATGCATGACAAGCATTGAACTGGCAATTTCGTCTTCGACCCCATATGGTCGCGCGGGCCCGATCTCGCGCCTTCTCCTTATAGAGCCGATGCTGCGAGTCAAACAGGACGAGTTATGCGCGTAACTGATTTCGGCCCGCTCAAGGGCGTGCGCGCCTGGATCAGGCGCCGCCGGCAAACGTCTGAGCGCGCGATCGAAAAGATCATTCCCGAGATTTCCGCCGACGAGGCGGCGCTGTTGCGGCGCTACGCCCCCTTCACCATGACGAGCATCGAGCGGCAGTGGGCGCTGATCAAGGCCGTCGACTATCTCAACGCCAACCGGATTGGCGGCGACTTCGTTGAATGCGGAGTGTGGCGCGGCGGCAATCTGATGATCGCGAAGGAACTCTGCCGCAAATCAGCGGTCGAGCGAAAGTTTTATCTCTTCGATACGTTTGCGGGCATGTCGTCGCCGACCGCGGCCGACGTGACGTATGCCGGCGCCGATGCCGGCGATACCTATCGCGAACGCGTGCGGGAAGGCCATGTCGATTGGGTTTATGCCTCGCTTGATGATGTGCGCGATAATTTTCGCCGCGCCAATCTTCTCGACGATCGAGTGATCTTCGTCAAAGGCAAGGTCGAGGACACGCTGGCGGAGAAGAAAAACCTGCCCGATCGGATCGCACTGTTGCGCCTCGACACCGACTTCTATGAATCGACGCGCACTGAATTGGAGATCCTCTATCCGCGGCTCGCGTCCGGCGGCGTGCTAATCGTCGACGATTATGGCCATTGGCGCGGTGCCCGGCGGGCGGTCGACGAATATTTCAGGAACACGGCCCTGTTGTGGAGCCGGATCGACTACACGGCGAGAATGACGCTGAAGCCGTAGGATAATATCCGACACCTTGCAGCGCCGGCCCGCCTCCAGCGGTTTTCATTCGTTAACGCGTCCTTAATGCGATGCTGTAAATCCTCGCAGGATCGCCAGAGGACCCGACTTCGTGTCGCAATCCGGAAAGTGGTGGATCGCCGCCTGCGCTGGGGGGCTGCTTCTCGCCTTCGCGCCTTTTTTTGCGGTCGATCAGGCGCTTCGACTCTATGTCGAGCGTCAGGCCCAAACGCGTCTCGACGCGCTCGCTTCGAGCGCGCTCGGCCTCGTTGAAACGCGGCTCGAGCAAGCGACGACGCTCCTCGTCGACCTTGCGACGATGCGTGTCGATCAATGCGGCCCCGATGCGATCGCCGCCATGCGGCGCGCGGTGTTTGCCACGAGCCCCCTCAAGGAACTCTCGATCATGGATGCGAGCGGCCGTACGCTCTGCACCCAGCTGGGCGCCTTTGCCGAGGAGCGCATGCTTTCGCGCGAGCTCACGCTTTCGAGCCGGCGCCTATCGCTTGCGCTTGTGCGCTTTCGCGACCGCCCGCAGCGCGCCTTGCAGCTGCGGCTGGAGCGTGCGGGTGGTGGCTCGATCGCGGCCCTCGTTCCAAGCGAAGCGCTCTTGCCCGAGGCGACGCAGGAAGAGACGAATGGCAGCCGCCGGCTGCGGCTGACGCTTGACGGCGGCGACGTGATCGCCGCCCGTCCTGAGGCCGAGGAAGGGGGGGCTTTCGACGAGGATGGATCGCTCGTCGCGCGCCGGCACTCCGAGCGCTTCCCGATCAGCGTCGATGCCGAGCGCGGCCGCGGCACGATTGCGGAGGAATATCGTGACATCCTTCTGATCGGCCGGCTCGGGTCGATTTTGGTGACGGCGTTTGCCCTTGTCTTCATCTGGTTCTCGATCCGCCGGAACAACAGCGATCCGGTCGCCGAGCTCAAGCGCGCGATCGCGGGCGGCGAGATCGTCCCCTTCTACCAGCCGCTGATCGACCTCAAGACCGGCCACATTCACGGCGCCGAGGTGCTGGCACGCTGGCGCCGCTCCGACGGCGCGCTCGTTCCGCCCGTGCATTTTATTCCACTGGCGGAGCAATCGGGCCTGATCTACGACATGACGCGGGCGTTGATGCGCACCGCCCGTGACGAAATGGGCGCGCTCTACAGCCTCCGTCCGCAGCTCAAAATCGGCTTCAATTTGTTTGCCGGCCATTTCGCCGACGGCCGCATCGTCACCGACGTGAAGGAGATTTTCGGCGGCTCGCCGATCGCATTCACCCAGATCGTGCTGGAAGTTACGGAGCGCTCGCCGCTCTATGACCTCGCAGAAGCGCGTCAGGTCATCGCGTCGCTGCAGGCGCTCGGCTGCCAGGTCGGGATCGACGATGTCGGCACCGGCCATGGGGGCTTGTCGTATCTCCTCAAGCTCGGCGTCGACCTCATCAAGATCGACAAGATGTTCGTCGACGCGCTCGGCAGCGAGCGCTACTCGCAGACGATCATCGAGACGTTGGCGGAGCTTGCGCGCAACATGAAGATCGAAGTAGTGGCGGAGGGCGTCGAGACCTTCGAGCAGGTCGAATATCTGCGCGCCAAGGGCATCCTGGTGGCGCAGGGCTATGTGTTCGCGCCACCTTTGCCCGGCAGCTCCTATGGCTCGCTGTTGGAGGCGATGGATAAGCCGGCGGCTTCGGCGCCATTGGCGGTTCAGCGCACTGGCTGAGCCCCGGGCGAATCCATCTTCAACCTGAATCGGAACCGCAGGGCTGGCGATTAAGCGACTCTAGCAAATAGAAAATTTCGCCACGGCTAAATCGACGCGCGAAGGGCCTGAATCGGCCCTTGAAGCCATTTCCATTCGCGTTGAGCATCGCCGATCAAGCCGCTTGCAAGACTCATGAATTTTCAGGCATTTCGGACAATCGGGAGGCGCGGTATTCGCGCAGATGTCTGGCCGATTGACCGGAGCCAAGCCGTGGCCTGGAGTGACCCTCTCAGTCTCTATTGCGAACGGTGCGGGCCGGGCCTTTGGGACGAGCCGTTCAACGCCGTGAGCAACGTGGCGTTTTTCACCGCGGCAGGGGTGGCCTTTTTCCAATGGCGACGGGCGGGTAGCCGCGACCCCGCCTCGCTGCTCCTCATCCTCGTTGTCGTCGCGATCGGCATCGGTTCGACGATCTTCCACACGGTCGCGACTCGAGCCGCGCTCATCGGCGATATCGTTCCGATCGCGGTGTTCATGGCGGGTTATCTCGTGCTCGCCTTGCGCCGCTATCTGAAGCTTGGAATTTTTTTAACGCTCGCCGCACTTGCCGGTTTTGAAATCGTGTCTTTCGGCACCCCGGCCATCTTGCCGCCGGATTTGCTCAACGGTTCGGTATCTTATCTGCCCGCGCTCCTGATGCTGATTGCGCTTGCCGCACTTTTACAGTTGCAAACAGGCGCCTCCGAAGTTGCCGCCGCGCATTGGCTCTGGCTTGCGACCGGGATCTTCATCGTCTCTCTGTTGTTTCGCTCGATCGATTTCGCCGTGTGCTCTTATTTTCCAGTCGGCACGCACTTCATCTGGCACTGCCTCAACGCGGCGGTGCTTTACGTATTGTTGCGCGCGGCGATCGAATGGCCGCGGAGGGACGCTTCGCGGGCGTGAATTGCCGCCGGGTTGCTTTAAAGGGAAGGGCGGCCTCGCGGCCGCCCAAGTCGTTACGCCACGCCGGGAGGAGCCTCCAAACAAGTCCGTGGTGTACGAATCGATTCTCATTTAACTCTATCACTTGCTTGGTCCTCGTGCAGGAATCGACCGCCTTTTTCCAAAACGAACGGTGGATAATCGGGCGGAAAAGTTGTCGCAGCCCGCGAAACTGCAGACTGATTCGCCGGTGCCATATTCTCCCGGGCGCGCGGGCGGCCGGAAAGCTTGGCTCGATCGGGCCGTTCATGCTTTTGATCGCGATCAAGACGGCGTTCGACGTGCTGATGCACGTTTCGATCGACCTCGGCCGCGTCGCGGCCGATCCGAAGCCAGCCGCCTAACCTCTTTCGAAAAAGAAAACCCCGGAAAGCTGGCAAGGCTGTCCGGGGTCTAGGCAGAAATGGTTTTCGGGCCGCAGAGAATAACCCGATTGACGATGGTCTTACCCGCAAGCTCTTTCGCTGCGGTGAATCGCGGATGGTTAATTTCGCTAACGTGGATTAACCATGATCTCCCCCGCGCGCCTGAAATCGCCGCGGCCGCAGAAAATCATGCCGTTTGCCGAGCTCTGTTTCGACTGCGGCGATAACGCGCATATCCAAAGGTTCAATCGAGGTCGCACAGGCGGCGGCAATATGGCCGTCGCGGCCGGCGAAATATTTATGGAAACTCCAGTACGGCGGATCGAGCGGCTTTTCGAGCGCCGCCCATTTGCAGAATGGATGCGCGCTTGAACTCTTCACCGGCCGTGGGTTTGCCCGCGCTCACTTCGGCAAGTGCGGGGAGGTTTGGGCGCTCGCGGAGAAGGAGAGAGTGGGAAGGCCAGCGGCTGACGATCATGATTCGCACAAACCCGATGAATGGGCGCTGATCATAGCCATGAACGAGCAACAGGCAGCCATCCATTCGTCAATAGGTTGTGTAGGCGGAACCGAATCCTCGCCTCCGCGTTAAGGGGCTGGCGCTTCGGCGCTAATTCCCCTGTGGAGCGCGCGTAATTCGATCATAATTTTGTGCCGCCTATGCGGGCGGCTGGCTGGGATGGAGGGGAGATCATCATGTCGATACTTTTCACCGTGGGCCGAATTCTGTTCGTGCTGATCTTCATTTTTTCTGGCGTGACAAAGCTTATGGACATTTCCGGCACTGCGGCGCTGATCGCAACAAAGTTCACGGTGCCGCCGGCGCTTGCCGACTTCGCCGCCCAGCTTGAGGCGGCGACCGGCATGAAGACGCCGCAGCTCCTCACCATATTCTCCGGCGTCGTCGAGATCGGCGCGGCCTTGATGATCATCTTCAATTACGGCGCGCGGCTCGCTGCTTTTGCGTTGATCGTGTTCACGATTGCGGCGACCTACTACATGCATGATTTCTGGAATCAGGTGGATCCCGACCGCACCGAGAACATGATCCACGCACTGAAGAACCTTTCGATCCTGGGTGGGCTCATCGTATTGTTCGCGCTCGGCTCCTGGCGGCCGCTTTCCGAGCACGAGGAGGATATGTATCCGCGCCGCCAGGAAGTGTTGCGCGAGGAGCCTGCTCCGCCGACGCAGCATTAAGGCTCGCATTATCCTTTGCGCCGCGGACCATGAAGCCCTATTTCTCCGCGGGTCTCGCAGCGGAGGGGAATATGCAGCGCTTACGCACCAGCTGGCTTAACTCGATCGTAATGGCGGCGGCCCTTTTGCTGCTGGCAGCGCCCGCCCGCGCCGCGGACGAGCCCGATCTCATCTTCAAGCGCTCGACCGTGTTCAACCTGCTTTCGCCCAACGACAAGCTCGGCACTTATGGCCTCGACGATCCGTTGGTTGACGGGGTTGCCTGCCACTTCACGGTGCCCGAGAAGGGTGGCTGGAGCGGCTGGCTCGGCATTGCCGAACAGGTCTCCGACATTTCGCTTTCCTGCCGTCAGATCGGCCCGGTTCACTTCAAACAGAAATTCGAACAGGGCGAGGACGTGTTTCGCCAGCGTCGCTCGCTCTTCTTCAAGAAGATGCAGATCGTGCGCGGCTGCGATCCGAAGCGCAACACGCTCGTCTACATGGTTTTCTCCGATCGCCTGATCGAAGGCTCGCCGGAGAACTCAACCTCCTCGGTGCCGATCATGCCGTGGGGCGCGAACGGAGAAATCGAGAAATGCGCGGATTGGGTGGCGAAATAGTCCTTCGAACGCCGTTCAGCGCGCCACCAACGAAGAGTAGCCGAGGTGCAATCCGGCGTCGACGAGAAGCGTCTCGCCGGTGATGTGGCGTGCGGCGTCGGAAATCAGGAATAGCGCGGGATCAGCGATATCTTCCGCCTTTGAGGCCGCCTTCAGCGGCGTGATCTGGCTAATGTTCGCGCGGATGCCTGCGGTCGCCTGCTCGCCGAGTGCGTCAGTGAACCAGCGCGTATCGATGAAGCCGGGGCAGATCGCATTGACGCGGATCTTCGGCGCGAGCGCCCGCGCCAACGACAGTGTCATCGTGTTCAGCGCCCCCTTGGAGGCGGCGTAGGCGACCGAAGAGCCGATGCCGGTGACGGCCGCGATTGAGGAAGTCATCAGCACGGAGACGCTTGCGGATTTTTCCAGCAGCGCGCGGCAAGCCCGCACCATCTGGAATGGCCCCACTGTGTTGATCGCGAAGATGCGCAGAAAGTCGTCCTTCGAAAGCCCGTCGAGATCGGCGTGGTTGGTGACGTGCTTGGTGATGCCGGCGTTGTTCACGAGCGCGTCGATTTTACCGTAGCGCGAGGCGGCGACGGCAATCTTCTTGCAGTCGGCGTCGTCTCCGACATCTCCCTGCGCGATCGTCACCTCGGCGCCCGCTTTCTTCACGGCGTCCGCGGTCGCCTCGGCTTCCTTCAAGCTCTTCGTGCAATTCAGGATCACGGCCTTGGCACCGCGCTTGGCCGCCCCAAGGGCGATTGCGGCACCAAGGCCCGTGGCCGAGCCGGTGACGAGAATGACCTTACCGTCGAAATCGCCCATCGTTTCCTCCCCAACTGCTGTTCCGGCAGAGCATAGGCCGACTCATTCCGGTTTCGAATAGCATTTCATCCATTCGCGTGATGCCAGCACAGCTTCGCCCTGTACAAGTTTGCAAGGTCTCATTCCGATTGTGAATGGGAGGCATTCTTTCCCGCGGCGGGCTTGACCGGGAACGCAGGGCAGGCCAACTCGTCGAGGCACTTCACCCGCACGATCGATTTCAGGACAAGGCTTACATGCCCCCGCGCTTTGCGCTCAGCGCCTTGATGCTCGGCAATTTCGTCATCGGCCTTGCCGTGCTCGCGCCTGCCGGCATGGTGCTCGAACTTTCAAAGGGCCTTGGAGTGACGATCCGCGACGCGGGCTTTCTCATCACCGCGGGCGCCGTGGTGCTCTGCTTCGGCTCACCCATTACCGCCTGGCTCACGAGCCACTTTGACCGCCGGCGGCTGCTTGCGGCAACGCTGTTCGTGCTCGCGGCCGGCCAACTCGCGTCGGCGTTTGCGCCCGATTACTTCACGCTGCTCATCGTGCGCGTTCTGATGCTGGCGATCGGCGCCCTCTATACGCCACAGGCCGCGGGGACGACCGCGCTTATCGTGCAGCCGGAACATCGCGCGAGCGCGATTTCCTACGTGTTTCTCGGCTGGGCGCTCGCGACCGCGATCGGCGTTCCGATTATCAATCTACTTTCAGCCAAAGTGGGCTGGCGCGAAACCTACGCGCTGCTTGCGGTCATCGCCTTGATCGCGTGCGTCTTGCAAATGATCTATTTGCCATCGGGCTTGAAAGGCGCGCCGGTTTCGCTCGGCACTTGGGGCGCGGTCGCCCGCAATCATCTGATCGTGCTCTTGTTGGCGATCACCGCGATCCAGGTCTCGGGCCAGTTCGCGATCATCACCTACCTGAGCCCGTTGCTCCTGCAGCTCACCGGCGCCGGTCCCGAGACGACGAGCCTTTTCTTCGCGATTTTCGGCATCTCCGGTTTTGTCGGCAATGTGATCGCGACCAGAATCGTGGACGCGATCGGGGCCTTCCGGACATCGGCGCTTTCGCTTGGCTCGATCTTCGCGGGTCTCCTGATCTGGACGCTGGGCGCGGGCGTGCTCGCCTTGATGGGAGCGGGGGTATTTTTCTGGGGGCTTGGCTTTGCCGCCGCGAACTCCATGCAGCAGGCGCGCCTTGCCGCTGCCGCCCCCGAACTCGCGCCCGCTTCGATCGCGCTCAATACGTCGGGCATTTATGTCGGCCAGGCGGTCGGCTCCTATCTCGGCGGCTTCCTGATTGCGCGCGAACTCCTGAACGAGACGGGGTGGGCGGCCATCGGCTTGCTGGCCGTTGCGCTTTTCATTCTCGTGCTCACGCGCGAGACGCCGCGAGCCATGCGCGAGCAGGAAAGCTGACTTCCGTTCAATGTGGTGTGGCAGGATTGCGAAGCTCTCGACAAACGATCGCCACGGTAGTTTGATCCTGTGCATTGAGGGCTAGGGGGCTCCACCGGCTGTGCATCAGCCAGAGGAGGACCCAGATGTGCGACTACAGTCTTCACGGTGTGATGTCGCGTCCTGCTGAGGTCGGCGACAAACTGGTGACCACCCACTTCACGAATTCCTTTACCCGCGGCTTTGCGGCGATCGGCGAGCCGAATGTCGCCGTATGCCTCCGCCCGGGCACCGAGCTTGCGTTCGAAAAGGATGCGGTGTGCAAGGCAGCCTACGGCTTCCTGCCCGACCGGCAGCTCGGCGAAAAGGTGGCGCGCTTCCGGCAGATCAACAAAGAATGGCCGAACACGCACCACGACGCGCTGGAATTCGCGAGCGGCGAAATCGTGCTCCTGACCCGCATGGTCGAGGGCCAGCACGCGACGGTGCTGCAGCTGCCGGCCTCGGGAGAGCACGAGGAAGAAGCGGCTCCGGCTGCGGAAGAAATCCGCGAGACCTTCGCGGTCTGACCGGTCGCTCGTCATTGCGCGCGGCTAACCCGCTTCCTTCTGGGAGCGGGCTACGCGGGTGACTTAAACGAGTGCGTTCAGTGTCTGCAGCAAGGGATTGGTCGCGCTCGCGGTATTCGTCTGCGCGCCGGTGGAGGCAACAGTTGTGCTGTTGTTTCCGAATGCTGCCGCCCACTCCGAGGCGGAAATCGAGCCATCCTGGTTCGTATCGATCTGATTGAACAGCGCCGTCGGATCGGTCGACTGCGTCTGACCGGTTTGCGAAGACGCGTGGTGATGATGGTGATGATGAGGCTTCTGCGAGCCGGATTCTTCCTGCACTTGCAGTAGCGAGGCTTGGGCTTGGGCCTGTTGCTGGTTGTACACCTGAAACTCGGCCAGCGAGATCGAGCCGTCGCCATTTGTGTCGATTTTATTAAACAGGCCTTGCGATGAATTACCGCTCGTCCCATCAGCGCCCGGCAGATTTTGCCCAAGCGCCGCCAATTCGGCAGGCGATATTTGCCCGTCGCTATTGGAATCGACCTTGGCGAACAGCTGACTTTGATACGCGGACAAGCTGTACGAAGGCCCAAGACTGCCGCTGATCGCGGACATTCCTGACATTGACTTCTCCTTTGAACGAAAATTGAGACGCATTACACCAAAAACGTCGCAGCAACCGATATGCCAAGGGCGCGGCGTCATGCTGTGGCTATTTCACGCATGGGAAATGGACGGAATCTGCGCAGGTGACCGTGCACCCGGGAACGGCTAGTTTCCCCGCCGATTCCAAGGGAGGCAGCCATGGCAAAAGCAGCAAGCATACGAACGAGGGCAAAATTCAAAATCGGCGGCAAGGACCAGGCGCATCACTGGTGGTGGTTCTCATTGTTGGGAATCGTGCTGATTGCCGGCGGCGCATTCATGCTCGGGCATCTCGCCGCCGCGACGCTCGTGAGCACGATCTTCATCGGCGCGGCGGCCCTGGTGCTCGGCGCGTTTCAGATCGTGAAGGCGTTCCAGACCAGCGGCTGGGGCGGCTCGCTCATGAGTGCCGCCATTGGCGCGCTCTATGTGGTCGCGGGATTCCTTTTGTGGTGGAACCCGATCGCGGGCGCGATTTCGCTCACCCTCGTACTCGCGGCCGTGCTAGTCGCTTCCGGCCTCGTGCGCCTGTGGCTCGCCTATGAGCACTGGCACGAAATGGGCGGCCTGCTCACGCTTTCCGGCATCATCGCGATCCTTGCGGGCCTCGTGATCTTCTCCGGCTGGCCGGCGACGGGACTATGGGTGCTGGGCCTCTGCCTCGCGATCGACGTCCTGTTTCAGGGCTTTGCCTGGCTGATGTTCGGCTTCGCGCTCAGGCCGCGCTGAAAACGTCGCGCGTTGAAATTTGACGGGCGGCAGCGAACGCACACGCCGAGGGCGGAAGCGTTGAGCGCTCCGGCGCTCACGCTATAATCCGCGCTCCAACGGAGGAAGCCATGCCGGAAGTCGTCGTCTATCTTGCCGAGGGCCGCACGCTCGATCAGAAGCGCGGCCTGATGAAGGAAATCACCGACGCGGTGGTGAAGAACTGCAACGTCGATCCCGGCGTCGTCACCGTCTCGATCATGGAGACGCCGCTGACGAACAAGGCCAAGGGCGGCGTTCTGTTCAGCGAACGGAAGAAATAGCGGCCCGGCTGGCTCCGTCGCGGCCGAAGCCGCGCTCAGGCGCTCTTGTCTATAAGGACGCCTGTGCCGGGGGCGTTCGTGGCCACCGATGCCTTTTTCTCATCGATATCGGGAATGCCGTTGTGGTTCTTGTCAGCCATGGGATTTTGCATGGCCTTGACCATTGCCGAAGGAGAATAGCTTTGCGCAAATTGCGCAGCCGGCGAGCTACTTGAGCAACACATGATCCGTCCCGGGACGCATACTTGCAGCGGCGGGCAAATGAAACGTTAAACGCCGATGACGTCTGCGTGATCGAGAAAAAGGGGGCGGGGAATGGGTATCGGCCGCAGGCTGTTTTTGGTCTGGCTTATCGCGAGCGCGATCTGGCTTGGGCTGGTGTGGGCCTATATCCGCGCCGGCGGCTGGTTTCCGGGAAAATGGGAAGTTTTCTACACGCTGCGGAATGACGTTGGGCCGCCGCCTACCGGGTCTTATGGCGTCGATACCCCGTTGCCGCGCCCGCTCTACGAAATCATCCGCTCGCCCTCGGCCGAAAGGCTGCCGGTTACTTTCCAGCCGCGCGGCTGGCAGAGCGGCTCGCAATGGGAGTATCGCCTGAATGTCGGGCAGTGGGAGCCGCAGGGATTCCCCGACGGATCGAAGCTCTGGCTGCAGCCGGCGCTGACGCAAGCCGACAAGACCTATATCGCGGAGCAGTTTTGGGATCAGCGCTGGCCGCGCTGGAAAATGCTGCTCGGCCCGTGGCTGCCGTCGGCGGCAATTCCGCCGCTCGGTCTGTTGTTCGCCCTTTGGGCGCTAAGGCTCGCCGTGGTCGCGATCAGGAACAGGCCGCAATAGACCACGGAGAAGAATACCATGAAGAGATTTCCCGCCCTTTGTCCTGCCTTCGCGCTCGCAGCGAGCCTCTTATTCGCCGCAGGCGCCGCCGCGCTTTCGGGGAGCGTCTACGGCTCCGTGGCAGGGGACTATTCGGTGAGCTTTCCAGCGCCTCCCGAGGAACATGTCCATCCGGGTTCGGGCTTTCGCATCGTTACGCATGTGGTGCGCGACGACAACGTTATTTACATCGTCGCCCACGGTGATTTCGAGGTGCCGGTGCAGGCGGATATCGAACTCGACGCCAACATCGACAACTACGTCAAGGAATTCGGCGCCAAAGTCACCTCGCGCGGCACGCTCGCCTTTGGGCGCGGCGACAAGCCTATGCCCGCGAGGCAATTCATCTATGACAGCGATCGGGTGAGCGGGAAGGGCATTGTCGTGGTTGATGGCAGGAGCAGCTATCTCGTGGCGGCGACGGCGGTAAAGCCCTCCAGCCGCGAACCGGCAGTGAACGCATTCGTGAGTTCGTTCAAGCTGATACCGGCGAACTAGGCCGCTCCCGGCGGCAAGGCCGCCGATTTCCCCGTGCATTCTGTGTCGAGGAGGGAACCAAACGCCGCCCTCTCGTGTTGTGGGTGAGGACAGGACTGGGTCTCTCACTTCGACGGGAGGACGCGATGTATTTGTCGGGCGAAAGCTTACTCGTTATTTTATTGGTCGGTCTCATTGCCGGCTGGCTCGCCGGAGAGATCGTCGCAGGCGGCGGCTTCGGGCTGATTGGCGATATCGCCATCGGCATTGTCGGCGCCTTCATCGGCTCGTGGCTGTTGCCGCAGCTCGGCATCCGCGTGGGCGGCGGCCTCGTGAACATGATCATCGTCGCCACCATCGGCGCCGTGCTGTTGCTGGTTCTTCTGGGACTTGTACGCGGCGGCGGCTGGGGCTGGGGTTACCGGCGGCGATTCTGGCGCTGGTAATTTTCGCGCAGACCAACGGGTAGTTTGCCGGGCGGCGCGGGCGCGCCGCTCGGCTTTTTTTTGAATGGATTACGGTTCGACCTGCCGCAGGAAGGTCCGCTCCTCGGCGAGAATGAATTTCTCCGCCTCGGCGAAATTGAAATTCGCCGTTGCCGCCGCGTCCGCTTTCAGGCGCGCGCGATAGGCTTCGTAAGCGGCGAGGCTCTCGAACGAGATCAGGCCGTAGGCGATATTGTTGGTGCCCTCATGCGGCATCCAGTAGCCGAGAACGTCTCCGCCGCATTTCGGAATGATCGTGAGCCAGCGCCGCGCGTATTCCTCGAAGGCGGCGCGCTTGAAGGGGTCGAGCTGGTAGCGAATGAAAACGGTGACGGTCATCGCGGCCTCCGCAATAGCCGTCTGACTTTGCCACGCCGCGCACGCGGAATGCTTCGGCAATGGCCGAAGCGTATCGCCTATTTCTCGTCGAGCGGCCCGCACCAGCCCGGCAGGTAATTGGCGTCGAGGCTTTTTGCGTGCTTCATCGCCTTCCTCATGGCGCCGTCGAAATCCTGCACCACGACCTTGCGCTTGATGCGGCGGCGCAGGAAATCCGCCCACAGAAATTCGGCGAACGGCGTCGTGTCCTTGGCGAAGCCGCCGGCGCGGCGCAACTCGCCGGCGAGGCTGCGGAACGGATCGTCCTTGAGCTCCGCCACGGTCTTGGGGATCTGGTCGTAATCGCGGCGGCGGCCTTCGATGTCGTAGGGGTGCACCCAGGCGCGGTGATCGAGCACGGTCCAGAACGCGTCCTTGTCGAGCTCCGTGAGGTCCGCGACCACTTCGACGAGGATGTCCTTCACCCCTTCCTCGTGCAGCGCCAGTGAAAGGTGATGGTGGTCGATGACATAGTGCCGCTTTTTCGGCCCGAGGATGACGGGGATCATGTGCTTGCCGAGAAACTCGGCCATCTTCTTCGGATCGTGCTGGCGCCAGTGCTTGCGCTTCTCCCGCACCTCCCGCATGCCGACGGTGATCTGCGTCGGCCGCAAATCCATGATCGCAACGGGTTTGAGGACGGGCTCGCGGACGACGGCCATGGACGGCTCCTGCGTATTAATCCTGGGTTTACCGACAAAACCAGGCCCCAAAGCCTAGAAGCGGCGACCGTATGAGGCAACGCGGCAAAAGGTGCCCTGATGCCGCTGACAATGATTATCGTTTACGGTTCGGGAATTTGGCTGGGGCTCGGCGCCTTCAGCGCGATCCAGACCATCATGTCCCAGGCATTGCGGATCGCCGCGATCAGGAGCGCGATGAGCCCCGCGGCCGCGGCGTCGAACCCCCATACGGATTGCCGGTAGAGGAGCCAGGTCGCCGCGAGCACGACGAAATAGGCGAGCGCCGGCATGACCGAATAGAAAAACCGGTCGTAATTGTCGATTTCGTAGCGGCTGCGCATGAGCCGGTACCAGACCCTTCCCGAATACAGGAAGCCCGCGAGGCTGACGCTCCCGAAAACGCCGGCGAGCGAGAGCCAGCTGTGCGTGGGCAGCGTCGCGAGGATGCAGAGCACGAGCACCGAGCTGAAATGCACGACGGTCGGGCCGAGGAAGACCTCGAGCGCCGGCCGGTTCTCCTCCTTGAAGATGCTCGCGCCGATCGAGGCCGCGACGAACATCAGGCCGACGAGCGTCGCCGACGCGGTGCCGAGCAGCAGGAAGAAATCGTGCCAGGCGTGAAAGAATTCGGCGATGGGTGAAAGCATGCTCGATCCTATACTTTTTGTCGCATGGCGTTCATTCCGGCTGAATGTCCGCGATGCCGCTGTTGATAGGCGCTTGGCGGGAACGACATTCTTGTAAAATGTCATCCGAGCGTCATCAAACTGCAAGATTTTCTTCCGCTCGCCCTTCGGCAAGGACCTAAAGCCATGAATTTCACCGTCGTGGAATGGATCGGTTATTCGTCGGCATTGCTCGGGATCGCCACCTTCGTGATGGCGACGATGATCCGGCTGCGGCTGACGGGCATCGCCCACAATCTGCTTTCGATCACCTTCGGGCTGTTGGCGGGCGTCTACCCCACGGTGGTGCAGCATCTGATCCTGTTGCCGCTCAACAGCTACCGCCTTTACGAGATGATGAAGCTCATCAAGAACGTGAAGGCCGCGGCCGCCGACGACCACTCGATGGACTGGCTGAAGCCGTTCACCACCCGGCACTTCTACAAGGCGGGCGCGACGATCTTCAAAAAGGGTGACGACGCCGACCGCATGTTTTTCGTCGCGACCGGCCGCCTGCGCCTGCCGGACATCGGTGTCGATGTCCTGCCGGGCGCGGTCATCGGCGAACTCGGCCTGTTGTCGCCCGGCGGCAAGCGCACGCAAACGGTGGTGTGCGCGGAGAACGCCGATCTGCTGGAGATTTCCTACACGAGCCTCGAGGAGCTTTACTACCAGAACCCGACCTTCGGGTTTTATTTCCTGCGGCTCGCCTCGGAGCGGCTCTTCGACAACATCGCCCGCCTCGAGCGCGAGCTTGCGGCGAGCAAGGCGGAGATCGCGCGGCTTTCCGGCAACCGCGAGGCCGCGGCGGGATAACGCAGGCTTTGCCGGGCTTTCCGAGGGGCGCGCGGCCTCGCCCGGCAACCATTAAATCCGCCTTAACAGGCGCTGCGCTAGCGTGCGGCCTGCGAGCAGTGCCATGCGGGAAGAACGGAAAATAGAAAATCGCCGATATTCGCGCGTCCGGCCGAGCGGCCTCGTCTCGAAGACCGGCAAGCTCATTCTCGATCCGAAGGCGCCGGCGGTCGATTGCCAGATCCTCGACTTGTCGGCGGGCGGCGCCTGCATTGAATTGCGCGCGCCCGTGAATTTTCCGCGCCGCTTTACGCTTGTGCATGGCGGCACGAAGAAGCTGTGCAGCATCGTGTGGCAGAAGCACCTGCGCATCGGGGTTTGCTTTTAGTCGTCGCACATCGCCACTTCGCTCGTCATGGCCGGGCTTGTCCCGGCCATCCACGTCTTTGCGACAAATAAAGGCGTGGATGCGCGCAAAAAGTGCGGGCATCTCAACATCGCCGCCAGCCGCGCTATAATCCGCCCATGAGCCCGACGATCACCAAACCCCGCGTCAAGCCGCGGACGAAAACGCGCACGGAGCCGGAGCGGCCGAAGCTCTACAAGGTGATTCTGCTCAACGACGACTTCACGCCGCGCGAATTCGTGGTCGAGGTGCTGAAGGCCGTCTTCCGCATGAACAAGGAGCGCGCCTATCACGTGATGATGACCGCGCACCAGAAGGGCGCCTGCGTGATCGCGGTCTATACCCGCGACGTCGCCGAGACCAAGGCGAAGGAGGCGACGGAGCTTGGGAAGAGCAACGGCTATCCGCTGTTCTTCACGACGGAGCCGGAGGAGTAGATTTATCGGCCAGGTTATTTGTTGACGGGTCCGTTACGGGCACCTTCTTTTCTGCAAGTAGTTTTTTGATTTCTTCAGACCCATATTTTTCAGCAAGTAGATCAAAGACCGAATGTGGCAACGCTGTCCAACCAGTGCGCACATCTAAGAATTTGGATGGATTGCTATATAGCAGGGCAGTTCTTAGGAAACCGACAGCCCCACTTTCTCGGCACATTTTCTTAAATGCGCTGATAAATTCATCAGTCATAATTGGCTCAAGCTCGCTGATATTCTTAATTCCGAACTTTTTTGTCTCTGAAATTACTGCGTTATCAACGCGGCTGTATTTCAGTTCGATATTACTCTTGGAGGTAATCTCTTTGAGATATTGCTCCAATGAAATTGAATCAATCTCCTCAACTGCTAACTGCTTTACGGTCTTCTTTTCGACGCTTTTTTTGTATGCATCAATTTCTTTGGAGATTTCATCGAAGCCGCTGTCAATTACCTCGAGCATTCCCGAATATAAATTAAGCTTTCGCTGGATTTTTACGGGCAGCGTTGCACCGAATTTAAATGATCGATCGTGGGCAAGTTCAGCCCATGCGTGTTGAAGGACAGTGCGCACCTGAATCTCGAAATTCAAATTTCCAAGTGATTCATATTCAGGGAGAGCATCTCGCTTTTTACCCAAGGAGCAAACAAAATGCGTCGATCGATAGCCGATCCGGTCATGCCCCAGAATTGCAGAGCGATCTAAGCTATTTGATGCATCCACATCGAATAGGTCTGAGATAATTTTACTGATAAGGCTTACTTGATCTTCGAGATAGGTTATTACGCGTATTCCAGATAAATCAGTTAGCTCCTTATTGAGGTCTACATAGCTCTTTCTCTTGATTTTTTCTATGCAGCTATCAAAAGTTTTCACTCTGCTTTTGATTTCTAAATACTCGACATTATTAAGTTCAAGCATATTCCGTAAGAGTGACTCGACGGCGGGTGCGAGTCGTTTGTGTTTAGGCAGTACTTCATTGAGCCAGTCTTCGTGCGAAATTTTCTGAGGCTTCTTTGGTGACAAAATAGCCCTCAATTTGAAATTTTTTGAAGTATGCAAAAATTGTAATAACAACCGCAAGTATAGAAAAGGGTACAGCGGCTAACGCCGCGTACGACCTTGAGGTGACTCAGTATTGATCGCTAATCGTTAAATTAATAGGCCCGGCCGCAGCGTTAGCTGCACCCCGTCGTGCTCCCGCAGGTATCGCACTTCAGGCACGTGCCGTTCCGCACCATCGTAAAGTTGTGGCATTCGGGGCAGGCTTCGCCCTCGTAGCCTTTCGCCTTCGCCGCCGCGCGCTCGAGCGTCTCGCGCGCCTGCGCGGGAGAAGGCTGCATTGCCGCCGCCACTTCCCCCGCGGCTTCGGCCTTCAGCGCCGTCGCCCCTTGCGTAAGCGTGCCCGCGCGGAGCGACGTCACGTTGGCGCCCGCGCCTTGCGCGCGCGCGGCGCTATCGCCCTTCAGCGTTTCGCCGCCTGATCCGCCCGATCCGCCATGCGTGCCGCCGGCGACCGAGAGGTTCTTGCCGCGCACCAGGCCCTTCGACACCGCGCGCGAATGCGCGGGCGAGGGCTTGCCTTCCTCGATGCCCTTGCCGAGCGCGCCATAGCCCGCCTCCGAAGGCTCCACATGGCCGAGGTCGTAGCGGCCGAGATAGGAGATCGCGAGCTCGCGGAAGACATAATCGAGGATCGAGGTCGACATCTTGATGGTGTCGTTGCCCTGCACGCCGCCCGAAGGCTCGAAGCGGGTGAAGGTGAAGGCATCGACATATTCCTCGAGCGGCACGCCGTATTGCAGGCCGAGCGAGATCGCGATCGCGAAGTTGTTGAGGAGCGAGCGCAGCGTTGCGCCCTCCTTGTGCATGTCGACAAAGATCTCGCCGAGGCGGCCGTCGTCATATTCGCCGGTGCGCAAGTAAACCTTGTGCCCGCCGACCACGGCCTTTTGCGTGTAGCCCTTGCGGCGAGAGGGAAGCCGCTCGCGCTCGCGCACGCGCTCCACCCGCTCGACGATTTTCTCGACCACGCGCTCGGCCAAGGCCGCGGTGCGCGCGGCGGCGGGCTTTTCGAGGAAGGCCTCGATCGCGTCGTCCTCGTCCTCCTCGTCGGCGATCAGCGCCGAGTTCAAGGGCTGCGAGAGCTTGGAGCCGTCGCGATAGAGCGCGTTCGCCTTCAGCGCCAGCCGCCAGGACAGCATGTAGCTTTCCTTGCACGCCTCGACCGTCGCCTCGTTCGGCATGTTGATGGTCTTCGAGATCGCGCCGGAAATGAACGGCTGCGCCGCCGCCATCATGTGGATGTGGCTCTCGACCGAGAGATACCGCTTGCCGAGCCGGCCGCACGGATTGGCGCAGTCGAACACCGGCAGGTGCTCGGGCTTCAGGTGCGGCGCGCCTTCCAGCGTCATGGCGCCGCAGACATGCAGGTTCGCGGCCTCGATCTCGCGCTTGCCGAAGCCGAGATGCGCGAGGAGGTCGAATTGCGGGTTCACCAGCTGCTCGTCGGAGACGGAAAGCTTCTTCAAGACCTCGTCGCCGAGCGTCCAGCGGTTGAACACGAACTTGATGTCGAAGGCGGTCGGCAGCTTCGCCTCGATCGATTTGATCGTCGCTTCGTCCAGGCCCTTCTGCTTGAGCGTCGCGTGATTGATCGCGGGCGCGTTGGAGAGCGTGCCGTGGCCGACGGCGTAGGCCTCGATCTCGGCGATCTGGCTTTCGCCGTAGCCGAGCGTGCGCAGCGCCTCCGGCACCGCGCGGTTGATGATCTTGAAGTAGCCGCCGCCCGCGAGCTTCTTGAACTTCACCAGCGCGAAATCGGGCTCGATGCCGGTGGTGTCGCAGTCCATCACGAGGCCGATCGTGCCGGTGGGCGCGATCACGCTCGACTGCGCGTTGCGGAAGCCGTGTTGGTGGCCGAGTTCGAGCGCCTTGTTCCAGGCCGCGCACGCATGCGCCACCAGCTCCTTGTCGGGGCAGGAGGCGTGGTCGAGCGGCACCGGCGGCGTCGACAGCGCCTCGTAGTCCTTCGTCTCGCCATGCGCCGCGCGGCGGTGGTTGCGGATCACGCGGAGCATCGCCTCGCGGTTCGGCGCATATCCGGGGAAGGCGCCAAGCTCGCGCGCCATCTCGGCGGAGGTGGCGTAGGAAATGCCGGTCATCAGCGCGGTCAGCGCCGCGCAGAGCGCGCGCGCTTCCGCCGAATCGTACGGAATGCCCGACGACATCAGGAGCCCGCCGATATTGGCGTAGCCCAAGCCCAGCGTGCGGTAACGATAGCTAAGCTCCGCGATGTTCTTCGACGGGAACTGCGCCATCATCACCGAGATTTCGAGGACGATCGTCCACAGCTTTACTGCGTGTTCGTAGGACTCGATGTCGAACTTCTTCGTCTCCTTGCCGCGGAAGGTGAGGAGGTTGAGCGAGGCGAGATTGCACGCCGTGTCGTCGAGGAACATGTATTCCGAGCACGGGTTGGAGGCGCGGATCTCGCCGCTTTCCGGGCAGGTGTGCCAGTCGTTCACCGTGGTGTGGAACTGGATGCCGGGATCGGCGCAGGCCCAGGCGGCGTAGCCGATCTTCTCCCACAGCTCGCGCGCCTTCACGGTCTTCGCGACTTTGCCGTCCTTCCGCCAGGTGAGGTCCCAATTGCCGTCGGCTTCGACCGCGCGCAGGAATTCGTCGGTCACCCGCACGGAATTGTTCGAGTTCTGGCCGGAGACGGTGAGATACGCCTCCGAATCCCAATCCGTGTCGTAGGTCGGGAAGTGGATGTCCTTGTAGCCTTGCTTGGCGAACTGGATCACGCGCTTGATGTAATTGTCGGGCACGCCCATCTTGCGCGCCGCCTTCACCTCGCGCTTCAGCGCCGGGTTCTTCTCGGGATCGAAGCAATCGTCGCCGTCGCCCTCGCAATTGATGCAGGCGCGCATCACGGCCTTCAGGTGCTTCTGGTTGGTCCGGGAGCCGGTGACGAGGTTCGCGACCTTCTGCTCCTCGATCACCTTCCAGTCGATGTAGGATTCGATGTCCGGATGGTCGGCGTCGACCACCACCATCTTCGCGGCGCGGCGCGTGGTGCCGCCCGACTTGATCGCGCCGGCGGCGCGGTCGCCGATCTTGAGGAAGCTCATCAGGCCCGACGACTTGCCGCCGCCCGAGAGCTTCTCGTTCTCGCCGCGCAGCTTGGAGAAATTGGAGCCGGTGCCGGAGCCGTATTTGAACAGGCGGGCTTCCCGCACCCACAGGTCCATGATTCCGTTTTCGTTGACGAGATCGTCCTCGACCGACTGGATGAAGCAGGCGTGCGGCTGCGGGTGCTCGTAGGCGCTCTGCGCCTTCACGAGCTTGCCGGTGAAGGGATCGACGTAGAAATGGCCCTGGCTCGGCCCGTCGATGCCGTAGGCCCAGTGCAGGCCGGTGTTGAACCATTGCGGCGAGTTGGGCGCCGCCATTTGCATCGCCAGCATGTAGCAATGCTCGTCATAGAAGGCGCGCGCATCCGCCTCGCTCTCGAAATAGCCGCCCTTCCAGCCCCAATAGGTCCATGTGCCGGCCAGGCGGTTGAACACTTGCTTCGCCGAGGTTTCGCCGACGTAGCGGTCTTTCTTCGAAAGCCCCGCGAGCTTCGCCTCGTCGCCGGTCGAGCGCCACAGCCACGAGGGGACGGTTTCCTCCTCGACGCGCACGAGCTGCGCGGGCACGCCCGCCTTGCGGAAATATTTCTGCGCCAGAACGTCGGTCGCCACCTGCGACCAATGCTCCGGCACCTCGATATCCTCGAGCCGGAACACGATCGAGCCGTCGGGATTGCGGATCTCGCTCGTCGCTGGGCGGAACGGGATGTCCGCGTAGGGCGATTGGCCTTCCTTGGTGTAGCGGCGTTCAATGCGCATCGTCGTCCCCTTGCTTGCGGGCCGCGGGTCCGTCGCCCGCGTAGCCGGTTTGGCCGAACTCTTTTTCAGCTTCCCTGGGAGCCGTCCCGGCCGACACACAAGCGGGTTGGGCTCCGGTAGTTTGATTCGCCCGAGAGCGGAAACGAAGGCCGTTGCCGGGGTGGATATGGCCCCGGCAGGGGTCACTCGCGCTCTCGGGAATCGCCCGCAACCGAGACAAATTACGCGGCTCCGGACAGACACGAACCCTAGGCTGACTCGTAATCACGCGTCAAGCTCTAGTATGTGGCAGTTAATAAAAATCTAAATGTAGTGTCTTACCAAGGTAATATAGGCCGACCGGTCGGTACATCCAGCCCGCTCATCAGAGGGGGATTCGGGCCGCGCGTAAAGCGAATTCCGCACGGAAGCCGCATGATTTTTTGCCGCGGAAAAATTGCGGGGATTTCGCCGCCCGGCATACATCCGCCACGGTTTTTCGCGCTTGACCGGGGCAATATATGCATCTACACTCTTCAAATCTGTAGGTACACATAATATGCCGAACCCCGATCTCTCCGAATGCGACCAATGCCTGGGCCTTGCCTCGCGCCAGGCCGCGCGCGCGGTCACGCGCGTCTTCGAACGGCACTTCAAGGGGTCGGGCCTGCGCTCGACCCAGTTCTCGCTGCTCGTGCAGCTCATGCGCCGGGGCGCGCTCACGATCGGCGCGCTCGCACGGCACCTCGGGGTCGAGCGCACGACGCTCACGCGCAACATCGCATTGATCGAGAAAAGGGGGCTCGTGGACAGCAAGCCCGGCAATGATGCGCGCGAGCGCATCGTCGCGATCACCAAAAAGGGGCAGGCGGCCGTGGCCAAGGCGCTGCCCAGATGGCGCCAGGCGCAAGAAAGCGCCGCCGGCGCGATCGGCCATTCCGGCGCCGACGCGCTGCGCAAGATTCCGGCGAACTTCAGCCCCTGAGGAGAGGCTCGAACGCCGGAGCATTCCCGTCGGCCGGAAACAGCGCAACCGTTCACAAGGAGTAAGCCATGCTGGATTTCATCGGAACGATCGTCATCGTCGCGGTCACCATCGCTTCCCTCAATGCGCTCGTCACCGCGCTCGCCGCCGACCGCTGGTCGCGGCTCGCCTTGGCGGCCGCCGTCGGCGGCTGGGTCGGGCTTGCCGTCGCGCTTGCTTCCGCGGGCGCGCTCGCGGCCGCCGCCGGCGGCGCGCCGGTGGTCGGCCTCATGGTCGCGGCCCCGCTGGTCATCGCGGCCGCCGCCGCGTTTCTCCTGCCCGCCGTGCGCAAGGCGATGCTTGGCGCGCCGTTGCCGCTTCTCGTCGGCCTGAACATTCCCCGCGTGCTCGGCGTCTTGTTCCTGCTGCTCGCGGCGGAGAGCCGCCTCAGCGGACCGTTTCCCTACTCCGCGGGGTGGGGCGACATCATCACCGGCCTTTTGGCGCTGCCGGCCGCGGCGCTGGCCGCGCGTCCGGATCACGCGCGCATCGGATTGCTGCATGCCTGGAACGCCTTCGGCGCCCTCGATCTCTTCGCCGCGATCGCCTTCGGCGTGACCTCGGCCGCAGGCTCGCCGCTGCAGCTCATTCATGCCGGCGTCGGATCGATGGCGATGCAGTCCTTGCCGTGGTCGCTGGTGCCGACGGTGCTGGTGCCGTTCTATCTCATCATGCACGGCGTCATCTTCGCGCAATTGCGGACGATGAATGTCCGCGCCGCGCATCCGGCGCCGCGGCCGGCGTGAAGTCTCACCGGCCGGTGGCCGGCGGCTGATCGGCACCGGGCGGTGCGAGCATCTCGCGGAACCGCCGTTCGACTTCGTCGGCCGAAAGCGGCGTCGCGAGCGCCCGCGTGTTCGCGCCCGGCTCGTCGCGAAGATGCACGAGCGCGGGGAAGCCGAGCACGAGAATAAGCACCGCGAGCTGCGCCAGGAGAAACGGGACGAGCGCGCGCGCGATCGTCGTGATCGGCAGCGACTCGCGGAGCGCCGTGCGCGCCATCATCAGCGCGTAGCCGAAGGGCGGCAGGAGAAAGCTCGCCTGCAGCGTCAGCAGCACGAGCGTCGACACCCACACCGCGTCCGCGACCCGCACCAGCAGCGGCGGGATCAGAATCGGCACCAGCACGAAAATGATTTCGAAGGCATCCAACACGAAGGCGCAGAGCCCGATGATCGCGAGCACGATCACCGTCACCGCGACTTCGCCGCCGGGCAGCGCCGTGATCCATTGATCGAGGAGCCGGTCGGAGCCGAAGGTGCGGAAGAGAAGCGTGAGCGTGGTGGCGGCGGCGAGCAGGCCGAAGAGCGCGCCGGTAATCGCCATGGTCTCCGCGAGCAGCTCGCGCAGCACTTCGCCGCGCAGCCGGCCGGTGACGACGCCCGCGCTGAACAGCACGAAGGCGCCCATGGCCGCGGCCTCGACCGCGTAGAAGTAGCCGGCCGCGACGCCGCCGAGCACGATGATCAGGAAGGTGAGCGACACCAGCGCGAGCACCGCTTCGCTCCGCCTCAGCGGCACATGTTTCGCGTCCGCCTCCTCTGGTTTGATGCGGCGGCCTTTCCACCAGGCAATGGCGAGGCAAAGCGCGAGAAAAATCGCGGCGGGCACGAGCGCGCCGCGAAAGACGTCCTGCGTATTGATGACGCGGTCGGCGCGACCGGTGGCGTTGATCGCGAGCGTGTGGGCGTTCAGCATCGCGTCGCCCAAGAGGATCAGCACGAGCGAGGGCGGCACCACGACGCCAAGCGTGCTCGCGACACAGACGGCCGCGAAGCGTTCCGCCTTCGGCATTCCTTCGAGCCGCGGGGCGACCGCGCGCGCGAGCGACATGACGCTCGCGCCCACCGAGCCGTTCATCGGCCCGAGAATGGCGCCGAGCGCGATCCCCGAGACAAGCGGCGCCGAAGGCTTCCGCCGCAGGAGCGCGACCCCGCTGCGGAAGAGCGATTCCGCGATCGGCAAACGGTTCAGCGTAAGCCCCATCAGGACATAGAGCGGCAGCGCCTGCAGGAGATCGTTCTCGAGGAGATTGATGATGCGCGCGGGAAGGGCGCTCAGCAGATCATACGGAAACGCGCCGCTGACGACGCCCACCACGGCGCCGAAGGTGGCGACACTCACGAGCACGACGATCGCCGGCAGGCCCGTCAGCACGAGGCCGACGACGACCATCAACAAAAGCACGATCCCGAAGCCGCTCATATATGGCCGCCGGGAATTTTCGGCCGCGCGATATCGAGGATCGCCTGCGCGATCACGAGGAGCGCGAGAAGCGCCATCGCGCATTTGATGAGGAAATAGCCGGGATTGAACGTGTCGGGGAAAAGCTCAAGCTCGGCGATCGACCACAGCACGATCTTCCGCCCGGAAAACAGAATGAACGCTCCCCACGGCAATAGTCCGGCCAGCGCGCCGAGCCGGACGAGAAGGAGCCGCAGATGCACGGGATAGCTTCGCGCCAGCGCGTCGGCGGCAAGGTGCGTGCCCGCCCGCGTCGCGGCCGAAAGCGCGATGGCGACATAAAACGCGAAGAAAATCTGCCCGAGGTCGTTCGCCTCGCGTGAGTAGGCCCGGAAGAGATCGCGCAAGGGCCATTGCGCGAATAGGAGCAGGAGCACCGGCAGCACGAGCCATTGCCCCGCGCCGATGGCGGCGCGCATCAGACGATCGAGCGCGTCGAGAAAACGCTGCAAGCCCATCCCTATACGTTTGTCGCTTTCTCGCGGAAAGCGTTGCGCCGATTCCTAGGCGAAGCCTCGCGCGCTGTCACGTTAAGGGTGGGCGGGACGCGGTGCCGCGTTTTTGACTTGGCAATCCGCCGGCGGAATCGTAAGCGAAATCAACAGGCGGCCGCTAAAGGAGTTTCGCCGTGATTACAACGGACTTCGCCCACCGCATGGCACTTTATAACGAGTGGCAGAACAAGAACCTCTACAGCGCCGCCGACAAGCTCGCCGACGAGGAAAGAAAGCGCGAGCGCGGCGCCTTCTTCGGCTCGATTCACGGCACGCTCAACCACTTATTGTGGGGCGACCAGATCTGGATGTCGCGCTTTGCCGATACGCCGAAGCCCGCAGGCGGCATTGCGGGATCGACAACGCGCTTTCCCGATTGGGAAGACCTGAAGCGCGAGCGCGTGGCCTTCGACCGCGTCATCGTGGAATGGGCCGAGACGCTCGATCCGAAATGGCTCGCCGGCGACATGACTTATTTCTCCGGCGCCGCCGGCCGCGAGATCACCATGCCGCGCTGGCTCCTGGTGACGCACATGTTCAACCACGAGACCCATCATCGCGGGCAGGTGCATTGCATGCTGACGCAATGCGGCGTGAAGCCCGGCGATACCGACTTGCCGTTCATGCGGCGTTAGCTGGCGGTTGCCGCGGCGCGTCGCTCCGCATTGAATCTAGGCAATCCACTCGTTTTAGTCGTAGCGAGCGCGTCAACAACCATCTGTTCTAATCAAAATCGCCGGGCCGCTAAACGAAAGAGCGAACCACCAATACTCCGTTAACCGTGCGGGTGCTACGCCGCACTATCACTATTGCTTGTGAAGAGCGGACATTTGTTGTGACCCGCACCCTTTCTCTTGCGCGCTTCTGTTTTGACGCGGCTCTTATCACGTTCGTCTCTATCGCAAGTCTCTTCGTCGCCGCCCGCATTGGCCTCGCGCCGCGCGATCCCGCGAATGGCGTCGCCGTCGTGTTCGCGCCCTGGACGAGCGCGCAAGCAGCGCTCACGCGCGCGACCGATCCCGGCAGCCGCTTCGTGCGCTATGGCGGATTCCCGTTCATCGTTGTCGTGATCCCCGAGGCGCCCGACTATTCCGCGCGGATTCTTCGCGAAGGCGCGCTGTTGGTGGTTGACCCGCAGGCGCTTGCCGCATGTCTCTCCGGTTTTCGCCCGAAGGCGGCATCGTCATGAAAAATCTCGAGACCTTCCAGCGCACCGTAGCGGTCGCTCTGACGGCGCTTTCCGTGCTGCATATTCCGATCCTCGGGCTAATCGCCTGGCTTTTGGGCCAGGACGTGACGGCGAACGTGCTGGCGGCGCTTGCCTTGGCCGCCGTGCCCGTCGGCTTCCTGTGGGCGGGCCGTCCGCTGACTACAATCGCGCTTGCGCTTGCGGTCACGCTCGTCGGCCAGACCTCGCTCCTCGTCTATGACTTCAGCGGGCATCCGTGGCAGGTCGAGATGCATTTCTACTATTTCGCCGTGCTCGCGATGCTGTCGGGCTTCTGCGACTGGCGCGTGCTGGTCCTCGCCGCCGGCCTCATCGCGCTCCATCACGGCAGCCTCGACTTTCTGTTGCCGCAGGCGGTCTACCCCGGCGGCAGCAACCCGGTGCGCGTCGCCGTGCACGCGGTGATCGTCGTCATCGAGGTCGCGATGCTGATCGGGATCGGGCGCGCGATCCGCGCGGCCTTTGCCGCCGCCGAGGCCGCGCGGCACGAGGCGGAGGTTTCCGCCGCCGAATTGCAGAGGATCGGCGCCCGGCGCGAAAAAGATCTGTCGGCCACCGTCATGCGCGCGGACCAGGTGAGCGCGCTCCTCGACCGCTTCAAGCACGAAATGGCGGAATCGACCGAAATCCTTCACGTGGCGGCCGCGGCCTTGCGGGCGAATGTCGATACCCTCGGCACCACGACGGTGCACGCCAACGCGCAATCGGCGACCGCCGCGAGCGCTTCCGAGGAGACTTCGCGCAAGGTGAACCTCGCCGCGGCCGCCGGCGAAGAGCTCGCGCGCACCATCGCCGAGGTCGGCACCAATGCTTCACACTCCTCGAAGCTCGCGGCGGATGCCGTCCGCGAAGCCGAGATCACGAATGCGACCATCGACGAGATGGCCGCGGTTGCCGCCGAAATCGGCAAGGTCACCGGTCTGATCAGCTCGATCGCGGCGCAAACCAACCTGCTGGCGCTCAACGCCACCATCGAGGCGGCGCGCGCCGGCGAAGCGGGCCGCGGCTTCGCCATCGTCGCACAGGAAGTGAAGGCGCTGGCGGCACAGACGGCGCGGGCAACGGACGAAATCGCCAGTCGCATCGGAGCGATGCAGAACACGACCGCCCGCTCCGTGAGCGCAATCCAGGCGATTTCCGGCACCATCCGCGAGCTCGAACAGTTCTCCTCGCGCACGGCAGCCGCGGTCGAGCAACAGGCTGCCGCCGCGTTTGAGATCGCCGAGAACGTCAACGCCGCCGCCGGCGGCGTCGGCCACGTCACCGAGGCGGTCGCTGAAATCGAAACGGTCTCCGGCAAAACCGCGCGCGCCGCCGGTGATCTCGGCAAGGCCGCGGTCGAGGTCGCCGATCAGACCCGCCGCATTCGCGAACGCGTCAGCGTCTTCGCCGAGGACATTCACGCGATGCAGGCCTGAAGATTTCTGCCGGTCATTGAGCCTTCTGGACAGGGCCGGGCCGACGCTCTAAGGCAGCGTCATGAAAACCTTTCTGATCCGCTTCTTCACCTGGTGGAACGGCCAGACCTTCGGCACGCAGCTGTGGACCTGGCTCTACGGCGAATTTGTCGGCGTCGATGAATTCGGCAATCGCTACTTCCGCGTACGCAGCCGCAAGGTCGATCCCGGCTTCGGCTTCGAGCGGCGCTGGGTGATCTATAACGGTGTCGCCGAGGCCTCGCGCGTGCCGCCGTCGTGGCACGGCTGGCTGCACCACACGGTCGACGTGCCGCCGACCGAAGAAAAGTACACGCCGCGCGAGTGGCAGAAACCGCACCGGCCCAATCTCACCGGCACGCCGGACGCCTACCGGCCGGCGGGCTCGACGTTGAGATCCGGCCGCCGCCCGCCCGCCACCGGCGATTACAAGGCGTGGAAGCCGGGCGAATAAGTTAGCGCGCATGCCGAAGCGGCATCTTTATCGCGCTTCAATCCACTGGGATGCGGGTGCCGGAGGCGGCACCGGGAATTACAAATCCTATTCGCGCGAGCACGTCATCCGGAGCGAGGGCAAGCCGGAGATTGTGGCAACGTCCGCTTTTCACAGTGCGGCCCATTACAATCCCGAGGACCTGCTGATCGCCGCGCTCTCCTCCTGCCACATGCTTTGGTATCTGCACTTTTGCTCGCAGCACGCCATCGTCGTCGTGAAGTACGAGGACAATGCCGAAGGCGCGATGATCGAGGACGCGGCGATCGGCGGAAAGTTCGAACGCGCGATGTTGCGGCCGCGGGTCACGATCGCGAAGGGCGATCGGGAAAAAGCGCTCGCGCTCCATCACGAAGCCCACCGGCTTTGCTTCATTGCAAATTCGGTGAACTTCCCGGTCGATTGCGAGCCGAAAATCGAGATTGTCTAGCGTTCAGCGATAGTAAGACGAGTAGGGCGGCTGTTGGCTGCCGAGCGCGGGGTTCAACATGCACCACTCGCCGTTCGCCGTGCGCGAGGCCATGCACTGGCCGTAGGTCGCGTAGTAGCACCGGAAGCTGCCGCCGCCGCGAAATTCGGTCACGTTCAGGCACCAGCGCTCATTCGGTCCCACGGGGCGTGCTTCCGCCGTCCATGCCGACAACAAGGTTGCGGCCACGGCGCCAAGGATCATGAAATTTTTCATGGGCGTGTCCTCCGTCTGCTCGATCTTTTTCCTCTCCGCGAAGGAGAGATCTTTCTCAGCGGTTTCCGCGCGCGGCGAACCACGGATTTTCCATGCAGCGGTCGTTCGGCGCGGTCTTCGACGCAATACATTGCGTGAGCGTTTCGAACATACATTGCGGCGGTCCCGCCGGGCCGCCGGCTTCCGCCATTTCAATGCAATAGCGTTCATTCGCGCGCGGCGCCGCCTCGCTGAATGTCGCCGTTGCCAAGGCCATGGCCGTTCCCAACAGAATAGCCGCTTTCATTTTGATCTTCCGTCGTTCCAACGTTTAACCCGCGGGATTGGTTCTTATTCCGCCGCGGCGAGCGCGGCTACGGCCGTCACATCACAACCACGCGAGTGCCGATCGGCGTCCGCAGGTAAAGGTCGGCGACTTCCTCGTTCAGCATGCGGATGCAGCCGGACGAAACATTCTTGCCGATGGTCCACGGCTCACGCGTGCCATGAATGCGAAAGAGCGTGTCGCGATTGCCGTCGTAAAGGTACATGGCGCGCGCGCCGAGCGGATTGTCGGGGCCGCCCGGCATCATTTCCGGCAATTCCGGCTGGCGCAGGATCATTTCCTTCGGCGGATGCCAGTCCGGCCACTCGGCCTTGCGGCCGATGGTGGCGGCGCCTTGCCAGGCAAATCCCTCGCGTCCGGTGCCGACGCCGTAGCGGATCGCGGTGTTTCCCTCGCGCAAGAGATAGAGAAAGTGCTGCCGCGGATCGATCACGATCGTGCCGGGCTGCTCGTGGTGCGAGAAGTTCACGAGCTGACGGCGGAATTCCGGATCGATCTTGTCCATGTTCACGCGCCGGATCAGAAAGCGTCCGTCGGGGATCGAAGCGTTGGTGTACCAGTCGGCGGCATTGCCTTCCTCCGGCTCCGGTTCCTGCTGCGGCTGCTGCTGACCGTATCCCGGCTGCTGGCCATAGCCGGAAGGCGGTTGCTGCGCGCCCGGACCGATCGGCTGCGGCGGATAGGGCTGGCCGGGATAGGCCTGCGGCGGCGGATAGGGCTGACCCGGATAGGGTTGCGGAGTTTGCTGCGGGTACTGTTGTGGGTACTGCTGCGGATAGCCTTGCGGCGGATAGGGCTGGCCGGGATAGGCCTGCGGCGGATAGGGAGGGTAGCCCTGCGCGCGCGCGAGACCCGGCGCCGCGATCAACGTCGCGGCGGCCGAAAGAAAGCGCCGGCGGGAAAGCTTCGAAGTGTTCAAGGAACGAGGCTCGTCTAAAAGCTCTGAATAGAGCGCCGGTTAACGGTCTTCCGTCTACTTGGTTCCGAATTGTGCCATTCCAAGGGCAGCGGGATCAGGAGACTTTGTCGGCCGCTCAACCGAGCACCACGACCCGCGTCCCGACGGGCGTCCGCAGGTAAAGGTCGGCGACTTCCTCATTCAGCATGCGGATGCAGCCCGACGAGACATTGGTGCCGATGGTCCACGGCTCCTTGGTGCCGTGAATGCGAAAGAGCGTGTCGCGATTGCCGTCGTAAAGGTACATGGCGCGCGCGCCGAGCGGATTGTCGGGGCCGCCCGGCATCACCTCCGGCAATTCCGGCTGGCGCAGGATCATTTCCTTCGGCGGATGCCAGTCCGGCCATTCGGCCTTGCGGGCAATCTGCGCGCGGCCGTTCCAGCCGAAACCTTCGCGTCCGGTGCCGACGCCGTAACGCACGGCGGTATTGCCTTCGCGGATCGAATACAGGAAATGCTGCGAGGGATCGATGACGATCGTACCTGGTTGCTCGTTGAAATTAACGCGCACGAGCTGGCGGCGGTAATCCGGATCGAGTTTTTGGAAATTGACCTTGCGGATGAAAAATCGCCCGTCCGGGACTTCGCCGATATACCATTCGGCCGGATCGATGCCTTCGTCCGATTCGACGCCATAGCCGACCTGCGGCTCGATCTGCACGCCGAACATCGATTCCTGCGCGCGCGCTTGCGACGCGGCGAGCACGGCGGCTGCCCCGGTGAGAAAGCGACGGCGGGAGAAGCGTGGATTGGCCATGGCGGCGGACGAATCCTGAACGGGCGAGCGGTGCAGCCGAATTTGGGCATATTTGGCTCGCTTGGCCAAGCGGGGGGAACGTTACGATTTTGCGCCCTTTCACCGCCGTATTTTGCGTGATAACGAGCGCTTCATAGGCGGGCGCAAGCAATCGGCTCGCCGCTTTTAAATCATGCGCTTTCGCACACGTCTGTTCCTCGTCCTTGCCGCACTCGCGGCCGCGCTTCCGGCTGCGGCGCAATATGCTCCGCCGCGCCCGCCGCGCGACGTGGATACCGACCAATATCCGCCATACCCCTCGCAGCAGCAGTATCCACAGCAGTACCCGCAGCAATACCCGCCTCAGCAGCCGCAGCCATATCCGCCGCCGCAACAATATCCGCCGCCGCAGCAATATCCCGGCGGTGTTCAATCGTCGCCATTGCCGCCGCCTTCGGGCCCGGGCAACCCGCCGCCGCCGCCGCAGCAGGCGCAACCGCGCCCGCCCGCGCCTGGTCCGCTGCCGGGCAACGCCAATCTTCCCAATCCAAATGCGCCGGCGCCCGCGCCAAAGGCGAAGCAGCAGAAGGCCGCGAAGCAGGGGCCTGATCAGCAGCAGCAACAACTGCCGAGCCAGCCCGAGGCCGCCGAAGTGCCGGTGCAGCAGGAGCCGATCCACCGCATCTCGAATCCGACCGCCGTATTCTCCGGCCTCGACAAAATCACCGGCCGCATCATCACCTTCGAGGTGGCGATGGACGAGACCGTGCAGTTCGGCGCGCTGCAGGTGACGCCGCACGTCTGCTACACGCGCGCGGCGACCGAGATTCAGAACACCTCGAGCTTCGTCGATGTCGACGAGATCACGCTGCAGGGCGACATCAAGCGCATCTTCACCGGCTGGATGTTTGCGGCCTCACCCGGCCTGCACGGCGTCGAACACCCGATTTATGACGTCTGGGTTATCGACTGCAAAACCACGCCGCCGGCGATCGCGGCGTCGGCCGGGAAGAAGTAGAAATCCGCATCGCCCTCGAGCGCCTGCTCGAGGAGATGATGATATTCCTCCCGTTCGACCTCGATCGCGCCGAAGCTCTCAAGGTGCGGGGTGAGGAACTGCGCGTCGAGCAGCTTGTAACCGCCGAGCCTGAGCCGCGCGACAAGATGAACGAGGGCGACCTTCGAGGCGTCGCGCTCGAGGTGAAACATGCTCTCGCCGAAAAACGCGCGCCCCAACGAAACGCCGTAAAGCCCGCCCACGAGCCGTCCCTCGCGCCGCGCCTCGACGGTGTGACAATGCCCGCGGCGGAAGAGTTCGCCATAGAGACGGCGGATGCGCCCGTTGATCCAGGTCTTGCCGCGGCTGGGCGCGGGTGCCGCGCAAGCGTCGATCACCGCCTCGAAATCGCGATCGATCACGATCTCGAAATGGTCGGAGCGCACGGTGCGGGCGAGCCGCCGCGGCACGTGGAAGCCATCGAGCGGAATTAGGCCGCGCTGCTCCGGCTCGATCCAGTAGAGGCTTGGATCGTCGGCGCTTTCCGCCATCGGAAAGATGCCGCAGGCATAGGCCTTGAGCAGCACCTCGGGCGTAATTTCCACGAAAGATTGGGTCGGCCTGGTCATGCGCCGATCATGCAACTTTCGCGGCCGGAATGAAATCAAACGTCCGCGAGCATTTTTTCGTCGAGTAAATCGCGGATCTTGGCCGCAAGTTCGGCGCGGCGGAAGGGTTTGCTGAGGAAGTTGCTGCCGCTTATCCGCTCCGCGGAATCGAGAGCGCCCTGGGTGTAGCCTGAAGTGAACAGGACCTTGAGGTCGGGCTGAGACTTGCGCAGCTCATCCGCGAGCTCGCGGCCGTTCATCCCGCCGGGCATTATAACGTCGGTCAGGAGGAGATCGGGTTTCAGGCCATCGTCGATCAGCTTGATGGCTTCCGACCCTTTCCCGGCGCTGTGCACGCGATACCCGAAGCTTGCGATCTGCCGCTCCGCATGCGCGCGCACCATCGGATCGTCCTCGACGAGGAGGATCGTCTCGGTCCCGGTGGGTACGGCGGTTTCGTCGACCGCGCCGCTGATCGAAGGGGCCACCGGCGCATCGGCGCGCGGAAAATAAAGCCGCACCACGGTGCCGACATTGACCTCGGAGTAGATGGCGATGTGTCCGCCGGACTGCTTCACGAAACCGTAGATCATGCTGAGGCCGAGGCCCGTTCCCTTGCCGACCCCCTTGGTCGTGAAAAACGGCTCGTAGACGCGCGCGAGAACCTCGGGCGTCATTCCGCTGCCGGTGTCGCTAACGGCGATGACGACGTATTCGCCTTCTTTTGCTCCCGGATTGAGCGAAACATAATCCTCGTCGATCACGGCATTCATCGTTTCGATGATCAGCGTTCCGCCCATGGGCATCGCGTCGCGTGCGTTGACCGCAAGATTGACGATAGTGGTTTCCAATTGTCCGCGATCGACGACTGGATGCCATAAACCTTCGCCGAGGCGGCGTTCGACCTTCACATGTTCGCCTAGCGTCGGGCCTATCAGCTCGACGATGTTGACGAGCAGCTCGTTCACGTCCGTTGCCTTCGATTCCAGCGCCTGTCCGCGGCCGAAGGCAAGCAGCCTTTGCGTGAGCGTCGCGCTGCGATCGGCGGCATCGAGCGCCATTTGCGCGAGCGCGTGCAATTCCGGCTGGTCGCGCAAAGCCTCGGTCAAAAGCTCGGCATTGCCGAGAATGACTGTGAGTAGATTGTTGTAGTCGTGGGCGATACCGCCGGTGAGCTGGCCGATCGCTTCCATCTTTTGGGTCTGGCGCAGTTCGCGTTCGAGCTTGAGGCGATCGGTCATGTCGCGGCCGATGAAGAAATGTTGCTGCTCCGGTTCCGACCACACGCCGGTCCAGGTAAGCGTCACCTCGTGGCCGTCCTTGTGAAAATAGCGGGATTCAAAGTGACGCGTGCTGTGGCCGCGGCGCGCCTGCCGCATTTCATCGCGGGTGCTGGCAAGATCGTCGGGATGGATGAATTCCACCGCGCTGTGGCCTTCCATTTCGTCGGGCCGGTAGCCAAGGATCATTTCGCTGCTCGGGCTCACGCGGATGAAGTTGCCCTTGGGGTCTACGATGAAGATCAAGTCGACCGAGGTTTCGAAAATCCGCTCGACCGCGGCGTCGGCCCTTTTCCGGTCGGTGATGTCCAGCGCAATGGAGCCGATCGCCTCCACCTTGCGGCTGGCGTCGAGGAGCGGGAATTTGACGAACAATGATGTCCGCGTACCGCCCTGCGGCTGCGGCGTGATGAATTCCCGCTGAAGGATGCTCCGGCTCTCGACCACTTCGCGGTCCATCGCCTCGTGATCATCGGCGTATTTGCCGTCGCCAAAAATATCCCGGATCGTTTTCCCGATCAGGGCGGGCGTGTTTCGTTGCGTCCACACTTCATAGCCGCGATTCACAAATACATATTTCCCCTGCAAGTCCTTCACGGCGACGACGAGCGGGGCAAAATCGAAAATCTGCTTGAACCTCATCCATGCCTTTTGCGAAGCCATGTCGGCCGTCAAACGGCGGCGCATCTCGTGATCGATGAGGAGCCAGGCGAGTAACAGCGCGGCGCCGGAAACAGCAAGGAGCCCGACCGCCGCCTTGTTCTCCGAAAACCAGGTTTCGAAGATGTCCTTCTCGCTGAAGGAGACCGCGACCACGAGCGTAGGATTACTCAGCGTGCGATAGGCGCTGATATAGAATTCTCCATTTCTCTCAAGCGGCGCTCGCAACAGGCCGATTTTATGCATCGCCGCGGCCTGTAACAGCGGATGGTCGGGCACGATCGCGTTCGTCGCGGCATCATTCGAGGGTTGCCGGAGGAGAAGAAATCCTGCCGGATGAAAAACCCAAATCGCGCCATGGGCGTCGACATTGATGGAGGAATAGAACGCCCGCAATCGCTCCAGCTCGAGCGTGGCAACGACGGCACCGGCGAACTTGCCGTCGGGCGCGTTGAGCCGACGGCCGAGGGGCAACAGAATTCGGCCGTTACGGGGACTGAGGAACGGGGCGTCGGCCACGAGCGCGGCCTCTGCCGGGCTCGCGAGTTCGCGGAACAGGAAATTGTCGCCTCGCGACTGGCCGATTATGTCGGTGATGGTCGAGCGAACGATCGTTCCGTTCTTGTCGAGAACCGACAGCGAGCCGACGCTGGAGAGCGCATTGAAGGCGGTGCGAAGTTGCGGATTCCATATCTCCGCCGGCGCCGAAGTTCCAACCTGCTCGCCGAAATTGGCGAGCTGCGCGAGGGTGATGTCGATTGAATCGATCGAGCGTTGCAGGTGATCGTCTAGAATATGCGTCAGGTTCGTCGCCCGTCGCTCGGCCTCTCTGGTTTCGTCCTCATAACGCCACCACAGATTGACCGCGGTGAAGGCGACGAGACCGGCGAAAATCAATATCAACAACAAACGAACGGAATTCCTCGTCTGGCGTGAATTGCGCTCGTTCAGTTGTAGTGACTGTTCCCTTGAAAACATAGGTTTATTCGGCCTCTTCCTCCGTGACGACAACTTTCGGTCGCGATCGGTAGTGGAACGCCGAAGCGTACTTTTTTGCGAATCAAACTAGGACGAGTAAGTCGAGCAGATATTAACGCTTTGGTACACAAATCCTGAGATATCTCCTGGTTTAGATTGTCGAAAAACATGAGCGATAACGCGCCCAAATCCACTCCTGCGGTCGGCGTCTCGTCGTCTCCTGACGCGCCCGCGCTCGTGCCCGATTTGCCCGCCGCCGCGGCGGCTTCGGCGGTGCGGCCGGTTTGCATGGTGGTCGATGACGAGCCGGGCATTCAGAACATCGTTGCCGCCGCCGCGGCAAACTTCGGTTTCGAGGTCGCGCGGTTTCGCAGCGCCGACAAGGCGCTCAAGGCGATCCAGACCGTAAAGCCGTCGCTGTTGTTTCTCGACGTTTCGCTCGAAGGCTCGGACGCAATCGACGTCATCCGCGGCCTCGACGCTTCCGGATTCAGCGGCACGGTTCAACTGATGAGCGGCAGGGACGCGCAGACCCTGGAAGAGGTGAAGCGCGTCGGCGAACGCCATTCGCTCACGATGCTGCCGCCGCTCCGCAAACCGTTCCGGCTGGACGGCGTGCGGGCGATTTTCAAGGAACACCTCGCCGCGCCGATGCAAAAGGTCGCGAAGGCCGATGCGAAGGCCGAACCCGAGTCCCCCTTCACCGGCCGCATCGATCTCGATGCGATGCTCCGGAAGAATTGGCTTGAGTTGTGGTACCAGCCGAAGATCGAGCTGAAAGAGATGCGCTTTGCCGGCGCCGAAGGCCTGATCCGGTGCCGTCATCCCGAGAAGGGCGTCGTGATGCCCGGCTCGTTCCTGCCCTACGCCGACGAAAACGGCCTTCTGCGCCTCACCGAAATGGTGCTGCGCACGGCGCTCGCCGATTGGGTGAAATTCGCGCAGATCGGATTTCCGTTCAAACTCGCGGTCAACGTGCCGGTGAGCGTTCTGGGCAGGCTGCCGATCCTCGCCCTTGTCCGCGACCTCAAGCCGAAAAGCGATAATTGGCCGGGCATCATCCTGGAACTGACAGAAGACCAGGTCATTCGCGACATTCCGCTCGTGCACGAGATCGCGACCCAGCTTCGCATCCACAACATCCTGATTGCGATCGACGATTTCGGCACCGGCTATTCGCACCTCGCCCGCTTGAAGGAGCTGCCGTTCGGAGAATTGAAGCTCGCCCAGAGCTGGTGACGAATTGCGGCAAGGAGCAGAACAACTCGTCGGTTTGTTTGGCCGCGATCGAGCTTGCACATCGCTTCGGAGCGATCGCGGTGGCGGAAGGAATCGAAAATATCTCCGAGCTGAAGGCGCTCCGCGACATGGGCTGCGATACCGGCCAGGGATATCTGTTCGGGAAACCGCTGCCGCGGGACAAGCTGCTTTCGCAGCTCGTCGATCACGCGACCAACAAGCAAGCGGCGCAGTGAATCAGCCGCTCATCCCACCCTCGGCGAGGAATCGCTCGAGCCAGTGGATGTTGTAGTTGCCGTCGGCAATGTCGGGATTGCGCACGAGCGTGCGGAAGAGAGGGATCGTGGTCTCGATGCCGTCGACCACGTATTCGTCGAGCGCGCGCCGGATGCGCATCAGGCATTCATTGCGCGTCTTGCCGTGCACGATCAGCTTGCCGACGAGGGAATCGTAATAGGGCGGGATCGAGTAGCCCTGGTAGACGGCGGAATCGACGCGCACCCCTAAGCCGCCGGGCGGGTGATAATAGTTGATGCGGCCCGGCGAGGGGCGGAAGGTTTCGGGATTCTCTGCGTTCACGCGGCATTCGATGGCGTGGCCCTCGAAGGTGATGTCCTTCTGCGCGAAGCCGATGGCGCCGCCGGCGGCAATCCGGATCTGCTCGTTGACGAGGTCGATGCCGGTGATCATTTCGGTCACCGGATGCTCGACCTGGATGCGCGTGTTCATCTCGATGAAATAGAACTCGCCGTTCTCGTACAGGAACTCGACGGTCCCGGCGCCGAGATATTTCAATTCGCGCATCGCATGGGCGACGGTATCGCCGATCTTGGTCCGCTGCTCGCTGTTGAGCGCGGGCGAGGGGCTTTCCTCGAGCACCTTTTGATGGCGGCGTTGCAGCGAGCAATCGCGCTCGCCGAGATGCACCGCGCCCCCTTTGCCGTCGCCGAGCACTTGAATCTCGATGTGGCGCGGCGCGCCGAGATATTTTTCGAGATAGACGGCGTCGTCGCCGAAGGCGGACTTCGCCTCGGCGCGCGCGGTCGAAAGCGCCTCGGGAAGCTGCGCTTCCGAAAGCGCGACCTTCATGCCGCGGCCGCCGCCGCCGGCGGCGGCCTTGATCAGCACCGGAAAGCCGATCTCGCGCGCGAGCCGCCTTGCTTCATCGTCCGACGAGACACCGCCCTCTGAGCCCGGCACCACCGGGATGCCGAGCTTTTTCGCCGTGCGTTTCGCCTCGATCTTGTCGCCCATCATGCGGATGTGCTTCGGCGACGGCCCGATGAAGCCGACATTGTGCTCGGCGAGGATTTCCGCGAAGCGCGCGTTCTCGGCGAGAAAGCCGTAACCCGGATGCACCGCGTCGGCGCCCGTGATTTCGCAGGCGGCGAGCAACGCCGGAATGTTGAGGTAGCTTTCGCGCGCGGGCGGCGGGCCGATGCAGACGCTCTCGTCGGCGAGCCGTACGTGCATGGCGTCGGAATCGGCGGTCGAATGCACCGCCACCGTTGCGATCCCGAGTTCCTTGCAGGCGCGCAAGACCCGGAGTGCGATTTCGCCCCGGTTCGCGATCAGGATTTTATCGAACATCGTTATTCGATGATGAGCAACGGCTCGCCGAATTCCACCGGCTGGCCGTCTTCAATCATGATTTTGGTGACCGTGCCCGAGCGCGGGGCCGCGATCGAATTCATGGTTTTCATCGCCTCGATGATGAAGAGCGTGTCGCCTTCGCTCACCTTCGAACCCTCCTCGACGAAGGGCTTCGCCCCCGGCTGCGGCGACCGATAGGCGGTGCCGACCATCGGCGAGGTGACCGTGCCGGGATGCTTGGCGAGATCGGCGGCAGGCTTTGCGGCCGCGGGTACAACGACAGCCGCGGGCGCAGCATGATGCGCGGCGCTCGCGGCACCCGCGCCGCCGCGCGCGACGCGCACGCGCTGGTCGCCCTTCTGCACCTCGATTTCGGTGAGCTTGTTTTCCTCGATGAGGCGCGCGAGTTCGCGGACGAGTTCGGGGTCGACTTCGATCTTGCGCCTGAACATGAAATTCGCGCTCGCCTTACTTCTTGCCAAGAAGCGCCGCGAGCCCCGCGATCGCGAGCGCATAGCCTTCCGCGCCGAAGCCGCAGATTACGGCGCGGGCGGCCTTCGAGATATAGGAATTGTGCCGGAAGCTTTCACGGGCGTGAATGTTGGAGATGTGAATCTCGACGGCCGGAAGCTTCACGGCGAGCAACGCGTCGAGTACCGCGACCGACGTGGTGGTGTAGCCCGCGGGATTGATCACGATACCGGCCGCCTTGTTTTTTCCCGCCTCCTGAATCCAGTCAACAAGCTCGCCCTCCCGGTTGGATTGGCGGAACTCGATCGTATAGCCGTGGCGCTTGGCCGTTTCCGCGCAGAGCTTCTCGATGTCGGCAAGCGTCGCGTGCCCGTAGGTTTCGGGCTCGCGCGTGCCGAGTAGGTTCAGGTTCGGCCCGTTGATGACGTAAATCGTGCCAGGCATGGGAACGAAGGAATTGGTGACCGCCGTCCGGAATGGCCGGCGGGCGTCCCTTATAGAAAGACGAGGGGCGGAGGGAAAGCCTCTCCGCCCCGGTCTTCCGTTTTGCGATTAACGGGAATTCGCGCTTTGTTTCAGACGCTTCAGCAGGTCGCCTTGCCGCACTTGCGCGCCGCGTCGATCTTGCCCTTGAGCGCGTCGTAGCCTTGCGCGCCGACCACGAGCTCGTCGGCGACCACGAAGGTCGGCGTGCCGCTGAGGCCGAGCGCCTCGGCAAGCTGCGCGCTTTCCTTCAGCGTGGCGTCGATTTCGGGGCTCTGCAGGTCCTTCTCGAGACGCGCCATGTCGAAGCCGGCGTCCTTGGCGGCCGCGAGCGCGCGCTCCTTGTTGGCCTCGCCCCGGCCGCCCAAGAGCCGCCGGTGGAATTCGACATACTTGCCGCCCTTGTCCTGCATGCGCACGGCGACTGCCACCTTCGCCGCGTCGACGGAGCCCGGACCAAGCACCGGAAATTCCTTGAACACGACTTTGAGTTTCGGATCTTCCTTGGCGAGCTGCATCACGTCCTGCATGGCGTGCCGGCAGTAGCTGCAATTGTAATCGAAGAACTCGACGAGTGTGACGTCGCCCTCCGGATTGCCGAAGACGGGGCCGCGCGCCGACTGGAAGATGAGCTTGGCGTTCGAAGAGATCGCCTTGCGCTGTTTGTCCTGCTCATCCTGCGCCTGGCGTTTCTCGAGAACGTCGAGCGCGTCGCGCAGCACTTCCGGATTTTTCAGAAGATAATCCTTGATGATTGCCTCGATCTCCGGGCGGTCTTTGTCCGTGAGCGCTCCGGCGGGCGCGGCCAGGAACAGAATTCCGAGTGCGGCGATGACGGCGGTACGTAGCGGCAAGCGAAAGGCGGGCATTGCTTGTTCTCCTGATGCGAAGCTCAATTCTGACTGATCTTCGGCGGCTTGAAGTTAACGATATCGTCGGCCTTGATCCAGCCGGATGAACCGGTGGGAAAAGCCCGTTGCGCGCGCGCGGCGAGTTGTCGCGCGGTCTTGAAGTCGCCCTCATTGAAGGAAGCCTGCGCCGAGGAAAGGTCGGCGTTGGGTTGGTCGCCCTTCTGGCTGAAGGCCATGGCCAGCACCCGGTAGCCCATGGAGGCTTCCGGCTCCTTCTGCAAGGCGACGCGAAGCTCGGGGATGGCCTGCTCGGAGAGTGTGCGGTCGCCGGATTGCACGAGCGCTTGTCCCAGCAACATGCGGATCAGTGCATTGCCGTTCGAGAGCTGCACCGCCTGGCGAAGCGGCGGGATCGCCTCGCGCGGCTTTCCGCCCTCCAGGAGCGCCTGCCCCTTCAATTCGTAGAAATACGGATTGCCGGGCTGCGCAGCGATCAAGGAATCGATTTGCGCGATCGCGTCGTGCGGATTGCCGAAGCGATAATAGCCGATGGCGCGGGCATAGCGCGCGGCCAGCGAATTGTTCGTCATCGGATAGCGCCGCAGGATGGTGTCGAGCTTGTCGGTGAAGCCAAAGAGCTTCGCCCGCATCATGTCGTGGCGCGCCTGCAGCTCCGGGGGGTCGAGCTTGCTGAAATAGGGGCTCTCCTGCGCCAGCGCCGCGAGCGCCATGATGCGTTCGCGCGGCATCGGATGGGTGAGGAGGTAGGGGTCGACCGAACGCGCAATGAACAGCGTGTCGTTGGCGAAGCGCTCGAAGGTGTCGAGCATGCCTTTCGGCGATTGACCGGTCATGGTCAGGAACTTCACGCCGGCGCGGTCGGCCATTTCCTCTTGCCCGCGGGCATAGGCAAGCAGCGTGCGGCGGATCGTTTCCTGTGGCGCCATCATCACGCCGGGGGCTGCCTGCGCCATCGAGCTGTCGCCGCGCGTTTGTGAACCGGCCACGACCGCGCCCGCCGACAACAGCATCGCGATGATGGCCGCCGTCTGGGCTTGCGCCAGTTGTTCGCGCATGCGCGCGAGATGGCCGCCGGCGATATGGCCGGTTTCGTGCGCGAGCACGCCGATGATCTGGTTCGGCGTTGTCGAATCGGTCAGCGCGCCGACATTGACGAAGATGCGGCGGCCGTCGGCGACGAAGGCGTTGAACGAGCGGTCGTTGAGGATCACCACCCGCACGTTCTGCTGCGTGAGCCCGGCGACTTTTAGAATTGGCTGCGTGTATTCGCGCAGCAATTCCTCGATTTCGGCATCGCGGATGATGCCCGGCATTGAATCCTGCGCGAGCGCGACGCGGGAGACGCCGGGAAGTTGCCCGAAGAAAAAGGCCGTGCCCGCCACCGCCGAAACCGCATGCTGGAACCAATGCGACTCTTTAGCGCCGCGCGCTTTTCTCAAGCAGCACGTCCTGCTAGCTGTTTGGTTGCGGCTCATAAGGCTGGGGCCCGCCTTCTCAGGGCTCGCCGACCCTGGCAGCGCAAGCTAGGGGCGGGCGGCAATAGGGTCAACGCGGTCCCGTTCACGAAGCCATGAGCGGAACCGAATGCGAAAAAAGCGCGAGGAATGCGGCGGCAAAGGGGCGCGGACGACGGGAAATCCGATCATGAAAGCCGGATGAACAATGAATGAAGCGCAGCCTCTAAAACCCGTCGCAGCCGCCGCCGCGCGCGCGTTCCTGGCGCCGTCTCGCCGCAGCGACGTGCCGCCCTTCATGGTGATGGATGTGATGGCCGCGGCCGCCCGCATCGAGGAAGCGGGCGGTCGCGTCGTGCACATGGAGGTAGGCCAGCCTGCCGCACCTGCGCCCGCAACCGCGATCGCTGCGGCCAAGGCCGCGCTCGCTGGAGGCCGCATCGGCTACACCGAGGCGCTCGGCATTTCCTCCTTGCGCGCGCGCATTTCCCGCCACTATGCCGAAAGCTACGGCGCCAAAGTGGATCCTTCGCGCGTCGTGGTGACGACGGGCTCCTCGGCCGGATTCATTCTTGCGTTTCTGGCGATGTTCGAGCCGGGCGATCGCGTCGCGGTCGCCGAACCCGGCTATCCGCCCTACCGGCATATCCTGACCGCGCTTGGCTGCGAGCCGGTGCCGGTGCGAATTTCGGCGGAAACGCGCTGGGCGCTCACGGTGGACGCGGTGATGGCGGCGCACCGGCAGCGGCCGCTCGCGGGCGTCCTGGCGGCGAGCCCCGCCAACCCGACCGGAACGATGCTCGACGCCGCCCATCTTTCGGCGCTCGTGCACGCATGCGAAGCGGCGGGCATCAAATTCATCTCCGACGAGATTTATCACGGCCTCGATTACGCCTTCGCCGCCGAGACCGCCGCGAAATTGTCGAATGAAGCGGTCGTCATCAATTCTTTCTCGAAGTATTTCTGCATGACCGGCTGGCGCGTCGGCTGGATGGTGGTGCCGGAAGCGTTGCTGCGCGCGGTCGAGCGGTTGCAACAAAATCTCGCGATCTCCGTCCCGACGCTGTCGCAGATCGCCGCCGAAGCCGCCTTCGACGGGCGCGCGGAAATGGAAGCGGTGAAGCGTGGGTACGTCGAGAACCGGAAAATCCTGATCGAAGGCTTGCCGCGGGCGGGGCTCGATCGGTTTCTCCCCGCCGACGGGGCGTTCTATCTCTATGCCGACGTCTCGCGTTTCTCCGATGACAGCTTCGCCTTCGCGAAAAAGATGCTGGAGGAGACGCACGTGGCGGCAACGCCCGGCGTCGACTTCGACCCCGTACGCGGCAATCAATTCATCCGCTTTTGCTACGCAGGCTCGCGCGAGGATATGCGCGAGGCGGTGGAGCGCATTTGCCGCTGGTTGCAATGAGGGTGCCGCCGAAATCGCCCGCGGCCCGTGCGCTCGCGCCGCGGCCGGTGCCGCACTCGCTGCCTCCGATCCTGAGTTTCGTCGCCGGCTACATCGACAGCGTCACTTTCATTGCGCTGTTCGGCCTCTTCGTCGCGCAGGCGACCGGAAGTTTCGTCGTCGCCGGCGCCCAGCTCGCCGCGCGCGACGGCAGCGTGATCGTGAAAATTCTCGCGATTCCCGTCTTTTTGCTCGGCGCGGCCGTCACCACCTTGCTCGCCTACTGGATCGGCGAGCGGCGCTCGGCGCTTGGTTGGGCGCTCATACTCGAGGGAACGCTGATCGCCGCCTTCTCCGCCTGCGCGCTCGTCGGTCCGCTCGGCAATCCGAACGCGCCGATGAGTTTGGCGGCGAGTATCTTTGCGCTCTCGGCGATGGGCGTGCAAAGCGCGCTTGTGCGCCTCCTGATGAGCGGTGTCGCCTCCACCAACGTCATGACCACCAACACGACGCTTATCGGCATCGATGCCGCTGAACTGCTGATCGCCTGGCAACGAAGCCGCGGCGCCCGCAAGGAGAGTGCCGCGGCGGAGAAATTCCAGGCCGCCCGCCGCGATTTTTCAAAGCTGCTTGCGATCGCGCTCGGATTTCTGATCGGCGCGGGCGCGGGCGCGCTCGCCTACCAATCCTTCGGCGCGGGCTGCTTGCTCGCACCGGTGGCGACGATCTTCGCGCTCAGCGCCTGGGCCTTCGCGGCGCATCCGCGCCGCGGCTAGCGCTTCGACCACCAGCCGCTGCGGCGCGGGCGGTCGGGAGCCGCCTCTTCTTCGCGCGCGCGCGAGGCGGGTGTCGGCGCGGGCGCTGCCGGCGAAGCCGCATAGCCTTCTTCGCTCACAACGGGTGCCGCTTCGCGCACGGTTGAACGCCGCTTCGGCGCTTCGACGGCGGCAACGGGCGCCGGCTCCTGTGGTTCGAAGCGCGGCGGCTCCGGCTCGAAATGCTCCCGCGCGGTTGAATTCTCCGGCGAAAAGTGCGGCGAGGGGTCCTGTCCGCCCGGAAGCGGTTCACTCTCTGGCCCCGGCTCGTGCCCGAGACGGTCGCGGCGATTGCGCCGTCCGCCGCGCCGGCCGCGCCGCCGCCGCCGGCGTTCGCCGTTCTCGCCGCGTGGCTGCGGCTCGCGATCGCCGTGATGGGCATCGCGCTCGTGTCCGGCCGCGGTCTCGGGCGATTCCGTCGGGTGAACAAAGCCCTCGGTTTCTGCGAAGACCTCGGTCGCGGTTTCGTTGCCGAAATTCTGCGCATGCATAGGCTCGCGTTGGGGCTCGCGCTGCCCGCCCCTGCCGCCGCGGCCACGCCGGCCGCGCCGCCGCCGCCGGCGGCCGCCGCCTTCTTCTTCGCGCTCGCCTCCGCCATGCGCCGCTTCCTCGATTTCCTCGGCGGCGGCACCTTCCTCTTCATCCGCGAATTCCGGCGCGATCGAATCCGGTGCGATGCGGTGCGGCAGCGGCGTCTGCCGCGGCCGCGCCAAAGGCCCGCGCTCGATCGCGAAATATTGCTGTCCCGCAAGGCCCGCATCGGACTGGATCAGGATCGCGGCGCCGAAGTGCTCCTCGAGGCCCCGCAGATGCGCGCGCTTGTTGTTCAGCACATAGAGCGCGATGTCGGGCTTCGTGCGCACGACAAGATCGTGGGAAGCGCCCTTCATCAACTGATCCTCGATCGAGCGCAGAAGCTGCAAGGCGACCGACGACACCGAGCGCACGTGGCCGGTGCCGCCGCAGGCGGGACAAATTTCGGTCGAAGATTCAAGAACGCCCGTGCGGATGCGCTGGCGCGACATTTCCATCAAGCCGAAATGCGAGATACGGCCGACCTGGATGCGCGCGCGGTCGTGTTTAAGCGCGTCCTTGAGCTTGCGCTCGACATGGCGGTTGTTGCGCTTCTCTTCCATGTCGATGAAGTCGATGACGATGAGGCCCGCGAGGTCGCGCAGACGTAGCTGGCGCGCGATTTCCTCGGCGGCCTCCAGGTTTGTCTTCAGCGCCGTGTCCTCGATGTGATGTTCGCGCGTGGCGCGGCCCGAGTTCACGTCGATGGCGACGAGCGCTTCCGTCGGGTTCATCACCACGTAGCCGCCGGACTTCAACTGCACCGTCGGCGAGAACATCGCATCGAGCTGATGCTCGATGCCGTAGCGTACGAAGATCGGTTGCGGCTCGCGATAGTGATGCACATTGTCGGCGTGACTCGGCATCAGCGTGCGCATGAATTCCTTGGCTTCGTGGTAGCCGTCCTCGCCCGCGACCATCACTTCGTCGATGTCTTTATTGTAGAGGTCGCGGATCGCGCGCTTGGTGAGCGAGCCTTCCTCATAGACGAGCGCCGGCGCCTGCGACTTCAAGGTGAGTTCGCGCACGGTTTCCCACAGCCGCAGGAGATATTCGAAGTCGCGCTTGATCTCGGCCTTGGTGCGCGCCGCCCCCGCGGTGCGGAGGATCACGCCCATGCCTTCCGGCACTTCGAGATCCTCGACGAGTTCCTTCAGCCGCTGGCGGTCCTGCGAGCTCGTGATCTTGCGCGAAATGCCGCCGCCGCGCGACGTGTTCGGCATCAGCACCGAATAACGGCCAGCCAGCGACAGATACGTGGTGAGTGCGGCACCCTTCGTGCCGCGTTCTTCTTTCACCACCTGCACCAGCATCACCTGCCGGCGCTTGATGACCTCTTGGATCTTGTAGCGCCGATGGCGCCGCGGCTGCCGCTCGGGCACTTCCTCGAGCGCGCCGCCGCCGATCTGCTCGACGGCTTCTTCTTCGTGATGCTCTTCCGCCGCTTCTTCGACGGGCTCGGTTGGCGCTTCAGAAGCTTCCGCCGCGCCTCCGGACTCGCTTCCCGGCGCCTCAGGAGGAGCGGCGGCGATTTCCGCTTCCGCCGGCGCCTCGTTGAGCGGCGCTTCTTCTTCGGGCCCCTCGGGCTCGGCTGCGGCTTCACCTTCGTAAGGCTCGGCCGGCACTTCGATTTCGCGGGCGGGCGCAGGCTCCGAGACGACGAAGTCGCCGGATGCGCTCCGCTTGGCGCGGGCGTTTCGCCGCTCCTCGGCTTCGCGCGCCGCGCGCTCCTCTTCTTCGATCAGCGCCTGGCGATCGGCGACGGGAATTTGATAATAGTCGGGATGAATTTCGCTGAAGGCGAGAAAGCCGTGGCGATTGCCGCCATAGTCAACGAAACAGGCTTGCAACGACGGTTCGACGCGGGTGACTTTGGCTAGGTAAATGTTCCCGCGTAACTGCCGCCGGTTGGCGGCCTCAAAGTCGAATTCCTCGACACGATTGCCGCGCACCACCACCACGCGTGTCTCTTCGGGGTGGGAGGCGTCGATAAGCATTTTATTGGCCATGTTGATCTCTCGGCGCGGCGCAGATGTGCGCCGCGCAATACCGCGCGCTCGTTGATGGCGGCGCGCTGGTCATGCTGGATGAAAAGACGAGGGACGGCGCGGTCAGCGCCGTCACGAATGCGAACGAAAATGTCGGCCGGAAGGTTCTTGCACAAATGTTCGACCGGCAGCGTCATCGCGCCCATGTCCTCGACCCGATTGCGGACGGAAATATCGCCGTCCGGCTCATGGCGCTGATCCTGGACCGCGCGTCGCTCTGTCGGGTCATCGACATCGACGCTGCGTGTGCCCTTCGCGGATTGCCGGAACGAATCCGGCGCGAACCACAAGCTTTCTCTTTAATAGGGCTGGGATTTCGGCTTGGCAAGGCGGGGAGGCCGAAAAAAGCGACTTGCCGCCATAATTTGCTTAAATCGCCTCCAGCGTCTCGGCGAGGAGTTCCGGCGCATCGACCATGGCTTCATGGCCGCAATCGAGGCTCAGCGTTTTCCAGCCCTTGTCCGCTTGCAGTTCTTTCAGGAATCCGTCGAAAGCGTGGGAGCGCTGCCGCGCGGCGCGGATGTAGAGCTTTGTCGCGACCTGTTCGCGCCCGCCGGTCAGGCGGATTTTTTCGTTGACGCTCGCATAGGGATGCGGCGTGCAGTTCTTGTTAACCCAATCGCACAGGCGTTCGTTGACGCCGAACTCTTCCGCCGAAATCGGCGGGATCGAGAGGCCGCCGCTGGCCGCCGCCTTCGCGTCCCACTGGGCCTTGAGCGAAGCCGGCCAGTAGTCGCTCATGGCCTTGCCGTCGGCCGGCACGAAACCATCCAGAATGACAAGGGCGCGGATCTTCTCGGGCATCCGGTCCGCAACGCCTGAAACCACCATGCCGCCATAGGAATGGCCGGCGAGCACGATGCCGGAAAGGTTCTCGGCGCGGATCAGCCCGCAAACATCCTCGATATGGGTCGAAAGATTCACGGATCGGTCGAGGAGATGCGCGCGCTCGCCGAGCCCGGTGAGCGTAGGCGTAAAGACGCGCGCACCGCCGGCCGCAAGCTGGTCGGCGACGAAACGCCAGCACCAGCCGCCATGCCAGGCGCCGTGGACAAGGACATAGGTCCGGGCGGAGATTTCATGCGGGCTTATTAGCAAAAGCCGCGCGAGGGCTGTAGCGGCGGCAACCTCGTCTTAACCATGGCACGGCTATCCAGGGGCGCGGGCGGGTGTTGCGTCATGGTCCGGATTCTGTTGCGTCTCGTCGGATGGGGGCTCCTGATCGCCCCCGCGTTTCTGTACTCGCTTCCGCCCGCGGCTTCGGCGCCGAAGACCGTTCCTGCCCAAAAGGCTCCGCCCGTCGACCCGGTCAGCCCCGCCCGGTTGCAAAAGGGCGTGGTCGCGCTCGACGCCCGTCTCGGCGGCGACGAGAAAAAGACCCGGCTGATCGTCGACCTCACACGCAAGGTCGATATCGCCGCCTTCGCGCTCGCCGATCCCTATCGCGTCATCATTGATCTCCCCGACGTGACCTTTGATCTCCCCGCCGCCGCCGGCCGCCTCGGGCGCGGGCTCGTCACCACCTATCGCTACGGCCTGATCGGGCCGGGCAAGGCACGCATCGTGCTCGACACCAAAGGTCCGGTCGCCATCGACCGCTCCTTCGTGCTCACGGAGTTCGACGACCAGCCGGCGCGCCTCGTGATCGACCTCGTCGCCACGGATCGCGCGAGCCTGCAGAAGGACAGCGCGCCGAAGACGATCGCGGCCGTGGCTCCGCCGGCGCCGCTTGCCACGCCCCCGCGCCCCGTCGAGCAAAAGCCGCTCGTCGCGAACGAAGGCCGCCCCACCATCGTGATCGATCCCGGCCATGGCGGCGGCGACTCCGGCGCCCATTCGACGAACGGCGACGAAGAGAAAGCAGTCGTGCTCGCGGTCGCCCATCGGCTGCGCGAGAAGCTCGAGCGGCTCGGCCGCTATCGCGTGGTGATGACGCGCACCGACGACGCGTTCGTTTCGCTCGCCGACCGCGTGAAGATCGCCCGCGACAACCAGGCGGCCCTCTTCATTTCGATCCACGCCGATTTTCTGTCGAAGCGCGAGGGCGACGCCCGCGGCGCCACCGTTTACACCGTCTCCGACAGCGCCTCCGACGCCGAAGCCGCGCGGCTCGCCGACAAGGAGAACAAGGCGGACCTGATCGCGGGCATGGATCTGTCGGCGCAGAGCAACGACATCGTCAGCATCCTCTACGATCTCACCCATCGCGAGACGAAGAATTTCTCCTCGATGTTCCAGCGCACGCTGGTCGGCCAGATGAAAGCGGGCGGCGTGCTGACGCATCAGGATTCGATGCGCTCGGCGAGCTTCGTCGTGCTGAAGGCGCCGGACATTCCCTCGGTGCTCGTCGAGCTCGGCTATCTCTCCAACGCCGAGGACACCAAGAACCTCATGTCGGATGCCTGGCGCGACAAGGTCGCCGACACGATGGTGGGCTCGATCCAGGCCTTCTTCGCGGCGCGGCCGGCGATGGCCGAGACGCAGGTGCGATAGCCTTCAGTTTTTCTTGAATGCGCCGTGCCTTCCTTCGCCGCCGGAGAAGCGCGCGGCGCCGGCGAAAGTCTCGCCCGACTGAATGGTCGCAAGCCCGCGCCGAATTTCGTTCTTGATCGCGTCGTCGTCGGATAATTCCCATTGCTCGAGCGATGAAAGCCGGTCGCCGCGCATGCAAGCCTGCGGGAAGGCGGAAAGCTGTTCGGCAAGCTCGATCGCCGCGTCGAGCGCGCGTCCGTTTTCGGCCACCCGGTTCACCAGCCCCATTTGCAGCGCCTCCTCGGCGCCGACCGGGCGGCCGGTGAGGATCAGATCCATGGCGCGGCTCTGGCCGATCAATCGCGGCAGCCGGATGGTGCCGAGATCGATCAGCGGCACGCCGAAACGGCGGCAGAACACGCCGAGGACCGCGTCGCGCGAGGCGACGCGCAGATCACACCAGAGCGCGAGCTCAATGCCGCCCGCGACCGCATAGCCTTCGATCGCGGCGATCACCGGCTTCGAAAGCCTAAGCCGCGTGCAACCCATCGGCGCGAAATCGCCGTCGGGCTCGATTGGCCGCTTTTCGCCCGCCGCGAGCGCCTGCAGATCGGCGCCGGCGCAGAAATTTCCGCCGGCGCCGGCCAGAATTGCGACATCAAGGGCCGCGTCCGCGTCGAATGCCTTGAAGGCCTCGTACAGTGCGCGCGCGGTTGGTAGATCGACCGCGTTCCGCCGCTCCGGACGGTCGATCGTGACAATGGCAAGACGCCCGCGTTGCTCTTCCTTGATCAATCCGGCCATGGGCTCGCTCCCGCTGCGCACCAGCATAGACCCACTCGCCGCGGGCTCCGCAAACGAATAATATCGCGCGCGAAGGATTCCCCCGGCGAACGTGCCGGGGTCATCAAGTGGAATGGGGAGGCGAACGATGGCGATGATGAAAGCGGAGCTCTTCTGGCTCACTTTGACCACGGTGCTCACCGGGCTCCTGTGGCTGCCCTACATACTCGACCGCGTCGCGGTGCGCGGCCTGATGCCGACGCTCGACAACCCCTCGCCGAAGGGCAAGCCGCAGACCGTGTGGGCGGTACGCCTCATAAACGCGCACATGAACCAGGTCGAAAACCTCGTCGTGTTCGGCATTCTGGTGCTGGTGCTCGATGCGCTCGCGATCTCGACGCACATCACCGTGCTTGCCTGCGCCATCTTCTTCTGGGCGCGGCTCGTCTATGTGGTGGTCTATACCCTCGGCATCCCGGTCTTGCGCACGCTTGCCTTCACGGTCGGCTTCCTGGCCGAGGCGGCGCTGGTGCTCGCGATCTTCCGCATCATTTGACGGCCGCTTGCCGGACCCGGGGCAAGGTTTGTCCTTAGTGCGGCATTAAAGGATTGCTGCGACCAAGGAAATTCGATTTGGAGCCCAAAAGCCCTCCTTTTGCCATAGGCGGGGGCGAAGCAGACGTTATGATGGGCGATGAAGGGCGCTTCGCCGAATTCGGCGGGGTATTGGCGTAGGCGGAAAGCGCGATCGGGCGAAGCATGCGGCTCTTGTTGAGGTTCCTGGGATTTCTGTTCGCCTTCGGTGCGATCCTGTTTGTTTGCGGCGCGGTCGGCGCCACCTGGGTGATCTGGCAATACCAGAAGGATCTTCCCGACTACTCCGCCTTGCAGGATTACGAGCCGCCGGTGATGACTCGCGTGCACGCGGCGGACGGCTCGTTGCTTGCCGAATACGCGAAGGAACGCAGGCTTTACCTTCCGATCCAGGCGGTGCCGCCGCTCGTGAAGAACGCCTTCATCTCCGCCGAGGACAAGAATTTCTACGAGCACGGCGGCATCGATTTCGGCGGCGTCGCGCGCGCCGTCGTCACCAACCTGGAGAACTACGGCAAGCGCCGGCCGCAGGGCGCTTCCACCATCACCCAGCAGGTCGCCAAGAACTTCCTCGTCGGCAACGAGACCTCGCTCAACCGCAAGGTCAAGGAAGCCTTGCTCGCCATCCGCATCGAGCGCGCCTACTCCAAGGACAAGATCCTCGAACTCTATCTCAACGAGATTTATCTCGGTCTCGGCGCCTATGGCATTGCCGCCGCCTCGCTCATTTACTTCGACAAGTCCGTGAACGAGCTCACGCTTGAAGAAGCTTGCTATCTCGCAGCACTGCCGAAGGCGCCGACCACGCTGCATCCCTATCGCCAGCGCGAGCGCGCGATCGAGCGCCGCAATTACGTGATCGATCGCATGGTCGAGAACGGATACGCCTCTCGCGAGGAAGGCGAGCGCGCGAAGAAAGCGCCGCTCAATGTCAGCTCGCGGCCGACCGGCGCCCACATCTTTTCCGCCGAATATTTCGCCGAGGAAGTGCGGCGCGAGGTCTACGAGCGCTACGGCGAGAAGAAGCTCTATGAGGGCGGGCTTTCGGTCCGCACCACGCTCAATCCGAAGCTGCAACAGATGGCGAAGAAGGCGCTCTCCGACGGTCTCGTGCGCTTTGACGAGGCGCGCGGCTGGCGCGGCGCGCCCGCGAACATTCAGTGGAGCGGCGACTGGGGCGTCAAACTGGCCGACCAGCGGGCGTTAAACGACATTTCCTGGCGGCTCGCGCTCGTACTTGAGGTTTCCGACCAGGCGGCGAAGATCGGGCTGCAGCCCTCGCGCGGCCGCGACGGCCAAATCACGGCCGAGCGCCAAACCGGCACCATCCCGCTCGATGCGGTGAAATGGGCGAAATGGACGGACGGCCCCGACCGCGGCAAAGCCATCGCCAAGGTGGGTCAGGTGCTGCGCGTCGGCGATGTCGTCTATGTCGAGCCGCTCAACGGCAAGGATGGCCAGCCGATCCAGGGCCAGTGGCGGCTGAAACAAGTGCCGGAAGTCGAGGGCGCGTTGCTCGCCATGGATCCATGGACTGGCCGCGTGCTCGCCATCGCCGGCGGCTTCTCCTACGACGAGAGCCAGTTCAACCGCGCCACGCAAGCGCTGCGCCAGCCGGGCTCCTCGTTCAAGCCCTTCGTCTACGCCGCGGCCCTCGACAATGGTTACACACCGTCGACGGTGGTGCTCGACGCGCCGATCGAAATCAGCCAGGGGCCGGGCATGCCGACCTGGAAGCCGGAGAACTACGCCAAGCAGTTCTACGGGCCGCAGACGCTTCGCTTCGGCGTCGAACAGTCGCGGAACGTCATGACCGTCCGGCTCGCGCAGGATGTCGGCATGCCGTTGATCGCCGAATACGCCAAGCGCTTCGGCGTCTATGACGACATGCTGCCGGTCTTGTCGATGGCGCTCGGCGCCGGCGAGACCACGTTGCTCCGCATGGTCTCGGGTTACGCGATGTTCGACAATGGCGGCCGGCGCATCAAGCCGACCTTGATCGACCGCATCCAGGACCG
>Ga0070734_10000845_pt1 | contig 53198 bp, 55 predicted proteins | sample Coa_R1_8_FD_66444 | JGI IMG/M metagenome (GOLD analysis project Ga0070734, IMG submission 66444) | Surface soil microbial communities from Centralia Pennsylvania, which are recovering from an underground coalmine fire - Coalmine... | ecosystem: Environmental > Terrestrial > Soil > Unclassified ...
TGCCCTTCCAGTTTTCAGGGCGCTGGGTCGAGGAATGCCTCCACCGCGCACGATCATCTTCGTAAATCGGCGGTCGGGGCGCGGCGATAGAAACTGAGGGCGGCGCTTCCCTGTACCAGGGTGCGGAATCGCCGCAGAGGGCCGAATTCCTGTCCGGGATCGAATTTTTTTTCGTGCTCGGCAATGACCATCGACATGGCCCAGATCACCGGTGAATCAGCCAGGGCTTTGAGAGTCTCGCGATAGGCATCTTTCATTCGATACGGCGGGTCGATGAAGGCTATGTCGGCGGCCATGTGATCGCGTTCCATCCGCCAGAAGGCTCCGGGCAGTTCATCGCGAATGAGGTTGAAACCGCTGGTGATGCCGAGGCCTTGCAGATTGTGGCGAATGACCTCGGCGGCCGACGCTGAGGACTCGACGAAATAAACTTGCTTGGCGCCGCGGCTGAGAGCTTCAATCCCGACCGCGCCGGTTCCGGCGAAAAGATCGAGCCACACGGTGCCTTCCAGGGCGGACGGATTGCCCCCGGTCAAGATGTTGAACAGGGTTTCGCGAAGGCGGTCGGAGGTGGGACGAATGTCCATGCCGCGCAGTGAGCGCAGGGAGCGGCTCCGGTATTTTCCGGAGATTACCCGCATCGCTCTGCACCTCCGATTACCCCAAGCATTCTTGCCACACATGTAGAATAAATCCAGCGAGCGATATGCGAAGCTGGTCCATTCCTGCGGGGCGCCTGTTTGGGGTTGACGTCCGCATTCACCTGACGTTTTTCCTTCTTCCAGTATTCATCTACTGGACGGAGTACTACGCGCATAACCATACCGCCAACGGGCCGCGCGACATGGCTCTGACCGGCATCATTCTGGCGTGTGTGGCGGCGCATGAATGCGGGCACATTTTCGTAGCTCGGCGGTTCGGGATGATTCCCAAAGCGGTGATCCTGCTGCCGCTGACGGGAGTCACCATCTACGACGAGCCGCGTGGCGAAAAACCGGGAGCTCTGATCTGGCAGCGCGAGATACGGCTGGCGATGGCGGGCCCGGCGGTGAATCTGATACTGGGGATTTTGAGCGTGGCTGTCATGTCGGCTGCCGCACCGGACGTCGAACTTTGGAAGTGGCCCTTTCTGGTAGCTGGCAACCTGCCCCGAAGCCTTGTGTGGGCGAATTTCTACCTGGCGATCCTGAACCTTATACCAGCTTATCCGCTGGATGGCGGCCGTATTTTGCGGGCGATTTTCTCCCGGAGCGTGGACGCGTCGTTTGCGACGCGGCGGGCGGTATCGGTCAGCAACGCTATTGCGATGATGCTGATGGTGGCAGGCCTATTTGAGAAATTCCCCTGGCTGACGATGGTAGGAGTGGTTGTTTTCTCGGCGGCGCAACTGGAAGAGCGGGCGCTGCTGTTCCAGTCGGTGCTGGAGAACGTCAGCCTGGAAGAAGTGATGCTCACTGACTTCGCGACACTCTCTCCGGCGGACACGCTGGAGGATGCGCTGGACAAGGCGGTGCATACGCTGCAGGATGATTTTCCGGTCATTCGCGGCAGCGACATGGTGGGCGTGATTTCGAAGCAGCGGATCCTGGAGGCACTGCGCGCCGAGGGCAACGGCTACGTGCAGGCCGTGATGAACAAGATCTTTGAAGTGTCTCTGCGGAAGGATTCTTTGGGATCCGCGTTCCGTAAGCTGACTTCACGGCATTCGAGCATAATTCCGGTGGTGGAGGATCAGAGGCTGGTGGGCATCGTAACGTTGCAGAATCTCATGCACTCGATGGCGCTGCTGGCGGAGAGCCGGAAGTTGAAACGCGACGAAGTGGAATCCTGACCCTTCGGTATGTCGGAACGTTCCTGAGAACAATCTTATCGGCCAGTCCGTATTTCTGGCAGGCGCCGTGCAAGTCTTGCCTATCGCAATGACTTCCTTGCCCATTATGAGCGCCTTGGCCGAAACTGCGGCAGACGCTCATTCCGCACTGATCACTGCGAACATCGGCCAGTCCGGCGAGGAACATGAGCGCTTTCTGCTGCGCGCTTTCCGCAGTTTTTCCGAGGCGGCGGTTTCGCTGGAACGCTCTTACGGCCAGCTGCAGGTGGAAGTCGCGCGTTTGCGCACGCAATTGGAGGAAAGCAACGCCGGACTGGCGCTGAGTCTTGAGGAGAACCGCAGGGTCCGTGCCCATCTGGACCGGATTCTGGAAGCGCTACCCTGCGGAGTGCTGGTGGTCTCCCGCGAAGGCGCAATCACCCGTGCGAACCCGGAAGCATCTCGTCTGCTCGGGTTGATACAGGAGAACCTCTCCCGCCACAGCAGGATCTCGGAGCTTCCTCCCGCGCTGCACGATTTGTTCGAAAGAGCCCGCGAGGGACAGGCAGAATCCGAGTTCGCTGGTGGCGACGGCGGAAATCGCTGGCTATCGGCTCGGTGTGCCCCGCTTGCCAGCAACGATAAGGATTCATCGGTTTTCATTGTCGAGGAGATTAGCGAACGCAAGCGCTTCGAGCAAGCCCAGCAACAGCTGCGGCGCGAGCAGGCGCTGGCGGAGATGTCCGCCGTGCTCGCCCATGAAATCCGCAATCCGCTGGGGAGCATGGAACTGTTTGCCGGGCTGCTGGCGGAAGCGCCGCTCGATGCAGAGTCGCGCGCATGGGTGGGGCATGTGCAGGCCGGACTGCGCACGCTGGCCGCGACCGTCAATAACGTGCTCCAGTTTCACAGCCTCCCGCAGCCCCAGCGTGCGCTGCTCGACTTGGGGGACTTGCTCGACTGGGCAGAGGGTTTTGTGAGGCCGCTCGCGCAGCAGGCGCGCGTCGAAGTCCGCCTGGAGCACTGTCTTGGCGGCGTGAAAATCCCGGCCGACCGTCACCGCCTCGAACAGGTGCTGCTGAACCTGCTGCTCAACGCGGTTCATGCGATGCCGGGCGGAGGCTGGATCAAGATCACCGGACGCGAAGCCGGGCCAGACGCTTTGCTTGTCATAGCCGACACCGGCCCGGGCATATCGCCGGACGATCTGCCAAAAATCTTTGAGCCCGGATTCAGCCGGCGGGGCGGCAGCCCAGGATTGGGGCTGACCGTCTGCCGCAAGATTATAGAGCAGCATGGCGGGAACATCTTCGCAGAGAGCCGCCCGGGCGCGGGAGCTAAATTTACCGTGAAACTACCGCTCGAACAGCGCGGAGGAGGAGAGCAGCAATGAATCGCGTGCTCGTCGTGGATGACGATCCCGGAATGCGGTCTGCGCTCGAAACTCGCTTCCTGCGCAAGGGGTGGCAGGTGGAAACGGCCGCGCATGCCGAAGAAGCAGTCGAAAAATTCCGGCGTGTGAAGCACGCGCTCATCGTCACCGATATCCGCATGCCGGGAGAGGATGGGTTCGCGGTGATGCGAGCTGCGCGCGAACTGGTTCCGCATACTGCGGTAATTTTTCTTACTGCTTACGCCAGCGTTCCCCAAGCGGTCGCTGCGATGAGGAACGGCGCGTGCGATTACCTGGTGAAACCGCTCAGCTTCCAGCAGTTGGAGCAGGCAGCCGAACGAATTCTCGCGCGGGCTCGATCCGAGGCCGAGTGCCAGGCGGAATCGAGCAAACCGTTGTGCGGCCAATCTCCGGCTTGGATTCAGGCTCTGGATCATGCGCGCCAGGCCGCGGCCAGCGATGCCGATATTCTGATCGAGGCCGAAAGCGGCACGGGCAAGGAGCTCGTGTCACGCATGATCCACCGGCTCAGCGCGCGCCGGGACCGGGCCTTTATCGCGTTCAACTGCGCGGCATTTCCGGAAACCCTGCTCGAGAGCGAACTGTTCGGCTATGCCAAGGGCGCCTTTACCGGCGCGACCAACCTGAAGCCCGGAAAATTCGAACTGGCACACGGGGGAACGCTGCTGCTGGATGAGATCGGCGAAATGCCGCTCAGCCTGCAGCCCAAGCTGTTGCGCGTATTGCAGGAGCGTGAGTTCGACCGTCTGGGCGAGACGCGCAGCATTCACGTGGATTTGCGGGTCATCTCGACCACCAATCGCCCGTTGCTGGACATGGTGCGGGAAGGGAAATTTCGTGCTGACCTCTTCTATCGGCTGAATGTCATCCCACTCACGCTGCCGCCCCTGCGCGAACGCGCGGGAGACGTTCGCCTGCTGGCGGAACACTTTCTGCGCAACTACGCGCACGCCGGCCAACTGCTGCGCTTCAATTCCCAATGCCTGGAGCAGCTCGAAGCGCACTCCTGGCCGGGAAATGTGCGCGAGCTGTCAAATTGCATTCGCCGCGTCGTTGCCTTGGCCACAGGCCCGGAGATCGGCCCGGCCGCGCTCGGTAATCTGCCGGGAGCCGTATCCGCCTTGAATACTACCGACCCGGCCTGCCTGCGTCCCGGCGTCTCCCTCGAAAACATGGAGCGCAGACTGGTGGAAATCACGCTCGAAGCCACTGGGGGAAACCGCTCGCGGGCCGCAGAACTGTTGGGGGTGAGCCTGCGCACGGTGCGCAACAAAGTGCGCAGCTACGGTCTGCCCAGTTGCACCGGCTACGCGCACGACTGAAACAGGAGACCCATGACAACACCGAGCATGATCGAAACCTCAATGACCGCGGCTCTGAGCCGGTTTCTCGACGTGGACGTGGCCCGCTACAAGCTGATCACCAAGAACCTGGCCAACATCGATACGCCGGGATATCACACCGAAGACCTGGATTTTCGGACCGAACTGCGCCGCGCCGCAATGTTTGATGACTCGACCAGCAACCTGAGCCTGGCTTCGTATTCCCCGGCTGCCCGCCCGGTGCGTGGGCTTCTGGAACGTCCGGACGGCAATAACGTCAGCGTGGAGCGGGAGAGCCTTCTGCTGGCCGAAACGCAAATGAATTTCAATCTTGGAATTCAGCTGCTCAAAGACCAGTTCCACACGATATCGCTGGCCATCAATTCCGGAGGAACGTCGTCATGAACCTGTTTGGCATGCTCGAAGCAAGCGGCTCGGCCATGGCGGCCGAGCGGTGGCGCGCGGAAGTCGTCTCCGCAAACATGGCGAACGCGGAGACAACTCGCACGGCCGAAGGCGGACCGTATCGCAGGCAACTGGTCGTATTCCGCGCACGAAACCTGCCGCGTTTTCCTCTTCTGCTGACCGGCTTCGAGCACGCCTCTCCGCAGTTCGTGCAAGTGGACCGCGTGATTCCGGACGCGTCACCGTTGCCGCGGCGTTATGAGCCCGGGCATCCCGATGCCGACGGAAACGGTTACGTAACGTACCCCAATGTGAATCCGGTCATGGAAATAACCGACCTGCTGAGCGCCGTGCGCGCTTACCAGCTCAATGCCGCCGCAGTACAGGCGGCGAAAAGCATGATTCAGCAATCGCTGCAGATTCTCAGTTGACGAATCCAGGAGAGAACCGTGAATCCCATCTCCTCATTGCGCATTCTTCCGGCGGAGATCGAAACCGGCTCGCTCGCCTCCGGCAGTTCCTCGTCTCCCGACTTTCACGAGGTGCTCGACAGCGCGATCGAAGATATCCAGCAACTTCAAGGGGATGCCGAGCGCCAGGTGGCCGGAGTCCTGGAAGGGAATGGCGGTGATGTGCACAGCGCGATGATCGCGGTAGAGAAGGCCGACCTGAGTTTTCAACTCATGATGCAGATGCGGAACAAAATTGTTTCCGCGTACGAGGAAATTTCCCGCATGCAGTTCTGATCTGCTGCGCATAGCCCAAGAACGTTATGGCGGACAACACTTCTTCGGCAAACGAAGTAATCGAGCGCTTGAGCCAGGTCTTCCGCGGGTTGACGCTGAATCAGCGGCTGCTGCTCGCCGGTGGCGCGGTGCTGGTCGCGGGCACGCTCTGGTTGTTCGTGGACCTGCTCGGGCAGCCGAAATATGTAACGCTCTACTCCGGGTTGCGGCCGGAAGAGGCACAATCGCTGGCATCGCGTCTGGCCGCCAAGAATGTCCCGCATCAGATTTCCGCGGACGGCGGCAGCCTCCAGGTGCCCGAGGACAAGCTCGACGCCAGCCGTTTGGAGACAGCTGCCGCGGGCCTGCCGCGCAGCGCCCGCATGGGCTTTGAATTATTCGATACTCCCAACTGGGCCGGCTCGGATTTTACTGAGAAAGTGAACTACCAGCGGGCGCTGGAGGGCGAACTGGAGCGCACGCTCGCCACCCTGGGTGAAGTGGAAGCTGTGCGTGTGCACCTCGTGCTGCCCCAGGAGTCGCTGTTCACGGAAGAGCAGCGCGAGGCCAAAGCTGCGGTGATCATCAAGACTCGCTCCGGCAGCCTCTCGGAATCGGCGCAGCAGGCGATTCCACAGCTGGTGGCGAGCGCGGTTGATCGCCTGCGCCCGGACAATGTCACCGTCGTCGATGCCGACAGCAATACTCCGCTGCTGCACCATCGCCAGGGAGTTGGACACGCGTATGCGCTCGATGAGGAGCTTTCGAAGACCCTCGTCGGCACGCTCGAGCCAGTGGTTGGGGCAGATCATGTTAGCGCCAGTGTGCATGTCGAATACGATCTGGGCACCAGCGAAGATACGCAGGAAACCTACGACCCGAAGGCCGCGGTAACGCTGACCCAGCAGCACTCGGAAGAAAACTCTTCCGGCGGCGCACCCGTGGGAGTCCCCGGCACCGCCAGCAATGTGCCCTCGGCCACCTCGCCGCCAACGTCCCCCTCGAGCGCCGAACAGGCCAACTCGCGTTCTGACGCGACCACCTACGCTGTCAGCAAAAGCCTGCACCACAGCGTTGAGCCGGCGGGGCGCCTGCGCCGGATCGCGGCAGCCGTCCTGGTCGATGATGCCATCGAGGTCACCGAGCAGGCGGGGAAGCGCATCACCACGCGACGCAAGCGCACCGAAGACGAGATGAAGCAGATCGAACAACTGGCGCGCGCCGCCATAGGCGTCGACGCACAGCGCGGCGATGTGCTGGCCGTGGAAAACTTGTCGTTCCAGCAGACCCCGGCGGAAGTCATCGCGCCGGTGGGAAAAGTAGACCAGTGGCGGCACGTCATCGAGCCGTGGTCGTGGGCGCTGCGCTATCTGGGACTGGTGGGACTGTTCCTCGTCATCTACTGGTTGGTGCTGGCACCGGTGAAACGGCAGGCACTGGCTGCGTTTCGCGAGTTGCCGGGGAAGCTTCGCAAATCGCTGCCAGGACAGCAAGGGGAAAACAGTGGAACCCTGGCGGGAGTGGAAGGCACGATTGAGAGCGGCGGGAGACGCGCCACTCAGTTGAAGCGCCTGGTGGCGGAGAAAGTCAAATCCGAACCGGAGGCGGCCAGCCGCCTGGTGCAGGGCTGGGTTGAGGAAGAGGCGAAATGACCACGGCCACCGCAGCTGCAGCGGGTCCCCGGAAAGCAGCGATCCTGATGGTCGTCCTGGGGGAGGAGACGGCGAGCCAGCTTTATCGGCACCTGCCCGCCAGTGAGGTCGAGAGGATCACCCAGGAAATAGCGGCCTTGCGCGGCGTAGATGCCGAGACGGCATTGGGAGTACTGGAAGAATTCGAACGGATGGCCAGTTCGGGAGACGGAATGGTGCAAGGCGGCACCGACTATGCCCATCGGGTGCTGGTAAAGGCATTCGGGGAGGAAGGCGCCAAACAGATGATGCGCCAGCTGTCGCTGGCGGAACAGTCGAGCGCGATGCAGTTGGAATCGTTGCGCAAAGCTGATCCTGTCCAGCTGGCAAAATTCATCGAAGGCGAGCACCCGCAGACCATTGCGCTGATCCTCGGCCATCTCGAGGCCAAGCAAGCTTCCACCTTACTAATGCGCCTGCCCGAACAGCTGCGCTCAGACGCCATCAAGCGTCTGGCGCAGTTGCGGCAGTTTTCCCCGGAGATGGCAGAGCGGGTTTCCCTGGTGCTGCACAAGCGCCTTAAGGCCCTGGGCGAGCAGGGCCGGCGCGCTTATGCCGGCTTGCGGGGAGTGGCCGATCTGCTCAACCGTCTCGAGCTAAATACCTCGAAAGACATTCTGGAAGCCATCGAGCGCGACGATCCCAAGCTGGCACTCTCCATCCGCAACCTGATGTTCACTTTCGAAGATTTCCTCACGGTGCCGGAGGCGGGCATCCGCGAGTTGCTGGGACAGATGGACAAGAAAACCCTGGCCACGGCGTTGCGCGGGGCTAGCGAAGAATTGAAGACTTACATTTTCAAATCCATGTCTTCGCGGGCGGTCGAAATGCTGAAAGAGGATATGGAGGTTCTGGGGCCCGTGAAGTCGCGTGATATTCACAAAGCGCAACTGGAAGCGGTTGGCGTCGCCCGAAGACTGGAAGCGGAAGGCAAGCTCTCGCTCACTCCCGAAGCCGAGGATGAATATGTCGAGTAGCGCGCCGTCCATGCCCGCGCCGGACAGAGCTGGCAGTTCGGTTCAGCCGTTTCCTTACGCTGCAGTTTCCTCCTGCGAAATCGCGCGCCAGAATCCCCCTTTCAATGTCTCCCCGGAGGCTGCAGCCGCGCGGGACACGGGGGCGCGCGAAGCGCAGGCGCTTGCGCAGGGACGGCAAGAGGGCGAAGCGGAAGCTCGGCGCCATTTCGAGGAGCAACTGGCCCGGGAGCGGGCGGCCGTGGCGGCGGGGCTGGCGCAGTTTGCCCTGGACCGCAAGCACTACTTTCACGATGTAGAGGCCCAGATCGTGCAACTGGCGCTGAGCATGGCGCGAAAAATCCTCCACCGCGAGGCGCAGGTCGATCCCTTGCTGCTGGCAGGAATTGTACGCGTGGCGCTGGAACAGATTGACGGGGCCACCCGGGTGCGCTTGCGCGTTCATCCACAGAACTCCGCCGAGTGGACGCGTCACCTGGCGACGCGGCTGGAGGCAACCGATTTTCCCGAAATCGTAGAGGACGCCTCGCAATCTCCGACCGAATGCACGCTGGAGACTTCGATGGGTGCCGCAAAAATCAGCGTTGAAGCGCAGTTAAAGGAAATCGAACAAGGCCTGATGGACTTGCTGGCCACGCGCCCCGGAACTTCGCAATGAGCATTGACACTTCGCTGGCGTCTTACTTTGCCCGCCTGGAAGCCGGTTCTTGCCTCCGTTGGGAAGGCCGCGTCCGCCAGGTGATTGGGCCGCTGGTCGAATCCGACGGGCCATTCTCCTCGGTCGGCGAAGTCTGCCAGATTCACGACGTACAAGGGCGGATCCTGCCAGGAGAGGTTGTCGGATTCCGCGGGTCCAGGGTGCTCTCCATGCCGCTGGAATTGCCGCGCGGTGTGCGGCGCGGCGACCGCGTGGTTACCTGGGGAGAGCGCGCGTCCGTGGGTGTCGGTGAGGAAATGCTCGGACGCGTAATCGATGGAGGCGGCCATCCGCTCGATTCGCTCCCATCGTACCGCACGCGTGCCTTTCGCGCGCTGGATGGGGCGGCTCCGCTTCCGCTGGAGCGCGCTCCCATTCGCGAGCCGATCGGCTGCGGCATTCGCGCTGTCGACGCTTTTCTCACCTGCGGGCGCGGGCAACGCGTAGGCATTTTCGGTGGCAGCGGCGTGGGCAAAAGCACGCTGATCGGCATGATGGCGCGCAACACCGGAGCCGACCTCACCGTGCTTGGCCTGATTGGAGAGCGCGGGCGCGAGGTACGCGAGTTTCTGGAAAATTCTCTAGGCGAAGAAGGCCGCCAGCGCGCTGTCGTGGTCGTCTCCACCTCCGACCAGTCGCCGTTGTTGCGCATCCGTGCGGCTCTCGCCTCAACCGCCGTGGCGGAATATTTCTGTTCGCAAGGCAAGAACGTGCTGCTCGTCGTCGATTCACTGACCCGCCTGGCGATGGCGCAACGGGAAATCGGGCTCGCTGCCGGGGAACCGCCTACCGCCCAGGGTTACACCCCTTCGTGTTTTACCATGCTCGCCCGGCTCATCGAACGCGCGGGAAAGTTCGGAACCGGCAGCATCACGGCCTTCTACACCGTGCTGATGGAAGGAGACAACGAGCAGGATGCCCTGGTGGACGGAGCACGCGCCCTGCTCGACGGCCATATCATGCTGGATCGCAAGCTAGCGGGGCGCAGTCATTATCCCCCGATCAGCGTGCTCGACAGTGTCAGCCGGCTGATGCCGGCGGTGTGCGCCGCTCCCCATCTGGAAAAAGCTCATGAGTTGCGTCGATTGCTGGCGGCCTACGCCGCTTCGGAAGACCTGATCCGCATCGGAGCTTACCAGAAAGGAAGTGACGCTACTCTGGATAAGGCGCTCACGTTGATTCCGGAATTGCACCGTTTTCTCATGCAGAAGCCCGGGGAATCCTGCACGCTTCAGGACAGCATTTTCCGATTACTGGCTTTGCCCAGTTAACCCGTATGGCCTTCCATTTTCCTCTCGAAACCGTACTCCAGTATTGGGCGAGCGTAGAGCATCAGCAGGAGCTACGTCTGCGCGCCGCAAATCAACAGGTCGCGGGAACGCGTCGCCTGATCGAACGAGTGGAAGCAGCCTTGACCGCGAGCCACCACGATGCTCTGGAGCGCCTCACACACGGCACGACCGCTGCCGAGATGCAGTTCGGATGCCTTGGGCAAGCGGCTCTGCTGGAACAGCGTCGTGCTTTGTTTCGCGAGGTATCGCGGCTGGAGCAGTTGCGGGAGCAGCAACAGAAGATCTTTCACCGCATTCGGCGGCAGCGGGAAACATTCGAGAGCCTGCGCGATCACCAGCGCAACGAATATGAGATTCAATCCCGCCGTCGCGATCAACGGCAACTCGATCACCTCTGGCTTCTTCGTCAGGCTTATCTTCGACGTGGATAAACTCTTCCTAGGCGGTGGGCAGGAGTTGCCGATCTCCCAGTGATTGTTTCTCCAGTCCTCATCGGCAGTTGCCCCATTTGCTTGATTTCAAAACAGTGATCGTACGTCCTTCCGTTCCGGGACGTTTGGCGTTGCAGATGCACGCAGGACTGAGCGATGTGCCTGGACTGCATTTGTGATGACCGCAACTGACAATACGATCGCAGCCATCGTTATGAATCCTTCTGCGGCGAACTCTGTTGCTTCTACCGGTTTGAAAGGCAACACCGAGGGCACATTTCTCAGTCTGTACACTTCGCAGATCCCGCACGCTCCCGCGATTCAAATTCCGTCCGTCGAAACTGTCGAAAATCCGGTTGGCTCGGCAACGAATAGCACAGCAACGGAAACTCCCGTCGTACCTAAAATGGCTGGAAAGAAAGATTCTTCTCCAACGATGAACCCCGGGCAAAGTATTTGCGGGTTGGCGCTGGCGGCCGCGCTGGTCGTTCCACCGCCTGATGTGCCCGTGCCCCAGCTTCTACCGATCCCGGACTCGAATGTAGAGAGTGCTACGGGGCAGCTTTCGACATCCGCTTCTTCGACGTCTTGCAAGGTTGCATCACTGTCCTCGTTTGCGGCGACTTCGGCTGTAACGCCGTTACCGGAGCCACAACTGGCAGTCCCTGCAAAATCGCAATCGGAAGGTGGGCAGAATCAAGAGCAATGGGTGTCATCCTGCTTGGCGGTAACGGGGAAAGCGGATACTTCAAGTTCGCCCGTTTCCAATCTGGCTCAATTCGGTTCTCTATCAGATCTCCTCGGAGCGGCCAATGCAGCCGCTCCGAAAGAAGAAGAGCCAGCAGTTTCTGCGGCTCTGCCGACGATTGCAATGAACCCGTCCGACACGACCCCAGCGACGACTCCGGTAAGAGCTCCTGAGACGTCGCGCTCTGAATTCACAGCTCTGATGGATCCCGTTCAGCTGTCAGACACGGCCTCACCCGAAAATCTCGAATCCTGCAACGCCGCAACATCCCCCGAGCCCGCCAATACAATCGGGCAGCAGAGCGCACAGAAATTGAACTCTGAGCTGCCCCCAGCGAAAGAGAGTCAGCTCACGTCGCGTGGTGAGGTGCAACTTGCTGAGTCTAGCGTTCCTCAGATCGCGCCGCCGGCTCCACCTGCTCCGCCGGCCAAAGCGCAGGCATCGTCTCTTACCCCAGCGCCAGTCTCGGCCGGAGATGCTTGGCCTCTATTCGCGATTTCCGCTGCAATCAAAAGCGCAGTGGTGAATGCTGCGGACGGAACCACCGATCCCGCGGCCAATCCCCCGAACACCTCATCGACAGGCGCAGCGATATTTCAGCGAAATAGCTTAGGAATTCTTCCCTCTCGCCCTGTAGCCGTTGCTTCCCCTGAGCCAGCGGTTGGATTTGTCGCATCCCCCAGCCACTCGCCCGGTAGCGCAAACAACGCATCCTCATCCGGGCCGAGTCCGTCGACGGCATCAACGACGCGGGTGAATCCGGGGAACAAGAACGATACACAAAACCAGAACTCTTCATCGGCAGACGCAAGCTCGCCTGTAGGGCAGCCTCTGATCCAAACACCAGCCGCGGTGCAGTCACCAAACCTGGCCGTGCCGGATCCCGGACCGCCGCAGAGTGTTCAGACAATGAGCGCAAATCTGGCCGCGAAGCTGGACCAGAGCCATACCCCTCTGCCGGCCGAAGCTGGAGGGAATTCGCTTGCCCCAGCTCAGCCGTGGGCAATCTCCCCATCTTCTCCCGTACAACTGGCCCAGATGCTGAACCGGAGTGCGCAGTCGGAGATGCGGATCGGGTTGAATACGGCGGCGTTTGGAAGTGTCGAGGTGCGCACCACAGTCCACTCGAATGAAGTTGGCGTGCTGATCGGAAGCGAGAAAGGAGATCTTCGCTCCCTGCTCACGAATGAACTCCCCGGAATTGCGCACACGCTTCAACAGCAGAATGTCCAATTGCGCGAGGTCGCATTTCAACAGGGTTTAGGATTCGCCCACCAGTCCTCGTCCGGCAGCAGCTCGCAATCACGATCATTTTCGCGGCCAGCTCGTCCTTCCGCTTCACCGGTCGAAACGGCCAGCACCGAGTCCGGAGAGCCGATCATTTCGAGTCCCGCGGTCCGTTCGGGATTCAGCATTGTCGTGTGAAAGGAGATTTTTCATGATTCATCCAGCCGCAATTTTCCCGCAAGCCAGCGCGCCAGCCGGTACGGGTTCGACAACCGGATCCACACTAACCAACGGGCTGCCTTCTTCGCAGAGTTTGAACAACATGTTCCTGCAGTTATTGGTGGCACAGCTGCAGAATCAAGATCCCACCAGCCCCATGGACCCCACCCAATTCGTCTCGCAACTGGCACAATTCAGCGAACTGAGCGAGGTTACGGAGATCGAACAGATGATGCAGCAGAGCGTGGCGGGTAGCTCGACGTCAAGCTCAGCCACGTTGGCGCCTGGAGCCGCAACTATCGCTTCTTCGCCGAACACGTCCGTTTCCGTACCAGCGTCGACCTCGCCTGCACCACTCGTGCCGCCGCTCTCCAATGCAGCAAGCGCGGCTCAAAGCGCAATCCCGAATTCTTTGTCCCCTGCAGCTTCGTTTCTTCAACATCGCATCGAAGGAGTTTTCTAAATGCCGAACTTTTCCATTCCGCTCTCCGGTTTGACCGCCGAATCGACCGCGTTGTCGGCGATTGCCAATAACCTTTCCAACCAGAACACCACCGGATTCAAGTCGACGACCGTGCTGTTCAGCGACCTGTTCTATCAGACTCTCGGAACCACGGGTGCCGGCAATCCAATTCAAGTCGGCGCGGGGACCGAAGTGGGTTCCATGCCCTGTCTTTTTACCCAGGGCAATGTGTCATCCACCGGGGTACCAACCGATGTCGCCATTCAGGGGGATGGGTTCTTCGCCGTGCAGGATGCGAATGGTGTCGTCAGCTACACTCGCGCGGGAGATTTCTCCGAGCTGAACAACTACCTGGTGACCTCCAACGGTCAGCAGGTATTGGGATACCAGGCTGTCAATGGCGTCATCAGCAGCGGCGCAAGTCTCGGTCCGTTGCAACTGGGAGCCGGAACGATCAGTCCGCCCACGGCTACCACGAATGTCGAACTCACCACGAACCTGAACGCTGATGCCAACGTGGGAGACACCTTCTCGAGCCCGCCTTTGACGGTCTACGACTCGCTCGGCGCCGGCCACCCGCTTACTTTCACCTTCACCAATACGGGAGCTGGAGCCTGGAATTATTCGATTACGATCCCCGCGGCCGATGTCGGGCAAACCGGCAACCCGGTACAGGTAGGAAGTGGAAGCCTTACTTTTGACAACAATGGCAATCTAACCGCTCCGGCCCAGGATGTGACTGGGATCTCCGTGAAGAACCTGGCCGACGGCGCGTCCAATCTGGATTTCACCTGGCAGCTGTACAACAGTGGAGCCGGAGTGGTGACCCAGGTGGCCTCCGCCAGCAGCGTTTCTGCCATGAACCAGAACGGCACCAACAGTGGAACGCTGCAGGACTTCAGTATCGGCTCCGATGGAACCATTACGGGATCGTTCAGCAACGGTAAGACTCAGACACTGGGCCAGATCGCACTGGCCACCTTTGCCAACAACGAAGGGTTGCAGTTGCAAGGGAACACGGATTACCGTCCAACCCCGGCTTCCGGACAAGCGGTGATCGGCATTCCCGGCACTGGAGGTCGGGGCACGGTTTCGGGCAGCGCGCTGGAAGCCTCGAACGTCGATATTGCCACCCAGTTTGCCAACCTGATCGTCGCTCAACGCGGATTTGAAGCGGACGCCAAAGCCGTGACTACCTTCGATCAGATCACGCAAGACACGATCGCGTTGAAGCAGTAATTTGCCGCGGATTCACGTGCTCCTCGGAATAGTTGGAGCACGTGAATCTAAGCGGCTTCTCATGAGATCTGGCTAACTTTTCCGCCCTTTTCCTAAACAACCATCCGCAGGTCGCGCCTTATGAATTGCTGAACGGCTGATTCTAAGCAGGAAAGCAATTGAGGAGCGAGCGAGAGGACACGCCCGTTTGTGTCTTCGTGCGGAATGGCGATTGCTTTGGTTCGAGAGCATGCAGTCAGAAGAGAACGAGAAGGTTGCCAGAGACCGACCCAGATGCGGTCGTTGGGGAGTTGCTCTGGGATGGGTCGCATTGGTCCTGATCACGGTCGGCATTCGGATGCACGCCCGTCGCGGCGAGGCTTCCAACGCGCCCATCAGTCCTGAAGCGGTCCGCTTCACACTTGACCTCGATCCCTCCGTGCTTAATCCCGCCGAACCAGATCATCGCTCCTGTTTGGGGGCAGGCATCTATCTGGGGATCGGCGCGGAACTCGCGCATGATGAACCGCGCGCTTCCGTGGCGGAAAAACGCGAGACGATTTTCGCTGTCCTCGCGCAGAGCCGGATTGAAGAGCGACTGACCTCAGAAGCCGAAACCAAGCTGAAGGAATTGTTGCGTGCGCTCCAGCAGCGCATGCCCGAACCCGGCATTACGAAAGCGCAGTTCACAGAATTTCTCATCCAGCGCTGAAGGCGCAGGAAGGAAGGCGTATGTCTGCAGCCGCTGCCGCGGCTCTCGAAAAAAAATCGGGGCCGGAATCCGCCGATCCTCTCCTCCGGGAGCAGAAGTGGCAGCCGGTTCTCGAAGCGAGCTGTCTGCTCACGGTCGATTTACCGATTCCCGGCTTTCACGTCGCCGATTTCCTGAAGCTGCAGGTGGAGTCCGTGATCTCGACCGGATGGCGACTCAGCCGTGACGTTCCTCTGCGGGTAAACGGCACCCTGATCGCCTGGGGCGAGTTCGAGGCCTCGAGGAAACATCTTGCCGTGCGGATTACGGAGCTGGCATGAACACGGCTGGGATCGCCCGCTGCCAGACCTTGACCCGAAGCGGCATGGATGTGTCCTGGCAAATGATCGTTCACAGCCTGAAGACTGCGTGGACACACGTTCACAACATAGGACGGCGCAGCGAGCGCCGTTTGCGGCTTGCGGAAACCTTGCCGCTAGGCGAGCGCAGGTTTGTGGCGGTCATCGAGTTCGAGGAGACTCGCTTTCTGCTCGGCGGAACTGCGAATTCCATGGTCTTGCTGGCCAGGCTCGATCCCGGCCCCTCGCGCCGAACCACGCAGCCGGCACGCGCAATCTCCGTGGTCCCGGAGGAGGAATTGTTTTGAGCAGTGGAATGTGGAAGGGAGCGCTGGTGGGGATAGGCTTTCTTGTTGAAGCCACCGACAAGGCGTGGTCGCTCGCATCGCGTCCCCAGCACGCGCACGCTTCCGGACTGAACTGGAGCGGGCCATCGGGCGCCAGCGGCTCGGTTCCGTGGAACATTGTGGTTCTGCTCACTCTCCTCACGCTGTTGCCCGCGCTGGTGGTCTCGATTACGCCGTTTACCCGACTGCTGGTGGTATTTCATTTCCTGCGCCAGGCCCTCGGGACGCAGACTGCGCCCAGTAATCAGACGCTGATCGGGCTCTCGCTGGTGCTGACTTACTTTCTGATGCAGCCGGTAGGGAATGCCATTTACCAGTCGGCGATTGTCCCCTTCCAACAAGGCGAGACTGATGTCTGGGGGGCGGTGGATCTAGGCACTCCGCCGTTGCGGCATTTCATGCTGAAATTCGCGCGGAAAAAAGATCTGGCGCTGTTTCTGGAATTGGCGCAGGTACCGCGGCCGGCTCGTCCTGAGGATGTTCCCATGCGGGTGATTGTTCCGGCTTACATCCTCTCGGAACTGAAAACCGGCTTTCAGATCGGCGCCGCGCTATTCCTGCCGTTTCTCGTGATCGATATGGTGGTCGCCGCAGTGACGACATCGATCGGCATGCTGCAACTGCCGCCGGTGGTGATTTCGACGCCGCTGAAGATCATGCTGTTCGTCATGGTCGACGGATGGAACCTGCTGGTCGGCTCGCTGCTCAAGAGTTTCGCCTGAGGAGGCATCTGGAATGGGATCGGATCAGGTGGTCATGCTCATGCGGCATACGCTCGAAACCGCGTTCTGGATGGGAGCGCCGTTGCTGATCGTCGCTACGGCGATCGGGCTGGTGATCAATATCGTGCAGGTGCTGACTTCACTCCAGGAGACCACTATCTCGACTGTCCCGCGGTTGTTTGCCGTGGCAGCAGCAACGGTTCTGCTGATGCCGTGGATGGTGCGGCGGATTGCGATGTTCACGCTGCAGGTGTTTTCCGATTTCCGGCCATTCGTGCGCTGACATTTCGAGGAGATATGAACAGCTTGCACCTGGAGCAGTTGCTGGCAGCGGTGATTTTCATCGGCGCGCGGGTTTCCGGCCTGATGGTGTACTGCCCGTTTTTCGCCAGCGATGCCATTCCCATTCCGCTGAAAGCCGCGCTGACGCTGCTCATCACGGGCCTGCTCTACCTGGTGCATGGCCCGATCCGCCTCGATCTGACCGCGTGGCAATGGGCCGGTGTCGGCATCGGCGAGGTAATCATCGGGTTGGTCCTCGGCTTGGCGGCGAATTTCATGATGGAAGCGGCGATGCTCGCAGGCCAGGTTCTGGGCGTGCAGATGGGTTATTCATTGGCTTCGCTGTTCGATCCGCAAACGCAGGCCGACACACCTGTGCTGGCCACGCTCCATCAGCTTTTCAGCCTTCTGATTTTTCTGCAGTTCGATGTGCACCACTGGCTGTTGCGGGCGCTGGTCAGCAGCTTCGTGTATTTGCCGGCCGGAGCGGCACCGGCAAACTATCTCGCCGCCACCAGCCTGCTGCGGGCTGCAGGAGGGATCTTCCTCTCCGGCTTGCAAATTGCCGCACCCGCGCTGGCTGCCACGCTGGTCGCCGACGTGGCCCTGGGATTTCTGGGCAAGGCTTCTCCGCAGATGCCCGTGCTGTTCATCGGGATGGCGGTCAAAAACCTGCTTGGCCTCGCCGTGATGATTGCCGTCGCCGGCTATTGCCCGCACTTGCTGGCCGATCGGTTTGCCGAATCCATTCACCTGGGAGAGCGCTTGCTGCACTACTCGCATTGACGGGCAACGTAAATGGCCGACCAGAACAAGACCGAGAAAGCAACCCCGAGACGGCGGCAGAAAGCCCGCGAGCAAGGACAGGTGGCGCGCAGCCGCGATCTGGTGGCCGGATTAGGAACCATTGCCGCGGTTCTGCTGCTCGCACGCACCCTGCCTTCATTCGCCGCGGGCTGGCGACAACTTTTCCGCAACACGCTTGATACCGCAGCCATGAACGGCGATCAACTGCTGCCACTGTGGCGTGCGCATCTCGAAATCTTCCGTGGAGTGGCCTTGGCGGCGAGCCTCAGCTGGCTGGCCGCGGCCGCAGGCGGAGTGGCGCAAGGCGGCCTCGTATTCGCTCCCTCGGCGCTGGCCCCTAATCTCAACCGGCTGAATCCTGTTTCGCGGCTCGAACAACTGTTCTCGCTCTCCGCGGTCAGCCGCATGCTGAAATCGATGTTGCCCACGGCCGCCATTTTTTATCTCACGTTGGCTCTGTTCACCCGCGACTGGGCTCGGCTGATTTCTCTGGTGCGTGGGAGCGGCACCGGAGTGCTGGTGTTCACGGCGGGCGAGATGTTTGAGCTGGCGTGGAAGGCTGCGCTGGTCCTGCTGGTCTGGTCCGCCGCCGATTACCTGTTGGAACGCTGGCGCCACGAGAACGAGCTGAAGATGAGCCGCCAGGATCTGCGCGACGAGTTCAAGGAAACCGAGGGGAATCCCGCCATCAAGATGCGCATCCGGCGGCTGCAGCGGCAGGCGCGCCGCCGCCGCATGCTCAAGGATGTCGAGCGCGCCGCGGTGGTCATCACCAACCCCACCGAGTTCGCCATCGCGCTGGAATTCAACCTGGAAATGGAGGCGCCCGTGGTAATTGCGAAAGGACGCAATCTGCTGGCGGCGCAGATCCGCGAGGTCGCGCTCTGGCAGGGCATTCCGCTGGTGGAAAATCCTCCGCTCGCGCATGCGCTCTATCGCGCGGTCGAGATCGGGCAGGCCATTCCTCCCAAACTTTACGCGGTGGTGGCCGAAATTCTGGCGGCTATCTGGCGCGCGCAGGCCAAGGCGACAGCCGCCGCGGGGAGGGCCTGAGCAATGGCGGCGAAGATCCCCTCAACTCCTGCGACACAGGCGAAACCGAAAACCATCTCGGCGGAATGGATTATGCCGGTGGCCGCGGTTGCCCTGATCTTCGTCATGCTCGTCCCCCTGCCCAGCCTGCTGCTCGACGTGCTGCTGGCGCTCAGCATCACCGCGGCGGTGCTGGTTCTGTTGACGGCAATCCAGATTCTCCGTGCGTCGCAGTTTTCCGTTTTCCCCAGCCTGCTGCTTCTGCTCACACTTTTCCGGCTCTCGCTAAATCTCGCCTCCAGCCGGCGAATTTTGCTGCACGGCAACGAAGGCGTTTCCGCCGCCGGCCGTGTGATCGAAGCGTTCGGATCCTTCGTGGTCGGCGGGAATTACGTTGTCGGATTCGTCATCTTCATCGCCTTGATCGCGATTCAGTACATTGTGGTCGCGCATGGCGCCGTCCGCACCGCCGAGGTCACTGCGCGCTTCACGCTCGATGCCATGCCCGGCAAGCAGATGGCCATCGACGCCGACCTTAACGCCGGGTTGATCAACGAAGCCCAGGCTCGCGCCCGCCGCGAGCAGGTCGCCCGCGATGCGGAATTCTACGGCGCCATGGACGGCGCAGCGCGTTTCAACCAGCGCGATGCCATTGCCACAATTCTCATCACAGCCATCAACATCATCGCCGGGTTCCTGATCGGCGTCTTCCAGCTCGATATTCCCTTCCGCGAGGCGCTCAAGACCTACACGGTACTGACGGTCGGCGACGGGCTGGTCACGATGATTCCCTCGCTGCTGGTCTCAATGGCGGGAGGCATCGTCGTAACGCGCGCTTCCTCCGACGCCACGCTCTCCGTCGATGTGGGACGCCAGGTGCTCTCTCGCCGCCGGCCTCTGGTGATCGCCAGCGGTGTGATGCTCTCGCTGGCCGCCATTCCCGGTCTCCCCAAATTTTCGTTCCTGCTTCTCGCGGCTGGCACCGGCTTTCTTGCCTGGCGAGCGCCCAAGCGGGCGGCCGACTCTTCGCCGACGGCAACAGCAATCGAGAAGAAACCGGCCAAAGATTCGGTTGAAGATCTGCTGAAGCTCGACGAACTCAGCCTTGAAGTTGGCTATGCGCTCGTTCCTCTCGTCGATCAGAATCAAGGCGGCGAGCTGCTGGCGCGGGTCAAGGCGCTACGCCAGAACCTTGCGCAGCAGCTCGGATTCATCGTTCCTCCGGTTCACATCACCGATAACGTGCGGCTGAAGCCGAGGGAGTACGTCATCTGCCTGCACGGAATCGAAGTGGCGCGCTGGGAGATGCATCAGGATCATCTGATGGCGATCAGCTCGGAGGGCTCGCCCCGCCCGCTCGCCGGGATACCCACGAAAGAACCCGCCTTCGGCGTGGCCGCGGTCTGGATTCCCGGGGCATTGCAGAATCAGGCGCTGGCTTCCGGCTATGCGGTCGTGGATCAGACTTCGGTTATGGCGACGCACCTCGCCGAAGTGGTGAAGCAGCACGCCTATGAGCTGCTCAGCCGCCAGGAGGTGAAACGGCTGCTGGATAGGCTGGGAGAAAGCCACCCTAAGCTGGTCGAGGAGCTTGTTCCCAAGATTCTTAGTCTGGGTGAAGTGCAAAAGATTCTGCAGCAGCTGCTGCGGGAGCAGGTTTCGATCCGCGATTTGCCATCGATTCTGGAGACGCTGCTCGACACCGCTCCCACGACAAAGAACTCGGTGGCGATGGTGGAAGCTGCGCGGCAAGGGCTGGCGCGCGCGCTGGTGCGCCCACTGCTCTCCGACTCCGGAGGGCTGCGCGTGGTCACGCTCGACCACGCGCTGGAAGAGGAATTAGCCCGCGCTTTTAGCGGAAGCCTTCCGCCAGCCGCTACTACGATGCAGCCCCCATTCGCCCGCCGGATTCTTGAAGGCCTGCGTCGTCTTGCCGGAGATCAGGTCGCGGTAGCGAGCCCGGTGGTGCTCTGCGCCAGCCCAGCTCGCTTTCATTTGAAGCGCCTGCTGGAGCCATTCCTGCCCAAACTGGTGGTGCTTTCGCCGCTGGAGGTGCCACCGGTGATCGAGGTGCAGTCGGTGGGAGTGCTGCGATGAACTACCGTCCCCATGCCGAATCCGACCCGGCGGCGACCGCAAGTTTGAAGAAGAAACGAGAGGCATTATGAGCAAGAACAACACTGCCGAAGCTTACACCTGCTGGCAGGACAAGGAAGAGCGCGACCGCATCCTGCTCGAACAGCTGCCCCAAGTACGCTATCTGGCGCGGCGCATTCACGAGCGCCTCCCCCGCCATGTGCCGCTGGAAGACCTGGTGCACGCCGGGGTGATCGGGCTGATCGATGCGCTCAATAAATTCGATGCCTCCAAGCACGTGCAGTTCAGCTCCTACGCCAAGTTCCGCATCCGCGGCGCGATCCTCGATAGCCTGCGCGAAATGGACTGGGGACCGCGAGAGTTGCGGCGGAAGGCGCGCAGCGTGGAAGAGGCACACCGCAAGCTCAGCCTGGAACTGAGCCGCGCTCCCACGGAAAACGAAATGGCGGCAGAGCTCAGGCTTTCGCTGCGCGAGTTCCAGCACCTGCTGAGTGAACTCGACAGCCTCGAGGTGGGCAGCCTGCGGGTTGAGTCTCCCTGGGACGGCAAGGAAGAAGACCTTTGCGATTACCTTCCCAATGCACCGGAGGACACGCCGTTTTTTCGCTGTCTGCGCTCCGAGATGAAGGACCTGCTGGCCCGCGTCATCGCCGAGTTACCGGAAAAGGAGCAGCAGGTGCTCGCGCTGTATTACTTCGAAGAACTCACCATGAAAGAAGTGGGAGCCGTACTGGGTATCGGAGAATCGCGCGTATCGCAGATTCATTCGCTGGCGGTAGTGCGCCTGCGCTCCCGGCTGGAGCAAATGCTGGCAGGAAGCGCGGCACCGCAGGCTGCGCGGGCCGCATCCGGCGCATGAGTGTCGCACAAGTGTAGCGCATAAGTAAGGTGACAAATGGAAACTGGACTCACCCAGCAGGAAATTGATGCCATGGTAAAAGCCGCGCGCGCCGGCGTTCCTGCCGAAGCGCCCCCCGCTCCGCCGGTGCGGGTCGAAGCCTGGGACCTGCAGCGTTCCAGCCAGATCGGCCATGAACAACTGGAGGCGATCACTTCGCTGCATGAAGGCTTTGCCCGTAATCTGACGCACGCGCTGGGAGCTTATCTCCGGGTAGTCTTTTCGACGGCACTGGTTTCAGCCGAGCACCTGACCTATCGCGAATTCCTGGACAGCCTTCCCGACACGACCTATATGGCGGGTTGCCGCCTGAATCCCGTGGGGGCGACGGCGATGTTGCAGCTTGATCTGAAAATCGCTTTTTCCATGATCGACCTGCTCTTGGGCGGGGAAGGCCAGAGCACCGAATTGAGCCGCGAGATCACCGATATCGAGCAGGAAATTCTCGAAAGCGTGGCGCGCATCCTTTGCCGCGAATTGGGCACCACCTGGCAAGCCTTGTCGCTCGAAGTCGTCTTTGACGAACGCATGCACGCGGCCAGCGCCCGGCGCCTGATGCCGCCGGAGGAAAAAGTCCTGTTACTGAGCTTTGAGATCACGATGGCGGAAGTGCGTGGAGGCCTGAATATCGCGGTTCCGGCAACGATCTCCCATGCTCTGTTGCGGAAGTTGGGCGCAAGCTGGTCGCAGACTGGCACCTCGGCGCGCAATCAGGCCCGGGAGCGGCTCATGACTCTGCTGCTCGATTGTCCTCTCCAGGCGGAACTGGTTGCACGTGATCTGCGTCTGCCCGTCAGCACCGTCGCGGAAATTTCGACCGGCCAGGTTTTGGCTTTCTACCGGGACGCGGCCGAGCCGGCATCGCTGATGGTCGCAGGGCTGGAAATGTTTCGCGCAGCTCCCGCCCGCTGTGGCGACGCGCGCGCCGCCCGCGTGCTTGAGAAAATTCCAGACGGCCGAAGCAGCCGGACCGAACAAGGAGCAACTTATGCCACAAGCTGATCCGGTCACAATCGCGCCGGAAGCCCGTGGGCTCGTCGACGCCTGGGTCACCAGCCTCGCTCAGGTACTGGAACAATACAGGGGCCAGCCCTCTCCGTGCACCGCGCTCAGCCAGCCCCCTCCCGAGTTGCCGCCGCGTGCCGCTGGAGATTTGTGGCTGCTAAGTGCCTGCTCCGGCGGCTTTCGCGGCGAAATGAGCTTGCGCATTCCCCCATCCGCGACGCTACGGCTCGCTGCAATTTTGATGCAAGCTGATTCCAGCACCACGACCGAAGTCAGCTCCGAACATCGCGAGGCGGTGCTGGAACTTATGCGTCAGGTGGTCGGTCATGTGGCTACGACGCTGCATCCGCGCTGGAGCGAGGTCCAGCTTGGCCTCGAAGTGGCCGCCACCATGCCCTCCTGGCCGGCATCGGCCACCGTGTGGCTTTGTGCCAGTCGCGACTCCGCCAGCGACGCGCTGGTGGAAATGCACTTCAGCGCAGCGCTGCTGGCGACCTTGCGCGCAGAGAAAACTGGCGCCACACAACCGGCGGCAACCCCGGTCCCCGCGCCATCGGCGGCGGCGGATCCGAAGATCAATCTCAGCCTGCTCATGGATGTGGGACTCGGGGTCACGCTTCGCTTTGGCGGACGACGTCTCCTTTTGCGCGAGGTGCTCGAGCTCAATCCCGGCGCGGTTCTGGAACTCGATCGCCAGGTCGAGGAACCGGTGGACATGCTGCTTGACGGGCGACTGGTCGCGCGCGGAGAGATCGTTGTCCTGGATGGCAACTACGCCTTGCGAATCACCGAAGTGGCCCCTCCGCACATGCCTTAGCCATATGAATGGAACCCTTCGCAATGCGAATGCCTGGGCCGCGGCGTATCACGCGCTCTGCGACCGGCTGCCGCCGCGCTGTTCCCGGCCCGATTGCCAACACAATGGCCCGGCATGGAAGCGCCTTCGGCGGCGGCGCCCCGGTGTTGTCTTCCAAAACGAATGGTATTGCCTTGAAGGTTGTCTGGAGCGGCCGCTGATCGAGGCGCTGCGGCGCGCCCGCACTCCCTCGCAATCGTTCGCGCAGCGACACCGAATCCCGCTCGGATTGCTGCTCATCTCCCGGCAACAGCTCACGGTGAGCCAGCTGCGGGCGGCGCTTGCGGCACAACACTCGGCCGGCTACGGCCGGATCGGTGAATGGCTGCAGCATCTGGGTTTTTCCAGTGAACAGCAGATCACCGCAGCTCTGGCGCGTCAGTGGTCGTGCCCGGTGCTGCGCAGCAATAGTTTTGTCCCGGCAACTTCTGAGGCGGTGCGTATGCCGTTCACGCTGTTGCGCTGGAGATTCATGGCTCCCCTGGATTTTGTTTCATCCACAGCAACGCTTCACATGGCTTTCGGCGGCGAACTCCATCACAGTTCCTTGTATGCGATGGAACAAATGCTCGGATGCCATACGGAAGCGTGTTTGGTCGCTCCCAGCGTGCTGCGGAGATATCTGGCAACCTTGCCCGAAACGCGCGGTGAATCGGAGGTCGTTTTCGAACGTGTAGCGGATCCCGCCGAGCTGGCGCGGATTGTGTCGAGCTACGGTGCGCGGCTGGGAGCCTCCGAGATTCGGCTGGCTGCCTGCGGACCGCATCTTTGGATTCGATTGCTGAGACCGCCGCGTCCCCCAATGGATTTGCTCTTGCATTCCTTTGCCGACCTTGCCGCGCGTCCGGAGTTCTCGTTTCCCTCAGCCGAACTCGCCCCCGCGTAAAGTCTGCCGCCAATCTGCCGATTTTATTCTCCAAGTCCATATGGCGCCTGTTGCAGCACTTCCCGGGAACTCCCGCCGCACCGGGGGCAAATTCTGCCGAGCCGTTTCGCCGCGTCCGGCAACGTTTGCCTACTCATTGCTATTTCGAGCTCTCCGTTCGCATCGTGCCGGAACTGGCGCGAGCTGATTCTGCAAGACTTCGGCTCTCCTCGAAATTTCTGCGATCTCATCTGCAATGGAGCCACACGTGCTTGGTTCGGATTCCGAGAGAGCAACCATGGACAGCGGATATTATGCAGCCTGCGCCGGACTGGCGGCACAAACCGATGCACTCGAATTGGTCGCCCATAATCTGGCGAACCTGAGCACAGTTGGATATCGCGGGCAGAAAGCGACGTTTCGTTCGTTGCTGGCGGGAAGGACAGGGAGTTCTTCCAATCCGCTGAACGCCGCCATCAACAAGTTCAGCGTGCTCGGAGGGAGCCGTCTCGATCTTAGCGCGGGCAATCTAACGCGAACGGGCAATCCGCTGGATCTGGGAATCGCCGGGTCCGGATTCTTCGCCGTGCAGACCGCGCAAGGACTTCTCTATACGCGAAACGGCGGATTTCATCTCACGCCTGCTGGCCGCCTGGTAACCGCCCAGGGTGATACCGTTCTGGGGCAGCAAGGGCCGATCACACTGCCGAATGGCGCGGTTGCCGTCAGCTCCGATGGAACGGTTTCGGTCGACGGCACCGTAGTCGAACAACTGCGTATTGCCGAGTTCGCGCCTGATACGGCTCTGGAAGCTGTCGGCAACACGCTCTACAGGGCTCCTGCTGGCTCTGGCCTGCCAGCTACCTCCTCTGCGATTAAACAGGGAATGATCGAGGACTCCAATGTGAGTTCTGTGGAAGGCGCGGTGGATCTCATCCTGATCCAGCGTAATGCCGAAATGATGCAGCGGGCTCTCAGCCTGTTTGACAGTCAGCTCAATCAGACCGCGGTGCAGGATTTGCCGAAAGTTTAGGAGAGAGAGAACGATGATTCGCGCACTCTACACGGCAGCTAGCGGCATGGCCGCGCAGGAACTGAATCTGGACAATATTGCCAACAATCTTTCGAACTCCAGCACCATCGGATTCCGCAGCCGGCGCCTGCAGTTCGAGGATCTGATGTATCAGAGCATGGTGATGCCGGGCGCGGCGGCCACGCAGCAGACCACGGTGGTCGCCGGACTGCAGGTCGGATTAGGAACCCGCTCGGCGGCTTCGGAAGTCATGCAATTGCAGGGCGACTTCACGCAGACAGGCAATCCGCTCGATCTCACGATTCAAGGCCAGGGATTTTTCCAGGTACTTCTTCCCGACGGACAAACCGCGTACACGCGCGGCGGCAGCTTCCACACCGACGCGCAAGGCAATCTGGTTACCCAGGAGGGAGACCCCGTGCAGCCTTCGATCGCCATCCCTCCGGGAGCTACTTCCATAACCGTCGGATCCGATGGCACGGTCAGCGTCACCTTGCCGGGACAAACGGCTGCACAGCAGATCGGCAGTTTGCAGCTGGCGCTGTTCAATAACCCCGGCGGCTTGAACAGCACCGGAGGCAACCTGTTTCTGGCGACCACGGCCTCGGGCGATCCGGTCATCGGGACCCCGGGAGGAACCGAAGGGGTAGGAACGATTCAGCAAGGCATGCTTGAGCAGTCAAACGTCAGCGTGGTGGATGAATTCGTCAACATGATCGTGGCGCAGCGCTCTTATGAAGCCAACTCGCGCGTGGTGAATGCGGCCGATCAGATGCTGCAGGACATCAACAACCTCGGACACTGATCCTGGGGAAAGTTTGTAACCGGAAATGGCCATGAAGATTCTCCTTTCGATCGCGGTGGTTTTCGCGCCCCTGCTTAGCTGGTCGCAAGCCCAGTCCCGATGTAGCTCGATCGCACTGCTTGGGGAAGTTCATGTAGTGGAAGGCGACGTATCCCTGGCCGACTTGCTTGCTCCCGGCACTTGTCCGGCGATCTGGCGCGCCGCTTCCCAGATCCGAATCGGCAGCGCTCCGTTGGCGGGAAGCCCCCGGGTGCTGGCGCGCAGCGAGGCTGAAGCGCTGCTTTCTCGACTGCCATTCATGATTCCCGCTGACAGAATCCGGGTGCCGGAACGAGTCGTGATCCAACGCGCCGGCGCGGTGAGAGTCGCAAAGGTGAGGCGTGACCCGGAGAGAGATTTTTCACAACGCGGCATGCCGCTGGTTCGCCGCGGAGAAGCCGTGACGCTCTCCTGGAATTCGGGAGGCATTCACCTGCGCGTGCCAGCCATCTCGCTGGATCCGGGAGGCGCCGGAGATGCGGTGCGCGCCCGTCTGGGAAGCGGTCGCATCCTGCGCGCCATCGTGGTCGATCACGGGATGTTGCTGTCGGCATCTTGAATACGAGGCAGAAGGATCATCTATGTTGGCGGTGAGATTTCGACTCCTGGCCTTGCCCTTGTGCGCGAGCCTCATAGCTGCAGCATTTGCCAGGGATAAGAACCGGGACAATGCTCCTCCGCGGAATGGATTGGCCGACTACATTCAGCGTGTGTCGGCCAAGACGCCGGCCGCGGCGCCCTCTACCCCGGGCAGCCTTTGGACCGACACCGGCCGCCTCGCCGACATGGTTGCCGATTACAAGGCTTCCCGGGTGGGCGATCTAGTCACCATCAGCGTGGCGCAGAATCTTTCGGCGTCGAGCACGGGAAATGTCTCGAGCAACCGCAGCTTCTCGGCGAGTTCGGGCATTACCGCTTTGCCCGGACAACTCAAGACCACGGGAGTCGCAAATCTGTTTTCCCCGAACTCCACGCAGGCCCTCACCGGCAAAGCCCAGGCAACGTCGCAAACCTCCCTGAGCACAATCCTGACCGGCCGTGTCGCGGCGGTGCTTTCCTCCGGAACGCTGGTCGTTGAAGCCGAGCGCGAGATCACGATGAACAACCAGCACGAGACGGTCATTCTGCGTGGGTTGGTGCGGCCCGGCGATCTGGACGCCAGCAACACGGTCGCCTCGAACTTCGTCGGGGACCTCGAGATCGAGGTCAAAGGCAAGGGGGTGGTCAGCGAGGGCACGCGTCCGCCGAATCCGGTGATGAAGTGGATCTTGCGGCTGGTCGGATTCTAGGAGATCTCATGTCCTGGCAGACCCAACGCTGGTGGTTCCCGTCGCTGCTTCTACTGTTTCTGGTTCCCGCAACGCATGGTGCAGCGCAGACGGAAACTCGCAAAGTCCTGGTTCGCGATGTCGCCACCATCGAGGGAGTCCGCGAAAATTCCCTGCTGGGCTATGGCCTGGTGGTTGGCCTGCGCGGCACCGGTGACAAGCAGCAGACTTATTTCACGGTGCAGACGCTGGCCAGCGTCCTGGCGCGCATGGGCGTGGAGATCCCCGCTTCGGTGCTGCAGTCCACCGTCCAGGTGAAAAATGTAGCGGCGGTTTTCGTGACCGCGACCTTACCGCCCTTTGCGCCTCCGGGCATGCATCTTGATGTGACCGTTTCCAGCGTGGGCGATGCGCGCAGCCTCGAAGGCGGCATGCTCCTGCTGACGCCTCTCTACGCCGCCGATGGACAGGTCTATGCCGCCGCCCAGGGCCCGCTGGTCGTGGGCGGCTACGCTGCCGGGTCCGGCAGCAATTCCAAGCAGGTAAACCATCCCACGGTGGGACGTGTTCCCTCAGGCGGCATCATTGAAAAAGACAGCTCGCTCGATCTGCGTAAGCTCCCCAACCTGAAGCTGCTGCTGAATGACGCCGATTTTGCCACTGCCGGAGAGGTCGCCGGCGTGATCAATCACGCACTGAACGCACCGGTTGCGACCGTGCTCGACAGCCGCAGAATCCAGATCGAGATGCCGCCGTCCTCGTCGGTCCCGGCTCTGCTGGCGCGCCTGGAGAATCTTGAAATTGAGGTGCGCCGCCGCGCCAAGGTGGTGGTTAACGAGCGTACGGGAACCGTGGTGCTGGGCAAGGATGTCCGGCTGGGCGCGGTCTCTATCCTGCACGGAAACTTCTCGATCGAGGTGACAACCTCGTATACGGTTTCCCAGCCAAGCCCCGTGAGCAAAGGACAGACCGAGGTCGTCCCGCAGACCAGAATCAGCGCGGCCGACGCACCCGCTCGCAACGTGGAACTCGGCGAAGGAGCGAGCGTCGAACAACTGGTCACGCGCCTGCAGTCGATCGGCGCCACAGCCCGGGATGTGGTTTCCATTCTGCAAGCCATTAAGGCGGCGGGAGCGCTGGAAGCGGAATTGGAGATCATCTGAATGAACCCGCCGTCCCTCTCTTCTATCGCTAGCTTGCCGCCCGAACTGTCGGTTCCGGTGAGTACGGCGGCACGCGGTGTCAAGGCCGCGCGGGAATTCGAGGCGCAGCTGATTGCGTCAGTTCTCCAGTCTCTGGAGAGGACCTTCGGTGGCCTGCCGGGGGAAGACTCGATTGCGGGCGCCGACAACTACAACTATCTCGGCACCCAGGCTTTCTCCCAGGCTCTGGCGGAAAAAGGAGGGTTCGGCATTGCATCGCTCATTCTCGAGCACCTTCCACTGCACGAAGGTGAGCGTTGACGCTTACCGGCGTGCGCCAGGGCTGCAGGAAAATGCTCTAAAGTTCTTCCGGATGTTGCCGATGGAAGCAGAGGAAGGATCAAAAGCGATTTCGACCACGTACCTGGAAAAACGCAAATTAAAGGTTTCTAACGCGCTGCCGATAGTTGAATTGCAAGGGCATTCACGGCGAGGAAACCATCATGAGAATCGATCTCAATCAAGGACCGCAAGCAGCACCGGAAACTACGGCCGGCAGCGTAAGAAATGCACCCGCTTCGAGCAACTCGGGGGCAAGCCCCTTAGGGGAAGATCGGGCGCAGCTTTCCGCCATGCACGCGCAGGCGCAAGCTCTGACGGCGCAAGCCGCCCAGCTTCCCGAAATTCGACAGGAACGAGTGCAGGCTTTGCGGCAGGCCGTCGAGAGCGGGCGCTATCGAGTGAATTCGCAACAGCTAGCCGGCGCGATGGTGGCGCATATGGTAGGCGCCGGAGCCTGATTGTGGGCAGTAAGGCAGGAAGGCACAGCAGATGGATAGCTCCGATTTCTCAACCGATGGGATTCGTGAGATTCTGCCGCCGGCCTCTTCCATTGCATCCACAGGAAGAAAGCCTTCTTCTCAGGACGCTGAAAACTCGCGGCGGCGGCGCGTCCCGGCGGAAGAGCGAAGCGGCGATAAATTACCCGACGATATAAACGAAGTGCCCCACGCACTGGATGATTTGCTTTGAGCCATGAAGCGACACCATCAAGAGACCATAGCTACTGGACGTGCAATCTCCCGAGGAAACGGCGAACTCGGACAGGCTGCACTGGCACTGCTGGGTGATCTTCAGTCCAGCGTGCAAGCCGGCGTGCAGGCCTTGCTCCAGCGCGATCTTCCCGCACTCGAGCAGGCCACCGGGCAGCAGCAACGCACGCTGCAGGCTTTGCGAGCCACGCTTCCGGCGCACTCCGCGCCAGCCGCGGCAGAAACATCCGATGAGCAAAGCCGTCGATTGCAGGAGTCCGCCGCGCAAGTTCTCTATCTCGGCCGGGTGCATGCTGCCCTTCTCAACCGCAAGCAAAAGCGTCTGGCGTTGCTCTCGCATCTGTTTGCCGAACCGGCCTGCGGCTACTCGCCTCCCGGGTTGGCGACCACCGGCGGCTTCGGTGGCCCGGGACCTGCCTCGAAGGGAGAATCGCAGTGTCAGGATTGAGTGCCAGCCTCGCCACCGCGCTGAGTGGGCTTATCGCCGATCAGGGTGCGATGCAGGCCACCACCAACAATGTCGCCAACGTGAATACGCCGGGCTATAGCCGCGAGGTTCCCATTCTTGCGACCAGTGATCCGGTAGTGTTGGGAAATCTCACCTTGGGGACGGGCGTGAACCTCCAGAAGGTTCAAAGCATCCGTGATCCGATCCTCGAAACACAAATCCAGCAGGAAACCCAGACACAAGGTCAATGGAATGCTCTGGTTTCTGCGCTGTCACAGACCCAAGTGAATTTCACCAGCAGTTCGGGGGACATTGGTTCGGCGATTTCCAATTTCTTCAACAGCATCAATCAGCTGGCCACCAGTCCGGCGGATCTCTCATTGCGCCAGGGCGTGCTGACAGCCGCCGGCAATCTGGCAACCGCTTTCAACAGCACCTCCAAGAATCTTTCCTCCCAGCGTTCCAGCTTGAACGGCAGCGTCGCTGAGACCGTCGATCAGGTTAACCAGCTCACCAGCCAGATTGCGCAAGTCAACGAGCAGATCAGCCGCCTGGAAAATGCCGGTCAAAGTGCCGGCACATTTGAAGATCAGCGCACACAGTTGATTGACCAGCTTTCGTCGCTGGTCGATGTCTCGGTAGTTCCAAGCGATAACACCATCACCATCACCACCGCCACGGGTACGGCTCTGGTGGCCGGCCAGCAAAATTTTCAACTCTCCACGAGCCCGGATTCTTCCGGAATGCAGCAGGTCTTCTCCGGGACCACCAATGTCACGTCCACGATCGCAGCCGGACAACTCGGCGGGCTGCTCCAGATGCGCGACCAACAGCTTCCGGCGATCGAGAATCAGCTCGACACGTTGGCTGCCGCGCTGGCCACAGCCGTAAATGGCGTGCAGACTTCCGGCTACGATCTGAAAGGCAATGCAGGCACGAATCTGTTCCAGATTCCCGCCTCCACCGCTGGAGCCGCCGCCAATATCTCCGTCGCGATCACCGATCCTTCCCTGATTGCCGCCAGTTCCGACGGCAGTTCGGGAGACAACGGAAACGCCGACACGATGTACGCGCTGCGCAACCAGGGCATCGTCAGCGGCCAGAGCGCTTCCGACTACTACGCCAACATGGTCTCGGGGGTAGGCAATGCCACTTCCAATGCCACGGCCCAGCAGAGTGCTTCCTCCCTGACCCTCCAGCAACTCAATGACGAGCGCGGCTCGGTCTCCGGCGTCTCGCTCAACGAGGAAGCCGCGAATCTGATCCAGTATCAGCAAGCGTACGCGGCATCGGCGCAGATCATTACCGCGATCAACAGTATGATGTATGACGTCATCCATATGACGACGTTGACCGGTTAGAGTGCAGGATTTTTGCCAGGAGTGATGTGCCATGCGCATTAACCCCAATTCGATTCCCGACCTGCTTTCTGCGCTCGAGCAAACCCAACAGCAGGTCTCAACCGACATGCAGCAGATCGCCTCGGGTCAGAGCGTGAACCAGCCTTCCGACAATCCCGCCGCGGCGGGCCTGCTGATCGAGAACGCCGATCAGACTTCAGAAGCAGACCAGTTTCTGCGCAGCATTGGCAGCGTCCAGGGAGAGATGCAAAATGCCGACTCGGCCTTGAATTCCGTCATTACCCTTCTGCAGCGTGCCATCACTCTAGGTACAGAAGGCGCGAACGGAACGCTGAACGATTCCGATCGCCAGGCTCTTGCCGTTGAGGTGCAGGGGATGCAGTCGCAGCTGGTCGGGCTGGCGAACCTTTCTTACCAGGGAAATTATGTGTTCGCTGGGACGGCGACCGAAACAGCTCCTTACGTGCAGGATCCAACCAGCCCTTCCGGCGTCCGCTATGTCGGGAATGCCGGAGTCAATCTGCTGGCGGTGGGAAGCAATTTGAGCGTGCAGACGAATCTGCCGGGTAGCCAGCTGTTGTCCAACTCCGGCAATGACGTGTTTCAGGCGATTCAAGAGCTGATCACCAGCCTGCAGAACGGAAGCGGTGTCGACGCCGCCGTCAACGAAATCAGCCAGGCCTATGACTACGTCAATGCGCAGCGTGTGTTCTACGGCAATTCGGTCAGCCAGCTCAATGCACAGCAAACTTATCTGAACAGCGAAACCACGCAACTTGCCCAGCAACAGAACACGCTTGGCGGCGCCGACCTCGACAAGGCCATGACAGACCTCGGAAGCTCCGAGGTATCGCAGCAGGCCACCCTCGAAGCCATCGGCCAGACGCAGCAGGCCAGTCTGTTCAGCTACCTGAAATAAGGAAATCCGATAATTCGAGCGTCTGGTGGGAGCGACGGGCCCACTCCGCTGCGGACTCTATGCGGGCGCGCTGGTGTTCCAGCCGGGCGCGCTCGCACAGCAGCGTCTCATGGACGAGCGGCAACACATCGCGCAATCGTTCCACATGCCCGCGGTAAAGCCGAATCTGCTCGGCGAGTTCCGGATCGCTATGGTCCGGCATCGCGCGCAGCCACTCGCCCGCCCGCATCAACTCCGATAGCAGTCCATTGATCTGTTGTGGGCGGATCGCATATGGCTGCTCCGACGCCGGAGACCCGCTCAGGCCGTCGATCCAGAATCCCATGCGGGCGTTGGTCTCCCGCAGCATGAGTGTCAGAACTTCCGGGGCGAGAGTCATCATGCTTTCCAATCCGTGAAGGAGTGAGACTCGGTGCTTTTCTGCATTTCGGAGATTGCCTGCCGAGGATTTGGCGCCCCGCTTCGCTCTACTTCGTCCCATGCGTCGCGCACCAGCATGAGCAGGGAAACCTGTTTCTCGATTGCCTCAGCCGATTGCCGAGCTTGCGCTTCCACCAGCGAAGCCCGCACCTGCCGATAAAAGCGCTCCAGATGCGCCGCCACCGCACCGCCCTGGTCCTTGTCGAGGGTGGATTCCAGGTGGGCCAGCACCAGCAGCGCATGATTGAGCCGTCGCGTTCGTTCTTCAATTTCCCCGCGCTGCAGGGCCGCGGCTGCGCGACGCAGATCCTCAATCACTTGCTCATAGAGCAGGATCACCAGCCGCACGGGGCTGGCTCCCGCTACGGCGGCACTACGATAGGAAAGCCCGGCATTCATGCGCTACAGTCCTGACGTCAAGGTTGGGGTCGAACTGGTGCCCGCACCGGTGCCGCTGGCATCCATCGTCGCCAGCGTCTCAGTCACCTGCTGCAGCAGCAAAGGGTACTGCTGCAGGGACGCGTTCACCTGGTTGAATTCGTCGGTAAGCTGCTTTTGCTGGGCCGTCAACTGCGTTTCAAAATTGCTGATATCGGTGGCCACGCTCTGCTGTTGAGTTTGATTTTCCGCCAGATCGACATTCAGCACGCCGATCGTCGGATCGGTCAGGTTCGTCAGATCGGTATGAAACATGCTGGCAAAGCCGGTCGACGAAGAGTTTTGGAAAAAGTTCAAGAATGCCGACGGATTCGAACTCAGGACCTGGTTCAGACTCTGGCCGTTGGCGGCTGTGCCCACCGTGAGGGTGCCGTCGTCGTTCATGTTGATGCCGAGCGATGCCAGATTGACAAGACCGTTGTTCCCCGAAATCGAATAGGTGACATCGTTCATCAGGTTCGTTTGCAAGCTGCGCAGAGCGCTGTCGGAGCCAAGTGGCCCTTCCTGGTTAGTGCTTGCATTAACCGTGAACTGCTGGTTGATGTCGTTCATCACCTGGTTGTAAGCGGAAACGAAGTTGTTGATGGCATCGACGATTTGTGGATTGTCGGAACCAACGCTGAGTTGCACCGTCGTATCGGGTGCCGCGCCGGCCAGATTCAACGAAACGCCTGGAATCGCTCCCGTGATGGTGTTCGTGGCGCTGGCGTAAGGGATGCCATCGATGGTCAACGAAGCGTTGGCGCCTCCGGTCGGAGTATCAAAGGTTAGATTCGTGTTATTGCCGGTGATCGCGAGCGCGCTGCTGCTTCCGGTGGATTGACTGGTCAGCGCAAGACGCGACCCGTTGGCGTCGGTGACCACGCTTGCCGTCACGCCCCAATTCTGCTGATTGATGTATTTTGCGAGCGAGTTCAACGTGTCATTGCTTCCGGCGGTGATAGTGATTTTCTCAGCCGAGCCGGTCGATCCCCCGATTTGCAGATCGATTTCTCCGCTGCTGGCGCCGCTTGGAAGAATGGAGGAATCGGCCCCCGCCGCGAAGCTGTCGGTATAAACGAGTCCCGCGGTTGCCAGCTTGCTGACCACAATCTCATGCTGCCCGGCGGTCGCCGACGCGCCGGCAGTCGCCGTCAGAATGCTGGTGTCTGACGAATTCGCCGTCAGGGCCGTCAGGGCCCCCAGCGGATCAGACAATGCCTGCACTGCGGTGGCCAGATTGCTCAAATCCGTGTTGATGCTGGTGAGGTCCCTGGCTTGCGTTTGCAGGGTCGTCTGTTCGTTCTGCCATTGCGTGAGTTGCCCCTCGCTCTGGCTCATCGCCTGTTGCACCAGTGTGCTGACATCGATTCCTTGCCCATTCAGCAAGGTTGAGGGATTCAAGCTAATGCCCATCGGGTTTTCCTCCATGACTTTCTGGAGCCGCCGCCTCTGTGCGCGCCTTCTGTTCCCGTTGAAGATCCTGGCCAATGGCGTGCGCCACGCTAAGGACCTGCTGGCTCGGTACCTGCAAGATCAGGTTGCCCTTGTCGTCCATGTAGCGGACCACAATTTGGTCATCGGCCTGGCTATCACGTTGCACTTCGACTTCATCCTGGGGCAGTTCTGAAGAGGAAAGAGATCTTCGTGTCGGTGGAGGTTCCGGAGTTGGATCATTTCCTGATCTGGCCTTGGCCGGTTGCGATTCATGGGATTCGTCGGAGGGACGCGGCGAGTTCCATTGCGTCTCATTGGCGGGCGTGATCGGTGATGAGGGATGGATGCCCATGAGAGCTGCCTGCAAAATTGCAGGGAGGCGGCGAACCGCCTCCCTCTGTGAAAGGAACTACTGCAACAGCTTAAGGACGAGTTGCTGTTGCTGGTTGGCCTGGGCCAGGGCGGAAATGCCGGTCTGCTCCAGGATCGAGTACTTGGTCAAGTTGGCTACGGCCGTCGGGACGTCCGCCGCCGTAATAGTGTTTTCTGCCGAGGTCAGGTTCGTGACCTGGTTCGAAATCACGTTGCTGGCGCTTTGCAGCCGGTTAATCACCGCGCCAATCTGGCCGCGGGTGGCTGCTACACTCGCGATGGCCCCGTTGATCGCAGCCAGTGCCGTCTGTGCGTCGGTTGCAGTCAATAGATCCGACGTCGACCCGCCGCTGAAAGTGGCTCCATTGAGGAATGTCTCCGCGGTTCCCGTGCCGACGGTCGACGCAATGGTGCCGCCTCCAGCAATTGCGTTGTTTCCTGCCGCGGTGGCATTGAGCAGGACACTGTCGCCAACCACGGATGCCGTGGCATCAGCATTCGCTGTGGTGCTGTTGGAATAGACGGTTCCGCTGCCCGCCGAGCCGTTGATCGCCGCCGCCAGATTGTTAAGTGTAGCGGTTAAATTCTGCGCTGTTGTTCCGCCGCTGCCCAGCAAAATCTGCCCAGGCGTACTCTGTGTCAGGGCAGCAACGAAAGTATAGGTCGTCCCGCCGATCGTAACAGCATCATTCGCCGCAGGCATGGCATTCAGCGCCAGGGTTGCCGAAGCTTCGGTGCCCAGCAGTCCACTCGCCGACAGCGAATTGACGCTGGCCGTGATGAAGTTGCTCGCCTGCGAGGTGTTGCCCGTGCCATCACTCATGTACACCGACAACGGAGTTGCGGTGAACACCTGCTGTCCGTTGAAGTTCGTGTTCGATCCGATGCGGTTGATTTCCGTCTGTATCTGCTGATACTCGGCGTCGAGGGCTTGCCGCTGCGGCGTCGAAATCGACCCGTTGGCCGACTCCGTCGCCAGGGTCACGGCGCGGTTCAGAAGCGTCGTGACCTGCGCGAGTGAGCCATCAGCCACTTGCAGGGCTCCGATACCGTCGTTGGCATTGTTCGCCGATTGCGTCAACGCGCTGATGTTGGCTTGCAATCCGTTGGCGATCGCCAGGCCGGCAGCATCATCGGCGCCACTGTTTATTCGCGATCCCGATGACAATTGGTACAGCACGCTTTGCAGGCTAGTATTAGTGATGTTTAATTGGTTTTCTGCGGTGAGACCCGCGATGTTGTTCAGGATTCCAATGGGCATTGTGAGTCGCTCCTTAAGTTGGTGTGTTCGGCTATCCTGAGACTTCCCTCAGGAGTGTTCTCGCGAAGCCTCTCACTTACTGCCCTCGCGGAACCCCGAATTACTGTCCTGTTCATCGGCAGGCCGTGTTTCCGCTTTAGCAACAAAAATCCATCCGCCGTAACCCGAAGGTAATGCCGCTGGCCCCTCAGTGGCTGTGCCCGTCTGCCGATATTTCTCCATAAGCGCAGTCCGTCCGCCGCGCCTGAGCACGAACGCACTCCATGATTCAGCTCACACGTCTTAACAACAAACCGCTGATGGTGAACTCGGACCTGATCAAGTATGTCGAGCAGTCGCCCGATACGCTGGTCACCTTGATTACGGGCGAAAAAATTGTAGTGCTCGAAAAACCGTTGGAGGTCGTCGCGCGCATCATCGGATTCCGGCGCTCAGTGCTTACCGGGCTCTCGTCGATGTGGGATCCCTCTTCCAACCATCATTCGAATGCGCTCCCGAAGGAGCCAGACCACCGGGAGACCGAGGGGTAAGCGTGGATAAATCCAGCTTTGGCGGAATCCTGCTGGCGGTGGGTGGCATCGTTGCAGGACTCTTGCTCGAAGGAGGCAACCTGCGCCAAGTTCTGCAACCCACCGCGGCCATGATCGTCTTCGGCGGCACGCTGGGCGCAGTGATGCTTCAGTTCCCGCTTCCCGTCGTTCTGCAGGCCGTGCGCCATCTCGGGTCGGTCTTCCTCAGCCCCCATCAAAACCCTCAAAGGACCATTGAGCGCCTGGTGCAGTACGCGCAAAAAGCTCGACGCGATGGCATCGTCTCCCTGGATGCTGACCTCGATCAGATCGCCGACCCCTTCCTCAGGAAGTCGCTCATGCTGGCGGTCGATGGCACCGAGCCGGACGAACTGCGCAAAATCATGGAGCTGGAGCTCGACAACCAGGCGGAATACGAAGATCAGGTGCCGCAAGTGTTCGAATCTGCCGGAGGATTCGCCCCAACCATCGGCATCATCGGCGCGGTTCTGGGACTCATCCAGGTCATGCAACATCTCGACAAAATTGACGAGGTCGGGAAGGGCATCGCGGTCGCGTTTGTAGCCACGGTTTACGGAGTCGGGTCCGCGAACCTGCTCTACCTGCCGGTGGCAGGCAAAATGAAAATTCGCATCCGTGACGAGCAGATCATTCGCGAGATGACGCTGGAGGGCGTGACCTCCATCCTGGAAGGCATGAATCCCCGCATGCTCGAGACAAAACTTCTGGGATTTCTGGGGCAGGCTCGTGATGCCGGGCCGCCCGGCAAAGAGGGCATCCGATGAGCCGCCGCCGACATCGGAGCAGAAATGCGAATCACGAGCGCTGGCTCGTTTCTTATGCGGACTTCATCACTCTTCTGTTCGCGTTCTTCGTAGTTTTGTTTTCCTCGTCCCAGGTCGATGCCCGCAAGATCGGGAAGCTGGCAATGTCGATTCAAGTGGCATTTCAGGAACTCGGAGTTTTTCCCGCCTCCACCACACAGATTCCCATGGACGCTCGCGAGCCGTTGCCCTTCAGCACGGTACAGGCGATCGAAAATGCCAAGCATGCAACCGAACTGGGGCGGCTCTCTTCTCCGGCCACGGATTCGCTTTCCTCGGTCGCAGACGAGGAGAACATCTCCACGCTGCAGAATGAGCTGGAACAAGCGCTGAAGCATGAGATAGCGGTGCGGTCGGTTGCGTTGCACCGCGAGACCGAGGGGCTTGTGATCAGCCTGCGGGAGTTCGGATTCTTCGACAGCGGCTCGGCAGAGCTCAAACCTTCTGCCATGCCCGCACTCGATCGTATCGCCTCCATCCTCTCCATCCGCGTCTGCCACGTGCGCATCGAAGGCCATACTGACAATGTTCCAATCCACACCTCCGTGATGACCTCAAACTGGGAGCTCTCCACCGCTCGCTCCACCGAACTGGTGCGGCTCTTGATTCAGCGCTATAACTTCGCCCCCGACCGCCTCTCTGCTGCGGGATACGCGGAATACCATCCGATCGCCAGCAATGACACGCCCCAGGGTCGAGCTCAGAATCGCCGCGTAGATCTGGTTGTGCTGAGCGGCCACACGTTGGTTATTGTGTCGAACACCCCCTTGAACTCGAAGCCGAGCGCAGCCGTGCGCTGAGGCGCCTGCGTTCTAAAGTTCGTTCTCGCTGCTGCCGATGGAAAATTCCGAGGCCACCTGTTTCTTCACTGGAACTTCGCGGTTATGAGAGCAGGCGCCCTCACGTGGCAATGCTGCACCCTATCAATTCACAGCGCTCGCGAGTCCGCGTGCTGGTAGTCGACGACAGCGCCTTCATGCGCACTGCTCTCACGCGCATGATTGCCTCGGAATCGGAATTCGAAGTCGTGGGCACGGCCTGCTGTGGATGGGAGGCGCTTGAAAAGATTTCCCGGCTCGATCCCGACATCATCACTCTCGACCTGCAAATGCCCGGCCTGGACGGGATGGAGACGCTACGCCGCATAATGCTGCAGCGCCCGCGGCTCGTCATCGTAGTGAGCGGCAGCGTAAATCAGTCGAATACCGCGTTCGCCGCCCGCGCTCTCGGCGCCTTCGAGTGCGTTTCCAAAAACCTCTCTCCTAACAGCCTGGAGATCGGCCATATCCGGCAGGACCTGATTGCCAAGCTTCGCGCCGCCGCAGAGTCTCTTCCCGAGCGCCCGGGATGGCGTATGGGGAATCTTCCGCACATGTTTGCCGGCGCTGTTTCGGATCACACAACTTCTGCCAGTGAAATCGTCGCCATCGGCGCATCTACCGGCGGGCCGCACGCACTGGAAGAAATTCTGCCCCGTCTGCCTGCAGATTTCCCCGTCCCGATTCTCATTGTCCAGCACATGCCCTATGGTTTCACCACCTCGCTCGCCGATCGCCTGAATCAGCTATCGTCGATCACGGTTCGCGAAGCGATCCACGGTGAAACGCTCAGACCGGGGGTGGCTTACCTTGCGCCTGCCGGTCAACACATGACCATTCAAGGGTCGGATGCTTCGAACATTCGCATCAGCCTCGACCGCGAGCCGGTCGAGTCGCTTCACATTCCGAGCGTCGATCTCATGATGAAGTCCGTCGCACAGATTTTCACGGAGCGTACGTTGGGAGTGATCCTGACTGGCATGGGCAACGACGGAGCAGAGGGTATCCGTGCGATTCACTTGTATGGCGGAATCACCTTCGGCCAGGACGAAAGAACGTGCGTGGTTTTTGGTATGCCTCGCGCGTGCGCCGAAGGCGGCCTGCTCACCAGCCTCGTGCCAGTCTCCCAGATCCCAGATCGAATTCTGCAAGCCGTGCAACCTCGGAATGCGTCCAGCCGCGTGGTGTGGAACGCGCCCTGACCATCCGCTTTGCTATTTGGGGAGAGTCAAAACCGTTTCGTGCGGATCAATGACAATTTTTCGCGTCCCTGCAGGGGCCGCTAGATGGAATGCAGTCTCTTCCCCATCGGCGAATATGCGACCCAACAGCACTGACTGCTTCGCCGATGTCACTGCATAGATGGGCACCGAGGTCACCAGGTCCGCCGGCGCGTCTTTCTGCAGGATCGTTCCACTCACCACGCTGCCAGATCCCTTGGAACTCACCTTCACGGATTTCAATTCAAATTGTGGCAGTGCCGTGCCGTTGATCCATCCGGTCAGAAACCAGTCGAGCGAACGCTTCCCCTCATAACGTAGGGGCGGCGGCAATTCTTCCGCGAAAGCATCCATCAACTGCTCGGTGGTTATGGACTTCCCGGCGTACTGCTCGCGCACATGCAGCAAAGCGCGCACGAACGGCTCCTGCACGCCGGCCTGCATCTTGCCGCCATGCTCCTCCGCATCCGCATCCTGCATCATCGTCCGGAGCATGTGAAATAACCATGTCGCGCGCCCATAGCTGATGGCCTCATATCCCTCGGGAGAGCGCGATGACAACAATCGCACCCCCAACGTCACTGGCCCGGCATCTTTCGGAGCCATTCCATCTTTGTTTTTCTGCACTAACTCCTGCCGGTACATTTCCATGATTCGATGAAAGCTCGCCGGATCTCCCGGTTCCAACATCATCAAGGCGCAATAATTGGCAAGCCCTTCAGAAAACCACTGATCCCGATAACTGTTCCAATTCACAAGATCGCCCCACCATTGATGCGCTGTTTCGTGCGCTGGAATCAGCTCCTGCAATTCCATTTGCTCGGGCGAGAAATGAAGCTGTTCGCGTTGCGCTTGATCGAGAAATGCATACGAGGACAGAAAGATCAGACCCGGCCATCCTTGACTCTCAGTTCCCGGCATTTGAGTCAGGGCCAGCTGCGTATAAGGGTACGGCCCAAATCTCTCGCTGAAAAATCGGATAGCCTGCGCTGCCGTTGCGCCCACGCGAGCCTCCATCACCGTCGGCGACGGCTTCTCTGGAACAATCAGACGTGGCGCCTGGGGGAATTCCGGCGTAGTGCTCGGTCCTACCTGCTGGATCGGCGGAGTCGGGAAATTTCGCTCAACCCCAGAGGTAGCGTAGGTTTCCACCGTGACCTTTCCCGCCTCGGTTTTCGCGATCTTGTACTTTCCCAGGTTGAATCCGGCAACAGGAATCGGACGATTTGAAACCCACTGCGACCGCTGCAGGGCACCGGCGTTCGCGGCATCTGTGGCATCTGAAACCGGCGTGCCGGTTGCCACTAGTGTCCATCCCGGCGGGTATTGGAATCGCAAGTCAAAATTGGCCATGACCAGCCCGCGATTGGGATACCAGGTTCCGCGCTCGCCCACATACAGCAATCCGCTGCCTGCATCCTTCAGAACTTCACCGCCGTACACGAACTCCAGGTTGAGGTTCTGCCCTACACGCGCCGGCTCGGGCAAAATCACTGCCAGCATCTCATTGCCACGCCTCGAAAGTTGCGTTCCCTCGACCGCAGGATTGTGAATGAACTCGACCGGCGTACCGTCCAGTTTGACGCTTTCCACCTGCAGAAATCGCGATAGCTCGAACAGGATGACCCGCGAACCGCCCTCGCGCACCTCGCACTGCAACTGCGCGCGCGCGTGAATCTGCTTTGGAGGCTCCACCTCGGTGGAAATGCTGAAGCGGCTAATCTTGACCCAATCGCGCCACGGAGCTGGTTTCTCCACTGCCGCCAGCTGTTTCCCGCTGGCAATCGCTCGTGTCGCTGCGACCGGAGTGAACGACGTCCACACATCGTAATAAGTCGTTCCGTTTTCCGCATCGCGCCCTTGTCCAACTTGAACCTGCTCTCCCGCCAGCGAATCAAAAAGCACGTCAAAAACGCCTAGCTTGGTTCCCTGCAGGCGCGCATGCATGAACCGGTCTCCGGACGGCGCGGAATTGCTCTCCGAGGAAACGACTTTACCCTCGACTGGCAACATGGAACTGAAGCTCAGCAGCAGCCGCATCGCATCCGTTCCGGCCAGATTACGCACAGCCATTCCCCACTTATCGACGAAATCCTGCTTTTCGTCCGTCTCACGCAGGCCGGGCCACAACTCTCTCAACACATCGTCATTGAAGCGGAAATATGCGCTGTCGAAGTGCTCCTCCAGAATCGCCATGCCAGTAAATACGCTCAGCGACTTTCGCTCGACCTCATTGGGCGGTGACAGCAGTACTTCGCCATCTCCGACGAAAAAAGCTCCGGTAATGCGCCCCATGACATCCTGGGTAAAAGCAATGGTTCCATCGTCGAGCGAAATGTGGATCGCTGATCGGTCCAGGGCCGCGCTTCTCACTTTGTACACGCGCGTCGCATCCAGGCCCACCTGTCCTAATTGCAGGTAGAGTGCTTCGGCTGGCTTGCCTGGCGAGTTCTCACCGGCACTCGCCGTGCACGCCCCGAAAAGCCCCGCCCACAGCCCCAGAGCAGCCCAGAGACTCGCAGTTCTCAGTAGTACCTTGGTCACCTCGAAAGGTTCTCCACCATTGTTAGAATGCGCCTGAATGCGGCGCTCTGTCATCTTCCTCGTTTTTCTCGGATCGCTTGGGCTGTGCAGCCGCATGGCTTCTGCGGACACGATTCATTTGAAGAACGGACGAACGATCGTCGCAGACCAGGTCCGGGAAAAGGGCAATCACTACGAGTACGACATCGGCGACGATTCCTACGCCATCCCGAAATCGCTGGTCGACCACATCGATGCCGGCGGCGCTCCCGCCCGCTCCGGATCCGCAGCGGCCAAAGTCGCGGACCTGCCTGCGTTCACCCCGGCTGACAGTCTGGCAAATGAGGGCACAGTTTTTGTCGAAATTGTGAAGGAAGGGAAGGTCGACACCGATGTTCTCTCTAGCCTTGAATCCAAGGGCAATGCGGAGCTGAGCGCTACCGGCAATTTCATCGCAGGAAAATTCGAATTCGAGCACGGCAACATCGCCAAATCCCGCGAGTATTTCGAAAATGCCCTGCGCTTTCAGCCGGACAATTCTACGATCCTTATTTATTACGCCGCCCTATTAGTCCGCACTGGCAGTGCCGCGCAGGCGCTTTCCTATGCCCAGCGCGCTGTGCGTTCTGCTCCGCAGTCGCCGGACGCCTATACCATGCTCGGCTACGCGCAATTCGCGACTGACCATACCAAAGACGCTGTGGAATCCTGGAAGCGTTCGCTCGCCCTGCGGCCCGATCCCGCAGTCCGCCAGCTTCTTGCCAAGGCTGAGCGCGAGCAAAATGTGGAATCAGAATTTTCCCAGGGCGAGAGCACGCATTTCACCCTGCACTATGAAGGACGGCAAACATCGGAGGCGTTTCGCTCACAGATTCTCGCCGCCCTTGAATCCGACTACGACGATCTCTCTCGCGATCTTGGCAATCCGCCGCACGACAACATTCTGGTGACGCTCTACACCGAGCAGGCCTTCTTCGACGTCACGCACGCCCCCAGTTGGTCTGGCGCGCTGAACGATGGCAAGCTCCGCATCCCCGTCAGCGGGTTGAATTCCGTTACGCCGGAACTGGCGCGCGTGCTCAAGCACGAATTGGCGCATTCCTTCATCGCGCAACTTTCGGGCGGACGCTGCCCGCCCTGGCTGCACGAAGGCATCGCCCAATTTCTGGAACCAAAAAGTCTCGGCGCCGACGGACATCAGCTTGCTCAGCTCTTCAAGGCGCAGCAGAACATCCCGCTCAATGCCCTCGAAGGCAGCTTCATAGGATTTTCGGGAGTGCAGGCGTATGTCGCCTATGCGGAATCGCTGGCCGCCGTCTCGTACATTAATGACAGCTATGGCATGAGCGACATTCAACGTATTCTCCAGCGCCTCAGCCAAGGCAACTCCACAGAGGCCGCCCTCCGTGCCACCATCCATTCCGATTACGGACAACTCGAGTCCGATCTCGCCAAGTACCTGGCTGACCGCTACGGCGATTAGGAACTTAACTCATACATTCTTCGCGCCCTTCGCCCGCCCTTAGCGCCGTTTAGGTTAAGAGCTTTTCGTCTGCCAAGGCCAACCCCCACCCCCGATCATCGCGTCCAAACCTATGGTCAACCCTCAACTCACCGCTAGAAGGGAGTAGAATATTCGGACCGCCCTAGTGTTTTCCTTTACTCGCGCCCGGGAACTGGGGTTTCCAGGAGCCAAATTGGCATCCTTGGATGAAGGCAATGCGGCGGCGCCTGTGAATTCTATGAAACGATTCTGCGTCATCCTTACCCTTGCTGTCAGCCTGCCCGTCATGGCCGTCGGACAGACCGTCGAAGAAGAAATCGTCGCCCGAGTCAATAATCAGATCATTACCCGCTCCGAGTACCAGCGCAGCAAAGATCAGCTTCGGGACGAAATTAAGCAACAGAATCCCCCAGACCCCGACAAAGTCTATGCGGAGCGCGAAAAGGATGTTCTCCGCGATCTGATTGACCAGCAGCTTCTGATCGAGAAAGGTAAGGAACTTGGCATCAGCGGCGACACCGAACTGATCAAGCGCGAAGACCAGATGCGCAAAGACATGAAGCTCGACTCGATCGAAGCACTGGAGAAGGAAGCGCAAAAACAGGGAATCTCCTGGGAAGATTTCCAGCAGAACATGCGCAATCAGATCATCACGCAGCGCGTGATTGGCGAGGAAGTCGGCGGCCATCTCAGCATCACCAAAGAAGAAGAGCAGAAGTTTTATGACGAGCACAAGAGCGAGATGGAGCAGCCGGAGGCCATCCGCCTGAGCGAAATCCTGGTCGCACCCAAAACGGCGACGCCTGCAGCACCTGCGGCAGCAAACGGCAATCCCAATTCTCCGCCTCCAGCCCAACCGCAGGACGAAGCAGCCAAGCAAGCTGCCGATGCCGCCGCCCTCAGCGCGGCCGAAGCGAAGGCCAATGACCTGCTGAAACAGATTCGCGCCGGTGCAGCCTTTGAAGACATTGCGAAAAAATACTCCGACGGCCCCTCTGCCGCTGATGGCGGCGCGCTCGGAATTTTCAAGCGCGGACAGCTTGCCAAAGAATTGGAAGACAAGACCTTCGCTATGAAGGCAGGCGATGTCACCGACGTGATCCGCACCAAGCAAGGATACGTGATCCTCAAGGTGGTGGAACATCAACAGGCCGGCATTCCGCCGATGAAAGACGTGCTTCCCAAAATTCAGGACGCTCTTTATTACGAGAAGCTGCAGCCGGCACTCCGCGCGTATCTGACCAAACTGCGCGAAGAGGCGTACATCAAATATGCCGATGGCTACGTCGACACCGGCCGCAGCCCCAACCAGACGCAGCCCATTGAGACGGCTTCGGCCAAAGAGGGTGACGCCAAGAAGCTCAAAAAGAAAAAGAAGAAATTGGGCATCATCTGATCGCGCCTGGCCTATACTCATTCAACCCAACATGAAGGATTTCTACATCTGCGATTGCGGCATTCACGAAAATAAAGTCATCACCTCGAGCTTCGTAGTCGTCGCCAAGCAGATCAAGCCTAAAAAGACCGGCGAGCCCTACCTGGCTCTCACGCTCGGCGACCGCAGCGGCCAACTCGAAGCCAAGATGTGGGACAACGTCGATGACGTCCTCGAAGCCTTCGAGCAGGACGATTTCCTCAAGGTGAAAGGCCTGATCAACAAGTACAAGCAGCGCTTTCAGCTCACCATCCACAAGCTGCGCAAGCTTGGCGAATCGGAAATCATCTACGACGATTACCTTCCGAAAACCACGAAGGACGTGGACTCGCTCTGGCAAACCCTCACCGGATTCGTTGCCAGCATGCAGAACTCACATCTGAAAGGGCTGATCCAGGCCTTCATGGCTGATCCCGAAATTTCTGTTGCGTACCGCAATGCGCCCGCCGCGAAAACTCTGCATCACGCCTACATTGGCGGCCTGCTCGATCACGTGGTCTCGCTCTGCCGATCCTCTGATCTGATGTGCCAGAACTATCCGCAGATCAACCGCGACCTCCTGCTCACCGGAGTTTTCCTGCATGACATCGGGAAAATTCACGAGCTGACCTATAACCGTTCATTCTCTTACACGACCAAGGGCCAGCTTCTCGGCCACATGATCATCGAACTCGAAATGTTGCAGGCCAAGCTCGCCCTGCTGCCCGGCTTTCCTGACGAGCTCAAGACCATGGTCGAGCACCTCATCATCAGCCATCATGGCGAGTACGAATTTGGCTCGCCCAAGCTGCCGATGTTTCCAGAAGCCCTGATGCTGCACTACCTCGACGACCTCGATTCGAAGATGGAAGCGATGCGCGCCCAGTTCGAGCGCGACTCCAGCCTCGATGGCCCCTGGACCACCTACAACCCCTCGCTCGGCCGTCCCCTGCTGAGCACCGAGAGATTTCTAAATCCCAAAAAACCTGCGCCCCCTTCCGAGACAACTCCAAATGCAGCACCGCAGAATAGCCGTATGGAAACGAACGTATCGCATTCCCAGGTAGAATCAGAAGACATCGGGCCGGTTCCGGCTCTCAACTCGAAGACCTGATTTCCCCGAACCCTTGAATACGTAATCCCCCGAACAACGGAAGACATAATTCCCGGCAGTGAAAGTCTGTTCATCGTGGAAGGAGGGGCGCTTCAGCGCCGCGTTAGTGCTTGAAAAGGCCGGAAATTCAGCCCGGCGCCGACCGTGACAATCGCACGTACATCCCCTTCCGTACCGTGGTCAAATCCGCGCCCCACGGGCGAAGATAAAGCTCCCCAAGGTACTCGCAACACCGGAGCATTGCCCGGATGGCCGACTTCCAGACCGATAGAAAATTCGAGGAATCAGCCTCCCCAGCCGAGCCCCCAAGCCCTGATACTTCCGAAGAATGTAATCCTGTAAGCGAAAGCTGGTCCCAGGTTATCCAGGGCGTGCTGGCAATCGTCATGTTCCTGGGCGCGGTGGCCATGGTCCGCTATTACGGCCCCAAGTCCTCGCAGGCCGCTCCTCCAGAGGATCTGCAGAAACAGGTTCATGAACTCACCGCGGAGCTGGAGCAGTTGCGACAGCAGCAATCGATGCCCGCAATCGTGCTCAGTCGCTATCGCAATTCCATCGGCTACATCTACGGGGTCTACCAGGTTGGCTTCGCCAATCAGCGTCCCATGGTGCGCGCCCGGGTTTCGGGAACTGGGTTTCTGGTCGGTAACGGTCTGCTCGCCACAAATCGCCACGTCGCGGAACCCTGGTTCGGTGATCCAGAGTCAGAAGATCTGATTCATCGCGGCGCGCACGGCACGATTGAGACTCTGATCATATTTTTTCCCGGCTCACCCACACCGGTGAACCTCAGCCCGGCGGCTGTTTCCAAGGATTGTGATCTCGCGATTTTGCGAGCTCAGAACTCGGACACGCTTCGAGGCCTGCCCGTCTTGCCACTCGCCAAATCCGCCAGCTTCCCGGGCGAACGCGTTACGGTAATCGGATATCCCATGGGAATCGCCGGAATGGTGGCAAAATCTCCGTCGAGTATTTACGACCGCCTCGCCTACCGCCGCAATGACATCAACGCCGCCAGCGAACTCGCGGCTTTGTCGTTGATTCGTCCATCAGCCACATGGGGACACTTAGGCGACGTCGTCGGCGACAAGCTGATCTACGATGCGCCCACCGCCCACGGCGGCAGTGGTGGCCCCGTTCTCAATGATGCTGGCGAAGTAATCGGAATCAATTCCGCCTTCATGGACGGATTCACCGGAGGCACGCTCGGCGTTTCCGTAGACTCCCTGCGTCCGCTGCTCCAAGAAGCCGAGCAAAAACACTAACCTTCAGTCTCGAACTTCCTGCAAAGTCTTGAAGAATTCCTGTGTGACTGTTATGCCGGTCGCGTTTTCGGAACCATCAACCAAAGAGGTCGCGAAGGAAACAGCGGCCGTCCAGACGCGAAGTGTTGGAATGTGAAAGCCCGGCAGGGAAGGGCCGGGAAAGACCAGTACCGGAACCGAGTCCCGCTGAGTCCGCCAGGGACGGGACTGACACGCCCTACTTCCACAGGAAATAAAATCCCACCTGTTGCTCCATCATTTTTTCGCGAGTCGGGATGTACTGCGAAACGTCCCCGAGCAACAAATCCAGCAGCGTCTTTCGATCTTTCTCCGGACGCACCAGCGCAGGCTCGCCCCTGATCCCAACTGACTTCGCGGTATCCGACACCGCCGTCTCAAAGTCGCCGACGCTGTCGATCAGCTTCATCGATTTCGCCTGCTGTCCCGTCCAAACCTTACCGTTCGCGATCGACTTCACATCGTCGTACTTCATCCCGCGCCCCTGGCTCACTGCCTGAATGAATTGCGAAAACATGTTGTCGATCAGCGACTGCATATACGCCTGCTCGGCCGGAGTCAGGTCGCGGGCCGGGTTGCCCGTATCTTTGAATTCGCCCGTCTTGATCACCACATCCTTCAGCTTCGCCCACTTGAGCAGATCGCCATAATTTACCCACTGCGCGATCACGCCAATTGATCCTACGATGCTGCCCTCGTCGGCAAAAATCTTGTCCGAAGCCGAAGCCACGTAATAGGCGCCGCTCGCTCCGACCGTCTCGATCGAAACGACAATCTTTTTCTTCTTCTCTTCGCGGATACGTTTCACTTCCCGATAAATTTCCTCCGAAGCCGCCACGCCTCCGCCGGGAGAGTTGACGTGCAAAATGATGGCCTTGATCGAAGAATCATCGCCGAATTTCTTCAACTCGCCGACGACCGGTTGTGGCGAAAGGATCACTCCATCCAGATCCACTACGCCAATTCGATCGCCAAATCCCGTCAGAGCAGTTGTCTCGCCACCGCTGGCGTGCAATGTGAGATACACCAACGTGAACACGGCCAGCACAAAGAGGAAAAACGCTCCTCCCCCAATTAATACCCAGAGCAGTGTGCGCGAACGAGCTTCAGACATGGAGAAAGTTTAGCACCAGCAGTCGTTTCCTTTGTGTCTATGATGGTTGACGCCCTTCTCGGTGGAATCAGGCGACAATCCGCAAAGCCGCAGGTTGAATCCCCACCTCGACTGGAGTCTTGCAGACGAATTCCCCATCCGCATAAACATCGGCGGGATGTTCAGTCTCCACGCGCACGCGCCGCGTCTGGAGATATTCGATCTCGGAGAGCTTGAGATGGCCGCCACCGTACACCGTGGGAAACATGCAGAACAACTTGAACGGATCAACCGGTCCGATGACACAAACGTCGAGAAGGCCGTCGTCGAACCTGGCTCGCGGTGCGATTTTCATCCCGCCCCCATAAACAGAAGTGTTCGCAAATGCCGCCAGTGTTGTCAGTTGCTCGCTGAAGGTGGACCACGGCGGCTCATCTTCCTGATCCGATCTCAGAATTTTCATTCGCACCGGGACAAACCGAAAAATGGTGGGTATCAGCGACAACGCATATCCACCATGCCCTCGCAACCAGCGCGGAAGTTGATTGGCCCTCCGTGCGACTTCTGCATCCAATCCAATTCCTGCCACGCAACAGAAGTATTGAGGGGCATGGGGCACGGACGCGAGACCCGCGCCGTCGAAAGGAGAAATCACACCGAGATCAATCGAGCGCACATTGTTGCCGCCGGCACAGAATTTTCGCCACGCCATTAGTGAATCACGGACGCGCTTCAGTCCAATCGCGCGGCCAAAGTCATTCCCGCTTCCCTCCGGCACAACTAGAACCGGCGCCCCAAGTCGCACCAACTCCCCCAGATGCCGATGGATGGTCCCATCCCCACCAAATAAGAGAATGACGTCAGCGTCATCGCCCGAAGCGGGCATGCCGATGCGCCATTCGACCGAATTGTCAGTCTGAAAAGGCTTGAGGTCCCTGCAAGAACATCCCAAACCGAGAATCGCCGCCGCCCGCATGTGCGGGGATGAGACTAGCAGAATTTATTTATGTAGGGACAGCCGCCCCGGCTGTCCGGCGGAGCGAAGCTCCGCTGTGTCTGCCGGCCCCGCGCTTTGGGCAAACGGATTTACAAACGCTTTCCTCCAAATCCAGGGGTAATCACACCACTGGCTAACCAGGCCACGCCGCACTGGGTTTTCAAGTACATACTGAATCTTGGCATCCAGATTCTCTGAGGACCGGAGCACATGATCGAATGATTCCGCCTGCCAGACGCGCCCTTTGCGGTCAAGCAATTTATTGATCTTGTGGGAAGAAGCACCTTTGACGGCATCCATGATCTCTGCCAGAGAATGGATTTCCATCGCTTCGAAGTTGACTGCGGGAGTAAAGATCAGATGCACGTGGTCAGGCATGACAACAGCAGTTTTCAAGTCGAACTTCGCACCGTGATCGTGCAAACAACATTCAAGAACGACATGTCGAACCCGCTCCGGCAGAACCCAACGTTTGTCAGTGCAGAAAGTTACGAAGTGGGGCTTGTCGTCGCGCTGCAAATGCGGAAGCTTCCGCCGATAAAATGCCTGCGGCATCGAGAACATGTAGGGACAGCCGCCCCCGGCTGTCCGGCGGAGCGAAGCTCCGCTGCTTCTGATGCTAACGGAAGAAGGGTCGGGGTGAACGTGCGAATGCGTTCTACAGCAAACTCCGACTCCAATTCGGGAATGGCTCAAGCGAAAACCGAGGCTAGATTTGCTCGCCCGGACAGCCGAGGGCGGCTGTCCCTACATCAAGATGGAAGCCGCTGGCCGCCCTTGGAGTCTTCAATACGAACATTCTTCATACGGCGACCCACGCGCAACGGAATAAGCTGATCAACGGGCGCAACAACCAAGACGTCTTGCGGCCCGATAACCTCGCCATTTAGGGTGACCGCCCCGGCTTTAATCTTGGAGGATGCCTCGGTATTCGAGTTCGCCAAACCAGCGTGACGGATGAGTTTATCGATGCGGATGGGAAACGCACTTTTCGCAGAGTTGCTGAGATCCCGGAGGTTGCCTTTACCTTCGCCTACAATGCTTCCCAATTGCACAACGACAGTTTCCACATCCTCCGGCACCTCATCCTTCTGAAACTGCTTCGCCCAATCCCCGCCCGCCTTCGCCGCTGCTTCCGTTGAATGAAAATCCGCCACGATCCGCCGCGCCAACTCCTTCTTCGCCTGCATGGGATGCGCCTCGCGCTTCATCTTCTCAATTTCGGCAACCTGCACATCCGTCAGCAGCTCGTAATAGCGCCACATCATCTGGTCGGAGATGCTCATGATTTTCCCGTACATCTCCAGCGGAGGCTCGTGAATGCCAATCGCGTTCCCCAACGACTTCGACATCTTCTGCACGCCATCGAGCCCCTCGAGAATCGGCGTCATCAGCACCACCTGCGACTCCTGCCCGTAAGCTCGCTGCAGTTCCCGGCCCACCAGCAAATTAAATTTCTGATCCGTGCCGCCAAGCTCGACATCCGCTTCCAAGGCCACTGAGTCATACCCCTGCACCAGCGGATACAGCAACTCATGCACCGAAATCGGTTTCTCCTCCGTGAAGCGCTTATGAAAATCCTCGCGCTCCAGCAATTGCGAAACGGTGTACTTCGCCGTCAGCCGCACGAAATCATCCGAGCTGAACGGCCCGAACCACCGCCGGTTGAAATCGATCACCGTCTTCTGCGGATCAAGAATCTTGAACACTTGCGCCTTGTAGGTTTCCGCATTCTGCTCAATTTGCTCGCGCGTCAGCGGCGGCCGCGTCGCCGAGCGACCGCTCGGGTCGCCGATCATTCCGGTAAAATCGCCGATCAGGAAAATCGCCGTGTGTCCCTGATCCTGAAAATGTTTCAGCTTACGCAAGACCACCGTGTGGCCAAGATGCAGATCGGGAGCCGTGGGGTCCATCCCCAGCTTCACACGCAAAGGCTTTCCTGCCGCGCGAGACTTTTCCAGTTTGGCGCGCAGATCTGCTTCGCGGATAATCTCCGCCGCGCCCTTTTTCAAATAGGTGAGTTGTTCGTCAACCGGAGCGAAATTTGCCATGCGAGAGAACATTATAAGGAACCGGCCCGGATCAACAACGACCGCGCTAGAATTGCGGGATTACCACCATGAACGTGCGCGTGCGTAACGCAACGGAGGCTGATGTCCCACAGCTTCGCAAGCTGATCGAGGCCTCAGTTCGAGGCCTGCAGGTCCAGGACTACTCTCCCGCACAAATTGATGGAGCACTGCGCTCCGTCTATGGCGTCGATAGCCAGCTCATTCTTGATGGAACGTACTTCATCGCCGAAACAACCGAGGAGCCGCTGATCGTCGCCTGCGGCGGTTGGAGCAAGCGCAAGACGCTCTACGGCGGCGACCAGTTTGCCGGCCGCGAAGACTCGCTGCTGGATCCGGCACGCGATGCTGCCAAGATTCGCGCCTTTTTCGTCCATCCGGCATGGGCCCGCCGCGGATTGGGCACTATGATCCTCCAATCGTGTGAGGACGCCGCAATTTCCGCCGGATTCAAGTCACTCGAAATGGGAGCAACCCTGAGTGGGGTCGCGTTTTACCGCGCACGCGGCTATAGAGAGGTGGAAAATCAAACGGTGCCGCTGGCTAATGGCGAATCTTTGCCCATTGTGAGAATGAGAAAGAAAGTTTGACGTCCCCCTTGAGCCGAACTCAAGACTTGCCAGGGGAATGCTTTCGGATCAGCTTCCGCCCCACAATCTCGAAATCACCGCTCAGCACGATGTTGATTGCCTCGCTGTAAGCAACATGCTCCTGCTCCAGAATGCGCGCTGCCAAGGATCGCTCGCTGTCTTGCTCCACCACTGTCACGGCCTTCTGCACAATGATTGCGCCGTGATCGAGTTCCTCATCCACAAAATGCACCGTACAGCCCGAAACTTTCACGCCATAGGCGAACGCCTGCTCCTGCGCTTCCAACCCCGGGAACGCCGGCAGCAGCGAAGGATGAATATTCAAAATGCTATGCGGGAATTGCTGCACAAACCATGGCGAGAGAAGCCGCATGTATCCGGCAAGGCATATCAGGTCGACCCGATGCGCTTTCAGCGCGGCCACCACCTCCCGATCGTGCTCCTCGCGCTTGCGTCCCTTGGAGGGAATCACCAGGGCATCTAAGCCCCTGTCTCGGGCGGTCGAAATTCCAGGTGCGTCCGCGCGATTGGAAATCACCACCGCGATCCGCGCATCAGGAATCCGGCCTGTTTCGATGTTCTCGGCAATTGCTACAAAGTTGGACCCGCGTCCCGACAGGAGAATGCCCAGCGATTTCATGTCGATCA
>Ga0070734_10000846_pt1 | contig 53117 bp, 52 predicted proteins | sample Coa_R1_8_FD_66444 | JGI IMG/M metagenome (GOLD analysis project Ga0070734, IMG submission 66444) | Surface soil microbial communities from Centralia Pennsylvania, which are recovering from an underground coalmine fire - Coalmine... | ecosystem: Environmental > Terrestrial > Soil > Unclassified ...
GCCATCACGTCCTCTCCTCCGCACTCCATTGGGGAATGAAGTTTGGTGGAGGGTGCCGTGATGGCCTTCGTCTATCCAGTCGCCGCTACCGGCCGTACACCACTCGGGCGGACGCTAACCTCGGTGAGGAACGCCCACGCCTCGTGTGGGTCGAGCAGGACCACCTCGGGCCGCGCCTCGCGCAAGCCCCGCGCGATGGGCGGATAGAGCCGCGCGCCCGTGGCGAGGGCGCGGAGCAACTGCTCTTCGGCCGCGTGGAAGGCCCGACCGAGCCGCCGCACGGCGCGCCCGCGCCCGCGGAAGACCTCGATGGCTGGGACGAGCAGGCTGGGATCATCGGCAGCCTGGAGGAAGAACCGGAGCGGGAAGGCGTCCATCGCCCGTCGGCGCCCGCGGCGGTCGGCCCCCTCGATGTCGGGCAGGTCCAGTCGGAAGCAGGCACGCGGCGCTCCCCGCTCGACGCCGAGCGCCGGCCGCGCCCAGTCGTCGAGCTCGGCGAGCAGCGTCCGCTCTTGGAAGCCTTCGGCGGCGAACGCCGCATCCGCCCCCGTGAGCGCGGCGACGAGGCGCCGCTCCCACCGGACGTGCGTATCCCTCCGCCGCCTCGGCTGGGCGGGCACACGAGCCCTCGCGGCGACGCGGACGAGTGTGTCGCCCGTCGTGTCCAGGAAGGCCCGCAGCAGCGCCTCCGGGGCCCACACCTCCGCCGCCTTCGGGCGCCATCGCCGGGCGGCGCCGTTGCCGGGCCAGGCGGCGCTCTTCACCGGCACGCCGTGGGCGGCGAGCGGGAACACCTTCGCCAGCATTGCCACCCGCTCGGCGTCTTCGGGCAGGGCAAGCGAGACGGCGAAGCGCGCCTCGGTGCTTCCGTTCACGGCTGCGACGCGCGGGACGAGGCGTTCGCGCCCCACGAGATCGAAGGCCAGCTTGGCGGCCAGGCTCCAGGCGGCCACCGACGCCGGCGCGCGCTCCGTCTCGGCGGCAGTCATCGCCGCGAGGAGGGGCAGCGCCTCCAGGAGCGGCACAGCGACGCCCGCGACCTGGCGCAGCTCCAGCGTTTCATTCACGAGATAGGCCTTCTCCGGCGTGCCCCGCGCGGAGAGCGGTGAACCGGCCGCTCCCGTACCCCACAGGAAGAAACGCGGTGCCGCACGGTCGGGAAGAAACACGAGATGGCACGCGCCCTCACCCGCGCTCACCCGCGGCTCGGTCCGCGCCACCTCCGTCCGCCGCACCGTCACGGCGCCCGCGATTCTACACGAAGGCCGAGTACGAAAGCACCGTGATCGGCGATCGTGCCAGCGATCGCGCGGGTCGCGAGGGACACGATGCCGGGCCGGCGGACCTTCCCCTCCGCGTGCCCGTACGTGGTCGTCCTACCCCACCGTCACGCCGGGCAGCCGGCCCGGCCGGAACATCACCTTGCGGTCCTTCACCACGAGCTGGTCGTTCAAGAAGAGCTGCACGGCGTTCGACAGCACCTTGCCCTCGAGCGCCCGGCCCTTCGCCTTGACGTCGTCGAGCGTGTCCTCGCCGACGCGGATCTGGAAGACGTCCTGGAGGATCACCGGCCCGGCGTCGAGCTGCTCGGTGACGAAGTGCGCGGTGCAGCCCGAGACGCGCACGCCCTCCTCCCACGCCTGGCGGTAGGCGTTCGGCCCCGGGTGATAGGGCAGCAGCGAGGGGTGGATGTTGATGATGCGGAAGGGGTAGCGGTCGATCACCCGCTTCGAGAGAATCTGCATGTAGCGCGCGAGCACCACGAGGTCGACACGATGCTCGGCGAGCTGGGCGAGCAGGAAGTCCTCGTGGGCGGCCTTGTCGGTGGACGGCGCCCAGCGGAACGGGAGCCCGTGCGCGCGCGCGAGGGGCTCGAGGTCGGGGTGGTTCGCGATCACGACCACGAGGTCGCCGGCGAGCAGCCCCGCGTCGCGGTCGCGCAGCAGCTGCTCCAAGCAGTGCGGCTCCTTGGTGACGAGCACCGCGACCCGCCGGCGCTGGGCCGGCTGGCCGGCGAGGCGGATCGACACCTCCATGCCGATCTCCTCGCCGATCCGGCGCAGCCCGAGGACGAGCTCGTCGAGCGTCGTGTCGAGATCGGACAAGTCGACCCGCATGGTCATCACGAACAGGCCGTCCATCACCCGCTGCTCGATGTCCTCGATGTTCGTGTTGCAGGACGCGAGATAGGTCGACACACGCGCGACCACGCCCTTCTGGTCGCGCCCGATGATCGAGAGGATCGCGAGGTTGCCCGACGCCATGATCACTCCGGCAGCCGGCCCGTCTGCCGCCACCAGCGCACGCTGTGCCCGGGGGCGTGCAGGAAGATGCCGCCGTCGAGGTAGAGCACCTGCCCCTGCATCCAGGCCGCCGCGGGGGAGCAGACGAAGCCGACCAGGTCGGCGACCTCGGCCGGCTCGCCGACCGCGCGCAGCGGCGTCGCCGCGGCGACCTCCGCGTAGAACGAGCGCTTCGCCTCCTCGCTGCCGAGGTACAGCTCCACCGAGTCGGTGGCGACGTAGCCCGGGTTCACGCAGTTGACCGTGATGCCGCGCGGGCCGAGCTCGACCGCGAGGTAGCGCGTGAGCGCCTCGAGCGCCGCCTTGGCCGCGGCGAGCACCCCGTGACCGGCGACGTAGCGGTGGGTGTCCATGCCCGAGATGGTCACGATGCGCCCGCCCGCGGGCATGCGCGGGGCGACGCGCTGCACGATCTGGAGGAAGGCGCCGATCGTGATCGCGAACGTCTTCTCGAGGTGGTGCGGGCGGACATCGACGAGCGGCCGAAACGCGGTCGCCGCCGCGTTGGCGACGAAGACGCCGACCGGCTCGTCGGCCAGACGGTCGAGCGCCGCGGCGACGGCGGCCGCGTCGCCCAGGTCCGCGCAAAGCGCGAGGCACCGGCGGCCGAGCGCCGCCACCTCCGCCTCGACGGCGGCGGCCGCCGCGGCGTCGCGGCGGTAGACGAAGGCCACGTCGTGGCCGTCGCGCGCGAGCCGCAGCACGATCGCGCGGCCGATGCCGCGCGATCCGCCGGTCACGAGCGCGAGCGCCATCGGCCTTCCCTAGCGCAGCGCGGGCCCGGTCTCCAGCGCCGGCGCGGCGGTCGTACCCGGCCAATTTGGCTCGATTGTCCTGATGGATTGGCCGATATTATCCTCAGCGTATTGGACTTGACCCGGACAATAGCTCCCGCTACCGTCCGCCCCCATGCTCATCCCGATCGAGCGTCGCGGCGCGAAGCCGGTGTTTCGGCAGATCGTCGACTATCTGCGCCGCAACATCGAGTCGGGGCGGCTCGGTCCCGGCGCGCGGCTGCCGCCCATCCGCGAGCTGGCGCGCGACTTGGGCGTGAACCGCGAGACGGTGGCCGACGCCTATCGAGAGCTGGAAGCGCTCGGGCTCACCGAGTCGGGCGTCGGCCGCGGGACGTTCGTCCTTGCCCGTCCCGCCGTCGCCCCCTCCGCGCCGCCGCCCGCCGAGCGGCCGTTCCACCCCGTGCTCTCCCGCGGCGTCGAGGCGGTGGCGTCGCTGCCGGCCGTCGACTACTCCGCCGGTCCCGCGGCGGTGCGGCTCGAGCGCGTGCCGGGCTGCCCGTCGCACTATCCCGTCGACGAGTTCCGCCGCGCGCTCGCCCACGTCATGCGCCGCGAGGGACGGGCGCTTCTCGAGTACGGCGACCCGCGCGGGCACGAGGGGCTGCGCCGCGTGCTGGTCGAGCGGCTCGCGCGCGCGGGCATCGAGACCGACCCGGACGACGTCGTGGTCACCGGGGGCTCGACGCAGGGGCTCGCGATCGCGGCCCGGCTGTTCTGCGACCCGGGCGACGCGGTCGTGGTCGAGGCGCCGACGTACCCCGGAACGTTCGCCACCTTCCTCGCCGCCGGGCTCAGGCTCGCGCCCGTGCCGCTCGGCGAGGGCGGCCTCGACCTCGACGCGCTTGAGGCCGTGCTCGCCCGCGGCGGTGTGCGGCTCGTCTACACGATGCCGACCTTCCAGAACCCGACCGGCGTCTCGACGGCCCTCGAGCACCGCCGCCGGCTCCTCGCGATCACCGCCCGCCACGGCGTGCCCGTCGTCGAGGACGACTTCGAGAAGGACCTGTGGGTGCGCGGGCGCGTGGCGCCGCCGCTGAAGGCGCTGGACCGCGCCGGCAACGTCGCCTACCTGGGCACGTTCTCGAAGGCGCTCTTCCCCGGCGCGCGCGTCGGCTGGCTCGTCGCCGGACGGCGGCTCGGCGAGGCGGCCGTCGCGCTCAAGCGCTCCCTCGACCTGGCGTCGAGCCCCGTGCTCCAGGCCGCGCTCGCGCAGTTCTGCCGCAGCGGCGGCTACGACCGGCACGTCCGCCGGCTGGCGCGCGAGCTCGGCCGCCGCCTCGAGGCCGCGGAGGCGGCGCTCGCGGAGCACCTGCCCGAGGGCTCGACGTTCACCCGCCCGCAAGGGGGCTTCGTGCTCTGGGTCTGCCTGCCGGCGCCGCTCGACACGCTGGCGCTGCTGCCCGCCGCGCGCGCCGCGGGCGTGGTCTACTCGCCCGGGCAGATCTTCTTCCCCGACCCGCGCCGGTCGTCCGCGCTCCGCCTTTCGCTGGCGCAAGCCGACGCGAGCGAGATCGCGCGCGGCGTGCGCATTCTGGGCGAGGTGGCGCGCGCGGCGCTCGCCCGGCCGCGGCCGGCGCGCGCGGCGCGCGAGGGGCCGCGGATCCACGTGTAGCGATGGAAAGGAGCAACCCGATGTCGGACGAGCAGTATCACTTGAAGGTCGGCCTGGCCGAGATGCTCAAGGGCGGCGTCATCCTGGACGTCGTCGACGCCGAGCAGGCCCGCATCGCCGAGGGGGCGGGCGCCGCCGCGGTGATGGCGCTCGAGCGCGTGCCCGCCGACATCCGGCGTGAGGGCGGCGTCGCGCGCATGGCGGCGATCGAGCGCATCGAGGAGGTCCGCAAGGCGGTCTCGATTCCGGTGATGGCGAAGTGCCGCATCGGCCACGTGCTCGAGGCGCGCGTGCTCGAGGCGCTCGCCGTCGACTTCATCGACGAGAGCGAGGTGCTCACGCCCGCGGACCACGAGTTCCACGTCGACAAGCACGCCTTCCGCGTGCCGTTCGTCTGCGGCGCGCGCGATCTCGGCGAGGCGCTGCGCCGCATCGGCGAGGGCGCCGCGATGATCCGCACCAAGGGCGAGGCCGGCACCGGCGACGTCGCCGAGGCGGTGCGCCACCTGCGGCGGATCGGGCGCGAGATCCGCGCGCTCGCGGCGACCCCGAAGGAGGAGCTGATGGGCGTCGCCAAGGCGATGGGCGCGCCCTACGATCTCGTCTGCCGCGTGGCGGCCGACGGCCGGCTGCCGGTGCCGAACTTCGCCGCCGGCGGCGTCGCCACGCCGGCCGACGCCGCGCTCTGCATGGCGCTCGGCGCCGAGGCGGTGTTCGTCGGCTCGGGCATCTTCAAGTCGGCCGACCCGGAGGCGCGCGCGCGCGCGATCGTGCGCGCGACCACGCACTGGCAGGACGCGCGCGAGATCCTCGAGGCGTCGCGCCACCTGGGCGCGGCGATGCCGGGGCTCGCGGTGGATGCCATCCCCGAGCCGGCGCGGCTGGCGGGACGGGGCTGGTGAGGGTCGGCGTCCTCGCCGCGCAGGGGGACTTCGCCGCGCACGCCCGCGCGCTTGAGCGCGCGGGCGCGGAGGCCGTGCTCGTGCGCAAGCCCCGGGACCTGGCGGGCGTGGAAGGGCTCGTGCTCCCGGGCGGCGAATCGACCGCGATGCTGCACGCGCTCGCGCGCGACGGCCTCGAGGCGCCGCTCGCGGACTTCGTGCGCTCGGGCCGCCCCGTGCTCGCCACCTGCGCGGGGACGATCCTGCTCGCCCGCGGCGTGCGCCACCCCGCGCAGCGGTCGCTCGGCGCGCTCGACGTCGACGTCGAGCGCAACGCCTACGGCACGCAGCTCGACTCGTTCACCGTGCCGGTCGACGCGGGCTCGGCGTTTCCAGGGCTGCGTGCGATCTTCATCCGCGCCCCGCGCATCGTGCGCGTCGGCCCCGGCGTCGAGGTGCTCGCGCGCGTGCGCGGCCACCCGGTGCTGGTGCAGAGCCGGCGGATCTGGGCGGCGACGTTCCACCCCGAGCTCGGGGACGACGATCGGGTCGTCCGGGAGTGGTTCGACGGCGGGCCGCCCGCCGGCGCGAACGACGCCCGGACGCCGATGGACAGCGAGTGCATCGCCTGCGCTACGGCAGATCCGCCTCGACTTCGGTGACGAGCGCGCCGAGCGACGCCGCGCACGCCGGCGTGATCCGCTTCTTCGCGCTCTTCGCGCGGCCGGCGGCCGCCGCCTTGCGGGAGAAGGCGTCGAGGCTGAGCCGGGCCTTCTTCACGAGCCGCCTCTGCTTCGTGCCGCTCTTGCCGCTCGCGTGCTGGAGGAGGTGCTCGGCCGAGGTGAGCTTCCCGTCGAGCACGTGCATCACGGCTCCCGGGACGGGATCGGCGCAGAGCGCGCCGGCCAGGGCCGCCTCGATCCGGCATAGCGCGCGCGCGAGCCCGGTGAGGCCCGCGCAGGCCGAACCCGGTGGCACGGTCGTCGTGGTCGTCGTGCCCGGGAGCGTCGTGGTGGTCGTCGTTCCGCCGCCGCCCCCCGGGGGCGAATCGGCGAAGCGCTGGATGCGGTCGTTGTTGTAGTCCGCGACGTAGACCGCGCCGCCCGCATCGGCGGCGATGTCCCCCCCGGCCTGCTCGTTCAGCTCGCCGCCGAGCGAGCCGACCGCGCCGGCCTGGCAATCGGCGATCGCCGTGCAGATCTCGTAGCCCGTGCCGGTGTCGCCGGGGGCGCCGCTCTTGATCACGTCCTTCCCCCATGCGGCGATGAAGTTCCCCGACGCGTCGAAGACCTGGATCCGCTCGTTGTTCTTGTCGTTGGGGTAGACACGGTTGCTGCCGTCGACGGCGACCCCGTAAACGCCCTCGAACTCCCCGCCGCCGGTGCCCACGTTGCCCCCCTGGCAGTCGCTCGCGACGGTGCACACCTCGAAGCCGGTTCCGGTGTCGCCCGGCTTGCCGCTCTGGATCACGTCCTTGCCCCAGGCGGCGATGAAGTGCCCGTCCGAGCCGAACTTCTGCACCCTCGACGTGAGGTCGCCCACGTAGACGTTGCCGCTCGTGTCGGTGCCGAGCGTGCCGAAGGGGCTGTTCATGGTGCCGCCGAATATGCCGCCGACGTCTGATGTCGAGCTCCCCGCCTGGCAATCGGCCGCCACGGTGCAGACCTCGAAGCCGAATCCCGTGTCGCCCGGCTTGCCGCTCTGGATCACGTCCTTGCCCCAGGCGCGCTCGAAGTTCCCGTTCGAGTCGAACTTCTGGATGCGGTTGTTGTAGTAGTCGGCGACGTAGACGTTGTCCGCCGCGTCGATCCCGATGCCGTCCGCACCGGCGAACTCGCCGCCGAGCGTGCCGTTGCCCGAGGGCGCCTTGCAATTTGCCGATACCGTGCAAACTTCGTAGCCTGTGCCGCCGTTGACGCCCTTGCCCCAGACGGCGATGAAGTGCCCGTCGGAGCCGAGCTTCGTGATCCGGTCGTCGCCCGCCACGTAGACGTTCCCGTGCGAGTCGGTCGCGATCGCCAACGGAATGTTGAACGCGCCCCCGATGCCCGAATACGAGCTCTGCGCGCAGCTCGCCGGCACCGTGCAGATCTCGTAGGTGCCCGGGTTCCCGCTGGCGACGCCCTCGCCCCACGCGGCGACGAAGCTGCCGTCGGCGTCGAACTTGTCGACGCGGCTGAAGCCGACGTTACCGACGTAAACCTCGCCCCCGGGACCGGCCCCGATCCCGATCGGGCCGTTGAGGCTGCCGCCTGCGTAGCCGAACACGATGCCCTGCTTGCAGTTCGCCGCCACCGTGCAGACCTCGAACCCGGTGCCGGGATTTGCGGCGTCGACGTCGAATCCCCACGTGCGCTCGAACGCGCCCGACGCCGACCAGGCGGGCAGAGGACCGAGGGCCGCCATCGCGGCCGCAAGCGCGGTGGCGATCCTGAGACGCCGGACGCTGGACGATACCGCGGACATCGATGCCTCCCTGGACGGGGGGGACCGTACCTGGAACGCTGGCGACGTCCGCCCACTCCCCCGGTTGCCGCGGGGCGTACAATGCCTTGAGCCTTCCCGTCAAGGCGCGGTGCTGGCCCGGGCGGGGAGAGCTTGCATCGTCGCCTGCGTCTCCGCTGAGCAGCACCCGCCCACGATTTGAACACCCATCCCACCGGAGCCTCCATCGATCATTGGAGCAGCCGTCCCCCTTCGGTTGGAGGCGATCGTGCGCGCGCCGACGGGGCACACGGCTTGCTCACCCGCGGGCAAGCGACGGTGCCCCGCGGCCGGCGATGGGTCCTCCCCCATTGGCTGCGGGGTGCCGTTCGCGCTGGCGCGCCTCGTGCTACGGGAGCCTGTCGGAGCAATCGCCATGGCGAGCCCCCGTCTGGTCGAGATCGAGCGCAACCTCGCGCGCTGCCGGGTCTTCCTCTCGCTCTCCGCGCTGATCGCCGTCTACATCGACCCCACGCGGCCGACGCTCACGCGCTGGCTCCCGCTCACCGGAGGTTTGTTCGCGCTCGACCCGTTCGCGCTCACCGTCATGCTCTCGCACTTCGTCTACAGCATGGCGGTCTACCTCGCGGTCGAGCGCCGCCCCGCCGCCTCGCACCGGATCGCCGTCGCCTCCACGTGGGCCGACGTCCTCTTCGGTGCGGCGATCGCGCTCGTCACCGAGGGGGAGAACAGCCCCTTCTACGTCTTCTTCGCGTTCGCCGTGCTGGCCGCGGGCTTCCGCGCGGGCCTGCGGCTCACGATGACGGTGACCGCGGCGAGCGTCGTGCTCTACTTGGGGCTCATCCTCGGCTCGCGCCCGGAGGGCCTGAGCTTCTACGTCGTGCGGCCGGCGTACCTCGGGATCATCGGCTACCTCGTGGGCTACCTCGGCGAGCAGCGTCTCGTCTTCGAGTCGCGGATCCGCGCCCTCGAGGCCGCCGCCCAGCGCGAGCGTATCGCGCGCTCGCTGCACGACGGCTACGCGCAGGCGTTCGCCGGTGTGAACCTGCGCCTCGGGAGCTGCCGCGAGCTGTTGCGGCGCGGGCACGGCGACGAGGCGCTGGCCGAGCTGGCCGACCTCCAAGCGGGAATCAACCGCGAGCACGACGAGCTGCGCGCCTACATCCGCTCGCTTGCCGACGTCGAGGCCGCGCGGGTGGACGCTGCGGCCCGGGGCGCGACCCGCTTCGCGGTCCGCATTCGCTTCGACGGCTCGCTGCCGCTCGTCGAGCACGCGCTGCTGATCATGCTCGAGGGGGCCCGCAACGTCGGGCGCCACGCCGGCGCGGCGTCGGCGACGATCGCCGTGGCGGCGCACCGCGGAAAGGTGCGCATCACGATCGACGACGACGGCGTCGGCTTCCCGCCGGGAGCCCAGCCGCCGTGGTCGATCGCCTCGCGGGCGTCGGAGCTGCGGGGCGAGGTGCGCCTGGGAGGGGGCGCAGGAGGGCACGTCGAGGTGGAGCTGCGGGAGACCTGACATGCCCGGCCCGCTGCGCCTCGTCATCGCGGACGACCACGCGCTCTTCCGCCAGGGCTTGAAGTCCATGCTCCGGCTCGAGCCCGGTGTGGCCGTCGTCGCCGAAGTCGAGCGCGTCGCGGACATCCTGCCCGCGATCGAGGGCGGCGCGTGCGACGTCCTCCTGCTCGACCTGCAGATGGACCGTGGCTCGCTCGCCGAGATCGAGTCGCTCGCGCGCCGCGCGCGGGTCGTCGTGGTCACCGCGAGCGAGCGGCCCGGGGAGGCGCTCGCCGCGCTGCGCGCCGGGGCGCGCGCGGTGGTCTTCAAGCGCTTCGCCCTGGAGACGCTGATGGAAGCGCTCCGGGCGGTGACCGCAGGTCACGTCTGGATGCCGCCGTCGCTCCAGGCCGAGCTGGCCGCACGGCCCGGCGGACCGGCGGTCGACCTCACCGCCCGCGAGCGGGAGATCGTGCGCCGGGTCGCCCTCGGGCGGCGCAACGCCGAGATCGCGCAGGAGCTGTCCATCGGCGAGGTGACGGTGAAGACGCACCTCAACAAGGTCTTCCAGAAGCTCGAGGTGCGCGACCGCGTGGAGCTGACGCTCTACGCGATCCGCGTCGGGCTGATCGCGGTCGGCGACAAGGCCGGCTGAGCGTTCGTCGGTTGTGTCTGCCGAGGCGGCGGGCAGCAGGCCGCCCGGGCGTTGAGCAGAGGCCTCCACCCTTCGTCGGACGGAGCCTCCACCGTTGGTTCGACCGCCTAGACCATCGGCGCGGACGCGGCCACGGAGGCACGCGCGTTGCTGTCGGGAGTCCGCGATGAAGCGAATCGACGCGATCATCAAGCCATTCAAGCTTGATGAGGTGAAGGAGCGGCTCGCGCGCGTGGGCGTGCAGGGGCTCACGGTGAACGAGGTGAAGGGGTTCGGCCGGCAGAAGGGTCACACCGAGCTCTACCGCGGCGCGGAGTACGCGGTCGACTTCCTGCCCAAGGTGCAGATCACCGTGCTGGTTCCCGACGAACGGGTGGCGGAGACGACGGACGCCATCGTCGAGGGGGCGCGCACCGGCAAGATCGGCGACGGTAAGATCTGGATCACCCCGGTCGAGGAGGTGATCCGCATCCGCACGGGCGACCGCGGCCCTCAGGCCGTCTAGCCCCCGCGAAGGAGGAGCGCGAATGGCGACGACGGAGAAGGGAGCGACGTCCGCGCAGGGCTGGTACCTGTTCCTGTTCCTGCTCGGCTTCACGCTCGGACCCGCGGGGCTCTACGGGCTCGGCTGGCCCGTGGCGCTGCTCGGGTTCGTGATGATGGCCGTCAGCCTCGGGGGATTCCGCAGCATCAAGGACTCGTCGCCCCTCGGGCTCGCGGAAGAGAGCCGCGAGCGGCGGGTGCCGGTGAGCGAGGCCGTCAAGAGCTTCTAGAGAGGGGAGATCACCATGAGACTGTTCGCACTGGCTCTGCTGGTAGGCGGCTGGCTCGTCGCGGTCGGAGGCCTCGTCGCGAGCGACGAGCTGGCGACGCGGCTGATCACCTGCCTCGCCGGCTTCGCCGCCTCGCTCGCCGGCGTGGGGGTGCTCACCGCCGTGCACAACGAGCATGCGATCTGGAAGCGAGGGGGGGCGCTGTCATGAGAGGGGTACGACTCCTTCCCCTGTGTGCAGCGGCCCTGCTCGCGCTCGTCGTGACTGCCGCGGCGCGCGCGGACGAGCCCGCCCCGCCGCCGGTACCCCTCACCTCGGCGGACCTGAAGGCGATCCCCGTTCCGAGCACCGACGACCTCGCCAAGGGCGATCCCGCGGGCACGCTCACGGGCAACGCCGGGGACATCGTGGTCGCGGACACGAAGGCGGGGCTCACCTTCGGAGACGTCGTGAGCCAGGTGGGCCAGAACCGCATCGCGATCAACTTCGTGTGGACCCTGGTGACCGGCTACCTGGTCATGTTCATGCAGGCGGGCTTCGCGCTCGTCGAGACCGGGCTCTGCCGCGCGAAGAACGCGAACCACACCATGATGATGAACTTCATGGTTTACGGCTTCGGCATGTTCGCCTACTGGGTCATGGGCTTCGCCCTCCAGCAGGGCGGCTCGGCCGGCATCGCGAACCTCGGCGGCATGCAGTCACTCAACAACGAGTTCAAGCTCACGCTGTTCGGCAAGGACTGGGGGCTGTTCGGGACGAAAGGGTTCTTCCTGTCGGGCTCGACGTACGACGTCGGCGTGATGGTGCTGTTCCTCTTCCAGATGGTGTTCATGGACACGGCGGCCACCATCGTGACCGGGGCCGCGGCGGAGCGGTGGAAGTTCGCGGCGTTTGCGGTGTCGTCGATGTGCCTCGCCGCCATCTGGTATCCGCTGTACGGGAACTGGGCATGGGGCGGCGGGTGGCTCTCGCAGCTCGGCGCCAACTTCAAGCTCGGGCACGGCTACTGCGACTTCGCGGGCTCGGGCGTGGTGCACGCCGTCGGCGGGCTCTCCGCGCTCGCGACCAGCCTCCTCATCGGACCCCGCATCGGGAAGTACACCAAGGACGGGAGGCCGAACGCGATGCCCGGGCACGACATCGTGCTCGTGCTCTGCGGGTGCTTCATCCTCGCCTTCGGGTGGTTCGGCTTCAACCCGGGGAGCACGCTCGGCGCCTCGGGCGCCGGCAACCTCCGCATCGGGTCGATCGCGGTCAACACGATGCTCGCCGGCGCCACGGGCTCGTTCGGCGCGATCCTCTACATGTGGATGCGCTACGGGAAGCCCGACGCGTCGATGAGCGGCAACGGCCTGCTCGCGGGCCTGGTCGCGATCACCGCCCCGAGCGGCTTCGTGAACCCCGTGGGATCGGTCATCCTCGGGTTCGTCGCCGGCGTTCTCGTCTGCCTGAGCGTCGAGTTCGTCGAGCGCGTGCTCAAGGTCGACGATCCGGTCGGGGCCATCTCCGTGCACGGCACGTGTGGCCTCTGGGGGGTGCTGTCCGTCGGGCTCTTCGCCGACGGGACCAGCAACTACGGCGGGAGCTGGAACGGCGTGGACGGCTCGGTGACCGGGCTCTTCTACGGCGACCCCGGCCAATTCGTGGCGCAGCTCGTCGGCTGCTGCACGCTCGTGGGGGTGATCTTCACGCTCGCCTACGTCTTCAACTGGGCGATCGACGTGCTGATCGGCCAGCGCGTCAGCGCCGACGCGGAGCTCGAGGGGCTCGACCTCCCCGAGATGGGCGCGCTCGGCTATCCGGAGTTCCAGCTCGTCACGCCGGGGCTCGGGCGCTCGGTCGAGATCGGAGGATAACGTCATGCTGGCACAGGTCCTCTTCGGGTTGGCGATCGTCGTGGCCTTCGTGCTAATCCAGGTGATCAAGCCGGGGAAGAGCCTCTTCGACCGGTGAAGGCCACTCGATGGTGCCGCACGAGCCGACGGCGCTGATCCGTGACACCCGGCGCGCGCTCGAGGTCGCCCAGCGCGACTTCGAGCGCGGGCATTTGCGGGAGACGATCGAAGTCCTCGAGCGGGTCGTGGCGGGCGGCGGCGGGACGGTCGCCGTGCACACCATGCTCGGCGTGGCCCACGCGCGCACGCGGCAGGTCGACCGCGCGTTCGACCACCTCGAGCGCGCGATAGCGCTCGATCCCGACGCGTTCGGCCCGCGCTGCGCGCTGGGCGAGCTGTACCTCCGTCTGTGCGTCGTCGAGCAGGGGCGCGCGCACCTCCGGCACGCGCTCGAGCTCGCATCGACGCCGGAGGAGCGCCGGTGCGTCCAGGCGCTGCTGCGCGAGGACCGGGAGCGCGACAAGCGGCGGGCCTACCGGCCGCACTTCTGGAAGCCGTTCTTCGGGGGGCGAAAGCGGTGAGGCCGACCGTCGCCGCGGTCGCCACGTCGGCCGTCCTGCTCCTCGCGTTCTTCCGGGCGCCGCTCGTCCCCGTCGCCATCGGGGCGGGGCTTGCCTGCGCGTGGTCGTGGTGGAGGGCGCGGCCCGGGCTGGCCCGCGGGCGGCGCTGAGCGCGGCCGGGGATCTCGGCGAGCTGCTGCCCGCGTGGAGCGCGCTCCCCTTCGCGGGCATGCTGCTCTCGATCGCGCTGCTGCCGCTCGCGGCGCCCGTGTTCTGGCACCGGCGGTTTCCCGCGGTGACCGCCGCGTGGATGGCGCTCACGGCGATCCCCTTCGTGGCCGCGTTCGGCGCGAGCGCCATGCACGAGCTCGCGCACGTGGCGGTGGCCGACTACCTGCCGTTCATCGTGCTGCTGGCGGCGCTGTTCACGATCGGCGGCGGCATCCACGTGCGGGGCTCGCTGCGCGCCACGCCCTGGGCCAACGCGGGCCTGCTCGCGATCGGCACGGCGCTCGCATCGTGGGTGGGCACCACGGGCGCGGCCATCCTCATGATCCGGCCGCTGCTGCGGGCGAACCGCGCGCGCCGGCACAAGGCGCACACGGTCGTGTTCTTCATCTTCCTGGTCGCCAACATCGGCGGCGCGCTCACGCCGCTCGGCGACCCGCCGCTCTTCCTCGGGTTCCTCCACGGCGTGCCGTTCTTCTGGACGTTCGGGCTCTGGCCCGAGGTGCTGCTCGTCGCTTGCCTGGTGCTCGGGGTCTACCTGCTCCACGACCTCCACTACTGGCGGCGCGAGGCCGCGCACGTGCGCGAGGCGCCCCCGGGGCCGCGCGAGGCGATCCGTATCGAGGGGTGGCAGAACTTTCTCTTCCTCGGCGGCGTGCTCGCGGCGGTGATCCTCTCGGGCACGTGTCGGCTGGGCGAGGTGCGGGTCCTCGGCGTCACGCAGCGCATCGAGAACCTGCTCCGCGACGGTGCCCTGCTGCTCATGCTCGCGGGCTCGTGGCTCACCACGCCGGCGCGCGTGCGCGCGGCCAACGAGTACTCGTGGGCGCCGATCCGCGAGGTGGCGATCCTGTTCGGCGGGATCTTCGCGACCATGATCCCGGCGCTCGCGATGCTGCGGGCTGGGGATCGCGGCGCGCTCGCCCTCGTGATCCGCGCCGTGCGCGACCCGGCGCACTTCTTCTGGGCGAGCGGGATCCTCTCGTCGTTCCTCGACAACGCGCCCACCTACTTGACGTTCCTCTCGACCGCGCTCGGGCGGCTCTATCCCGGGGCGCCCGAGGCGGCGGCCGTCCCGCGGCTCCTTGCCGAGCACCACGCATACCTGCGGGCGATCGCCACCGGCTCCGTGTTCATGGGGGCGAACACCTACATCGGCAACGCGCCCAACTTCATGGTGAAGGCCATCGCCGAGGAGGCGGGAGTGCCCATGCCGTCGTTCTTCGGCTACGTGCTGCGCTACAGCGTGCCGGTCCTCGTGCCCGTGTTCGGGATCGTCACGTGGGCGTTCTTCGCGGGTCCCGCCGGCTAGCTCAGGACGGCGCGTCCCGCAGCACGCAGGTCGTGGGCTCGTAGCCCATCGCCGCCACGCAGGCGTTGCAGTGCGTGCAGCCCGACTCCTCCGCGCGCCCCGCCGCGAACGCGTTCACCAGGTCCGGGCGGCGGATCAACGCGCGGCCGAGGGCGACGAACGCGAAGCCTTCCGCGATCGCGGCTTCCATCGAGGCGAGGCGGTTGAGGCCGCCGAGGAGCATCAGCGGTGTGGCGACGGCGGCGAGGAAGCGGCGCGCGTCGGGCGCGAAGAACGCCTCCTCGAAGGGCCAGTTGCGGAACATGAGCCGGCCGAGAACGCGCAGCGCCGTCCGGCGGACGAGGCTCGGGTCGCGCGCGAAGAGCGCCGGCAGCGGGCTCTCGCCGCGCATCAGGTACATCGGCGTCTTCCCCGTGTGCCCGCCGGTGAGCTGGAGGGCGTCGACGGTGCCGTCGGCCCCGAGCAGGCGGGCGACGGCGAGCGCGTCGGCGGGGACGAGCCCGCCCGGAAACCCGTCGTCCATGTTGAGCTTCGCGTAGACGGCCGCGCGATCGCCCGCGGCGGCGCGGACGGCGCGCAGGACGTCCCTCGGCAGACGCGCCCGGTTCTCGATCGAGCCGCCCCACCGGTCGCGCCGGCGGTTGTTGTACGGGCTCAGGAACTGGCTCAGCAGGTAGCCGTGGCCCACGTGGACCTCGAGCGCGTCGAACCCTGCCTCGACGGCGAGCGCCGCCGCGCGGGCGAAGTGCGCCACCACGCGCGCGATGTCGTCCTCGTCCATCGCCCGTGCCCACGTGCGCGCGTGCGCGCTGAACGTCGGGCTCGGGCCGAGCGGCCGCGTGCCCGTCGCGCGCGGGTCGGCGAACCAGCCGGCGTGCGCGAGCTGGATCGCGGCGCGCGCGCCCTCGTCGTGCATCGCGGCCGCGAAGCGACGCAGGCCGGGGAGCGCCTCCTCGCGCATCCAGATCTGGTCCGGGAACGTCCGCCCCTCCGGTGCGACCGCGCAGTACGCGAGCGTCGTCATCGCGACGCCGCCCGCGGCGAACGTGCGGTGCCACGCCACGAGCGGCTCGGTCACGAGGCCGCCGGCAGCGCGCGTCTCGTACGTCGCGGCCTTGACGACGCGGTTTCGCAGCTCGACGGGGCCCAAGCGCGCGGGCGTGAGCAGGCGCAGCGTCGCGGTCACGCCGGGACGGCCGTCCCCTCGTACGTCGCGGTGAGGAGGCGCGCGCCCTTCAGGTAGAAGCGATCGAGCGTCGCGATCCGGAATCCCGCGCGCGCGAAGAGGTCGTCGATCTCGCGGTCGACGTTGCAGCCGCCGGAGATGCATCGCCAGACGGGGTTGAGCCGCCGCTGCCACGCCCGCACACCCGCGTCGGGCGCGAGCCCGTGCTCGACGAAGAGGAGCTGCCCGCCGGGCGCGAGGACGCGGCGCATCTCGCTGAGCGCGCGCAGCGGCTCGGGGATGCTGCAGAGCACCCAGGTCGTGACGACGGTGTCGAACGACCCGCCGTCGAAGGGCAGCTCCTCCGCGGAGCGCTGCACGAGATCCACGGGGAACGAAAGGTCGCCCATCTTCCGCCGCGTCATCGCGACGAGCTTCGCCGACGGCTCGACGCCGACGAGCGCGGTCACGTCGCGCGAGTAGTAGGGCAGGTTGAGCCCCGAGCCGATGCCGACCTCCAGCACCCGCCCCCGCGCGCGCGGGACGACGACGGCACGGCGGCGCTTCGCCTCGGCGTTGCGCATCACGAGGTCGAGGAGCGGGGGAACGATCTGCTCGCGGTAGAAGCCCATCGGACGGTCTCGTGCGACGGTTGCACGGCGCGGTCGGCTGACGCAACCTGCCGTGGGCTTCGAAAGCCCCCTGGCTATCGCGCGGGCGGGGTGGCAGAACCGTCGCGTGACCACCGCCGAGGCCACGGCGCGCATGGAATGGGGCGACTGCTGGCTCGCGCCCGGGCCGCTTTCGGCCGAGCTCGCGGCCGAGGTCAGGCGGAGCACCGGCGGCGTCCTCCCGGGGTGGGCGCCGCGGCTCGCCGCCGTGCCGTGGGTGGTGCGGGCGAAAGCGCGCTTCGTCGGGGCGCGGTTCGCGCACATGCCGCCCGCGCTCGACCGCTGGATCGCGCTCGTGGTGAGCCAGGACAACTCGTGCCGCTACTGCTACGGGGTGACGCGCGCGCTCCTCAAGGTGCTGGGCTACGGCGACGCGCAGATCGACCGCATCGAGCGCGACGTGCACCTCGCCGACATGACCCGCGCCGAGCAGGCGGCGCTCGAGTTCGCGCGCAAGGTCTCGCACGCGAATCCGCGTCCGACGCCCGGCGAGCGCGAGCGGCTCGTGCAAGCCGGCTGGGCCCCGGCGGCGATCGGGGAGATCGCCTACGCGGCGGCGTCGGCGGGATTCCCCAATCGCATCGCGACGGCGTTCGCCATCCCGCCCGAGCCGCTCGAGCGCTGGGCCGAGCACCCGCTCGCCCGGCTCCTGCGCCCGCTGCTCGCGCTCAAGCTTCGCGCCCGGCCGGCGGCGCCGCTGCCCGCGCCGCCGCCCGAGGGGCCATGCGCCGACATCGTCGCCGCGCTCGGCGACTCGCCCGGAGCCCACGCGCTGCGGGCGGCGATCGACGACGCGCTCGCGTCGCCGGTCCTGCCGCGGCGCACGAAGCTGCTCGTGCTGGCCGTCGTGGGCCGCGCGCTCGGCTGCCTGCGCTCGGAGGCCGAGGCGCGGGCCGAGCTCGGGGCGCTCGGGATCGAGCCCGCCGCGCTCGAGCGGGTGCTCGCCAACCTGGGCGGGCCCGAGCTCGACCGGCGCGAAGCCGTGCTCGTGCCTTTCGCGCGCGAGACCGTCCGCTACCAGGCGAGCGTGCTGCAGGGCCGGGCGCGCGCGCTTGCGGACGCGCTCCCCGTCGCGGAGGTGATCGAAGCCGTCGGGATCGCGTCGCTCGCCAACGTGGTGGCGCGGCTGAGCATCCTCCTCGACCGGTGCTGAGCGCCGCGCTCGCCGGGGTAGTCGTCGCCGTCGCCGCGGTGGCCTGGCGGCTCTTTGGGCGTGCGCGCGAGCTCCAGCGGCGGCTCGAGGGGGCGTCGCGCGAGCTCGAAGCGCTGCAGCATGCGTTCGCCCGCTTTGCGCCGTCGGAGGTGGTGGAGCGCATCATCGCCCAGGGCATCTCGACGCGCTCGGAGACGAAGGAGGTGACGGTCCTGTTCGCCGATCTCGTGGGATTCACGCGCGTCGCAGAGGAGCTACCGCCGGATCGCCTGGTGGCGCTCTTGAACGGCTACTTCGCCGCGATGGCCGAGGTCGCCGCCGCGCACCGCGGCCACCTCGCCAAGTTCATCGGTGACGGCTTTCTCGTCCTCTTCGGCGCGCTCGAGCCCAATCCCTGGCAGACGAACGACGCGGTGCACGCGGCGCTCGCGATGCGCGCGGCGCTCGCCGCCTACAACGCGCGCCTGCGTGCCGACGGGCTGCCCGCGCTCACGGCCGGGATCGGCATCCATCGCGGCCCGGTGGTCGCGGGCTTGATCGGCAACGCCGCGCTGGTGGAGTACGGCGTGATCGGGCGTACCGTGAACGTCGCCGCGCGCGTCGAGGGGCTCACGCGCCTGCACGCGACCGACGTGCTCGTCACCGAGGCGGTCGCCGCGCACCTCGACGCCCGCTTTCGGCTCCGGCGCATGCCGCCGGCCGAGGTGAAGGGCATCCCCGAGCCGGTGGTCACGTTCGCCGTCGACGGGTTCGAGGCGTAGCGAGGCGGGTCAGCGCGTGAACGCGATCGGCTGCCCGCAGGCGCTGCCGCCGGCGTTGTAGTCGTAGACGAGGCGGCCGCCGTAGTCGGCGCCCTTCGTCAGGACGGCGAGCAGGACGAGGAGGCCCACGGCGAAGAGGACGCGGCCCCGCCGCGGCGCGGGCCGTGCGAGGAGCGCCCAGGCGGCGAGGAGGAGGGCGAGCGCCGTCGTTCCGAGCATCCACCGCTCGTGGACGTCGAGCAGCCGCTCGCGGACCGTCGGGTCCACCATGACCCCCTCCATCGCGTAGAGGCCCGTCGCCGCCGCGACGGCGCCGGCCGCCGTGCCGAGCACGAGAAGCCAGAGCCCCGTCCACGCGAGCGACTCCCGCCGGGTGAGCGCGGCGAGGAGGTAGAGCAGCGCTGCCGCCGGCAGGAGCGCGAGCGGAAAGTGGACGACGAGCGGATGCAGGTTCTGGAGATGGGCCGCGCCGGGCAGGACCGCGTCGAGCACGCGCCGCTACTTCACCGACTCGACGGCGAGGAAACTCGTGCCGCCCTTCGTGTAGGCGTGCCCGGTGACGGTAGCCTGCTCGCCCATCTTGTTCACGACGTCCTCGGGGAGCGCCGTCTTGTCCTTGTTCGGCAGGAGCACGTAGAGCTTGTCCGTCCCCTTCTCGACGAGGCCGACGGGGATGCCCTTTCTCGCGCAGTCGAGACCGCACTGGCGGTGGCTCGCGCCACGCGCGCCCATCGCCGTGTAGCAGAACGTGTCGACGACCTCCCCGGTGACCGACACGTCCTTCTGGCCCCCCTTTTCGTCTGCCCGCGCCGGCTGCGCACCGAGCGCCAGCACGAGCCCCAGGGCTGCCACGATCGTCACTCTCGTCATGAGTCACCTCCGTCTCGGCGCCCGCAGCACTGCGCGGGCGGCTGTGGTTCGAGGATCGTGATCCGTGCGAGCACGCGCGCCACCAGCCGGTCGCAGCGCGTGAGGCCGAAGTCGAACGCTTCGCGCACCACGCCGTCCACCTGCCGCGCGAGCGCCTCCCGCAGGAGCCGGCGCGCCCGATGGAGCCGCGTCTTCACCGTCTCCTCGGGGATCGCCAGGCACGCCGCCGTCTCGCTCGTCGACATGTCCTCGATCGCGCGCATGACGAACACGGCGCGGTAGGGGACCGGCAGCGCCTCGATCGCCGCCTCGAGGATGCCGGCGAGCTCCCGGCTCGCCGCCCGGCTCTCGGGGCTGCTCGACGTGCATGGAGCCATCGCCTCCTCGATCGCGCCGTCTTGGGCGTCGGCAAAGCGCCCGGCGCGGCGCGCGCGCGAGAGCGCCTCGTGAACGGCGATGCGGGTGAGCCAGGTGGCGAAGCGGGCGTGTCCGGCGAACTGGTCGAGGTGCGCGTAGGCGCGGACGTAGGCCTCCTGCATGACGTCCTCGGCCTCGTCCGGCCCGACGATCGCGCGCGCCGTGCGGTAGAGCCGGCGGTTGTACCGGCGCATGACCACCTCGAAGAGCGCCGTCTCGCCGGCGCGCACGCGCCCGACGATCTCCTCGTCGGAAAGCTCCCGTGCGCGGCCGACGACCCTCGCTGCCACGTTCTCCATGGCGCCCGCCTCCGATATGGAGTCGCGGCGGGGAAAAAGGTTCCCGCCGGGGCGTCGGGTGGTCACCCGATCACCCCCTCCGCCCGCAGCGCCGCGCGCTCGGCGTCGTCCATGCCGAGCAGGTCGCGCAGCACCTGGTCGGTGTGCTCGCCGAGCAGCGGCCCGGGGCCTGCGACCGCCGCCGGGGTGTCGGAGAGCAGGAACGGCGGCCCGTCGAGGCGCACGCTGCCGCCCTCGGGCGTGGGCACGTCGACGAAGTGGCCGCGGGCGGCGAGCTGCGGGTCGCGGGCGCAGAGATCGCGGGCGTCGGCGACGCGGCCCGCGGCGACGCCGGCGTGTTGCAGCAGCGCCATCGCAGCGTCGGCGTCCTGCGTACGGGTCCACGCCGCGACGTGGCGGTCGATCTCCGCGGCGTGGGCGACCCGATCCGCGCACGTGGCGAATCGCGGATCGCGCGTCCACGGCGGGTTCCCGAGGGCCGCCGCGAACCGCCGCCACTCGGCGTCGTCGAACACCGTGATCGCGAGCCAGCGGTCGTCGCCGGCGCAGGGATAGACCCCATGGGGCGCGGCCGGGCCTTCCTGTGAGGCATTGCCCGTGGGCGCCGAGGCGCCGCCTGCCGCGCGCGCGAGCAGCTCGGGGCCGACCAGGCTCGCCACCACCTCGAGCTGCGAGAGGTCGACGCACTGCCCGCGCCCGGTGCGGCGGCGCTGCCAGAGCGCGGCGAGCACGGCGAGCGCGGCTAGGTTGCCGGCGGCGAGGTCCGAGTACGAGTAGCCGAAGCCGGCGGGGGCGTGGCCGGGCTCGGCCATAAGGAGCGTGTAGCCCGCGAGCGCCTGGAGGGTCGGGCCGTAGCTCACGTGGTCGCGCGCGGGGCCGGTGAGCCCGAAGCCCGTCATGCGCACGGAGATCACGTCGGGCCGCAGCGCCGCGAGCGCCGCGTGGTCGAGCCCCAGGTTCGGCATCACGCGCGCGCTGAAGTTGTCGATCACGACGTCCGCGTGCGGGACGAGCCGGCGGACGAGGTCCAAGCCGCGCGGGCGGTTCAAGTCGATCACCACGCTGCGCTTGCCGCGCATGAGGCTCCCCGAGAGCCCGCCGCGCCGGTCGCCGAAGTCGGCCGCGCCGGGGCGCTCGATCTTGAGCACGTCGGCGCCGAGATCGGCGAGGATGCGGGTGGCCACCGGCCCGGCGACGACCCAGGTGAAGTCGAGCACCCGCACGCCGGCGAGCGGGCGCGTCATCCGGCCGAGAGCTTCCACCCCCGGTCGGCGACGATCCGCTCGGCGATGCGGGTCTTCACCGCGATCGTCCGGATCGGGAAGAACGGCACGAGCCGCTCGAGGCGGGCGAGGTGCCCGCGCAGCTCCTCGTCGGTCGCCGCCTCGTTGGCGAGGAGCCGGCGCGCCCCGTCGGCGACGCGGTCGACGGCCGAGGCGGCGAAGACGTGGGCCATGTCGCGCTGCACCGCCGTTGCCTCCTCGCCGAGGCGCTGGACGAGCGCGACCGTGCGCGCGAGCGTGCTGTCGGTCGCGTAGAGGTCGATCGTCATGTTGGCGAGGATCTCCAAGTGCTGCTGCTTGGTCTTGAGCGACGCCAGCTCGCGCTCGACCATGACCTTCACCGTGTACGCCACCACCCGCCGCGCCATGTCCACCGCGTGGCGCTCGCGGGCGAGCGGCCCCTCGGGCCCCGGCGGCCGCCGGCTCTCGTCGTCGATCTCGGCGGCCACCCGGCGCACGAAGTCCAGGTAGGGGAGCCGGCTCTGGCCGACGCGCTTGAGCAGCGTCGCGGGGATGATGAGCCGGTTGATCTCGTTCGTCCCCTCGAAGATGCGGTTCACGCGCGAGTCGCGGTAATGCCGCTCGATCGGGTAGTCCTCGGTGAAGCCGTAGCCGCCGAGGATCTGGAGCGACTCGTCGGCGACGAAGTCGAGCGTCTCGGTGCCGAAGACCTTCGTGATCGAGTCCTCGATCGTGTACTCCTCGATCGCTTCTTCGATCACGCGCCGGTCGTAGTCGGCGGCCGCGGGATCGAGCCCGGCGATCGCGGCGTCCATCAGCGCGGCGGTGCGGTAGCTCTGCGAGTCGGCGGCGTAGATGCGGGTGGCCATATCGGCGATCTTCCGCTGGATCATGCCGAAGCTCGTGATCGGCTGGCCGAACTGCGTGCGCTCGCTCGCATAGCGGACCGCGGCGTCCAGGCACTCCTTGGCGACGCCGACGGCGCCCGCGCCGAGCTTGAAGCGGCCGATGTTGAGGATGTTGAACGCGATCTTGTGCCCCTGCCCGACGGCGCCGAGCACGTTCTCGACCGGCACGCGCGCCTTCTCGAGGATGAGCTGGCGCGTCGAGGAGCCGCGGATGCCGAGCTTCTGCTCCTCGGGTCCCGTCGACACGCCGGGGAAGCCGCGCTCGACGAGGAAGGCCGTGAAGTGCTCGCCGTCGACCTTGGCGAACACCGTGAAGAGATCCGCGAACCCGGCGTTGGTGATGAACTGCTTGACGCCGGTGAGCTCGTAGTGCTTCCCATCGGCGGTCTTCACCGCCGTGGTGCGCGCCGCGAGCGCGTCGCTGCCCGACCCGGGCTCGGTGAGCGCGTACGCGGCCAGCATCTCGCCGCTGGCGAGCTTCGGCAGGTAGCGCTGCTTCTGCGCCTCGGTGCCGTAGTAGAGGAGCGGCAGCGTCCCGATGCCGGTGTGCGCGCCCCACGACACGCTGAACGACGCGCACTTCGCCGAGCGCTCGGCGATGAGCAGCGACGTGGTCTTCGAGAGCCCGAGGCCGCCGTAACGCTCGGGGATGTCGACCATCAGGAGCCCGAGCTGCCCGGCGCGCTTCAAGAGCGCCGGCATCACCCCCGGCTTCTTGGCCTCGATCTCGGCCAGACGGGGGAGCACCTCGCCGGTGACGAAGTCCTCGGCCGTGCGGGCGTAGAGGAGCTGCTCCTCGGTGAACTCGGTGACCGTGAAGCGCGGGTCGTCGAGTGGCGCGATCAGGAAGCTGCCGCCCCGCGGTGCATCGGTTGTCTCCATCAAATCAAGATTTCACACTTTGCCGCGGGAATCCAGCCACGCCGCCCGCACCTCCGCGGCGTCCTCCCCGACGAGCGGGGGGCGCCCGGGCGCGGTCCAGCCCGCCAGGCGAAACGGCGGCCCGGGATACGGTACCGTGCGCCCCAGCTCGGGGTGCTCGATCGGCACGAAGAAGCCGCGGGCGGCGAGCTGCGGGTCGCGCAGCAGCGCCTCGGGCGGCCGCACCGCCGCGTAGGGGATGCGGCGGAGCTGCGCCCCCTCGCAGAGCTCCGTGACCGTGTAGCGCGCGGCCCAGGCGTCGAGCGCGGCAAACACGTGCTCGGCGCCGTCGCGGCGGCGTTCCACGCTCTCCCACCCGGGATCGGCGAGATCGCCCGCCATGCCGTCGGCGCGCATCCACTCGACGAGCGACGTCCAGTCCCCCACCGTGCAGTGCAGCACCGGCCCGTCGCGGCAGCGGCCGACGCGGAAGAAGCGCGTCCAGTGGAGCGTGCCCTGCCGGCGCGCGACGAGCCCCGACTGGTGGAACTGTCCGGGCACGTGCTCGAGCGACGCCGCCACCGCCGCCTGCACGCTCACGTCGATGTGCTGCCCGCGACCGGTCGCCTCGCGGGCGATGAGCGCGCTCACGATCCCGATCGCCGCGAACGCCGAGGCCTGATGGTACGCCTGGAGACCGAGCGCGCGCAGCGGCGGGCCGTCGGGGTGGCCGTTCACCGCGAGCATGCCGCCCATCGCCTCCGCCACCGTATCCGACGCGCGCCAGTCGCGATAGGGGCCCGTCTGCCCGAAAGGCGTGATCGAGGCGACGACGAGGTGCGGATGGCGCGCGGCGAGGGCGGGCCCGGCGCCCGGCGGGCCCGTCTCGATCACCACGTCGGCGCGCGCGAGGAGCTGCTCGAGCTCCGCCGCACCGGCCACGATCGAGCGCTTGCCGCGGGCGTAGAACCAGAAGAACACGCTGCGCGCCGGATCGGGCGCGTCCTCCCAGAACGGCGGGATCGCCCGCAAGGGGCTCCCGCCCGGCGGCTCGACGAGCACCACGTCGGCGCCGAGATCGGCGAGGAGCCGGCCGCAGAGCGCGCCCGCGCGGTCGGCGAGGTCGAGGACGCGCAGGCCCGCGAGCGCGCCGGTCATCGGAGCGCGACGAAGAGGTCGCGCGCGGCGTCGTCGGTGAGGCGCGAGACGCTCGTCACCCGGTCGCTCAGCGCGGCGAGCGTCCCCGCGCGTCCCCCGCCGCCAACGTCGATCAGTACCGAGAAGAGCGCGAAGCCGAGCCGGGCTTTCTCCCGCCGGAAGCGCGCGAGCCACTCGGGCGAGACGTCGCACTCGCCGTCGGTGATGAGCACGACGTCGCCGCGCTGCCAGCGCGCAGCGCCGAGGGCCGCGACGGCGGCGCCGAGCGGCGTCTCGAAATCGGTGCCGCCCCCGGGAAAGTACTCGGCCAAATCGAGCGCGCGGTCGGCGTGCACGGCGTGGTGCGCGCGCGGGTTCAAATCGAGCGTGAAGAGCGGCGTGTCGGCGGCCGCGAAGCACACGAAGCGGAAGAGGCGGCGCTGCCGGCGGGCGATCTCGAGCAGCGTCAGCGCCACGGCCTTGGCCCAGATCTCCTTCTCGCCCACCATCGACGACGACCCGTCGACGCAGACGATCATCGGCCCGCGGCCGGTCTCGGCGCCGCGCAGCCGGTAGACGAGCAGGCTGCCTTCGACGAGCCGGCGCTGGAAGTCGCGCCGCAGGAGCGGATGGCGCAGCGCGAGCAGCTCGGGCGGGAGCAGCCGCCCGGGATCGTCGCCCCTCTCGACCGCGTGCACCTCGGCGTTCGCGCGCTCGAGCGTGCGGCGGCGAAGCGCCAGCGCCTGTGCGCGCATGCGGCCGACGAGCGCCGAGAGCCGCCGCAGCTTGGGGTTGGTCGCGAGCCGCCGGCCGAGCTCGATCTGTCGCGCCGGCGAGAGCCGGCCGCCGGCGCCGACGCCGGTGCCCCAGGCGCGCGCCTCCGCCGCGACGTCGGCGAGCTGCGGGACGAGCTCGGCGGCGGCCGCGGGCAGCGTCGCGCGGGCGCGCGCCGGCATCTCGCCGAGCCGCTGCGCGACGTTCTGCGCCTTCTGCCGCAGCCGCGCCTCGGCGACCCGGGCGGCGTGCGCCGCGTCCTCGCGCGCGGCGCGCGGGGCGTCGGCGAGCGCGTCCACGTCCTCGCCGCGGCGGCGCAGCTCGTCTTCCTGCCGCGCGAGGTCCCAGAGGTCGAGGAGGTCGCCGCGGGGTACCAGCCGCTCGGCGCGCAGGGCGTCCAGGACGCGGGTGCCGAGGAGGAGTGCGCCGAGCCCGGCCTGCGCTTCGTCGAGCTGGGTCTCGGCGCGCAGCGCGGCGAGCGCGGGGTGGCCGTCGAGGGTCGAGAGCAGCGCGCGGTTGAACGCGGCCGCGGGCGCCACCTCGTCCGCGGCGCGCAGGCGCGGATCGAGCTTGAAGAGCAGGCAGAAAAGGTCCTCGAGGAGCTCGCGGAAGCAGGGCACGAGTGCGCCGCCGCGCCCGGCCAGCTCGGCGAGCGCGGGCGTCGCGTCGAGCAGCTCGGCGAAGGCGCTGCGGTCGTAGGCGTCGCTCGCCACCCAGCAGTGCTGCCGGGGCGGGATCAGGACCGTCCGCGCCATTCACAGCCGCGCCAGCATCTCCTGCTGGATCCGGACGATCTCCGCCCGCAGCGTCTCGGCGCCGTCGACGGGCCGTCCCTCGCCACGCGCGCGGGCGAGGATATCGTCGACCTTGCCGAGGATGCTGCGCACCTTGGTGTGCGCCTCGACCGCCGCGCGGGCGCGCTCCTCGCGCGTCTCCCAGTCGCGCAGCGCGTAGTCGCGCAGCTCGCGCGACTGGAAGAGGAGCGCCCGCACCTCGTCCTCGTAGCCGCAAAGACACTCGCGCACGGCTTCCTGCACCGCCGTCCGCTCGGCGGGGTCGCGCCAGAGCACGTGGACGAGGAAGGCGACGTCGTCGTCGCCGACCGCGTCGCGGCCGGCCAGGTAGGCATGCCCGCGCAGCACGCTGAGCGCCTGCGCCCAGCGGCGGTCGGAGGCCACCACGCCGCGGCGGCCGAGCTCGCGGCGCAGCGCCGTGATCGCCCGCAGCACGTGCCCCGGGATCGGCAGCGCGGCGGCCTCGGCCCGCGCCGCGTCGAGCTCGGCGAGCGTGAGCGTCGTGCGCGCCTCGGGCGGCTTCGCCTGCAGCAGCTTGAGGAACCGGAAGTCCTCGCTGATGTAATCCACCACGAACCGCAGGAGGAAGCGGTCCTGGAGCGCGAGCAGCTCGTCGTCCTCGGGCAGCTCGTTGGCCGCCCCGAAGAGCGCGAGCAGCGGCACGCGCACGACCTCGCGGCCGTTGTGGAAGCGGCGCTCGTTCATCACGCCGAGGATCGTGTTCAGGATCGACGAGCTGCCCTTGAACACCTCGTCGAGGAACGCGACGTGGGCCTCGGGCAGCTTGTGGGTCGTGAGCCGGCGGTAGTCGTCCTGCTCGAGGGCCTTCAGGCTCACCGCCCCGAACAGCTCCTCGGGAGTCGTGAAGCGGGTGAGCAGCCACTGGAAGTAGGTCGCCCCGGCGACGCGCCGGCAGACCTCGTCGGCGAGCATCGACTTGGCCGTGCCCGGCGGCCCGATCACCAGCACGTGCTGCCCGGCGAGCAGCGCGACGAGCGCCCCGTCGATCAGCTCGGCGCGCTCGAGGAAGAGCTGCTGCAGCTCCTCGCGGATCGTGCGCAGCCGCTCGCGAGGCGCGGACACGGGGCGAGGATAGAGACGCCCCGCGCGCCTCGCAACCGAGCCGGGCCTCGGGCATAGTAGGGGACCCATGCCGACCGGGAAACGCAGCGCGCTCGCGACCCGCAGGCCCCCGCGCCGCCGCCGGAGCCTCGCGGCCGACCTGCTGCCCCGGCTCGAGGCCGAGACCGGCCTCACGCGCGAGGAGACCTTCGTACGCGAGATGATCGAGACGTCTCTCAAGCTCCTGCGCGACGGCACGAGCCTCGGGGACATCAAGGTCCTCAACGGCGCGCTGCGCGAGCTGCGCTACGCGTTCAAGGTGTTCGCGCCCTACCGGCATCTGCGAAAGGTCGCCGCCTTCGGCTCCGCGCGCACGCGACCGGAGACGCCCGAGTACCGCGCGGCGCACGATTTCGCACACCGCATCGCGGCCGAGGGGTTCATGCTGATCACCGGCGCGGGCGGCGGCATCATGCGCGCCTACCAGGAGGGCGCCGGCCGCGAGCGCAGCTTCGGGGTCAACATCCGCCTGCCGTTCGAGCAGGAGCCGAACGAGTTCATCCGCGACGACCCGAAGCTGGTGACGTTCCGCTACTTCTTCACCCGCAAGCTGGTGTTCCTCAAGGAGGCCGATGCGGTCGTGCTCTTCCCCGGCGGCTTCGGCACGCACGACGAGGGTTTCGAGTCGCTCACGCTGGTGCAGACCGGGAAGAGCAAGCCGATGCCGATCGTCTTCCTCGACGCCCCACGCGGGACGTACTGGAAGACGTGGCGGCGCTACGTCGAGGATCACCTCCTGCGCCGCGGTCTCGTGTCAGATGAGGACATGAGCCTCTTCAAGGTGACCACCTCGGTCGATGCGGCCGTGCAGGAGATCCGCGACTTCTACCGCGTCTACCACTCGTCGCGGAACGTCGGCGAGCGCTTCGTGATCCGGCTCGGCCGCCCGCTCGCTCCCGGCCTCGTGCGCGCGCTCGCGCACGAGTTCGCCGACATCGTCGTCTCGGGCACGATCGAGCAGGGCGACGCGCTCGCCGAGGAGCGCCAGCAGGAGCCGCAGCTCGCCGCGCTGCCGCGCCTCGTGTTCCACTTCAACCGCTCGAGCTTCGGCCGGCTCCGCCAGCTCATCGACCGCGTCAACCGTGACGGCTGACGCGCCGGGCCGGCTCATCCTCGTGCGCCACGGCGAGAGCGAGGGCAACCGCGAGCGCGTCTTCACGCGCCATCCCGACGTGCCGCTCACCGGCCTCGGCCGCCGCCAGGCGCGCACCGCCGCGGCCTTCATCGCCGGGCGCTTCGCGCCCGTGCGCCTCGTGAGCAGCCCGTTCCTGCGGGCGCGCGAGACGGCCGCGGAGCTGGGGGACGCGCTCGGCCTCGCGGTGGAGGTCGAGCCCGATCTCCACGAGCGCGGCTACGGAACGCTGGCCGGCCGGCCCTACGACGAAGCGCGCGCCGCGGGCGAGTACGACCCCGCGACCTTCTGGCTCTGGCGCCCGCCGGGCGGCGAGACGCTGGTCGACGTGGCCCGGCGTGCCGGGGCGGCGCTCGACCGGATCGCCGCCGCGAGCCCGGCCGCGGACGTGGTGGTGGTGAGCCACGGGGGCGTGATGATGGCGCTCTGGCAGCACGTGACCGGCGAGTGGACGCGCGCGGCGCTCGTGCCGAACGCGGGCCTGATCGTCGTCGCGCACGCGGGCGGCGCCTGGGCGGGCGCGGAAATCGTCGAGTCGGCGTGATGCGCCCCGCGCTCCACGTGGATCCGCCGCTCGCGCGCATCCCCGCCGCGCTCGCAGCCGCCGGCGTCGCGTGCTTCCAGACGACGCTCCGCGATCCGCAGCGCTTCGGGGCGACCGGGGTGCCCGACGCGGAGGACCAAGCCGCGTACCGGACCGCGGCGGCCGCCGCCCCCGCGCCGCTCTGGGGCATCGTGCACGGCTCGCTGCTGGTGAACCTGGCCTCGCCCGAGGGCCGCATCCGTAACGCCTCCGTGTCGAGCCTGCTCGGCGACCTCCGCCTCGCCGCCGAGCTCGGCCTCGCCGGCGTCTGCTTCCACGCGGGCTACGCCCGCGGCCACGCGAGCCGTGACGCGGCGCTGGCGCAGGCCGCGCGCAAGCTCGCGGGAGTCCTCGAGCAGGGGCCCACGGGTGTCGCGGTGGTGGTGGAGAACGCCTGCGAGGGGACCGAGCTCGGCGTCGAGCTGGGCGAGGTGGCCGGTCTCGTCCGCGATCTGGGCGCGCCGCCCGCGCGGCTCGGCGTGCTCGTCGACACCTGCCACCTTCACGCGGCGGGCTTCGACCTCTCCGGCGCGGGCGCGGGCGAGCGGCTCGCCGACGCGCTCGCGCGCGCGGAGCTCCTCGAGCGGCTCGTCGGCTTTCACTTGAACGACTGCCAGGGCCCGGCCGGCTGCCGCCGCGACCGGCACGCGGCGCCGGGCGAGGGCACGATCGGCGAGGGGCTCGCGTCGATCGCGAGCCACCCGGCGTTCGCCGCAGCGCCCGCGATCCTCGAGGTCGGACCCGAGGCGGCCGCGCGCGGCCTCGCCTGGCTCGCCCGCGAGGCGGGATCGAAGATCGTTCCTTGACGTCCGCGCGGTGCACATGCTTGAGAGTAGAGGAGGTGGCTGCGATAATCCCGCGGCATGCGTCCCGGGGTCGGAGGCCCGTAGCGGAGGGAGGATGAGGGGCTGGTGCGCAGGGATCGTGCTCGCGCTCGTCGCCGGGACGGCGCGGGGCGCGGCGGCGCCGTCGCTCACCGCGCGCGCGGCGATCGCGATGGACGCCGGGACCGGCGAGGTGCTCTACGAGCGCGCGGCCGACCAGCCGCTGCCGCCGGCGAGCACCACCAAGGTGATGACGGCCATCCTCGCGCTCGAGAGCGGCCGGCTCGACGAGGACTTCACGGTGAGCTCCTTCGCCGCCGAGACCGCGCCGTCGAAGATCAACCTCAAGCCGGGCCAGCGCATGCGGCTGCGGAACCTGCTCTACGCCGTGCTCCTCAACTCGGCCAACGACGCGGCCGAGGTGGTGGCCGAGGGGCTCGCGGGCTCGCAGGAGGCGTTCGCCGCCCGCATGAACGCCAAGGCGCGGGCCATTGGCGCCGCGACCGCCCACTTCGAGAACCCGCACGGGCTCACCGCCGAGGGGCACGTCGCCAGCGCGCGCGACCTGGCGCTGATCTTCCGCTATGGGCTGCGCATCCCGCTGTTCCGCGAGATCCTGAGCACGCGCACCGTCGCGGTGCCGGTCGACGCGCCGCGGATGCGCCTGGTCGCGCTGCACTCCCACAATCGCCTGCTCACGGCCAGCCCCTACCCCGTGATCGGCAAGACGGGCTACACGGTCCCGGCCCGCCGCTGCTTCGTGGGCGCGACCGATCACGACGGCCGCGAGGTCGTGATCGCGCTGCTCGGCTCGAGCGACCTCTGGGGCGACGCCCGGCGGCTGCTCGCGTGGACCTATGGGCGGGACGATCGGCCCCCGCTCGTGATGGCGAGCATGGTGCCGTTGCCCCGCTTCCACCACCGCCGCCACGTGCGGCCGGCCGCGGCCGCCGACGAGGGCGCGGAGCCCGCGGCGCGCGTCGAGCACGCGGTCTTCTCCGTGCAGGTCGGCCCCTACCGCAGCCGGCGCCAGGCCACGGCGGCGCGGCTCAGGCTCGCGAGCCGGGGCTACAGCGCCGAGCAGGCCGGCCGCGTGCTCCGGCTCGGCCGCTTCTCGAACCGCTCACGCGCGAGCACGCTGGCGCAGCGGCTGCGCCTCAGCGGCTACCGCTCGACGATCGTCTCGCTGAACTGACCGGGCGCTGCGGCGGGGTGAACGAGAGCCGCCGGGCGGCCCGGGCGCGGTGGCGCTCGAGCGCGAGCGCGATCAGGCGGTCGACCACCGCCGCAAACGGCATGCCGGTCGCCTCCCAGAGCTTGGGGAACATGCTGCCCGGCGTGAACCCGGGGAGCGTGTTGATCTCGTTCACCAGGACGCGGCCGGTGCCGTCCTCGAGGAAGAAGTCGACGCGGGCGAGGCCCGCGCAGTCGATCGCGCGAAACGCGCGCACGGCGAGCTGCTGCATCGCCGCCGCCGTCTCGGCCGGCAGCGGCGCGGGGATGACGATGCGCGCACCGGCCTCGACGTACTTGTCGGCGTAGTCGTAGAACTCGTGCGAGGGCACCAGCTCGCCCACCACCGACGCCGCCGGCGTCTCGTTGCCGAGCACGCCGCACTCGAACTCGCGCGCCGCAACCGCTTCCTCGACCACGACCTTGGGGTCGTAGGCCGCCGCCTCGGCGAGCGCCGCGCCGAGCTCCTCCGGGCCGTGGACCTTCGTGATCCCCACCGACGAGCCCAGGTTCGCGGGCTTGACGAAGCAGGGATAGCCGAGATCCGCCTCGATCCGCGCGCGGAGGCCGGCGGCGTCCTCGGTCGCCGGGCGCGCGACCAGCCAGCGGCACACGGGGATGCCGGCGTCGCGGAAGATCGCCTTCATCGCCGCCTTGTCCATACCGACGGCGGAGGCGAGCACGCCGGCGCCGACGTAGGGGATGCCGGCCAGCTCGAGGAGGCCCTGCACGGTGCCGTCTTCCCCGTACGTGCCGTGGAGCACCGGGAAGACCACGTCGAGCGGCACGGTGGCGCCGCCGCCGAGCGGCACGAGCGCGTGCCGCATCGGGTCGGCCGCGGCCGTCACCTCGACGCCGTGGTCGGGCATCGGCGCGAGCGCCTGCTGCGCCTCCTCGAGGAGGCGCAGGGTCTCGATGCCGGTCCGCCAGCGGCCGTCCTTGCCGATGGCCACCGGCACGACCTCGTAGCGCGCGGGGTCGAGCGCGCGGATCACCCGCCAGGCCGAGCGGAGCGACACCTCGTGCTCGCCCGACCGTCCCCCGAACAGCACCCCCACCCGCAGCCGCGCCGTCATCGCCCGCCGCCTCCTCTCGGGACCGACCGCATCAGCGTCCTGCTCGACTTCTGGCACCGCCGCTTGGGGTTTACAAGCCGGGCGCGCGTGGCCCGAAAAAGTGCCGTGCTCTATCTTTTCTGCTTGACAGCGCCCGGCGACGTTCTGTAAAAGGACGCCGCTGTCGAGATCGTTCGCGTCGTCCGGCGAAACCCCTCCCCAGCCGATCCGATGCTCTGTGGTCCTCGTCCGCCGTCTGTGGCGGGCGTGTGTCCGCTGGGCGTGGGGCAGCAGCCGGCGGCGCGGGCGATGAGGAGGAGGCGACCGGAGCTGGGGTTCTCCCCAGCTGTTCACAGTGGTGTGATGGCAGGACGCTGCGGCAGGGGCCCGGGGACAGGGTGGAAGCGATCGAGGTGGGGGGCGCTTGGCGCAGAGGTCGGGTCGCGGGAAGACGGCTGCTCGTTCCCGGGTCCCTGACCGCAGCGTCCTGCTCCGGTCAGCCCCCGGCCGCCTCGAGCCGCGCGGGGTCGATCGGCTGCCCGTGGGAGAACTCGACCTGGTTGCCGTCGGGGTCGAGCACGATGCAGAAGTAGCCCACGACGGGTCCGGCGTACGCCGGCTCGCGCAGGAGCACGCCCTCGCGCCGTGCCGCCGCCGCTGCGGCGTCGACCTCCTCGCGCGAGGCGAGCGCGAAGCCCAAGTGCTGGAGCGTCGAGGGCGCGGGCGGCGCAGGCCCGGCCGCCTCGAAGCAGACGAGCACGAACGTGGGATGCTCGGGGCGCTCGCTGAGCCACACGACCCGCGTCCCGTCGTGCTCGGTGCGGTCGTGGACGACGTGGAGGAGCGCGTGGCGGCGGTAGAAGGCGATCGTGCGCTCGAGATCGCGGACGCCGAGCGCGATGTGGGTGAGCACCGGCTTCATGCGAGCTTGGCCGCCACCGCGTCGGCCAGCAGCTCGGCGAAGGCCCGGCGCAGCTCCGGCAGCTCGCAACCGGCGGCGGCGGGGTGCCCGCCGCCGCCGAGCGCCTGCGCGAGCCGGGAAAGATCGACGCTCGTGTCCGGCGAGCGGCGCATGCTCACCGAGAGGCTCTTCGCGTCGTAGAGCGCGAACACCGCCCCCGGCGTCTCCCGGCCCCAGGCGTCGGCGACCTCGCTCGGGTGGCCGTCGCAGATCGCGGCGACCAGCGTCACTCTGCCCACGCGCCGCTCGACGCGGCTCGCCCCGGCCACCGCGAGGCTGCGCGCGATCTCGGCGCCGACGCGCGCGCGGGCGGCCTCCATGCGCGCCGTGTACGTCACCTGCGCGTCGATCGCGAGCAGGTCGGGGTAGGCGTCCGCCCCGAGCGCACGTACCACCCAGGCCAGCTCGCGCGAGCCGGGCACCCGGTGGAGCCATCGGTCGTTGTCGTCGGCCATGGCCACCACCGGCGCGAAGGCGGCGAAGCGCGGCGCCGTCCGCCCCTCCGCCTCGAGACGGCGGGCGAGATGCTCGTAGACCAGGCGCGAGGCGGCGTACTCCTCGCTCAGCACCCGATCGGCGAGGGGGACGCGCACCTCGCCCGCACGGAAGCGCTCGAGCGCGGTGCGGTGGTGGTCCACCCAGTGGATGCGCATCCCGAGCCCGGCGAGCCGGGAGAGGTGCTCGTCGGTCTCGGGCTCCCGCCACGAGATGTCCGTGATCCACAGCTCCTCCGGCCGCTCCGCGTCCCGCGCGAGGCCTCGCAGCACGGCGTCCACCTCGCTGTTGCTCGCGAAGCGGGTGACGACCTCGGCGTCACCTTCGTAGTAGCGCGCGACCGCCACGGCGGCGGTGACGCCGTCGAGGCAGTGCGGCCCGTGGCTCACGACGTGCACACGCGGGGTCATCGAGCCGCTCGATTATGGCCGATCGCGTCCCCTGCGGGAAGCGATCAGCGCCGGCTGTCCGGCGTCGTAGATGAGCCGCTCGCCCTCGACACGGGCGAGCGGCGAGAGGGTGTGGCGGCGCACGGCGTCGGGCGCGAGCAGGTGCACGACCTCGAGGCCACGCACGACGAGCGCGTCGGCGAGGAGCTGGCGGTGGCACCGCCAGGGCACGGCCTCGGCGCAGAGCACGGCCGTCGGCCGCTCGGCGGCGAAGCCGAGCAGGCGCGCGAGGCCGGCGCGGAACTCGGGCGTGTCCATGTGGTCGGCGTAGCCGCGGAACCCCGCCACGCGCCAGGCCGTGTGCGGCGAGCCGGGCCGCGCGCGGCGCCGGCCGCCCAGCTCGCGCAGCCAATCGTAGCGGATGCCGGCACGGCCGAGCGCCTCGGCGAGCGCCGGGCGCGCGAAGTGGGGGTGGCGGCGCGAAGCGGGGAACGAGCGCACGTCGGCGACGCCCGCCACGCCGTACGCCGCGAGCAGCGCGAGGAAGTCGGGCAGCGTCCGCGTCGAGTGGCCGACGGTGTAGACGGTCACCGGGCGAGTGTAGCAGAAGGGGCGCATGCGCCGAGCGATCGCGCTCGCCGCGGCCCTCGCGGGCTGCTTCGCGGCGTCGCGCTACGCGGTCGTCCGGCCCGGGCTCGGCTGCGACCGCGCCACGCGGGTCGCCTACCGCGCGATGCTCGAGCTCGGCTACCGCGTAACCGAGCTTCTGCCCCCGCAGGTTGATCGGCCGGGGGTCGTCCGCGGCGAGAAGACGGGCGCCGACGGACGCACGCACGTCGGCGAGGTGCGCATCGCGTGCTCGGGCGCGGGCGCCGAGCTGCAGCCGATCGAGGACACCCTGCTGTCCGACTTCGAGTTCAGCCGCGGCTTCGATTACAGCTTCACGAACTTGCTCCAGCTCCCCGACGTCTCGGCGCCGACGGCCGCCGGCGGCCTCCAAGTCCAGGTGCGCGCCCTCGACCCCTTCCAGGCGCGCCTCGACCTGGGCGGCGTCCCGACGCAAGGCGGCGCCGTGCCGATGCGCGTCGTCGTCCGCAACGACACCGACCGCGCGGTGACCATCGACCCCGCCGACGTGGACGTGGTCGCCGCCGACGGCACGTCGGCGGCGCCGCTCGCCGGCGCCGCGCTCGACGCGGCGCTCGCCCCGGGGGCGGCGGGCGACCGCGTGCGCGCCGAGCTGCTGGTCAAGCGGCGCGTCGGGCCGCACACCACCGTGAGCGGCTTCCTCGTCTTCTCGCCGGGCGCCTACCGCGAGGCGCGTCTCTCGCTCACCGACGTCGAGACCGACGAGACGGAGGGCTTCGTCACTCCGATCCAGTGATCGGATGGCCGTGCCGTCCCGGCGCGACCAGCCGCTGCCGCAGGCGGGCAAGGGTGACGGCCAGCGCTGCGAGCAGCGAGCCGACCATCGTCCAGGTGGCGAGAATGGTGAATCCGGCCATTGCATGGACAATCTGGACTGCCGGTGCCCGGGGCGCAATCGGACGAAGGTCGTAGGTCATCGCTACCGGCAGACCTCCGGCTCCATCGCGCGCAGCCGCGCGTCGAGCATGTCCGCGCCGGCGCTCGTCGCCCGGCCGCGGGAGGCGTGGATGAGGTCGCACGCCTGTGCGCGGCGGCCGTCGCCGGCGAGCAGCGTCGCCTGCGCGAGCCGCGCCTCGTACCACGACGTGCCGCCCGTCGTGCTCGCGTCGACCACGCGGCGCCAGTAGGCGAGCGCCGCCTCGGGGTCGCCGGCGGCGTCGGCGGCGCGAGCCGCGCCACGCAGCGCCTCCATCGAGCCGGGCGTGTCGGCGAGAACCTGCTCGTAGAGCCGCCGCGCGCCCGCCGCGTCGCCGGCCCGCAGGGTGAGGTCGGCGAGCGTGAGGCGGTCGGCCGCGTTGCCGCCGTCGCGCACGAGCCACCCGTAGACCTTGCGCGCCATCGCGCCCGCGAGCGCGCCCGCGTCGCCGCCCGCCCGCTCGGCGCGGCCGGCGAGGTCGCGGCCGAGCAGCGCGACCGAGCGCCGCGTCGTGTCGCTGCCGTCGGCGGCGGCGAGGTACGCGTCGAGGTCCGGGCCCGCGGCGGCGAGGTCGCCGGCGGCGACGCGCGCGCGCAGCCGCAGCTCGAGCGCGCTCGGCGCGAGCGCGCGGGCGTCGGGGAAGCGCTTCTCGAAGCCGTCGAGGAGCGCGATCACGGCCGCGTGGTCCGGCGGCGTCGCCCCCGCGGCGACGAGCGCCGCGAGCAGGGTGGCGCGCGCGGCGGCCGCGGCGTCGGCGCCGCGCGCCAAGGCGCGCAGCGCCTCGAGCACCCGCGCGCGCTCGGCCGCCGGCGCCCCGCCGAGGCCGGCCACGCGGCACTCGAGGACGCCGAGCCGGGCGCGGGTGGCGAACGGGCCGGGGCCCACCTCCGCGTAGTCCCTCTCGGCGCGGTCGCAGTCCCCCCGGGCGCGCTCGAGCTCGGCGAGCAGGAAGCGCGCCTCGGCCGCGCCCTCGGCCCTGGGCCAGCGGGCGAGGTAGCTCGTGAGCGCCTCCTCGTAGCTCGCGGTGAGCGCACCGTCGGCGCCGCGCGCGACGTCGAGAGCGCGGAAGCGGTAGTAGGCCGCCTCGCGAGCCTTGGCCGCGTCGGGGAACTCGCGCAGCAGCGTGCCGAGCTCGTCCGCCGCCTCGCGGGCGTGGCCGGCGTTGAGCCGGCAGCCCGCGTCGAGGAAGAGCAGCTCGGGACGGTGTCGCTCGCGGCCGGCGTCGCGTACCGCGGCGCTCGCCTCGGCGAGCGGGCCGACGTCCGCGCAGCGGCCGCGGTCGACGGCGAGCTGCCCGAGCAGCCAGAGCCCGTAGCTCGAGCGCACGCTCGGGGGCTTGCCGTCGCCGAGCTTCGCCGCGACGGCGCGCTCCACGCGCGCCGGCCAGTCGCCGCCGCGCGCGGCGAGCCCGCGCGCGAGCGCGGTCGCGTCCTTCTCCGCGGCGGCGTCGCCCGCGGTGGCTCCGGGGAGCAGATCGCCGAGCCGCGCGAGCAGCGCGTCGGGGTCCTCGGCCGACGGCTCCTTGCGTCCGCTCGCGCGCCGCCGGGCCTCGGCGAGCGCCGCGCGGGCCTTGGCGGCGGTGTGCGGGTCGTCGGCCGCGGCCTCGAGGTCCTCGATCGCGTTCTTGGTCTCGCCCAGGTCGAGGAAGGCGAGGCCGCGGCCGTAGAGGCTCTCGGCGTAGATCTCCGGCACCTCGTTCACGAGCAGGAACTGCGTGAAGCCCTCGGCCGCCTGCCGCAGGAGCTGCTCGCGTCGCGCCTTGTCGGCGACGAGCTGCGCCCCCTGATAGCGGACCCACGCGAGGTGGTAGGTCACCACCAGCGAGGCGACCTCGGGCTCGCGCCAGCGCGGGCTGCGGTAGAGCGCTTCGAGATCCCCGTCGCGGTCGGCCACCTCCTCGCGCATGCGGTCGAGCTGGTCCTTGAGGTCCGCGAGCGTGCCCGAGAGCGCGCGCTCGAGGTCGGGGAACTCCGCCGCGGCGCGGGTGCGGTCCCCCCGCTCGAGGAGGGCGTAGAAGGCCTTGCTCCGCTGCTCGAGCTGCGCCAGGCTCTCGGCCCGTGCCGGCGCCGCGCCGGCAAGGGCCGCGACGAGCAGCAGGCCCGTGCCGAGGCCGCGCGCGCGCAGGGTCACTCCGACGCGAGCGCGAAGCCCGTCGCGCCGGCCTCCTTGGCGAGTCCGAGCACGCGCACGACCTCGCCGAGGACGACCTGGCGGTCGCCGGCGAGGATCACGGTCTTGTCGGCGCTACGGTCGATGGCGTCCTTCAGCGCGCTCGCCACCGCCGCGTCGTCGCCCCCCACCGGGCGCTGGTTCACGTAGATCTCGTGCGACGGCGTCATCGTCACCATGACGCCCCGGGTCTGCTCCTCCTTCGACTCGGCCTTCGGCAGGTTCACGTCGGCGGCGGGCTTCACCATCGCCGAGGCGGTGATCATGAAGATGATGAGCAGCACGAGAAAAACGTCGGTGAGCGGGGTGACGTTGATCTCGGCGACGAGGTGGCCGCGGCGGTGGGCCTTAAGCGCCATGGGCCTGCCGTGCCGCCACGAGCGCCTCGATCACGCGCCCGCTGCCGATCCGCAGCCCGGCGTCGATGCGCTCCACGCGCGCCTGGAAGTAGTTGTAGAGCGCGACCGACACGATGCCGACCGCGAGGCCGAGCGCCGTGGCGATCAGGGCCTCGGAGATGCCCCCGGCGACCACGCCGAAGCCGCCGGTGCCGGTGATCGCCATGCTGTGGAAGGCGCGCATGATGCCGAGCACCGTGCCGAACAGGCCGATGAACGGCGCCGCCGAGCCGATCGTCGCCAGCACCCAGAGGTAGGCGGCGGCGCCCTGCGCCTCCTCGAACTGCCGCTGCTCGGCGACGCGCTCGAGGTCGGCGACGTCGGGCGTGCCGTCGCGCCCGAGGACGCCGGCGTAGACGCGGCGCGCCGGGCAGCCGCGATGGCGCTCGACGGCCTCGCGGGCGCCGCGCAGGTCGCCGCGGGCGAGCAACGGCACCACCGCGGCGGTGAGCCGTGCGGTCGAGCCGAGCGTGCCGCGCAGCGCCCAGGCGCGCTCGAGCGCCACCGCCAGCACGATCACCGAGCAGGCGAGCAGCGGATAAGTCGAGACCGCCCCCTGGCGGATGAGCGCGATCAGATCGAGGTCGACGTTGTCCATGACCAACTCCCCGGAATGCTAGAGGCCGCGTGCGATGCGACCCACGTCCTTCTGCCACTGCGGTCCGAAGGTGAGAACGAGCACGTGCTTGACGAGCGCGGAGTCCTGGCCGATGGCGACGAACTCGCCTCCGCCCTCCTTGGCGATCTCGCCGAAGCTGTCGCGCAGCTCCTGGTAGAAGGCGGGCAGCGGCGAGATCTGCTTCGGCTCTTCGCCGTAGAGCCACTTGTACAGCTTGCGCTCGTGCTCCTCGTGGAGGCGGAGGCTCACGTCGATCGCGCTCACCTCGCCGCCCGCGGCCCGCCAGTCGGCGATCAGCTTGCGGATGGCGGGCACGTCCTTCTCGTGCGGGGGCGAGCCGCCGACCAGCACGATCACCTTCTTCGCGTCGGCACGCCATTTGAGCTTGTGCATGGCGCAGTCGAGCCCGTCCTTCACGGCCTCGGGCCAGTCGCCTCCGCCCTCGGCGACGATGCCGTCGAGGAACGTGCGCACCTTCTTCGCGTTGAACGTGAGATCCGACCACTTGACGAGGAAGTCCTCGCTGCGCCGCGGCGCGGTCGCCACGTCGCCGTCGTCGCGGTCGCGGTAGGCGACGGCGCCGATGCGCGCGGTCGGCACGAGGCGCTGGAGCGTGTCGGCGAGGTCGTCGAGGTGGTGCTTCAAGTCGTCGATGACGTTCTGCATGCTGCCGGTGGCGTCGACCACGAGCGCGACGTCGAGGCCGACCTTGCGCAGCCCGCCCACGTAGCGCCCGAAGCCCGCGCCGAGCGACCAGCCGACGCCGCCCCCGCCGCCGCCGAGCCCGAGACCGCCGGCCCCGGCGCCCGCCGCCGCGAAGCGCGCGCCCAGGTCGACGCCGGCGCCGAGCGGCCGCGCCGGGCGCATGAAGTGGACCACCGGTGCGGCGGCCGCCGGCCGGGGCGGCTGCGGCACCGCCACGCCCTCGGCGCGCGCCGGGGCGAGCAGCGCGCGCAGCGTCTCATCGGCCGTCGGGTCGCGCGGCGGCCGCGGCTCGGGAATGTCCTCGAGTGAGTAGATCTGGCGCCCGCGGACCGACCCGAGCCCCACGCCGCCGCCCGCCCCGACGCCGAAGCCCGGTCCGACGCCGAGGCCGAGCCCGCCCCCGATCCCGGCCACGTCGAACGCGAGCAGCAAGGCGACGAGCGCGTGCACGCCCGCCGACACGACGAGCGCGGCTGCGAGCCTCCCCGGCCGGGGCCGGGCGGTGCCGTCGAACATCGCGTGGGGGGTCATCGGACCGGGGGGCTGTCCACCGCTGTAACGGGGCGGCGGAGAAGGTGTCAATAGCGTCCGGGGACGCGCGCGCGGAACTTGGGGAGCGTGACCTCGGGGGTCGCGTCCTCGAACACGACCTCGACCGGGAGGCCGATGCGGACGTCGTGCGGTGTGACGCCGAGCAGGTTCGAGACGATCCGGGGACCCTCCTCCAGCTCGACCACCACCACGGCGTAGGGCACGTCGGCCACGAAGCCGGGATGCAGGGCTTGGTGCACGATCGCGACGCTGAAGACCGTGCCCCGTCCCGACACGCGCTCCCAGCCGGCCTCGCGCGAGAGGCAGCGGGTGCAGATCTCGCGCGCCGGGAAGCGCCGCGCGCCGCAGGCGCCGCAGCGCTGGACGACCAGCTCGTGGCGGCGCGCGGCCTCCCAGAACGGCGCCATCGCCGGCGTGATCTGCGGTAGCGGCTTGGGGGCGGACGTCACGAGGGCGCCCGCGCCAGCACCAGCGTCGAGTGGGTCGAGAGGAGCCCGCCGTTGCCGGAGACGAGCGCCACCTCGTGCCGTGGCACCTGGCGTCCCCCACCCTCGCCGCGGAGCTGGATCACCGCCTCGGAGACGGGCGTCATGCCCCACATGTAGTAGCTCGAGAGCTGGCCGCCGCCGGTGTTGAGGGCGAGCCCGGCGCCCGGCCCGGTATGCCGCGCCGCCGCGAACGGCCCTCCCTCGCCCTTGGCGCAGAAGCCGTAGTCCTCGAGCGTCACGATCACCGTGAACGTGTAGCAGTCGTACAGCTCGATGACGTCGACGTCGGCGAGGGAGATCTCCGCCATGCGAAACGCGGTCTCTTTGGCGAGCCCGGCACCCGAGGCGAGCGTGTCCGACGGGTCGCCGCCGGGGTGCCCCTGCCCCATCCCCCAGATGTAGACCGGCGGCTTGCGCAGGTCGCGCGCGCGCTCGGCGCCGGTGACGATCACCGCGAGCCCCCCGTTGGACACGAGGCAGCAGTCGAAGAGCCGGAACGGCTCGACGATCCAGCGCGCGCGCCGGTAGTCGTCGAGCGTGAGGGGCTGGTCGCGCATCTGCGCGAGCGGGTTCAGGTTCGCCCAGCGCCGCTGCGCCACGGCGACCGCCCCGAGCTGGTCGTGCGTGGTGCCGTAGCGGTGCATGTGACGGCTCGCGACCAGCGCGTACATGGCGTTGACGCCGAAGAAGCCGTAGGCCGCCTCGAAGCCGCGCGCGAAGGCGAAGGCCTGCCCGCTCGACGTCCGCTCGCCCGCCGCCGGCGGCTTGAGCGGCATGTCGGCGAACACGCACGCCACCGTGGTGGCCAGCCCCGACGCGATCGCCTGCGCGGCGTGTTGGATCATCGCGCACGCGGTGGCCCCACCGAGGTTCATCGTCGCGGAGAGCCGCAGATCGCGCAGCCCCATCGCCTGCTGGAGGGCGAAGGACGCCATGGTCGTGTCGCCGCCCCAGGCGATGCCCGGGTTCACGAGCAGCCCGTCGAGGTCGGCGCGCGCGAGCCCCGCGTCCTCGAGCGCCAGCCGCACGGCGTCGACCGCGAAGCCGAGCGCGCTCGTGTCGAACACGCGGCCCTGCGGGGTGATGCCGAGGCCGGCGAGCGCAGTCGCCCCGCGCAGCGGGTGCCGTGGCATGGGGCGCGGTCTACGGCAGCGGTCGGGCTAGCGCAACAGGATGCGGAAGTGCCGGCGCAGCACGTCGGCCTGGTCCTGCACCGAGGCGCTCCGCCGCGCGGTCATGAGCACGCTCACCAGCTCCTGGTCGCCGGCCTCCTTCGCCGTCACCTCGTCCGCGACCGCGTCGAGGATCTCGTGGATGAGGCGGGGGATCTCGCGCTGGGGAATCACGAGGTCGCCGCGGCCGAGCGTCCCCGTCCAGTTCGACGCGTAGGGCCGGAGCACGCTCAGCAGCCGTTCGGTCGCGTTGCGGTCGCCACGCATACCGTCGGGAGGAGATTAGAGCACGCTTCGACGCGAGGCGCCAAGGCGCGCGTCGCTTGCGGGCGTCGGCCCGAGGCGCTAGGCTCCGCGCCCGCAGGGCGACGATGCCGAGCACCTTTCAGCCGACGACGGCGTCCGCGGCGGTCGAGGGGCTGCCGCAGGTGTTCGACGCGGAAGCGGCGGCGGGCGTCGAGGCAGTGGTGCTCTTCGACCTCTCCGGCCGGGAGCCGGGGCAGTGGACGGTGGTGATCCGCGAGGGCGCGTGCCGGGTGATGCACGGGCGCACCATGGAGCCGACGGTCACGCTCACGATGGACTCCGACCTCTGGCTCGCGATCGCGCGCGGGGAGAAGAGCGGGCGGGAGGCGTTCATGAACGGCGAGTACCAGGTGAGCGGCGACGTCGTGTTCATGATGCGCTTCGGGAAGATCTTTCCGGTCCGCTGAGGGCACGCGCCTTGACACGGCGGAGGCGCCGTCCGTAGGGTCGGCGCCATGAAGGTGTTCATGTTCCACCTCATGCCGTGGGCGTATCTCCCGTCCACGTACGAGGGGCCGGCGTGGGTGAAGTGCCCGAACAGCTTCTACGACGGCCGGCGCGGACACGAGCTCTACAACCGTTACATCGACGAGCTGATCCACGCGGAGGCGCTCGGCTTCGACGGCGTCTGCGTCAACGAGCACCACGCGAACGCCTACGGCAACATGCCCTCCCCGAACCTGATCGCGTCGATTCTCGCGCGCCAGACCCGGCGGGTGCGCATCGCGGTCGTCGGCAACGCGCTGCCGCTCTACAACCCGCCCACGCGCGTCGCCGAGGAGTTCGCGATGATCGACGTGATCTCGGGCGGCCGGCTGATCGCCGGGATGGTCGTCGGCGGCGGCCCCGAGTACTACTCGAACGGCCTCAACCCCGCCGAGGCGCGCGGGCGATTCTACGAGGCCGTCGACCTGATCCTGCGCTGCTGGAGCGAGCCCGGCCCGTTCGCGCACACGGGCAGGCATTACCGCATCCGCTACGTGAACCCGTGGCCCACGCCGCTCCAAAAGCCGCACCCGCCGATCTGGATCCCGGGCGCGGGCAGCTACGAGACCATGGACTACGTGGCCCGGCGGCGCTGGGCCTACATGGGCATCCCCTACTTCCACAAGCGCGTGTTCAAGAAGAACTTCGACTACTTCCGCGAGGCGTGCGCGAAGGAGGGGTATGCGGCCGCGCCCGAGCAGATGGGATGGCTCGTGCCGGTCTACGTCGCCGACACCGACGCCCGGGCGCGCGCCGAGTTCGAGCCCCACCTCTGGCACTTCGCCCACCGGCTGCTACCGGGCATCAACATCAGCCCCCCCGGCTACACCTCCGCGCGCTCGGCGCTCAAGGTCCTCTCGGCGTTCGGCGACTTCATGCTCAACGTGACGAGCTGGGGCGAGATCGTCGATGGCGCCTACGCCATCGTCGGCAGCCCGACCACGGTGCGCGAGCGGATGGTCGAGCTGGCGCAGTGGCTCGGCGTCGGCAACGTGCTCGTGCTCCTCCAGCTCGCCACGCTCCCGGCCGACCTCACCCGGCGCAACATGGAGCTGTTCGCGCAGGAGGTGCTGCCCGCGCTGCGGCGCCTCGGGCCCGGCGCGTCCGCCGAGGGGGCCGCCGCGCATGCCTGAGCGGCGGACGGTCGAGGTCGGCGGCAAGCGCGTCCGGCTGCTCGTCGGGGGGCACGGGCCCGCGCTGCTCTACCTCCACGGAGTGGGCCCGGACGTCGACTGGATCGAGGCGCACGAGCGGCTCGCGGCGCGCTTCACCGTGCACCTGCCGGCGCATCCCGGCTTCGCCGAGTCGACGGGCATCGAGGAGGTCGACGGCATCCTCGACTACGTGCTGCACTACGTCGACCTGCTGGGCGCGCTCGGGCTCGCCGCGGCGCCGGTCGTAGGTACGTCCCTCGGGGGCTGGATCGCGGCCGAGCTGGCGGCGCTCTACCCCGAGCGGGTGGCGAAGCTCGTGCTGGTCGACGCCGTGGGGCTCTGGATCGATGCCGTCCCGCTCGGCGAGCTCTTCGGCTCGAGCCCGCCGGAGCTGGCCCGCCTGCTCTTCCACGACCAGCAGCACCCCATCGCGCGGATGATGAACGCGATCACCTCGCTCGGCCAGGTCCCCGAGGAGCTGGCGCTCGAGCAGATGAAGGCCATGGAGGCCGCCGCCAGGGTCGGCTGGAACCCCTACCTGCACGACCCGAAGCTCGAGGGCCGGCTGCCGCGCGTGACCGCGCCGACGCTGGTCCTCTGGGGCCGCCAGGACGGCCTCGCGCCGCTCGCCTACGGGGAGCGCTGGCGCGATCGCATCCCCGGCGCGCGCCTCGAGGTCATCGAGGCCTGCGGGCATCTGCCGCCCGTGGAGCGCCCCGAGGCCTTCGCCGCCGCCGTGCTGTCCTTCCTCGCTTCGTAGCCGCTCAAGTTCCGGCCGCGAACGCCCGAGATCTGCTCCATGGTCCTGCCCTCGCAGGAGGCGCCGGGGCTCGCCGAGCCGGCGCCGCGCGGCGCACCTGGGGACCTCGGCGGCGCGGGCGACCCGGCCCGGCGGCTGCAACTGCGCGCGACGCTGGCGCTCACGCTGGTCGGCGTGCTGTCGGTGTGCAGCTACCTGCTGTTCGAGCGCGCGCTGCGCCAGACGGCCACCGACGCGCCGGTCATCACCGTCGCCGGCCGCCAGCGCATGCTCACCCAGAAGCTCACCAACCTCGTGCTCGAGATCCAGGTCGCGGCCGAGCGAAAGCAGTTCGCCTTCCTCACCGGTGACCTGCGGGCGGCCTACGAGGCCTGGGCGTTCGCCCACCGCGGGCTCCAGGAGGGCGACCCCGACCAGGGGCTCCCGCCCAACCGCAGCCCCGAGGTCGCGGCCGAGTTCGCGCACATCCAGCCCGACTACGACGCGATCCGGAGCGCGGTCGAGCACCTCCTCGACGCGACGCGGGCCACGTCGCCCGAGCAGGCGTACGACGAGATCTCGAAGGAGGTCCTCGCGGTCCTCGATCACGCCGACCCCTTCGCCGACGGCATGGACCGGATCGCCGCGCTCTTTCTCGCCGAAGCGCAGGGCCGGGTGCGGCGCATGAAGCAGACCGTGCTCGGCCTGACGGGCGTGACCCTGCTCCTGCTGCTGCTCGAGGGGCTCCTGGTGTTCCGTCCCGCCGCCCGCCTCATCCGCCGGCAGTTCCGCGAGCAGCACGAGCTGGCCGAGGAGGCGCGCAAGCTCGCGCTGGTCGCCAGCCGCACCGACAACGGCGTGCTCATCGCCGACGCCGCCGGGCGCACCGAATGGGTGAACGACGCCTTCACGCGCATGACCGGCTACACGCTCGAGGAGCTGCGCGGTGTCGTGCCCGCGTTCATGCTGGGGGACGCGGACCTCGACCCCGAGACCCGAGCCGACGTCGCCCGGCGGCTCGCCGCGGGCCAGAGCATCCGCGTCGAGGTCGTTCACCACCGCAAGGACGGCTCGCTCTACTGGGGCGACCTCGAAGGCGTACCGATCACCGACGGCCAGGGGCGTGTCCAGCAGTTCATCGCGATCGAGCGCGACGTCACCGAGCGCAAGCGCGCCGAGGAGCAGATCCGGCGGTACACGGCCGAGGTCGAGGCGTCGCGCGACCGGACCCGCGACCAGGCGCACGCGCTCGAGCAGATGACGCGCGAGCTCGCCCTGGCGCGCGACCAGGCGCTCGCCTCGGCGCGGGCGAAGTCGGAGTTCTTGGCGAACATGAGCCACGAGATCCGCACGCCCATGAACGGCGTGATCGGGATGATCGCGCTCCTGCTCGAGACGCCCCTCACCGAGGAGCAGCGCGACTACGCGCTCACCGTGCGGCACAGCGCCGACGCGCTGCTCACGGTGATCAACGACGTGCTCGACTTCTCGAAGATCGAGGCCGGGAAGCTCACGCTCGAGACGGTCGACTTCGACCTGCGCACCGTGCTCGAGGAGGTGAGCGACCTCCTCGCGCCGCGCGCCTACGAGAAGGGCATCGACTTCGCGTGCGTGCTGCCGCCCGAGGTGCCGCGCGCGCTGCGCGGCGACCCCGCGCGGCTGCGCCAGATGGTGCTCAACCTCGTCGGTAACGCGATCAAGTTCACCGAGAAGGGCGAGATCGCGATCGAGGTCCAGTGCCTCGAGGAGACGGCGAGCCACGCCACGATCCGCATCGGGATCCGCGACACGGGCATCGGCATCCCGCGCGAGCGCCACGCGGCGATATTCGAGAGCTTCACGCAGGCCGACGGCAGCACGACTCGGCGCTACGGCGGGACGGGTCTCGGCCTCACGATCAGCCGCCAGCTCGCGGAGCTCATGGGCGGCCGCATCGGGCTCGAGAGCGAGCCGGGGCGGGGCAGCACCTTCTGGCTCGACCTCCCCTTCGAAAGAGTGAGGGAGACGTCGACGGCCGACCTGCTGCCGGGCACGCTCGCCGGGCGCCGCGTCCTGGTCGTCGACGACAACGCCACCAACCGCCGCGCCTTCCACGGCCAGCTGCGCTCCTGGGGGATGCGGCCGCTCGAGGTCGGCAGCGGCGAGGAGGCGCTCGCGGTGCTGCACGCGGAGGCCGACGCCTTCGCGCTGGTCCTGATCGACATGCAGATGCCGGGGATGGACGGGGAGGAGACCGCGGCCGCCATCAAGGCCGACCCACGCCTCGCCAGGATTCCGCTCGTGCTGCTGTCGTCGGCGGGGGTGCGGTTCGCCACCGACGGCGAGATGCGCGCCAGGGGATTCGCGGCCGCGCTGACCAAGCCCGTTCGCGCCTCGCGGCTGTTCAACACGCTCGCCGAGGTGCTGGGCGAGGTCGCGCCGGCGTGCCGCTACCCCCGGCGCGCGCCGGCCGCGAAGGAGGACCGCATGCCGCACCAACCGCTCGAAGGGCTCCGCATCCTGCTGGCCGAGGACAACCCGGTGAACCAGAAGGTCGCGCGGCGCATGCTCGAGAAGTGGGGCTGCCGCGTGGACGCCGTCGACGACGGGCGGGCGGCGCTCACGGCCTGGGAGGCGGGCGCCTACGACGTCGTGCTCATGGACGTGCAGATGCCGGGCATGGACGGCTATGAGGCGACGGCGGAGATCCGCCGCCGCGAGGGGGGCAGCGGGCGGCACACCCCCGTCGTCGCGATGACCGCGCACGCGATGCAGGGCGACGAGGAGCGCTGCCTCGCCGCGGGCATGGACGGCTATGTCGCCAAGCCGGTGAAGCCCGAGGCCCTGGCCGCGGCGCTCTCGCGCTGGGGCCTCGGTGCCTCCGCCTCCCCCGCTGCGGCGGCACCCGCGCAGCAGGCCGTGTTCGACGCCGAGCGGCTCGAGGAGCTCTGCGGCACCGACGCCGATTTTCGGCGCGAGGTCCTGCAGGACTTCCTCGCGCTCGCGCCCCAGCTCCTCGCGCGCATCGACGCGTCGATCGCGGCGGGCGATCACGGCGACGTCGAGCGCGCGTCGCACTCCCTCAAGGGCAGCTCGCGCACGCTCGGGGCGGCCGCGCTGGGCGCGGTCTGCGGAGAGCTCGAGATCCTCGGCCGCGAGGGCGCCCTCGACGCCGCGCGCGCCGCGCTCGAACGCGCGCGCGAGGCGTTCACGCGCCTGCGCGCGGCGCTGCACGTCTACGTGCCCGACGGCGAGCAGGCGTAGGAAGGAGCGGCGGGCCGCCCTACGCGCTGCCGAAGAGCGTGGCGACCGCGAGCCAGAGGCTGAGCGCGCTCATCACCGCCACGGTGATCCACGCCACCGCGTTGAGCGCCGGCGTGTTCACGTGCGCGCCCATCAGCTCGCGCTGGTTCACCAGGCGCAGCATGAACACCAGCACCAGGGGCAGGAGCACGCCGTTGGCGACCTGCGAGAGGTACATCACCGGCAGGAGCGGGACGCCGGGGATCAAGATCACGAGCGCCCCGAGCGCGATCAGCCCCGTGTAGAGCCCGTAGAAGTGCGGCGCCTCGCGGAGCCGCTTGTTGACCCCGGTCTCCCAGCCGAGCGCCTCGCAGACGGAATAGGCGGTCGCCAGCGGAAGCACGGAAGCCGAGAACACGGACGCGTTGAAGAGGCCGAAGGCGAAGAGCGCCGCGCAGTAGGTGCCCGCGAGCGGGCGCAGGGCCTGCGCGGCGTCGGCCGCGGTCTCCACCGCGACGCCCTGGGCGTGGAGGGTCGCGGCGCAGGCGACGACGATGAAGAACGCGACGACGTCGGTGAAGATGCAGCCGCTCACGACGTCGAGCCGCGAATAGGGGTAGTCCTCGACCCGCACCCCCTTCTCGACGATCGCCGACTGCTGGTAGAACTGCATCCACGGCGCGATCGTGGTGCCCACCATGCCGACCAGCATCGTCAGGTACGCGGCGTCGACCGGCACGCGCGGGGCGAAGCTGCGCTGCGCCACCGTCGCCCACGAGCGCACCGCGAGCAGGCCCGAGGCGACGTAGGCGAGGTAGAACACGCACGCCGCGAGGAACACCTTCTCGACCTTGCCGTAGTTGCCGTAGACCACCAGCCACCACACGAACGCCGCCACCAGCGGCACGCTCACCCGGCGCGACACGCCGAAGAGCTCGAGGCTCGCCGCCGCACCGGCGAACTCGGCCATCGTGTTGCCGAGGTTGGCGAGCAGGAGGAGCCCCATGGCGTAGAAGGTGATGCGCACGCCGAAGTGCTCGCGGATCAGGTCGGCGAGGCCCTTGCCGGTGACCGCCCCCATGCGCGCGCACATCTCCTGCACGACCACCAGCGCGACGGTGATCGGCACGAGCGTCCAGACGAACGCGTACCCGTAGCGCGCGCCGGCCAGCGAGTAGGTCGTGATGCCGCCGGCGTCGTTGTCGACGTTGGCGGTGACCACGCCGGGCCCCATCACCGCGAGGAAGCGCAGCAGCCCCGGCCCCACGCGCGCGAAGCCGCGCCGGCGGGGGGCGGTCGCGTCGCCTAGCGCTTGCGGCCGAGCTTCCACTTCCACGCGAGCGCCGTCATGTGGGTGAGCACGTCGTCGACGGTGACGATGCCGAGAAGCCGTTCCTCCGCGTCGAGCACCGGGACGGCGAGCAGGTTGTATTTCTCGACCACCTCCGCGACCCGCTCGCGCGTGTCGTCGGGATGCACGAACACGAGGTCGCGCTCCATGATCGTCTCGAGCGGCGTCGCCGACGCGCCCACGAGGAGCTGGCGGATGGTGATCACGCCGCGCAGCCGATGCCCGGCGTCGACGACGTACAGGTAGTAGATGAACTCGCCCTCGGCCGCGAGGGAGCGCAGGCGTTCGAGCGCCTCGGCGCACGAGAGGTCGGCGGAGAGCGCGACCAGCTCGGTCGTCATCATGCCGCCGGCGGTGTCGGGTTCGTAGCGCAGCAGCTCGGCCACCTCGCGCGCCTCGGCGCGCTCCATGTTCTGGAGCAGCAGCTCCGACTCCTGCTCGGGCAGCGCGGCGAGCAGGTCGGCCGCCTCGTCGGGCGGCATCTCCTCGAGGATGTCGGCGGCGTGCTCGGGGGGCACGCTCCCGATCAGCTGCTCGCGGATCTTCGGCTCCACCTCGGTGAGGGCCTCGGCGGCGGCGTCCGTGGCGAGCGCACGGAACACGGACTCGCGCTCGCGCCCGTCGAGGTCGCTGAGCACGTCGGCCAGCTCGGCGGGATGCAGCTCCGCCAGCTCGCCGCGCGGGAGGCTCAGCCGCAGCGCGTCGCCGCTGCCGGAAAGCGCCAGCGGCTGCACGTAGCGCCAGCTGATGAGGCGCTCGCTGCTGAGGTAGCGCGCGCGGGGCGAGAGCCGGCGGACCGCCGCGTCGATGGCGTCGTCCCAGCCGAGCCGGCGCACGAGCCCGCGGAAGCCGACGTCGACGTGCACCAGGTGGAGGTCCCCGGAGGCCACGCGCAGGAAGTGGAGGTCGTTGACGCGCACGACCTTGGCGCCCGCGGTGTCGACGATCTGCCGATCGAGCAGCGTCGAGCGCACCCAGAACTCGTGCTCGGACTGGAGCGCGCGTCCGGGGACGAGGCGGCCGACGGGCACCGCGAGCCGCACCACGCCGTCGACGGCGGCCACGTCGCGCCAGCGTGCGGTGAGCGGGAAAGGCTCGAGCCTGCCGCGGCGGACGACGAGGGCGGTGACCGGCGGGAAGGTGTCGGCGACGTTCACCGCCAGGTCGTCGAGGCGGCCGACGGCCAGCCCCGCCGCGTCGACGACCGTGCGCCCGTGGAGCCGGGAGTAGAACACGAAGGGAGATTCTCCCCGGGCCGGCTGCGCCCCCGGCGTGTGCGGTTCGGCATGGTTGGCCATCGGTCATGCCCGTCGGTCCATCCCTATCATCGGCCCCGGGGGGTGGCCAGCGCCGGCCGCCCTCGGTGGAGTCTCGACCGGCGTGCGTCGCTTGTCCGGGCGGGCGAAGGTGGGCTATGGGGCCCCCGGAACGCGGATGGGCCGTCTTCGTCTCCGGCTTGCGCACGGACGTGCTCGCGGGGCGTCCCGCTGCCTGGCCGCCTCGTGGTTGGCACTCGGGATATTCTCGTCGTCCTCGCCGACGTCGGCGGCGGTCGTTCCCGAGGCATCGCCGCCGGGCGCCGGCTGCCCGGCTCCTGGCACGGCCGCGGCTTCCGAGGCGTGCGTGCGCCAGGAGCTCGGCATCCCGGCCGCCGCGCGACGGGTGGCGATCCTGAGTCAATCGTCCCACCTCGACTGGGACTGGCGCCATACCTTTGAAGATTACTTCGATGGACCGCTCGTCGACCCTCTGCTCTTCCTCTTCGCGGGTCCCGTCGACACCATCCTCTCGGACGCCGTCGGCCTGATGGCGCGCTTCCACGCCTCCGAGCACCACTACTACTATTCGGTGGCCGAGATGGGCTATCTCGCGCGGTTCGTCGCGGCGCACCCGGAGGTGCTGGAGTCGCTCCGCGCGCTGGGGCAAGATCTGCGCATCGTCGGGGGCGGCATCACGTCTCCCGACAGCCTGCTGCCCCCGGGCGAGGCGTTCATTCGCGACTATCTCGTCGGCAAGACCTGGGTGGACGCGACGCTGGGCCTCCCGATCCGACAGGCATGGGTGCCGGACGACTTCGGGCACGATTCCCAGCTCCCGATCGTCCTCGAGGCGATGGGGTTCGACGGGGTCGGCTTCGGCCGCGTGCCGGGCGTCGCGAGAACGGCGCAGTCCATCGGCTTCGCGCCGCCGGACGTGGGCTCCCTGGCGGCAGACCTCCTGCAGGACGGCCTCGATTTCGTCTGGCGTGCGTCGGACGGTTCCCGCGTGCTCGCGCATTGGATGCCCGGGGGCTACTGCCAGGGCGACTGGGCCCTCGGGCCCGTACCGGGACGCGCGTCGCTCGACGCCCTGGCACAGCGGGTGGCGACCGACGCGGCCGCCTCGCGCACGCCCTACATCTTCGTCCCGGTCGGCTGTGACTTCGCGCGTCCGCGGCCCGACCTCTTGGACCTCGTCGACGCATGGAACGCCGAGGAGTATCGGCGGACGGGCGTCTGGGCGGTCGCGGCGACGTTCGATCACTACGTGCAGCTCCTCGGCGCGCATCGCGCCGCCTTGTCGACGCGCCGTTTCGATCCGACGCCCTACTGGACGGGCTTCTATGCGACGCGTCCCCTCCTCAAGGGGATGCACCTGCGCGCGACACAGGCCCTGCTGGCGGCAGAGACGTTCGGCGCGATTGCCGACGCGGTCGCCCGCCGCGATCCTGCGGGCTGGCGTGCGCGTGTCCAGGCCCGTACGGCGGCCATCCACGCCGGATGGGAGAGCCTCGTGCCCGGGAACCACCACGACTTCATCACGGGCACCGCGCTCGATCCGGTGTACGAGGAGGAACAGATTCCTCGGCTCGCCGCGGCGCTCGCGGCCGGCGAGAGCGAGCGCACGCGCGCGCTGAACGAGATCGCCGCCGCCATCCGGCCGCGTCCCGCCGCCGCGACCACCGCCACCGTCGTGGTTTTCAACCAGCTCGGCTTCGCGCGCCGGGGGCTCGTCGAGATCCAAGGCCCGCCGGGCCCCTCGCCGGCGGGGCTCACGCAGGCGTCGGCCGAAGGCGGCCGCCTCGCGCTGGTCCGGGTGCCGAGCCTCGGTTACGCGACGGAGGACCGGGCCCGCGCGAGCACGTCGGCGATCGAGCCGGCCTCGTTGGTGCTCGAGCCGGACGGGGCCGTGGCGGTGGTCGAAAACGCCTTCCTGCGCGCCACGTTGCGTCGAGACGCCGGTGGCGGGATCACGTCGCTGATCGACAAACGCTCGGGGCGGGAGCTCATCGCCGCGGGCCAGGTCGGCAACGCGCTCGTCCCTTATGCGGACCAGGGGGGGCTCTATCGGTTCGGGAGCGAGATGGCCGGATGCAGCCTCGAGCCGCTGGCGGGCGACAGCGCCAGCTCGGCGTTCACCGTATTGGAGCGGGGACCGCTGCGCGTGCGACTCGTGGCCCGGACCGCCGCCGGCGGGCGGGCATTCGAGAAGGAGTACCAGCTCGTCGCCGGCGAGCCGTTCCTGCGGATGATCTCGACGGGCTCGGCGGCGCCGGGGACGTCCGTCCTGGTGCACTTCCCCCTCGCCGGACCGATCGACGACCTCGTGCACGGGACGGCCTACCATTGGGACGAGAAGGCGCCGGAGCGGGCCGGCCCGCTCACCTTCGAGGCCACCCACGACTTCCTCGTGCCGCGGTTTCGCCGGGTGCCCCTCGCGGCGATCTTCCACGCCGGGGTGCCGGCGTGGGCCGCCCGCCGCGACGGTCTGGTCATCGGGGCCTTGTGGCGCAATGCGAGCCAGGAGCGGTGCGACTTCTACGGCGCACAGGGGACCGACCCGCACGACGTCGCCGTCGCCTACGCCCTGCGCGTCCCGACCGGCGTGACGAAGCCACGCACCGGCAAGCAGCTTCGCGAGGCGCTCGCCTACGAGACCCCGCTGCTCGCCACGACCGGACGGCCCGCGGGCGACCTCCCCCGACGTTTCTCCCTCGCCTCCGCGCGGCCGGCGCCGGCGATCGTCACGGCGGCCAAGGCAGGAACCGCCGACGACGCCGACCTCGTCCTGCGCATCTACCAGCCGACGAACGCACCGTTGCGCGTGATCGTGCGGACGGCCGCCCGACGCCGCTTCCCGTCGCAGGCGAAGCTCGCGTTGGAGGGCCTGACGGCCCTGGAGGCTCCGTTGCACGGCGAGGGCCTCGCCGCGCTCCACCTGCAGGGGCGGCCGCGGCGGTTGAGCGTCCTCGCCCGGCGCGCGCTCACCACGATCGCCGTCCGCGCCACCGGAGCGCACTGACCCGCGCATTTGAACCGGGGCCGGGCGACGGCTATTGCTGCGGGCGATGGCGACGATGATCACCAGCGAGTGCATCAACTGCGGCGCCTGCGAGCCCGAGTGCCCGAACACCGCCATCTATCAAGGGGGCGTGGAGTGGCAGGCGCCGGACGGGACGATGCACC
>Ga0070734_10000847_pt1 | contig 53116 bp, 42 predicted proteins | sample Coa_R1_8_FD_66444 | JGI IMG/M metagenome (GOLD analysis project Ga0070734, IMG submission 66444) | Surface soil microbial communities from Centralia Pennsylvania, which are recovering from an underground coalmine fire - Coalmine... | ecosystem: Environmental > Terrestrial > Soil > Unclassified ...
TCTCGATGATCGTTTTCTCCGCAACTGTATTTTTAACCGCTCCCAGCTTGTCAATATATTCCGTCTTTGAAGAAACAAAAGTTGTTTTTTTGTCGCATTGTGCGAATGTTTTGATATTCATAACCGCTATCATTAGAAATACAGTGACAAAGATTTTCATTTTGTTTTTTTTATGAATTAATAAAGCACTTTGATATTGAGAATATAACAAACATTTTTTGACACACTTTCAATGAGACAGGCAGGGTGAAAATTAGTTGCACTTTTGCGATTCGCTGAAAAACACGGCTGAAGCTTGCATGTTTATGCGTTGTTGGTAAGCACCTGTATAATTCAGGTCTTTCTTGCTTGATGAGCTATTGGCTATTAAGTTGGATGATGAAATTATTAACTTTAATCAGCCCGCTGAATTGCTGTGTTATTTGAATTAAATTACTGCAAATTGTCAATTATGAGCATGGCTGATGATTTGCGCAATTACAAAAAAGAACATAAAGAATTAAGCAAAAAGCTGAATTCGTTGCTGAGAGAGCTAAAAAAAAAATAATGACTCCAAGATCCGCTCTCAGATCATTGGGAAAGTAGAAAAAAGACTAAAAGACCTCAGAGAAACCAACCAGAAAATCTCCGGTATTTTAAATAACATTCTGAAATAGCCCACCTGATTTTATGAGTATTCATTGATTAATGAAATGCTCAATGAAAGAAGCACTGCTCTATCGCTGATATTTTCAGCACCAACAAAAAATCAGAGAGCATTTGATTTATTTTTTTGATGCTGCTATATATTTCAGCAGCATGCAAAAAGCATATTGCCCCTTCTTCAGGTCTGAAACCCGCATGAACTCGTTGTGCGAATGGTAATTCTCATCTTCCTGGAGAAAACCGAATGAATACATCGGCAGGTTCATCTGGGTCATCATAATAGCTACTGCAGCATTGCTGCCTCCTGTGCCCATTAGCAGGGGCTCCTTTCCGTATAATTTGGTAAGCACAGTAAAAGCTGCTTTAAACGAAGGATTATCAGAAGGATATTTTGCTGCATCAATAGCTGCGCCTCCCAAATCTTTGTAAGTGGGCGTTACACCTTCGGGAAGATGTGCTGCGATATGTTTTTTGATGAGATTAATAATTTCTTCGCTGTGCTGATTAGATACCAGCCTGCACATCAGCCGGCAATGCGCGGAAGCAGGCACAATATTCAGAAAGCCTTCTTCGGCAGTATAGCCGCTCCATATCCCGGTGACATCCAACGTAGGGCGATACCACACACGCTCAACAGAAGTATATCCTTTTTCTCCGTTAAATACAGGCGCATCATATTCCTTCATTTCTTTTTGTTCATCATAAGGAGCTTTTGCAGCTCTCTCTTTTTCTTCTGCTGTCATGGGCAACACATTCTCATAAAAACCTGCCACAGCCACCTTGCCATCCGCATCATGAAATGTTGCAATCAACTGAGAAAGTATCTGTGCTGCATTTGGCAATTTTCCTCCGAACACACCCGAGTGAAGATCCCTGTTCGCAGTCTTAATACTGAACTCCATGGTGCAGCCGCCACGAACGCTCATCGTCATTTCAGGTTCTGTGTCGCTTTTCTGGAATGCATCAACGCTGTATGCATAATCGGCTTTCAATAACTCTTTATGTTCCGCAACAAATTTACCGAGGTGAGGGCTGCCTATTTCTTCTTCGCCTTCAAAAAAGAATTTGATGTTCACGGGAAGCTTGCCATCTTTCTGAAGCATAGTTTCAATAGCCCATATCGGAACTACCACACCGCCTTTATCATCAGAAGCACCGCGGCCATAAATGCGCCCGTTATCTTCTTTAGGAGTAAAAGGTTTGCTGTTCCACAATGCTTCCTGAACAGGCTGAACATCATAATGTCCGTAAATGAGCACGGTAGGTTTTCCTTTTGCTCCATTCCATTCAGCAAACACAACCGGGTGCCCATCGGTTGGAAGCACCTGCGCATTCATCAAACCTTTTGATTGCAATTTATCTCTCAGCCATTCTGCGCAATGCTGCATGTCGCCTTTGTGAGCAGGCATTGAAGAAATATCGGGAATGGAAACAAATTCAATGAACTCCTGCACATGCTTCTGCATGTTGTCTTCAATTAATTTTTTGTATGCAGATATATCAGTGGTATCACCTGCATGGATATACGAAGTAAAACAAAATGAGATCGTGCATAATAAGAAGAGCCTTTTCATGTGCAGTAGTTTTGATACAAGATAAAGAATAATGAAATGTAAATGCTAATTCTTGAATTGATAGCCAGGCTTCTGCAGCCGCAATAGAAAGCTCTATTTCCCGAACATTTCATATTTTTTACTATTAAACCAGTTTTGGCAATCCCTGCTGTATAGAAAAATAAATGCAATTGCCTGCAGTATAACCTTTACTGTCCAGATTGCAATTTCCAGAATGCTCATGTCGACCAATGGATTAAAAAACGAAATGACTCCCACTAAAAAATCGAGACCAAGCCATACTGCCAACACAGTTCTTGCCCATTTTTTGCACAAGCCCATTTGTTTGATGATGATGAATATAACAATATATACTATAGCTGCTACTAACCAGCTTAAAAATAGAAAACGAGAGTGAACAGAAACCCTGATGTTGTTGATGATAACATTGATTATTGATAAAAAGATGCTCGCATACAAAAGTTTTTTTGCCGCAATAAACTTTTCTGGTTTATGAAAAATAGGATCATCTGTTGTCATCGCAGTAGTTTATCTGCAAGTTAAGTTTTGAAAACAAACGATATATATACAAGCTATTGCATTATTAAAAACAGCTTTGTATTTTGCCCTCACGCTGGTCGTAGCCCGTAACCTTAAATAACTGTTATGAATTATTGCTACGACCACTATTGCTGCCGTTGTTTCACAACTATTCCCAAGTCTGTCTACAACAATTCTTTTGAAAATGTTGAACTTCCATTGTGCATCACCTGTCAAAACTGGTTTGATAGATTATGTGTGAAGCCGACAAGCTGTGCTAAAAAACTTTTTCGCCATTTAAGAGAGCGGAATATTAAAGCTGAATTAGAATCAAAAGGAAAATTTAAGACTGTTGATATTACGGTTGAAAGCGCATTGGTCCATATTGAAGTGGATGGCTCACATCACAATTTGAATGCAACAACAGCTATCAAGGATTTGTGGCGCACTTATTATTCGATGAAAGAAGCATATTTCACTTTGCGCATTCCCAATGCTGCCATCAGGCATGATATAGAAACAACAGTGAAAATAATTTCAGGTATTATTATCGAAAGGAAAAAACAACTGAAACGATTCAGGGAATTGCAGTTCATCCAGTCAAGAAGTGAGCAGCAAAAAATTTTCTGATGATGGAGGTCTTTCAAAACCTCAGAATTGTGAGTATATTTATTTCCCATTCACATTGAAATTTAAAGAACACCATTTATCTTTTTATGGAAAATAATATTCTGACTCCGGTATCGGAATCTAAATTTTACAAAAAGCAAACTATATTAATCTGCACATTTTTAGCTGGACCACTGGTTGGCGGCTATATGATTGCAGAAAATTTTAAAGGTCTCGGAGAAAAGCAAAACCAGCTTCGTGCTTTGTTGATTTCTTCTGCGTTTACCATCGGATTGATTCTTTCTCTTGTTCTCATGCCTTTTCTTGAAAAAGTCCCTGGTATCATTTTCCCGGCTTTAAGTACTGTCATTGCCTCTGCCTGTGTTCAATTTTTTCAAATAGAAAAAATAAGATCTAATGTTTCCAATGGGGGTTCGTTTTATAAAAACGAAAGAGCCTTTGTTGTAAGCATCATAGGGCTGGTGATCACCATTGCTTTTGCACTTATCATTGCAATTTTATCAGAATGGCGAACTCTGTCATAGCTTCTTGCCGTTGCTAATGTTCTTCACTGCAAACGTCAAAATTTTTTAATGGCATTATATTTTAGATGATTAATGTTTGTTCTGTAAATAAACTTTAATTCAATTAAGAATTTATGCCGTTGTTGGTGTCCTCATCAACAACGGCGTATACATTTTTCTCATATCAGACCACCACTCTTAAACACGATTGCTCATGAAAAGAAGACATTTTTTACAGATCTCACCACTTGTTTCATTGCTGCCTCTTTCTGCTTTTGCAAACCTGAAGAACAAAGACCAGAAAATTAATCTGCCATCAGGCACGGGTACAAAAGATTTTTTTTACAAGCCATCGAATGCATGGGCTGCTGATTTTATTCCATTATTTGCCGAAGGAAAATTTCAATTGTTTTATTTACTTGATTGGAGAGATGCCGACAATCATGGTGAAGGAACTCCGTGGTACAGGATCAGCACCAACGATTTTGTCAACTTCACTGAGCATGGGGAAATGTTACCCAGAGGAACAAAGGATGAACAGGATTTATATGTGTTCACGGGTTCTGCTATACACGCACAAAATAAATATCATATTTTTTATACCGGGCATAATCAACACCTTTCTGATCAGGGAAAGCCTGCGCAAGGCATTATGCATGCAGTGAGTGATGACATGAACAAATGGGAAAAACTTCCATCGGAAACTTTTTTTGCACCTGCAGACAAATATGAAAAAGATGACTGGCGTGATGCATTTGTTTTCTGGAATGAAGAAGCAAAGGAATATAATATGCTGATAGCCGCACGATTTAAAAAAGGAATTTCGCGAAGAAGAGGGCTGACAGCTTTATGCGCATCAAAAGATTTGCATCACTGGGAAGTGAAGGAACCGTTTTACGCACCTGATCTTTATTTCACGCACGAATGTCCTGACTTATTTAAGATGGGCGAATGGTGGTATTTGCTTTTCTCGGAATTTACAGATAGAGTGAGAACGAGATACAGGATGAGCCGCTCATTGCACGGCTCATGGATCACGCCTAAGAATGATGATTTTGATGGACATGCTTTCTACGCAGCAAAAACAGCATCAGACGGAAAGCACAGATATATTTTTGGATGGAACCCTACGCGGAGCAATTCAAAAGATAATGGCGGATGGGAGTGGGGCGGCAATCTAGTTGTTCATCAAATTGTGCAGGAGGCGGATGGCAGTTTATCTGTGAAAGTTCCAGATACGGTGAATGCGGCATTCCGCAATAGCACTGTTCCTTCATTTGCAAACGGCAATGGTAATTTCAAGACTAACCAATCAGGAGTGAGTTTTAATTCTCCTCATGGCTTCAGTGCAGCCGTTGCAGGCAAGCTGCCCGATCAATGCAAAATAGAAATGGTTGCTCAATTTGAAAAAGGCACCAAACAATTAGGCATCATGTTCCGTTGCAGCGATGATCTCGATAAGTCGTATTACATACGTTTGGAACCGGCTAACAATAAACTTGTATTTGACATGTGGCCGAGAGAAAGGAGTGAAGTGGACCACATGGCAGAGCTTGACCGCACGATAGATCTGCATGCGGATGCCCCAATAAAATTGCAATTATTTATCGATGGCAATAAAGGTGTTGCTTATGTGAATGATAAAGTGGCAATGAATTTCCGCGCTTATGATTTGCCCGCAGGCAATTGGGGCGTGTTCACCACTGAAGGCGTTGCAACTTTCAGTGATGTAAAAATTGCGGTTCTTTGAACCTCAGCCATTGGTGGTCGCCGACCAACAACAGTGAAGAGCTACTTGCTGTTTACTTAACTAATAGTTTCGCATTAATAGCGCAATCTTTTACTGTGCTATAATCTTCGATCACTTCAATGACACGATCAACAATAGTTGACAGCTCAGACAACTCAAGTTCTCCAGAGCTCGTGAAAGTATTTCCTGTTCCTGCAAAAAATATATTGAATGTGCAGATCAATTCACCGTCTGCAGACAATGCCGCGATCTCCATATATGATGCTAATGGAAGGCAAATCCTGAAGTCGAACAACAGCCTGCAGCCAGGGCAGAACAATTTCACTTTTAATGTGAGTGGATTTGCTTCGGGCATTTATTTCATGAAGATAAATGGGGCAAATATTTCAGCAGTAAAAAAAGTGCTGATCGTTCCTTAAAGAACAGCATGAAAAATTTTCCGGCAGCGGGCAGGAAATAATGCAAATTAATATTGCATGTATTACCGCTGATAGCAAAAGTATTTTCAGGCAGCATTTACACAGCTCAGTCGTATATGTTATAGAGACCGGTTATGCATGTACGTTAAAGGTCGCCGATGAAGGCAATCTTTAACTGAGAATGTAGAATAAAAAGAAATAATTTATTTCATCACATCTTACCTTTTGCCTGTTTATTCATTGCATTTTTTTGCCTCTTAAAAATCCCAGCCTGCAATTCCAATCCATCTGATCCGGTGATCAGGTTCAGGTAATCATCCGGCAAGCCTTCTGTTTTCACTTCACTGAATAAAAGCTTTGCTGTTTTCACAACATGTGTTTCAATAACGCTGTCGCCTGTGGCAGGTGCAAGCTCTTTTCCATAATAGCCTAAGTAATGATCATTGCCTGCAATGATGGAATTGGAAAATGTGTAAGCAGGTTGTGTGTTGCCCGCACGCAGCCAGAAATAATTGCAATGTGTAATGATGTTGTTGCGAAATACAAACGGTTCAAGAAATGGCCCGAACCAAACGGCTGCTTCGTAAGATCCGTTGATGATGCAATTAGTGACCGACAAATTTCTGATTGAATTAAAAAGAAGCAATGCATTCTTGCATTCATAAAAAATGCAATGGTCAACAGTAGTACCAGAACCATGTGCCCAGATAGCACCTTGAATGGCGGATGAATTTTTCTCACCCACAAAATAACACTGTGAAACTTCCAGTCCATTGGCATCAATGTTTTCGCGGGTGATGGGGTAATAGTATTTCACAGATGGATTAGCATTGCCCAACAATTTTAACCCTTTGAAGTGCACATTATTTTTTGCAACCAAAAAACCAATGCAATGCACAAACTGATGGGTTGAGTTATTTGGTGATATAGATTGAATAACCGGCATTGCTTCCGGTGCCCAGCCTTCATCATCGGGCATCGTCGTTGCTTCGATGGTGTATCGCACCGTGTCATCCTGCTTTTTTTCTGTTTTTATTTCCATCTGTTGCGAAACGGTATATAAACCTGGTGCTACTTTTATCGTTACCGGTTCCGTTCCGGTGAATGTAGAAGCCAATGCAATAGCTTGTTCAACGCCTGCTAACGGATCAGTGACTGTTCCCTTTCCCTGCCTGGAACCTTTTATTACGTCTACATAAATGGTTTGGGAAAATAAATGCGTGCTGACAGAAAACGCCGTGGCAACTAACAATAATCCTTTTTTCATGTTTTTGTTTTGATAAAGTGAACGATGTGTTTTACAATCATTTTTATTTATTAATAAATTGCATCGTAAACCTATCGGTAAAAACATTTTTTACCCGTTCAAATACTGATCAAGTTTATTCAAGTTGAATCACAGTATGTCAAAGGCGGAATTTATACACGAACTGTTGTCCATCATCGAGCAAAAGCTTGGCTGGGGCAAAAGCGCTGAATGGCAGGGGAAAGATTTCGAGAACCTCAGCATCGAAATCCTGAATAATACTAGCGTGTCGCTCAGTGCCAGCACGCTAAAAAGAATATGGGGAAAAGTGGATTATAATCATTTGCCCAGCATGACTACACTTGACACACTGGCAAAATTTGCAGGCTTTGAAAGCTGGAGGGATTTTCAAAAAAAGCAGGCTGTTGCAGAAGAAAGCACTGCATTGGAGACACCAGTTGTTCAGGAAACCCCGAAACAAAAAAAGAAGAGCCATTGGTTTATCGTGCTGATTATTGTATCAGTTTCACTGTTAAGCATAGCCGCAATTTGGGCGAGCCGGAAAAATACAAAGCCGGCAAACCCGGCTGATTATAATTTCGGGATTGAACCTTTAACGCACAGCATCCCTAATTCTGTAGTCTTCTCTTACGATGCAACGGCTGCAGCAACTGATTCTGTTTTTATCCAGCAATCCTGGGACCCCTCCACAAGGACGGAAGTAAAAAAAGATTTGCATACTTACACATCTATCTATTACGAGCCCGGCTTTTTTCAGGCTAAATTATTGGTAGGAAATAAAATCGTGAAAGAGCATCCATTGCTCATCCCGACAACAGGATGGCTTGGATTGATTCATAACAAACCGATGCCTGTTTACCTGAAGCCTTCTTCATTTTTGAATGATGACAGTATTAATATTACCAGTGATGAAATAAAGAAAACAGGGATTGCTGTTTCACCACAAGCGCCAATAATCAGGTTTTATAATGTGGGCAATTTTGATTCCGTTGCTGTGGATGATTTTTCATTTAATGTTGCTGTGAAAAATACATTTATGGAAGGCTCTGGAGCTTGCAGGTATGTTAATGTTGTATTGATCACCGATGCAGCACCTGTCATCATTCCATTGGCGATCAAAGGTTGCGTGTCCAATCTGATGTTGCGGAATTTTGATCAGGTGTTCTCCGGAAAAAATACAGACCTCTCTGGGTTTGGAACTGATTTTAATCAGTGGGCAAATATCTCATGCAAATCATCAGGCGGAAAAATAATATACTATCTCGATGACAAAGAAATATACAACGCCGATGTGCCAACCGAAAACATACATATTGTAGGGGTCGGTGTATATTTCCAGGGAACAGGCGCAGTAAAAAATCTTCGGTTATCTGCAAAAGGGAAAGTGGTTTTTGATGCGTTTTGCGAATGAAGGAGGGCGATGAGATTACCTGCAGTTGCATTCACATCTACTTAGCTTTTCATGTTTTTGTTAACAGGAGTTGTTGTGAGGAACACACACAACGGCAGAAAAAATCCCAAAGATCAAAATGCTTCATTTAAATTCAGGAAAAAGCCTTTGTTCCCAAACTTGCCAAAAGCATAATCAAGGCAAAGATTTGTTCGGGTGTGTTTGTTGAACAGAATGCGGAGACCTGCTCCATAACCGGGCTGAAATACCTGGAATAATTGGGTGCCATGTTCATCATTGCCTGTTTGCAGGTTGCCGAATACTACACCACTGACAAACTTATTGGCGAGAATAGGAAACCGCAGTTCAAGTTCCGTATCATTGAATTTAGTTCCTTTAAAATATTGCGAGGTATATCCTCTGCCACTTCGGAAAGTTCCATCTCTTCCAGTGCCCGGCAATTCCAGATAAGGAATGGTTCCACTCAACAGATAGGATCCCCAGTTCCAAAAGGCAAGCACCGTTTCCGGGCTTGAGCCGGAAAGACTGAAATATTTTCTGAAATCAGTAGTGAGCTGTAAAGAATTTTTTGTGCTGCCGATCCATGTCTGGTTAAGGCGCATGCCTACATCGAAATAAATTCCCTTGTATGCACGATTGGGGTTATCGCGGGTAATGTATTCGACATTTACCAAAAACCCATTGGCGGAATAGCGGTCCTGCGGATACCCATGCTCGTTATTATACACGCCTGATGGCGTAGTGGTACCTGAAGAATCTTTGTTATCGATATTGCGTCTGATCTCGAATGACAGGCCTGCGCCGAGAAAAAGATTGGGCGCTACATTCTTGTACACTTTTTCACGAAAGTTGAAATAGACAGAATGGATGGGATACACTTTATGCGTCGGATCTGCCAGCACTGAGTCAAGATTATTTTTACCGTTGTAAGGTTTGCCGATGCCCATACCAAAATCAGGCGACAATGATTTTGATATTACCAGATTGCCTTGCAGGTTTAATTTGTTGCCTGATGTGAAGATGTTGTGATTGATATAAAAATAGATGATACCCTTTGTAGTGATGGATGCTGATGTGGCAGCCACTGAAAATAATGTTTTGGGATCATTACCCAATCTTTTTCCTGCCACAGCTTTGATGCCACCCTGCAGCCCGATGGTAGGATTAGCAGCAATATTTGGCACAACAGTAATACCGGACTTGTTGCGAAGTGAATCAGGTTTTTTGCGGCGGCGCAAAATATCGTCCAACAGATTCCCGAAATCATATTGTTGGGAAAGATTTTCAACAGTTTTTTTCATTTCTCCCCGATGCATGGCCAAAGAATCTGCTTTCAAAATATCGGGAGGATGGCCTGTTTGCCCATGAGCCATTGCTGCGAGAAAAAAGGATGAGATGGTGAATAGTATACCTTTTGCCACAATGCGGTTTTTAATAAGTTCTGCATCATTATCACATGCAGAGACAAATAATTTGCTGAAAGCTTAGAAAACAAAAGCGTGCCATAAATGCATATAGTCAATTGAGCAAATGATTTCTCTGATTATTGATGTATGCGCTGTTGCCTGGAAGTTGTTTTTGAACATTACCAATAACGGTTTTAAAATGCAAGAGCGCAAAAGCTTAATTTCTTATTTTATGCTTCGCGATGAATGCTTTCACTCCTGATGCGGGATAATAAATTTTGTTTTTTATTTCAACGAAAGCGATAAGTCTTGAAGACTTCGGAAGTCTGGCAATCTTTCATCTCCGTGGGATTTTCCGCATCGTGTATTTTAAATAATAGAGATCAACGCGGAGACCCCCGCGCAATAAAAAAGATGTATTATATTTATCGTGGCGAAAGTTGTTGGTGTTAATAGCAATAACGATTAGAAGTACCAACCTAAGAAAAAGAAATAATGAAAAAATTGTTCCCTATTATATTAATCTCCATTGTATTTTATTGTTGTAAAAAAAGTAGCCATGCACAGATAAAGCCTATTTTAGGTACATGGATTTTTAAGGATACTACATATACAGTTGGTTTTATGTCAGAACAAGACAATGCATCATTTGAATGCCTTGCTGACAGTAATAGAAAAGCATGGATTGGATTTACTTTTTATACACCATTGCTAAAAAGCGGTACTTATGCTGTAGTCAATTCATTAGATGATAGTACACAATGTTTGATAACTACAGGGGATGGGATTAATGACAATTATAATTCAACTGGAAAAATTGGTGATACAGTAAAAACAACTTTTGCTGGTGATACAATAAAAATTTCATTTAGAAATATTTCAGTACAATTGAACTCAGATACACAATTAGTTTCTGGTAATCTAAATTGTACGAATGAATTTTACCCTTAATTTTTACTTTTTCGTCTTTGTGCGTTCTTCCGCATCATGTATTTAAAATAGCAGAGATGAACGCGGAGACCCAGCGCAATAGAATATTTATAATTTCAATCACTCATTTACCCAGCGGGGGTCGGCTGCGCCAGACCACGCTAAGACCTTAGTTTCTTTTTTAGACTTCGGAAGTCTGGCAATCTTTGTACCTTTTATGTTCACGCGAGGTCTCCGCGCTGGATTTGTGCGAGTGCCGTGGGACCATGCAGAAGACTCCTCAGAGGCGCAAATACATGAAAGAAGGAAACAATAAAATTGCTAATCAGAAAGTGGCAGCTTTGATCATGTGATATTGCGGTTGCAGTTTGGGATTGTTATTAGCAAAATACGAATAAACTTTAAAATCATTTCAGTGCATCGAGCGCTGAAATAATGGTAGCAGAAAATGGAATTCCTTCGCCATTCGGCAGCACGGGGCAACGGTGAATGATGTTAATATTCTAAACTTTTGTTATTTCTTCAGAATTCCTTCAGTTTTATATTTAATTTTATCATCATTAAAATGCTCCATTCAGACCTTATTCACTGCTAATAAACAAATCATGGAAACACCGCCAGTAGGAGCATTTTTATGGATACCCATCCTGTTGATTTCTATTTATTCAGGGATAAGAGCCTTTCGTATTTCCCACCTGATCTTCATTGATTCCAAAAGCAGGTTTAAAAAAAACATATTAGGGCAAATACCATTTTCTCAGCTAAGCGTTGCGCAGAGCTTGCCACCGGATAATCGCAGTAATAGCAAACTAATTAAAAAACTAATCTTCACTAAAAAAGTATTCTACTGGTGCCTCGTTATTTCAGCAGGGCTTTTCATCCTGCCTTATTTACTATCATACCTTCTGTTGGATTAATTTGTTTTTTCAGATAAGCATCTACGTTACCTGCTGTTTACCACACCTGGAATATTTCTCTGCACCCGGACTGATACAGCTCATGGTAGCCTTTCATTTTTTCTTTCATCTTCTTCATCTCTTCCGTGTCTTGCATATATTTCTGAAAGCTTTGTTCGTACGAAGCAAGGCTGTCGTATTTGGTTACCATTACTACTCTGTTGTATTCGCCGGTAAGATCTGTCATAATATTAACGACATCAGCATTGTCGCTCATTACTTCCTTAAAGAGTTTTGCAACTTTAGATGCATTACCCGGCTTGCAGATAAAAGTATCATGTACGATAATCATGGCTGTAATTTTTTTGGTGAGCAATAAATTGTCTATGGCATGAATTTATGGGAGAGCAAAACTAAGTTACAAAAAAATCAGACTACCTGATGCCAGACTGCAATAACAGTAAATGGTTAGCCTCGTGTGTATGATGGTGTAGGCACACTTTGAAAAGGATGATGCATATAATGAAACATCCGAAGTTTACAAAACTTCGGATGTTTTAAACCATGAGGGCTGGAATTATTTTTTTACTGTCTCAATGTCGATGGTGTCATCAGTTATTGTTCCGGTAATGGTTACTTTCTCTCCGATAAATTTATCCACTTTTTTCGTGTCTTTGATTTTGTACACCTTATCTCCAACCACAAAAGTAGGAGCGGCACCACCCTTTACGCATTTTTTAGCGCATTCCTTATGTCCATCGCCGCTTTTAGCTCCGCAATCAGAATCGCCGATATATCCTGTCCATGTTCCTTTTTCAGCTGCGAAAACAGTTGCTGCAAAAAATAATGCAACGAACATTAAATACTTTTTCATGATGTGCAAGTTTTGAGTTATTTAAAATTGATCTTCCTAAGTTACGATTATTCCGATTGAAAAACCGTAGTTCATTTAAACTGCCAGGCTCAGGGATGCAAACACCCTTCGCTGACATTAATAAACGAGGAATTTAATGAAAGAGTTTTAGATGATAATTAAGATTGCGTTACTATGATTTTTGAGAGTCTTTTTTGGCTGATTGTATGGCGAGTTTCGCCAACATCCATATTGTCCACAGTAGGGAAAAGGCGATCAGACCATGGAAATTTGCTTTCACATCTTCAGGATCGAAACGTCCATGTATCCTGACGTGAAACACCTTGTTATAATTTTCCTGTGCAAATTCGATTCCTATGCCAAACAAATAAAGTGCTACTGAAACCAACAGGTGTTTTACAAGGTTTTTGATATTGAATAAAACATTCAGGAATGCGGCTGCTAAAAAATAAAATGAAAAATGAAGCTCTTTATCAATGTGCCTGAAAGCGGATGGTAGTTTTAAAAGAAAGCCGATGACTGCCGCTATGAAGCATGCAATGACTAAAATAATTTTTGTGGTGTTACTAAGTTTAACATTCATAAAGCTTCAAAGAATTATCAGCAGTACAAAATAGCGACTTTTGACTGAATAATCCGTGTGTCTCAATTTTTTGACGGTTGATTTTTTTGTTTTCATTCAGAGCTGTTAAAGTATCAGGATTTACTGCGCCCTCTTTGAAGCACATTTTTTGAAACTAATGCATCGACTGGATTTAAGATTTAACTCAATTTCAGCAATTTTAATGTTACATTGGAAAAACAACAAAATATATGCTTAGCGACTACACGCAAACTGAAAAAAGAGTGATTATCTTTCTGAAAAGCAAACCATTCCAGCATAAATTTTATGATGTGGAGAGTATGCTGTTCGGTATGAACGATGATGAGAAAGGATTGTTCATGTCAAAAGCCATCAGGAGCGGGCTGCTGGAAGAACCTCCCACATCAGCCAACAATCGGTTTATCGTGAGGTTATCGCAAAAATAAATATTCTGTTATTGTTGGTCTCAGGTAGGCATGTACGTTAATTAAGACGTCTGCCTTTCAAAGCCCTATTGAGCGATAGTCGGTTAATATCATCCGGTACATACTCCATGAAAGAGTAAGAATAATAGCTATGTAAAGTGCAATATTGAACGCGCTTTTTGTCAATCAAAAAAATTATTACTTATTTAATTTGCAAACTGCAAAAGGTTAAACTTATAAAAACAGCCAGATTATTATTTACTACAATTGTGAGATATCAAATTAAAACAGTGATATCATCTTTTTTACACAATATATTTTAATAGTTACATCATTCACACTTTGTATTGTGTGGCTGTTGCAAAACCTGCTCATTCATGATAGTTTAAAAATACGATTCATTAGGTGGAAGGAATAATGTAATGCATATTGTTTATTGTGTAACATTTTCCGGCTTAATCGATAGATCTTGCTCTAAATTTAAATTATGTGGAAGTTGATTGACAGCGATGTGATTTCAAAAGAATTGAAAATAGGTCATATTATCAGTGAAAGTAATAGTAGTCAGGAAAATTTTGAAATAATGGAGATAAGACAAAATGGCAATATAACGGCAGCTAAAATGGATGATAAGAAATCTATGATCATCTTCCCTAAAGAAGATTTGGTGGATGCAAACTGGTGGGTTATGGGTTAAGCCTTTTCGTTATTGTTCTCAGGCAATTTTCAAATTATTAAAGCACAGAGGAAGCCATTTATTTTTTTGGGTTGGTTATTAATGGTTTCGCATGCGATTTAGCAAAATAGAGCATGGCTGAAATCCCAAAAAAAGTGACATTGCTTGCATCCGTTTTGCCACTATAAAAATATTGCCCGAAATAGACATTGAAATGAAGCTGATCACTGTAAGCATATTCAATCCCTGAAGTCAGCTCGGTCATCAGGTTTTGTTTGGAATTGAAAATATATCCGATGCCGGCGGTGAATGTGTTGGTGAATTTCCCTTGCTGAAATATATTCAGGTTTGGCCTTAGCTCAAGATATGCAGTCGTATCTCGTCCTGTGACTTTACCGAGGCTGGTTTTTCCAATGTCCAGCCCAAGACTAAAAACATCCCATTGCCGACCGATTTCCAAAGCGATATTGGATTTTTCAAAAAAAGTGCCTGCGCTGTTAGTGAGACAGGGAGCTAAGGAAATGTAGGTTTGTGAAAAGCAGCTATTGACTAAAACAGTCAGTGAGGTGATGAGATAAATCCTCTTCATTTTGAATTTATTTGTTTTGCACCGGATTGTTTTGTCTCTCTATATTTTTCAATATCTCGAGTATCATTTCATTTTGATTTTCGAGATGCATTAATATCGTTTCATTTTCAATATCGGCAAGCTCATTTATTTTCAAATCTGTTTCTGCCCTCACTTCTGCGTGATGAGACTGTAGGTTTTGCCCGATCATGATCATAGGCATTAAGAACAACTGGATCATATTGGAAATAAACAGCCAAAGCACAAATGCGGGATAAGGGTCAAATCTTATGTTTTTTGGAGCAAAAATATTCCAGCTAAGCCAGCAGGTAGTCCAAAGAAAGATGAGCACAAAAAATCCCATGCTGCCTACTTTGTCGGTGATCCATAAAGCCAGTTTGTCGAGTGCCGAAATATTTTTTGCGTCTCCTTTCAATGTTTTCATAAAAGCTTCTCTGCGGCGCTTGAGCTCTTCTAATTTGAGCGGGATGTCTTGTTGCATATATGTAAGTTTATTGGTTAGATATTTTTTTCAGAAGCTTAAAGTAGTTAATAAATATTAATTATGGACGAATGCTGAACATTTTCGTGATGAGGCACAAAGCCTTTCACGCAACCATCTTCGTAAATAATTATCTGAGAAAAACCTGTTTCAAAAAGGCTTATATTTATAAAGCACCAAACATGCGGCCAATGTTAAATCTATCATCATATTTATTGCGGAACTTTTTTTTAATAGTATTCCTGTTTGTTTTGATAGAGCCAAATGCATGGTCTCAGCCAAACCCACAAAAGCCCGATCTCTGTCAGGGGGCTTATTACACAGAATCACAGGCATTGCAAATGCTGCAGGATCTGGGCAATATTTATCACGATAAAATTTCCTGGGAGCAAAGAGCCGCAGTGATCCGGCAGGGGATTATTGATGGAGCAGAGCTACGGAATATGCCACGGCAGCTTTTGAAAGTGATACATACCGGCATTCATAAAATGAAAGGCTATATCGTGGAAAATATAGCAGTGGAAACCTTGCCCGGATATTATCTCACAGGCAATTTGTATAAACCGGAAAAACCTTTGGCTTCTATGGCGGGTGTGCTGTCACCACATGGACATTTCACCAATCCCGATGGTCGGTTTCAGGAACAGATGCAAAAGCGATGTGCGACACTTGCACGAATGGGCGCTGTTGTGTTTGCTTATGACATGATTGGTTTTGGTGACAATAAGCAATGCTCGCATGAGCTTAGCAAAGCAGTCAAGCTACAGACTTATAACAGCATCCGCGCACTTGATTTCCTGCTTTCGCTTCCACAGGTTGATTCGGCAAGGATAGCTGTGACGGGTGCATCCGGCGGAGGCACACAAACTTTTCTGTTAGCTGCTATTGATCCTCGGGTAAAAGTTTCTGTGCCCGTGGTGATGGTGTCGGCTTATTTTTTTGGGGGCTGCATTTGTGAAAGCGGCATGCCTATTCATCGTCGCCCCGATCATCTTACTAACAACGTGGAGATAGCTGCGCTGGCTGCGCCTAAACCAATGTTGCTGATATCTGATGGTAGCGACTGGACAAAGAATTGTGCGGAGGTGGAATATCCTTATATCAAAAAGATTTATAGCTGGTATGGCATGCCGCAAAATGTAGAAAATGTTCATTTGCCAAATGACCAACATGATTATGGTCCGACAAAAAGACAACCGATGTATGCATTTCTTATCAAACACCTTTTATTGAACAGCAAAGGGATGATGAAAGACGGTTTAATAAATGAGGATATGAGCGAGGTATTGAGCATTGATGATCTGACTGTATTCAACAGCAAGCATCCTTTGCCGGCAGACGCGGTGCATGGAGATGAGGCTGTGATGAAATTGCTGGAGTGGTAAAAGAATAAGTTGGTGTGCATAAAAAACCGGTTGTGCATCAGTGTTAGATTGTGAGGCATATATTTGATATTTTATTTCATAACTGCGTTATGCATTTCATATTCAGGCTAACATGAGTTTATACGTTCTTGCTTTGGTGCTCACCGCTGCTGTTCTTCATGCATCGTGGAATCTGTTGGCGAAAAAAACAAAAGGTAAAGCTCCTTTCATCTGGTTGCAGTATGTTGTCAGCAATATTTTGTACCTGCCTTTTTTATTTTTTCTGACAAAACAGAACAACAGTATTTATTCGCTGCCATTGTTATATTTTTCTGTAAGCAGCGCCGTTTTGCACCTTGGATATTTTATGGTGTTGCAAAAAGGCTACAGAAGCGCAGATCTTTCCGTGGTATATCCGCTTGCACGCGGGTCAGCACCATTGGTTTCGTTCATTGCTGCTATTCTTTTTCTGCATGAACAATTAAGACTAAGCGCAGTGATTGGGTTGCTGCTCATTATTGCAGGCGTGTTAATCATCACCGGATTAAGTTTTAAAAAAGAAAACAACAGCAAAATAATGACAGGCATTAGCTACGGCGTGCTCACCGGATTGTTCATTGCTTTGTATAGTTTTAATGATGCGCTTGCTGTAAAAAAATATGCGATATCACCTTTGGTGCTCACATTAGCTACCAATTTTTGCAGCACTGTTTTTCTGATGCCGTTCGTGCTGCCGCAAAAAGGTGAATTGAAAAGAGAAATAAAAGAACACACATGGAGCATCATTGCCATTGCTTTTTTAAGCCCTGCTGCTTATATACTGGTGTTGGAAGCGTTGAGATATGCGCCATTATCAGTTGTTGCACCTGCGAGAGAAACTAGCATTCTGCTCGGTGTGTTCATGGGATCAAGAGTATTCAATGAAGAAGACGGCAAAAGAAGGCTGATTGCAAGTTTGCTGATACTTGGAGGCATTGTTGCGCTGAGTTTGAGTTAGCAAGAACTGAGTTTAGTAAATGACTAATTTATTGTGATTCATATTTTGACAGGCATCGATTGCCAGGCTCAGTAATATATTATTGTTCTTTTTTGCTTCGCCAAAAAAGAACCAAAAAAGGCGATCCGAAAACGATATACAACCCGTTTTCGGAAAGGAGCTTTGATTGAACTTTTGTACTACTGTGGTGAAGAAAAGTGGTTCCCTGATTGGTTTATTACTGGCAAAAGTATTTTATAAGTTTATAACCATTTACCGATTAAATTTATTTTTCAGCGCACTTAAAGCATCGCTCATCGTTACTTCTTTTTGTTTGAATGAATGATTGATGCGAGGATTATTTTTTTTCTGCACGTTCGCAGCTACATTTTCAGTTGCCTGTTTAATGGACAATGCGATGCGTTTGCGAACTGGATCCACTTCCAACACTTTCACCTGAACCTTGTCATTTAATTTCAGTGCTTCTGCAGGATCGGTGATATAACGGTTAGCTATTTCACTTACATGCACCAATCCATCCTGCTTCACGCCAATGTCAATAAAAGCACCAAACCTCGTGAGGTTGGTAACTACTCCCGGAACGATCATGCCTGTTTTTACTTCTTCAATAGAATAAATTGAAGCAAATTCAAATTGCTCTAATTCGCTTCTGGGATCTAATCCGGGTTTTTTTAATTCATTCAAAATATCTTTAATGGTCAGTTCCCCGATTTTTTCATCTACATATTTTTTTGCTGCTACTGTTTTTAAAAAAGATTCATTGCCGATCAAAGTTTTTACATCAGTGTTTAAGTCATTCGCAATATGTTCCACCACTTTGTATGCTTCGGGATGCACTGAACTTGCATCCAACGGGTTTTCTCCATCGGGTATGCGCAAAAAACCTGCAGACTGCTCAAATGCTTTTTCTCCAAGACGCGGCACTTTTAATAATTGTTGCCTGCTTGTAAATTTTCCTATTTCATTTCTATGCTTCACAATATTGTCTGCCAGAACAGTTCCGATGCCGCTCACATAACTAAGCAAATGTTTTGATGCTGTGTTCAGGTTCACGCCAACCTGATTCACACAGCTTACTACTGTCTGGTCGAGTCTCTGTTTCAACCTTGCCTGATTCACATCGTGCTGATATTGCCCTACGCCAATGCTCTTAGGTTCTATTTTAACAAGTTCGGCAAGCGGGTCCATTAACCTTCTGCCAATGCTTACAGATCCGCGCACCGTTACATCATGATTTGGAAATTCTTCTCTTGCTGTTTCGCTGGCAGAATATACGGAAGCACCATCTTCATTCACCAGAAAAACGGGTTTGTTCAATTGCATTTGCTTAATGAATTGTTCCGTTTCTCTGCCTGCAGTGCCATCGCCAATTGCAAACACTTCGATATTGTATTTCTTCACCAGCTCTCTGATCTTATATTCGCTTTCTGATTTTTTATTCGCCTCATGCACATAGATAAGATCATTATGCAACAGCTCACCTTTTTCATCCAGACAAACTACTTTGCAGCCGGTTCTGTATCCCGGATCGATAGAGAGGACACGCTTGCTTCCCAACGGAGCACTTAGTAATAATTGCTTTAGATTTTCTGCAAACACATTAATGGCTTCTTCATCAGCTTTTGTTTTCAGCACCATCCTGAATTCTGCTTCGAGGCTCGGCTGCAACAATCTTTTATAAGCATCCTTGATTGCTTTTTTTACATGCTCCACCGAAGCATTCAGCGATGCTTTGATGTAAAGCTTTTCCATCACATCCAACGCATCTTCTTCAGCAGGAAGAATGTCAATGCGCAGGTAACCTTCTACAAAACCCCGCAATACTGCGAGTATTCTGTGAGAAGGGATTTTATGAATGGGCTCACTGAAATCAAAATAATCTTTGAACTTGATGGCTTCATTTTCTTTATCGGACAACACTTTGCTTTGCAGCAATGCATTGTCTTCAAATAACTTTCTCATTTTAGCCCGCACAGCAGCATCTTCATTGATCATTTCTGCAATAATATCTCTCGCTCCCTGCAAGGCTGCATCTGCATCTTTCACATTTTCGGAAACATAAGTTGCGGCAATTGTTGAAAGATCATTTTCTTTTTGTTCTAATAACAGATTTGCAAGAGGCTCCAAACCATATTCGCGTGCTGCCTGTGCTTTTGTTCTGCGTTTTGGTTTGTAAGGAAGATAAATATCTTCTAATTCCGCAATGGTAGTGGCTGCATTTATTTTCGCTTGCAGCTCTTCCGTCATTTTATTCTGTTCTCCTATTGTTTTTTCAATAAAAGCTTTGCGTTCAAGAAATGTTTTGAGCAGAGCGGCCTCATCTTGTATTTGCTGGATCTGCACTTCATCCAGGCCACCGGTTTTGTCTTTTCTATATCTCGCTATGAATGGAATAGTAGCACCTTCCCGGAACAGATCCAACACTGCCTGCACTTGTGCATTCCGGATATTCAATTTATGAGCAACTGCTGTTGTGATTTCAGTCATGAATGAATTTTTAATCTGAATTTTAAATGGGAAGCGAATTTAGTGGCAGCATTTGAAAAGAAAAATTTGGAAATATTAATGTGGAGAAATAGTTCTTTGTCTTGATATTTTAATAAAATAGAGACAATCGTTTTTATTCTTAAATTCTCAAACAGATTTAATTCTCTTATTGTTCTTTAATTTCGATAATAAATCAGTAGGATTATGAAAATAGCTACTTATAATGTGAATAGTGTGAACGCCCGTCTGCCGGTGCTGCTTCGTTGGCTCAGTGAAACTTCACCCGATGTGGTCTGTTTGCAGGAACTCAAAGCCCCGCAGGAAAAATTTCCTGAAAATGAAATTAAAGATGCCGGTTATCATGCAATCTGGCACGGACAGAAAAGCTGGAATGGCGTAGCTATTTTATCCCGCCATGCAGAGATCAAAGAAATAAGGAATGTTCTTCCTGGAGATGCTGAGGATATGCATAGCCGTTATATCGAGGCAATCATAAACGGAATTACCATTGGCTGCATTTATCTTCCCAATGGAAATCCTGCGCCGGGCCCAAAGCTTGATTATAAATTAAAATGGTTTGAGCGATTGCAAAATCATGCAAAATCGTTGCTTGCAGAAAAATCGCCGGCGATACTTACCGGTGATTATAATGTGATGCCGACAGAGCTTGATGTGTACAAACCTGAAAGCTGGAAAGATGATGCATTATTCTTGCCTGAAGTGAGAGCTGCTTTCAAAACGCTTGTCGATCAGGGATGGACAGATGCCATAAGAAAACTTTATCCTGACAAAAAGATTTATACATTCTGGGATTATTTTAGAAATGCGTATGAACGTGATGCTGGTCTTCGCATTGATCATTTCCTGCTCAGCCCGCAGGTTGCAAAGCGATTAGTTGCAGCCGGAGTGAATCGCGAAGTGCGTGGATGGGGAAAGACCAGCGATCATGCGCCGGTCTGGATTGAGATTGAGGACAAATAATTTTCTGGTAAAGTTTCTGCTTTTTATCTCAGGATTTTGCAGCTTCCACAATAATTTTCTCAAGGTCATTGGTCGTCTTAAAATTAAATATCAGACTTCCATCTGCATTGCTTTTTATTTTTTTTAATATTTTATTGTTGATTGTTATTGTGTAAAAATGATCATGCTTAAGATTGCTCAATTGGTATATTAAACTATTGGATTGTTTATCTATGGAAGATTGCGTCCAGGACATCACATCATTTGACCATGCATTTATAGTAAGTGATAAATTGCTATTATTTACAGTTTGTACTTTTAAAGAATGCATATCATCATTCCTGTTGAAATAATATAATTCGTTGTTGCTGTTATAAAACCCAAAGTCATTCGCTGCCGTTATTTTAAACCTTCCATTTGATACTGTGTATTTATTTGTTTCAAGATCTATCAACAATTGTTGATCCCTGAAATTATATTTTACCTTTGTTCCTGCTAATTCAGGAGTGATGTGCGGATTTAAATAAAAACGATTATACAATGGATTAATGCCATAAATGGATTGATAAAGTCCGATTACAGAAAGACTGTTGCCTGCCAATATATCGTCGCCCAATCCATCCTGCTTGCTGCGACCGTAGCGTTGAAACGCCAATCCATCTTTTGCATATTGCGCCAATACATTCCTTACATATTTAACAGCGAGCTCTGGTTTATACGATGCATATGCTTTGACAGCAACAGATCCCCATGATAGAAAGATATCGCCGTTCTCATAATTCGGAAATGGGAATTGCCAATCATTTCCTTCACCAACATTGTAAGTGTACATGCAAAGCGGCCAGAAGAAAAGATTTTCTTTTTCCATCTGCGTTTCTATATTATCCAAAATGATTTTTTTTCTGTCATCATCATCACAAATGCCATAGGCAATGGCCATGAAGTTTACCGGTGTCACCATGTTATTGCCATGAACAGATCCATCTTTCTCTCTCCAATGCACATAACATTTTTTATCATCATCCCAGAACCCACCCTCTGAAATTGTTTTATTAAAACTTGCTTTTAATTTTTTTGCGAAGCTGCTATAATATTTTTCTTTAGTGAAATTTCCTAATTGCTTTTCAATATCAGCCCACAAAAAAAGTGCATAATAAAGTTTGGCGTTCACAAATGCATTTTCATAAGATGCCCAAATAATATCAATCCAGTCGCTGCCTCTTTTTAGCGTGTGGCTGTCAGTCATCATTTCAACCAAGCCATTATTGTTGCTGTCTCTTTTGATAATCCAGTCCAGTGCTTTCTCGCAGGATTGCTGATGTGTTTTCACCCATGTTTTGTTGCCTGTTTGGTTATACAACTCTGCAACATTGGTGACAAGATCAGGATTGGCATCTAACAAATAGCCCCATTGCGCTTCATAAAATCCTTTGTCTGTAAATTTCCCGGGCATTGCATCTTCATTGCTGTATGCCCACCTCGGCCACACTCTTCCATCTGATCTTATTGCATTGTCTCTGTAAAAATCTAGACATTGCTCGTATCCTTTTAGATAATTTTTATCATTGATGCCAAGCCCCATTTGTGCAATGTATTGTTCATGCAAACAAATCGGGCCATAAGGTGTGTGCCAGCTATTGCCACCGAAATGTTGTTGATCGATCACGCCAATCCTTGCAATGGTATTCAACACAGCACTTGCCTGATCGCTATTGATACCAACAAATTTTCCTCTTCCAAATTTTTCATAGAAATCAAAATAAGAAAGCGTGATGCTTTGGTTTGTTGTGCCTGCGCTTATTTTAAAAGGCGCCCACACATCTGTGCGATCGCGTATGAACCTTCTCCTGTTCGTTCCTGAATCAAAACGCGGCAACAAATCCTTTTGTGCAATCGAAATTCTATAACTCAATTGATCTTCGCCGGTGCGGCTATAATCCATCGCAATCTTTTTGCCTGGAGAACTAACGGTGATGTCTAAACCATTTCCGGTTTTGCTGTTCCAGAATTGCGATGAGCTGGAATGAACTCCATAAGTATCCAGTTTTTTATTAAACAGATAGAACCAAGCTAAGCCACCATAATCCTGGTATGCACCTTCCCAGGTACTGGTATCCTTGAATATGAAAACAGGGAATGCTGTCTGTTCTGCAATAATATCTTTTGAAATACTTCTTTCTATATTAAATCTGATATTGCTGTTGCTGATAATAAACGTCCATGTTTCGGATAATGGAATGGATTTATCGCCATAAGCAATCGCAGAAAGAGTGATGGTATTATTTGTAATTTTTACAGAAGGCTTTGAAGTAAGATTCAGTGTAGAATAAATTGCATTTCGGGTTCTTATTTTGGAGTAGATGCCTGCTCCACCTTCGATTATTTGCTGACCGTTCAGGACAACTGAAGAAATGTCTGCCTTGCCATCGTAGTCAAGTGTCATTCTGATTTTATCATTGCCAAACACAATTTTTTTTTGCCGCTGATCATGTTTGATAAGTATGTTTTGGGAAATACAGGTGAATGAAGATGTAATAAAATATATACTGATCAAAAGATGAAAAGACAAAGTTTTTATAACTCGCATGCAGTAAGTTTTGATTGAATTTTATAAAGTTAAGCATTCAAAAAATGATTGTTGCAAGTTCAGATTATCGGTTACGCATGGGTGTGAGGATTGCATATAAAAAATAAATGATTTTCTTTCAGTATCTAAAATGTAAGCGGAATAAAAATATTAGTATCTTCATTTTAACGTAGCAAATGGCTTTATCTTTTCGGTACAAAACAGGCAACAATTCATGAAGCACCAATACAAACCCCTGGCTCTGCTTTCGCTGATGTTCTTGATGGTGGGCTCATTGTTCTGCATGAATGATATTCTTTTGCCTTCTCTCATCACACATTTCAAACTTAATTATACACAAGCTACGTTCATTCAGGTTTCTTTTTATCTCACCTATATTGTTTTCCCGATTCCCATTGCATGGATGATCCATAAATACGGATATAAGATCAGCCTGTTGGTTGCCGTGCTTGCATGTGCAGTTGGCTGCGCTTTCTTTCTTCCTGCAAAATATTTTGATTCTTATCCGATAGTGCTATTTGCAATTTTTATTATTTCAACAGGTCTTACGATTATCAATGTTGCAGCAAATCCCTTTGCCACACTGCTCGGCGATCCGGAAGGTGCTCATCAACGTATTAATTTTGTGCAGGTTTTTTCGAGGATCGGTTATGCTGCCACGCCATTGATCGCGACTGCATTAATATATAATAAGATGGGAGAGATCAGATTTGATTTTCCTTATCTGCTGCTTGCGATTAGTTTGCTGATTATTGCTGTCATCATGTTTCTTTCTCACCTGCCTTCCATGAAGCCGGGTGATGATGAAAAATTCACGGTGAAGGGTATCTTAAAAGACGCGATGGCTTACAAACATTTGTTTTATGGTGTGTTTGCCATGTTTTTCTATATGGGAGCGGAAGCTTGTACCGCAGGTTTTTTTATTCCTTATTTAAAAACAGTACTGGGATTTAATGATAACAAAGCCGCTACTTATCTTACTTTATATTATGTGCTCACCGCTGCTATGGGAATGCTTGCAGTGGTGTTCCTGAAATACATAAAGGCCGGTAAGTTAGTTGCGATCTATGGGTTTGGAATGATATTGCTGTTCATTATCTGCATTGGTTTTGATACAGGATATAACGAATATTTTTTAGCAGGATTGGGATTGTTTCTTTCTATCATGTTCCCGACCATTTTCAGTTTAGCGATCGAAGATATCGGAGCATTTACCGGAAAGGGATCTGCATTATTAAATTTTGCATTGATTGGCGGATCTGTTTTTCCGCCATTGCAGGGGTTGATTGCAGATGCACATGGAGTGAAAATTTCTTATATCATTCCATTAATTTGTTTTGTGATGATCACGATCTATGCTTTATTTTTCACAAAAGATGCGATCGTAACACGCAGTCAATTAAAAAGCAGATTGTAAGAAAATGAAGAAGCTATTAATAACAGGATCAAATGGGTTTATTGCTGGAAGTGTAATTGCTCATGCAAAAAATGATTGGGAAGTTCATGGTATTGCGCGGTCGGCATTGCCCGATGATTATGGTAATGTTCATTATCATTTGCTTGATTTATTGGATGCTGAAGGACTGACAAATCTTTTTAACAAAGTAAAACCAGATGTTGTTATTCACGCAGCAGCCATTGCAAACATCGATTTCTGCGAAAAGAATAAAAGCATTGCTGAAGATATTAATGTTGGCGTCACAAACACAATCGCTCAATTATGCAAAGAAGCAGATATCAAAATGATTCATTGTTCCACTGATACCGTTTTTGATGGTATCAAAGGATATTATACTGAAGATGATTTGCCAAATCCTGTTAATTTTTATGCAGAAACAAAAATAAGATCTGAAGAAATTGTTTTAAAAGCTTCATCAAAAAATGTGGTGGCAAGATTAGCATTGGTAATGGGCTTGTTGTCGAGGGAAAAAGGAAATTCATTTTTATTCGATCTGATTGAAAAACTAAAAAAGAATGAAGAAGTTAAGTTTGCAGAAAATGAAATCCGTACTCCCGTTGATGTGGTTACTTTAGGTGCAGCTTTGGTTGAGCTTGCAGGAAATCATTTTTCAGGCATCATTCATCTTTCAGGCAACACAAGGATCAATCGTTTTGAAATGGCAAAAGAAATTGCAACCGCTTTAGAATTTTCGCCTCAACTGATCATCCCCACGAATTCAAATACTATTCCCGACAGAGCACCACGGCCAAATGATGCGTCGATGATCAATGCCAAAGCAAAACAGATTTTGAAAACACCAATGCGTTCATTGCAGGAAGGGCTTGCATTGGTTTTACATAAAAAAATAAAGGAATCAATATGAGCAGTATAAAATTCGATCTTGAAATTAAGTTCGGATCGCAATATGGAAAAGAAGAAGAAGAAGCTGTGTTGAAAGTGCTGCGGAACAATGCGCCAACAAGCGGAAATGAATGCATCAGTTTTGAAAAAAATTATGCAGCATATTCCGGTGCAAAACACGCAAGGGTGGTGAGCAACGGATCTTCTGCATTATTTCTTTCTATGATTGGCATTGGCATTAAAACCGGAGATCGGGTACTGACAACACCTATCACATGGATGGCAACAGCGGCTGCTGCCGTTACTGCCGGTGCCGAAGTTGATTTTGTTGACATTGATCTGGAAACTTATAATATTGATGTGAACCAGATTGAAGCGCATGTTACTTCAAATACAAAAGCAATTATTCCTGTTCATTTATATGGCCAGCCTTGTGATATGGATGAGATCATGGCATTATCACACAAACACAATTTTGCAGTGGTGGAAGATGCTGCACATGCGATCGGCGCAGAATATAAAGGAATAAAAGTTGGCAGCTTCGGGGCTGCAGGATGTTTTAGTTTTCATGAACAGAAAAATATTTCTACACTTGGTGAAGGCGGCATAGTGCTAACGAATGATGATGCGATATTCGAGAAAATATCTTTATACAGATCACAATGCACCAGAGTGCATGGCCATAGTACGAAGTATTGCAAATTAGATGAAGAAAAATTTCCTGTCGGAAAAAAATTCTGGTGGCAGGATTTTGATGATTGCGGATATAATTTCCGGATGACGGATATACAAGCTGCAGTCGGTATCGAGCAATTAAAAAAAGTGGATGTGCTCAATCAGCGACGGATTGATAATGCAGCTTATCTGACAAATGGATTGAAAGATGTTCCGGGATTAATACTTCCTACAGTCAGGCCTTATAATAAACATGTATTTCATTTGTATCCGGTGATGATCGATGCAAAAGAATTCGGGATGAACAAAGAAGATTTTATTTATGACCTGTTACACAAGTTCGGCATCAAGGCAGGGTTTCATTATATCCCGCTACATTATTCTACCGCATTCAAAAACCGCGGGTTTAAAAAAGGGCAATTTCCAAATGCTGAAAAACTTGGGGAGCAATTAATAACGCTTCCGATTAATCCGCGACAAACAGAAGAAGCCCTTGCATACCTTGTGAAAAGTATTAAGGATCTGCGCTCTTAAAAAAAACGCAAATGAATTTTGAAGAAATTGTAAAAGAATTGAGAGGAGAAAATAATTTCTTTTCAACAAATGCACCAATATATATATCGCGTGCACCTGGTCGCCTTGACCTGATGGGCGGCAATGATGATTACACGGGTGGATTAGTATTTGAATCTACAATCCGTGAAGCAACTTATGCAGCGGCTCAACTGAAGAATGATAATATTGTTGAATTAAAAAACAAAACAGCTTCTAATGCAGGTTGGCAGGGTGATGTCAGCATCAACCTTGACGAGCTTTCAAATGAAAATGAGGTTCGCGAATTAGTGAACAAATCATCTTCCGTAAGGTGGACTGCTTATGTGCTCGGCAATATTTTTTATCTCAAAAAAAAATATCCTGAGCGTATAAAAAGTGGGCTCAGATTATATATTGAATCTGAAGTTCCGCTCAATCGAGGAGTGAGTTCATCTGCTGCCATTGAAGTAGCAGTGATGAAAGCTTCTGCTGCTGCGTATGGAATTGATTTATCGGGAGTGGAATTATCACTTGCATGTCAATGGGTTGAAAATGCGATTTGTGAATCAGCGTGCGGTATCATGGATCAGGTTGCCGTAGTAACTGGCAAAAAAGGATTTATTATGCCGCTCGTTTGCCAGCCTTGCAATCCTGAACCATTAATAAAACTTCCTGAAGACTTAAAAATATGGGGCATAGATTCTGGTGTCAGCCATCAGGTGGCCGGTATTGAATATGAAGCAGCGAGAGCTGCTGCATTTATGGGTTATAAAATAATTTGCGACAACATTAATAATCCTGTAACACTTGACACAAGTTCAGATATTCATCGCTATACAGATCCTTTATGGAATGGATATCTCGCCAATCTTTCACGTTCTGATTTTCATGAAAAATATGAACAGCTTCTCCCTCACAAAAGCGATAATGAAACTTATATCTCAAAACATAAATTGCATGTCGATCCCTTCACTCCATTAAGGGAAAATGTTACTTATAATATTTTGGCAAACACAAAATATGCAGTGGAAGAAAACCAGCGCGTTCAATTGTTTTCTGAATTATCACGGGGGGCTGCATTAACTTCTTCAAAAAGATCTTATATGCTGATGGGTGAACTAATGTACCAATCACATTATGCATACACAGAATGTGGGTTGGGGGCGAAAGCTACTGACTTCCTCGTGAGCCTTTGCAAAAAAGAAGGAATTGAAAATGGTATTTACGGAGCAAAGATAACTGGTGGGGGAGCAGGGGGAACGGTTGCTATTTTAGCAGATAAGAATGCAGGCAATGTCATTGAGAAAATAATGCAGTTGTATGCAGATGCAGACCTTGGAAGCCCTTATCTTTTTGAAGGGAGCTCGGATGGTGCTGATAGCTTTGGAATTTTAATCATGAAATAATTTTTTTGCAAACTGTTTTTTTATGCCGCTTATCACAATTGGGTTTTATGTAGCATAAAATTTTTAGAACTTCAGAATACTTTCAATTAAAACTTATCCTGTCATTTTATTAATAGCTCGTCTTTATCAGTCACATGGGAAGGTATTATTATTAATATTTAAAACAATCTCCCATGTTCCGCAATTATCTGCTGATCGCTCTCCGCAATTTCAAACGCCAGAAATTTTTTTCACTGTTAAATATTTTTGGTCTTGCTCTTGGTCTGGCCAGCGCCATTCTTATTTTTTTGTATGTGAGTGATGAATTGCGCTATGATAGCATGCAGCCTTATTATAAAAATACATATCGTGTCGGCTGCTCTTTCATTAATCCCGATGGTCAGCGTTTTGATAATACCGTAGCTCCGGGTTTTTTTATGCGGTATTTGAAAGATAATAGAAGCGAAATTCTTCACACCTGCCGTATAGATAACATTGGTTATCCTACATCGCTCAACTATAAAGCAACAGAGAAGATTGTGCTCACAGAAAAAATAGTTTGGGCTGAACCGGGTTTTGATAAGGTTTTATATTTTGATTTACACAGAGGCAACAAAGAAAAAATGTTCGGAGAGTTTAACAGCATCGTGATCAGTGAAACAGGAGCGAGGAATTTATTTGGAAAGGAAGATCCGATGGGAAAAATTATTTCACTGAAACATATATTCGCTACACAGGGAAAGGAAATCAATGTGCAGGTCACTGGTGTCTTCAAAGATTATCCTTCCAATTCACATTTCAAGCCTGATTATATCATCAACATGGAAGCGTTGCATGCTGTGTATGGTGAGCATTATCCGGAATATCTTGAAAATACAAAGTTTGCGCAGTTCACTAATTTTTTTGAAGATTATATCGTGCTAAAACCGGGCGCAGATATAAAACCGATCAATGCCATTCTAAATACACTTGCTGATCAGATGTTGAAATCCAGTCCCGGCGCAGCATCGAATGGCGCAAAATTTGAAGGCTTCACCATTAAGCTGGCTGATCTTCATTTTGATTCTAAAAATTTATGGGAGGATAATTCGAACACGCATGGTGACAGAACATATCTGACAATCTTCAGCATTATTGCAGTCATGATCATGATTATCGCATGCATCAATTACACAAACCTCGCGACTGCGCGTTCAGTTAAAAGAGCAAAGGAAGTAGGTTTGAGAAAATCTTTTGGAAGCAGGCGTTTTGAAATAGCTACACAATTTTTCCTTGAATCTTTTTTAATGACAACCTGTGCACTTGTGATGTCGGTCTTATTGGTATTCATTTTTCTTCATCCCTTTAATCTGATAGCGCACAAATCTTTTTCAATGGGATCATTATTAGATCCGTTCATGCTGACGATTGTCGGAGCTATTATTCTCTTCATGACATTTGTTGCCGGATTTTATCCTGCGCTGTATTTGTCAGCATTTCAGCCTGTCAAAGTGCTGAAAGGACAGATCGTAAAAGGAAAAGGCGCTGAGTTGTTGAGAAAAATTTTAGTGACCGTTCAATATACTGTTTCATTGAGCCTGATTATTTATACCATCATTGTGATTCAACAGATGAGCCATCTGAAAACAACAAAATTGAATGAGCAGGGAAGCCAGCTTCTTGCCATTCGTTTTGGTGGCATTGCACAACAGGACAGGTTTGAAACGTTTAAGCAAGCTGTGCTGCAGGATCCGCAGATTGAACACGTCACAATGGCTAATCATTTGCCGAGGCTTGATTACTTCGGTTTTATCGGGAGGACTTTTAAATTCCCCACATTAGGCGATAAAGATTTACAGTGGAACCAACTGAGTGTGGAATATGATTTCCCAAAAACTTTTCATCTTGAATTTATTGCCGGTCGTGATTTCCAAATCGGAAATGCGAACGACAGCAATGCTCTTATTTTGAACGAAGCTGCGATTCAATCTTTGAATAAACCTATCGGAGATGTTTTGGGGCAAATGGCAAGAGATATACGAGACAGCACACATCTTTATCGGGTGATAGGAGTGGTAAAAAATTTTCCTTTCCGTTCGATGCATCAGCCTATAGAACCATTAGTCATTAACCCACGTTTGGATCAGATCGATAAGATCACTTATGTGAAATTGCCTGTCGGAAAATTTCAGGAGAAGATAGCCGACATAGAAAAAAAATGGAAAATTGCTTTTCCAGGGGCAGGCTTCGATCACTGGTTTGTGAACGATGAATTTAACCGCATGTATCAGGTAGAAAATACCATATCAGCTCTCGCAAAAATATTTGCAGTGCTTGCGATATTGATCACCATACTCGGTGTGCTAAGTCTTGCTTCATATACAGCGGAGCAGCGCACGAAAGAAATCGGCATCAGAAAAGTGCTGGGTGCAGGCGATAAACAAGTGGTCGCTTTATTTGCTGCTGTGTTTCTTAAAATATTTGTTGTAGCGAGTGTGATTGCAATTCCTGCATCCTGGTTTTTTGCAAATAAATGGCTGCAGGGTTTCGTGTACCGTGTTTCCATCAGTCCAATCATCTTTATTCTCAGTTTGCTTGGATTATTAATGGTTACACTATTAACTGTAAGCTTTGAAATCTGGAAATCTGCAAAAGCAAATCCTGTTACTGCATTGAGAACAGAATGATATAGTCCTTTTTTAAAAATTAACGTCTAAGCTCATGCGTAAAATGGAAGATGATTTTTATGAATGAATGTTAGCGTCCTGACATTAACATCTCATAAATTTTATGGAGAAATAACAACAGTTATTTCTTTAGCGTCTGAGGTAGTTTTGCTTTATCAATCATGAAAGACATGGCATACATAATAATGTTCACACCGAATTTGGTATTGTCCTCAGCTAAAAAACGTTTGTTCCTGAAATCATAATCCCACTCGCAGCCATAATCTTTGTTGCTGTACAAAACACCAATTCGCCCGTTTATGGAAATTGCTTTTAAGTAATCATGCACCAGATCATCCCCCCATCCATTTAATTCAAATGAAGTGCCGGGTGGTCCTTTTTCAAAACTGAAAAAGCTGTGATAGATTTCATGGTTATTAGGAATTTTTTTTAGGCAACCTGCACCAAATAACAATTGCATCTGTGCTTCGAATGATTTTGCAAACAAGCCATCAATATCGTGATTGCAATCATCTACAAAAACAAAACCTCCGTTCTGAACATATTGTTTGAAATGGCTGCTTTCCTGCGAATCAAACTGCACAAGCTTGTGCCCGCTCAAATAGCAAAAAGGATATTGAAAAATATCGTTGCTGCTCAGGTCAATCACTTTTTCCTGCGGATCAATAGGAATTGTCGTGTATTCAATCAGCGAATTCAGTATGTTTGAAGGCATCCGCTGGTCAGTGTCCCAGTCCCCGGATTTGTAGCGAAGTCTTGCGAATGTGAATTTTGATTTTTGCATGCTGCGGTTAAAAATACAGGTTTTAGGAATTCAATAATGGGAATGTGTTGAATGGATGATTGAAATGATTAATACTTTCAATGAGTAATGACGATTACCAATCATGTAATTTTTTTTAAAATCTTTTATTTCTTTCTAATTTCCAAGATTGGAAAACCGGATAATTATATAACAAGAAAAATCAACCGAAGTTGGAAATTTCAGAAGATACTTTACATGCATTATTAGAAAAGCTTTCTAATCTTAAAAAAGAAATTCAAAAAGTAATCGTCGGGCAGGATGAAGTGCTGGAAGAAATCCTGATCACATTGCTCGCCGGAGGCCACTGTCTGTTGGAAGGCGTGCCCGGTCTTGCGAAGACTTTAATGGTAAAGACTTTGTCGCAGGCACTTGATTTGTCTTTTAGAAGAATTCAGTTCACACCGGATTTGATGCCAACAGATATTTTAGGAACTGAAATTCTGGAAGAAGATCATGCAACCGGCAAACGTTTTTTTAAATTCAACAAAGGCCCACTGTTTGCAAATATTATTCTCGCAGATGAAATAAACAGAACGCCGCCAAAAACACAATCCGCTTTATTGGAAGCCATGCAGGAATTTGAAATTACTTATGGCGGACAGACGTATAAACTCGATAGGCCTTTCTTTATCCTCGCCACACAAAACCCCATTGAGCAGGCCGGAACATATCCTTTGCCGGAAGCACAGCTCGACCGTTTTTTGTTATATGTAAAAATAGGATATCCATCAACGTTGGAAGAAAAAAATATATTGAGTGCAACAACAGGTAATAAGAAAATTGTTGTGAATCCGATTTTAGGCGCAGCCGAGATCATGCAATTGCAAACACTCGTGAGAGATGTGACAATTGATGACGATCTGATTCAATATGTGTCAGACATGACGCGTGCAACAAGACCTGCTACCACATCCGTCAGTTATGTGAAAGAATGGGTTCGATGGGGCGCAGGCCCGCGTGCCGGTCAATCATTGATATTAACCGCGAAAGCAAGAGCGTTGTTCAAAAAAAGATATGCAGTTGTATTGGAAGATATTCAAGCGATGGCTTATCCTGTTTTCCGCCATAGGATATTGATGAACTTTAAAGCAGATGCTGAAAATATTAACTCTGATAATGTGACTGCCGAACTGATAAAAAATATCGGAAGAATTAAAACGAAAATATAATCTTCATGTCCTCACTGCTGGATCCGAAAATATTAATGTCTATCAAAGACCTTTCTCTGGTTGCAAAAAAAACCATTGATGGTTTTATGACGGGCAATAATAAAAGCAGCGTGAAAGGGACAGGGTTGGAATTCAGCCAATACAGATCATATCAACCCGGTGATGACTTGCGCTGGCTTGATTGGAAAATGTATGCTCGTTCCGACAGATATTATATCCGTGAATCAGAAATTGAGACCAGCATTTCTGTGAGCTTTTTAATTGATGCCAGCAACTCAATGAATCATCGCGATAAAAATGTTGCAAAAATTGATTATGCAAAATATCTCGCAGCATCTTTGGGATATCTTGCGCATTTGCATGGTGATGCCATCGGTCTATATGTTTTTCAGGATGGGGAAATATTTTCTCTTTCATCAAAAAGAGATTCGCAGCACATGGCCCGGTTTTATTATCAGCTTGAAAACATCAGCCCGAAGGGAAAATTTATTAATCCAGTTCAATATCGGCATCTGTTTACGGCAAATCCTAAAAAAGAATTGCTTGTTTTTATTTCAGATTTTTATGAACACAATGGAGAAATCATGCAACTGCTGAATACACTTTCCTCTTTGCGGCATGAGATAATAGCTTTCCATTTGATGTCGGCCAATGAAATGCAGATGGACTATGAAGGTTATGATGAAGTAGAAGACTTAGAGACTGGAAAGAATGTACACATCAACAGCAAGTTGCAATCGGAAATATATAAGCAAAACCTTCAGCAGTATTTGCAATCGTTGAGAATGCAATTGCTTGATAAAAATATTTTTTACAGATTAATGACGACAGATAAACCGCTTGAAGAAGCACTCAGGGATTTTCTGAAACAAAGAGCAAAAACAATTATTTAAATCTTGTTACAGTTTTCAGCACCGATATGGCTATTTGCAATGGCAGCGATAGCCGCTCCAGTCATCATTCATTTGTGGAATAACCGGCATGGGAAAAAACTGAAGATCGGCAGCATTGCTTTTCTTCAAGAGAGCGCTGTTAGGCGAACCAAAAGAAATTTTATTTCAGAATGGTTGTTGTTAGCACTGCGTTGCATTTTGTTTATCCTGTTAGCATTTTTATTGGCGCAACCGGTTTTAAAAAAGGATATAAATGCTGATATACAAAAAGGCTGGTTGCTAATTGACAAAACAAATGCATCAGAAACATATAGCCATTTCAAAATAACGATTGATTCGCTTTTGCAGAAAGGATATGAGCTGCATTCGTTCAATAGAAAATTTGAAAAATTGTCTGTTGAAAACATTTCGGAAAAAGAAACTAAAAAAAGCGACCCATCAATCATTCAATATCGATTATTGTATACAATGCTTGATCAAACTGCGCCAGCATCGATACCCGTTTATATTTTTAGCACAAATGATTTGTTGAGATATAAAGGAGAAGTGCCGATGACATCAAGAGAAGTAAAATGGATGACATATACAAAGCCTGATTCAGAAAGCAAATGGATTGCGAATGCTTATTTCACGCAGCCTGATAGTATTCATGTGATAAAAGCTCTCAGCAATCCTGTCGGAACAAAATTTATTCACGAAGAAATAGAAAATGCTCCAGGAAAAAAATCAGATTATGATGTAACACTTGCAAATGGGAATGTCGGAATCAGCACTGATAATCAAAAACCTGTTGCCGTTGACACTTCATCGCTCAGAATAACTATTTATGCAGATAAATTCGCGAACGATGCAGCTTACCTGAAAGCAGCCATTGAATCGATTCAAAAGTTTACCCAAAGAAAAATACGGTTATATATTGCCGGTAGTTTACAGAACTTTCCTCAAAAACAAGATTGGCTTTTTTGGCTTTCTGATAATAAAATGCCTTCTGATATTTCATCAGAAAATTTTTTTGAATATAATACTGAAAAAGCATCAGTAGCAAACACATGGATGGAAACGGGTAATCAGGACATGCAAGCTGAAAAAATATCTCTTGCAAAATATTCCGGGTCATCTGAAAAATATCAGTCACCCGAAATGATTTGGAAAGATGGTTTTGGAAAACCGGTTCTTCTTGGCGAAAAAAAAGATGAAAAAATGTATTATCATTTCTATTCTCATTTTGATCCGTCCTGGAACGGTCTTGTCTGGAGCAATTCATTTCCTTCTTTATTGATGAATCTATTTTTTTCAAATGAAAGGATCAATAAAAACGATAAGCGGGCGATAGACAACAAACAAGTCCAGCCGATATTTCAAGAGGCAAAGAATAAAAGCACCAAGAACTATTATACTGAAGACATTAACCTGAACAACATTCTCTGGATTTTTCTTTTCCTGATTTTTGTCGTGGAGAGAATCATTTCTTTCAAAGCAAAAAAAGGAGCGGTATATGCCTGAGAGAAACGGAGCACATATCATTCAGGCATTGCGAAATAAATGGGAAATGCAGGCAATCATTTTTTATCTGCTTCTTTTTATTTCAGTTTCCATTATCATTACAGGATTGTTGCATTATTTTTTTCAGATGAAACTATGGTGGGGAATTTTCCCTTTATTAATAGAGATAGGTTTTTTTTTATTTTTCTCTTCTATATGGCGAATCAAAAAAATACAAATAGCAAGATTATTAAACCAGTCATTTCCTGAGCTTGAAGAAAGCTGTGGCTTGGTGTTGCTGCCTGCACAAAGCATGAGCTTGCTTGAAAATCTACAGAAACGGAAAGTTGAAACAGTTTTGAAACAAATTGATTTGCCAAAACCTTTCAACAAAAAATTGGTAAGCTCATTTTTGATTTTCGTAGTCTCATGTTTTATGTTTTTCGGTTTATACACGAATGCATATCATTCGACTCAAAATAAATCTTCTGATACATCTGAGTCACAGGAAAGCATACCTGAAAAAATGCTTCCTCAAATTAAAAATATTTCCATTCAGATTATTCCGCCATCATATACCCATAAAAAAACTGTCGAACAGAATCAGTTTGATATTAAAGCCGAAGAAGGTGCAAATATCCGCTGGCAAATAATTGCCAATGAGCCTTTAAAAAAATGCGAAATCATTTTTAATGATAGTTCAGTCTTGCGATTGACTACCGACAAAGAACAAACAGCCTGGAGCATTTCCCGGTTGTTCAATTCATCTTCTTTCTATCAGCTAAAAATAAATGACAAGCTTTTCGATTTGCATAAAATTGAAATCATTAAAGACGAACCACCGGTTATCAACATTCAATCTCCAAAGCCATACACAACGATTGATTATGGCGAACCTGAAAAAGCATTGCTGCATGTTTTTCTGAAAGATGATTATGGAATTAAAAATGTAGGAATTGTTGCAACTGTTGCGAGTGGAAATGGCGAAGCAGTCCAGTTCAAACAAGTTCAGCTTTCTTTTGACAATTCTTTTTCGGAGAATAATCCTTATTATGATTTAGCTAAGACGATCAATCTTGCCTCATTCGGCATGAAGCCGGGCGATGAATTATATTTTTATGTGAAAGCTGAAGACACCCATGCGCAGGAAGCAAGGTCTGATATGTATATTATTTCTCTTCCCGACACGGCGCAACTGATGAGTCTTGATGGATTGACAATGGGGTTAGATATCAAGCCGGAATATTTCAGGAGCGAACGACAGATTATTATTGAAACCGAGCAATTGCTGAAAGAAAAAGATACGATTAGTGTTCAGTCATTTCATGACAGGAGCAATAATCTTGGCATCGACCAAAAAATATTGCGATTGCGATATGGAAAATTTTTGGGCGAAGAAGGAGAAGAAAATATTGGTGACTCCAAAACTGCTCCAAACGCAGGAAATGCTTCATCTACAAATGATTTCGGTAATGCGGCGAGCATATTAGACCAGTTTACAGATAAGCATGATAATGCAGAAGACGCTACCTTTTTTTCTCCTGAAATCAAACAACAATTAAAAGCAACGCTCACCGAAATGTGGAATGCAGAATTAAGATTGCGCACATTCCAAACCAGGGAAGCATTGCCTTATGAATACAAAGCATTGCGGTTATTAAAAGATTTGCAACAGAAGTCCCGCGCATTCGTTGCAAAAACGGGAGTGAAAACAACTCCACTAAATCAGGATAAACGTTTATCAGGCGATTTAAGCAAGATTATTGAGCCGGAAAAAAAATATACAAAAGAAATTATGCAAGAGCCTGATGATGTAAGCAGAACTGCAATTTCAATTCTCGAAGAATTGAAAAGCAACTCGCTCATTAATCCTCCATCTCTTATTATCCTGCAGCAATCGGCACAGAATATTGGCAAAGCGGCAAGTGGTTCACCGTCACAATACCTCGCGTCTTATCAGGCACTGAAAAAAATAATAGCAAGCTTGAATGAAAAAAAACTATTTCCTGACAATGACATTGTTTTGGCACAGCAAGGATTGCAAAAAATGATTGCGCCAGCAACCTTATCACTGAAGCCCACAAAAACAAATGGAGAACTGAACCTCGCACAACAGTATTTCAAAAACTTAAAAAGTAAAAAAGATTGAGCATTTTTAATGACATAGAAATTGTGCTCTGTGCTTTTTTATTATTCTTTCTTGTATGGAAAGAAATAAAGCGAAATGATAAAAGGCGATTAGTTATTCGGTTAATTGTTTCAGTTTTATCTGTGATTAATCTTGCTTGCATCATATTGCCTATTACTTACAAAGCTGAAAATAGCAATGCTGATAAAGAGGCAATCATATTAACCGAAGGATATAATAAAGACAGCTTGGAATTACCTGCATATAAAAACATTAAGACTTATTCAACAGCAGAATATTTATATAGCAACCCTGATGATATAAGCAAAGCTCATGTTTTTGGATATGGATTTTCGAAAGATGAAATCACCGAACTGCCCGATGGCTCTTATGTTTATCATCCGACAGATATTTCGACAGGTATAAATTCGGCAAGCTGGCAACATCGATTATATCCCGGAGAAAAATTGCAGGTGCAGGGGAATTTTAATAATAAATCTCAAAAAAGAATAAAACTTGTTTTGTCTTTGTTCAACATGCCTCTTGATTCTGTAAATATTTCTTCTCAACAGGAAGCTGAATTCAATCTTCAAACTCTTCCGAATCATAATGGCAGAGTAGCTTACAAACTATCAGTGATTTCAGAAAAATATACGATGGAACAAGAATCTGTTCCTGTAGAAATTATTCCTTCACAGTCTTTGAAAGTATTGATACTTGCATCTTCGCCGGACTTTGAAAATAAATTCTTAATTAATTGGCTTTATCAAAATAAGAATGAAGTTGCATTGAGAACAACTATTAGCAAAGACAAATATGACATCACGTATTTAGGTTTATCGCACATTAGCCTGAAGCAAATCACTCCATCATTGCTCGATAATTTTGATGTGGTGATTGCTGATGCTTCCGAATTACAATCGATCAACAGCAACGAACTTGCCTTCATTCAGCATTCAATAGAAAACAATCAGCTTGGGTTAATCATCAGAGCTGACAGTATGAGCAGAAAAAATATTTTTTATAATGATTTTTTTCGGCTCAGTTTTTCTAAAAATGATTCATCAAGGATAAGCTACTTGCACATCGGTAATGACACTTCTCTATCTTCAATTTCTTCAGAACCTTTTGCCCGGATTGATGATAAGCCCGGCATGCAAACTTTGATAACGGATGCGCGTTCAAAAATTGTTGCAGGTAATGTGTTGTATGGATTCGGAAAAATAATCTGCACAACACTTCCAAACACATTTAGCTGGGCATTGTCAGGGAACAAAAACAATTATGATAATGTATGGAAATTATTACTGCAAAACGCAACGAAAAAAAATGCTGTTGCTTTTAGTTTAAATATTAATCCCGCTTTTCCAAGAGTGAATGAACCTACGGAAATCAATCTTCAGAAAAATGACACAGCCATGCCTTCTGCTCAGATAGAAAATGCTCATATAAGTTTCATTCAAAATTCATTTTTGCCTTCTCAATGGAAAGCAAATTATTGGGCTATCAAAGAAGGATGGCAACAATATGTGACAGACAACGATACTGCATGGTTTTACGCGTTCAATAAAAATGAATGGAAGAACGTATATGCAATCGAAAAAGAAGAGCAGACAAAAAAATTTATTGCATCTTCAAAAGAAGGCGTGAACGTTCATAACTCTGAAAAAGGATTAGTAAATAAGCTTATCCCGAAAATGCTTTTTTATTTTCTGTTTGTCATCTGCTGCATCTTTCTTTGGGTTGAAAGAAAATTATGATATGATGTGCGGTTGATTTTTTTTGAAAGAAATTATTTAGATTGCTGTCTGCAACATCTTCATCACGACACATCACATGAGTTATTCATCCAAAAAATATAAGGAGGTCTTATTTTGAAAAGGAAAGATTTCATTCATCTCGCCGGTATGGGCATGGGTTCGTTTGCGATACCCTCGTTCATGAAATCCGGTCGCATTATCCATGCTTCCGAAGCTCTTGACACATGGTTTGATGCAAAACAAAAAAAGCATTTGGCTGATATTGCACTGAATGCAGCCAAATCAAAAGGCGCAACTTATGTCGATGTTCGCATCGGTCGTTATCTAAACCAGTTCATCACAACACGTGAAGAAAAAGTGCAGAACGTTGCTAATACTGAATCGTATGGTGTTGGCATCAGAGTGATTGCAAATGGCTCATGGGGTTTTGCAGCATCCAATAATGTGACGGACGATGGTGTTGCTAAAACTGCGGAGAGAGCAGTAGCTGTTGCCAAAGCAAACTCAAAAATAATTTCCGAACCTGTGCAGCTTGCGCCACAACAGGGTTATGGAGAAGTAAGCTGGAAAACGCCGATACAAAAAAATTCTTTCGAGGTGCCGATTAAAGAGAAAGTGGATTTGCTGTTATCGGTGAATGCTGCGGCGATGCAAGGCGGAGCGAGTTTTATAAACTCGGCTATTCTTGCAGTGAATGAACAAAAATATTTCGCATCGACTGAGGGATCATATATTGATCAGGACGTTCATCGCATCTATCCATTTTTTAATGTCACAAAAATTGATAAAGCTTCGGGAAAGTTTCAGACGCGAAGATCGCTCAGCTCACCGAGCGGAATGGGGTATGAATATCTTTCTCCATCCGAAGCAAGCAAAGTGCATGGTGTTACAACAAGGTATAAAGATCGCTATGACATTCTCGAAGATGTGAAGAATGCAGCAAGCGATGTAGTACAAAAAATAGCAGCTAAATCTGTTGAAGCCGGCAAATACGACCTCATTCTCGACCCTTCGCATTTGTGGCTTACCATTCATGAATCGGTGGCGCATCCTACAGAACTTGATCGCGTGCTTGGCTACGAAGCAAATTTTGCGGGAACAAGTTTTTTGACTTTGGATAAATGGCAATCTAAAAATTTTCATTTTGGAAGCAAGCTGGTAAATATTGTTGCAGACAAATTGCAACCCGGTTCCCTTGGTGCTGTCGGCTATGATGACGAAGGTGTGAAATGCAAGCAATGGGATTTGATCAAAGAAGGAGTGCTTGTCAGCTACCAGGCTATCCGCGATCAGGCACATATTATCGGTCTGAAAGAATCAAATGGCTGCTGCTATTCACAAAGCTGGAGCGATGTTCAATTCCAGCGCATGCCAAATGTTTCATTGAGGCCGGGCAAAGAAAAACTGAGCCCCGATGATATGATCAAAAATGTGGAGAAAGGAATTTATATAATTGGTGACGGATCTTTTTCAATTGATCAGCAGCGATATAATTTTCAATTCGGCGGACAAACATTTTATGAAATCAAAGAAGGAAAGATTGTCGGCATGCTGAAAGATGTCGCTTATCAGGCAAACACGCAGGAGTTCTGGAATTCATGCGCGGCTATTGCTGATGAAAGCGATTATCGACTCGGTGGTGCATTCAATGATGGCAAGGGGCAACCAAGCCAATCAAATGCAGTTTCACACGGCAGTGCCACTGCGCGTTTTAATGGAGTGAATGTTATTAACACAGCAAGAAAAATATAATCAACCAAAATATTTTAAATCATTGCATCATGGCAATATTGAGCAAAGAAGAAGCACAAACACTATTAAAGAAAGTGCTTAGTTTTTCAAAAGCAGATGAATGCGAAGCATCATTGAACGGATCGGAAGGCGGCAACATTCGTTATGCAAGGAATTCAGTTTCGACAGCAGGTGATGTGAGCACGCTGAGCCTTTTTATCAATTCATCATTTGGTAAAAAAACAGGCACAGCAACCATTAATGAATTTGATGATGCCTCTCTTCAAAAAGTGGTGAAGCGGTCTGAAGAACTTGCGCAGCTCGCACCTGAAAATCCCGAGCACATGCCATTGCTAGGGCCGCAGGAATATAAAGACGCTATTACTTATGTTCCTTCAACAGCGGCAATGACACCTGATAACAGAGCTGAAGCTGTTGGCAAAAGTATTCAGGTTGCTAAAGATGCGAAATTAACTGCAGCAGGATATCTTGAAAATTCCACAGACTTTACCGCTATCATGAACTCAAAAGGTTTGTTTGCTTATAATAAAGGCACTGATGTTACATTTTCAATCACCACCCGCAATGAAGATGGGACTGGTTCAGGTTATGCCGCGAGAGGTTTTCACGATGTGACAAAATTGGATACATATTCCGCTACGAAAATTTCTGCATCCAAAGCAAGCAGTTCCGTTGGAGCAAAAGCCATTGAACCAGGAAAATATACGGTGATACTGGAACCCGTTGCAGCAGCATACATGCTTGAGAATTTATTTTTCGGATTTGATGCACGCAATGCTGATGAAGGAAGAAGTTTTATGAGCAAGCCCGGTGGCGGCAATCGTTTGGGAGAACAATTGATGGATCCGAAAGTGACGATCTATTCTGATCCTTTTAATAAAGATCTTCCGTCGTCCACATGGAGCCGCGATGGCCAACCTCTTGAAAGAATGAACTGGATTGAAAAAGGTGTTGTGAAAAATTTAAGCTATTCAAGATATTGGGCAGAAAAGAAAGGTGTGAAACCGGTTCCTTTCCCAGGCAATATTATTATGGAAGGCGGCGATGCATCTGTAGAAGATTTAATCAAAAGCACAGAAAAAGGAATTCTCGTTTCGCGTTTATGGTATATCAGGATGGTTGACCCACAGACCTTATTATTGACCGGCCTCACACGCGACGGCACTTTCTATATTGAGAACGGACAGGTGAAATACCCGGTAAAAAATTTCCGCTTTAATGAAAGCCCGGTCATCATGCTGAATAATGTGGAAGCTTTCGGCAAGCCCGAAAGAAGCATCAGCGTTGAATCATACAGGAGCTATCTCGTTCCGCCGATGAAGATCCGTGATTTTACATTCTCGTCATTGTCTGATGCGGTGTAGAAGTTGGTAGTTTGCACTTTTTAATAATTTCGGTTATGCATGTGAGTTAAATAAACATTGAAGGAATATTCTAGATTCAGAATATTCCTTCAACGCTTTTATATTATAGCATTTCTATTTCTTTTTGTAAGTTCTTTCTTGCTTGTATTTCAAACTTACTATTAAAAAACTCTGTTTTGAAAATTCTATCCATAGTTAAAAAGTGGTGTAAGACTTTTTTTCGCCCGGGATTGTAAACAAAATCAGGATATATAGAATATTCCTTTCTTACATTTTTGCAATATGCTATATATACTTCCCAGGTTTGTCCTAATATGGAAAGATCTGCATCTGTAAAATAATTTGTATCACCATTAATAGAATGAACATGCGATTTGGTAGCTAAGATTTGTTTTTTGCACTGTTCAATAATGTCGCCTGAAACGAAAAGTTGCTTCATCCGTTTTTCAGCCAGTTCAGCACTTTTTTCTTCATTGTCGGACTTTAACGAATTGTAAATGATGTCGTGATAGTAAAGCGTGAATAAAATGGTTTCCCAATGTTGAATTTCATTTTTCACTTCTATCAATTGAAATAGTAAGTTATTAAGATGCTGTAAAGTATGATAATGCCTTTTCCTGTTGGAATAATATTTTTCAATTTCTGACCATAGCTCAATTTTCAAACTTACTTGCTCTGTATAATTTGTCAAAAGTTCTATGAATGTTTCTTTTAGCATACTGAGGCTTCTAAAATTACAAACAATGTTCTTGGGCTTCTAATATTTGTTGTGATTATTATTTAGTCTGTCGGCATTGTGGCAAATATGATGCTGGCGTTGACATTTTATTTATGAACGAAAATTACTTTCAATTCTTTCCCGTCTTTGTTTCTCTTATATCTGCCCCCAAGTCCTACATCTAAGTCAGTTGGATTGTTTACTCCTTTGTTTTCAAGTTCTTTTGGATGAACATAAGTGTACATTCCATAATAATGTCCACCAATAACCCAACCTTCTGTATATGTCAATTTAGTTATTGAAATATCGCCCGCAGGGCTCCCGACAGACACAGGCTCGTATTCTTTCATTAGTTCAAGTGCTTTTTCTTTTTTGTCTTTAATAGCCGTGTCTTCTAAAATAATATATGTCCCGTTTCCAAATAGAACCCAATCTTTGAATTTAGGGTTTATGGCTTTTTTTACATGGTCAATTATTTCTTGTTCAGTCAGCATATTTCTCCCAATGTAGATTCTATTTGTGCCGTTACTAGTGTCAGCGTCCTTGTTTACTGACATTTTTGTGTCGGCAAAATTTTGACTTGTACAAGATGTCAAAATAGAAAATAAGACTGGTAATATTATCAATGGTTGTCTCATTATTGCTTACACCCAATTCTCAAATATACTTAAGTCTACATCTACAATTGTTCCGATACGAAATAAGATTAAACGTTACGAAACAATTTAATTTATTACCCTATAGGTTACTGTCACGCACAACACAGATTGTAATTTACTTTTGAAAAACTGCTAACTCCGTTAATACATGTGCAAAAAAATTTACATGAACGGAAAGCTGATGCAATTCCCGTTTTGATATATTGCACTAATAATTCCATTCTTTCACTTTAAACCTAAAAAATTGAAAAGAAGAGATTTCCTACAAATGGCAGGCATGGGGCTTGGCGCAACTGCATTGTCGAGGATACCGATCATAGGCAACCATGTGCCTAACGAAGCACCATGGTATAATGTTGATACTGCCATAAAAAAACAATTAGCAGACGTGGCACTGAATGAAGCCCGGTCAAAAGGCGCAACATACACCGACGTTCGCATCGGAAGATACCTGAACCAGTTTGTTGTTACGCGTGAAGATAAAGTGCAGAACATCGTGAACACTGAATCTTATGGGATAGGCATCCGCGTTATTGCCAACGGGTCATGGGGCTTTGCTGCAACTGATAAAATGGATAAAGACAATATTGCGAAGACGGCACAGCTTGCAGTTTCTATCGCCAAAGAAAATGCGAGGCTGCTTACAGAACCTGTTCAGTTAGCGCCACAAAAAGGCCAGGGAGAAGTGAGCTGGAAAACGCCGATAGAAAAAAATGCTTTCGACATGCCCATGAAAGACAAAGTAGATTTATTAATGTCGGTGAACAGTGCGGCAATGACCAACGGAGCGAACTATGTGAATTCCATTTTGTTCTTCGTGAACGAACAAAAATATTTTGCTTCTTCTGACGGATCATACATTGATCAGGATGTCCATCGTTTGTGGCCAACTTTCACTGTTACTAAAATTGACCCGAAGACAGGTAAGTTCGAAACAAGAAATGCATTGAGCGCACCTGTTGGAATGGGTTATGAATACCTGATACCAAGCGAATCAGAAAAAATAAAAAGCGTTACCACATTATACCGCAAGCGTTATGATATGATCGAAGACGCAAAGGCGGCAGCGTTGCAAGTAGGCGATAAATTATCCAAAGCAAAATCTGTTGAAGCCGGCAAGTATGATTTAGTACTCGATCCGTCAAACCTCTGGCTCACGATTCATGAATCCTGCGGTCACCCGACAGAACTTGATCGTGTGCTTGGATATGAAGCAAATTTCGCAGGCACCAGTTTCCTTACACTAGATAAATGGGAATCAAAAAAATTCAACTATGGAAGCAAGGAAGTAAATATGGTTGCCGATAAAATTCAACGAGGATCATTAGGAGCAGTTGGCTGGGATGATGAAGGTGTGCCGACCGGAAAATGGGATCTTATTAAAGAAGGAACATTGGTGAATTATCAAACCATCCGCGATCAGGCACACATCATTGGCTTGAATGCTTCACAAGGATGTTGCTATGCAGATAGCTGGAACGATGTGCAGTTTCAGCGCATGCCAAATGTTTCGCTGCAGCCCGGAAAAAAACCTTTATCACCGGAAGAAATTGTGAAAGGAGTGGAGAAAGGAATTTATATTATTGGTGACGGATCTTTTTCTATCGATCAGCAGCGATATAATTTTCAGTTCAGCGGACAGTTGTTCTATGAAATCAAGAACGGCAAAATCGGCGACATGTTGAAAGACGTAGCATATCAATCGAACACGCAGGAATTCTGGAATTCATGTGTTGCTGTTGCAGATGAAAAAGATTATCGCCTTGGCGGCTCTTTCTTCGATGGCAAAGGACAGCCTGAACAAGTGAATGCTGTATCGCATGGCTCATCAACAGCAAGGTTCAACAACGTAAACATCATTAACACCGCAAGAAAAATTTAGATTATATGCCCATATTAACTAAAGAAGAAACACAGGCATTATTAAAAAAAGTGCTCAGCTATTCAAAAGCAGACGAATGTGAAGTGAATATAAACGGTTCTGATGGAGGCAATATCAGGTATGCGAGAAACGCCGTTTCAACAAGTGGCGGAGTTAGCCAAACAAGTTTAGTTGTGTCATCAGCTTACGGAAAAAAGTTGGGCGTTGCTACAATTAATGAATTTGATGATGCCTCGCTTGAAAAAGTAGTAAGAAGATCTGAAGAGCTTGCAAAGCTTGCACCTGAAAACCCGGAATACGTTCCTATTTTAGGACCGCAGCAATATGAAGCAGATTCAAAAACTTTTGAAGAAAAAACAGCAGCCATCGATTCAAAATTCCGTGCGGATGCGGTGGCTCAGAGCCTGCAAATCGCTAAAGAAAATAATCTGACTGCTGCCGGATATCTGGAAAATTCTGCAGGATTTGCCGCGATGATGAATTCGAAAGGCTTGTTTGCTTACAACACTTCTACGAATGTAAATTTTAATGTAACCCTTCGCACAAAAGACAGTAAAGGATCAGGCTATGCCACCAAAGGTTTCAATGACGTTTCAAAATTAGATGTGGCTGCTGCAACGAGGCGGGCTGCGCAAAAAGCAACGGGATCTGTTGAGGCAAAAGCCATCGAGCCCGGAAAATATACAGTGATACTGGAGCCTGCTGCAGCAATGGTATTGCTTGAAACTATTTTCTTTAACATGGATGCGCGTTCTGCTGATGAAGGAAGAAGTTTCCTTAGCAAAGGCGATGGAAAAACAAAACTCGGAGATAAATTAGTGGATGAACGCGTGACGATTTATTCGGATCCTCATAATCCTGAATTGCCAACCAGCACATGGAACGGAGATGGCCGGCCACAGGAAAAAGTTATGTGGATTGAAAAAGGCGTAATGAAGAATTTATATTATTCAAGATATTGGGCGCAAAAGAAAAATATGAAGCCAATCCCAAGCCCGGATGGCGTTGTGATGGAAGGCGGAACTGCGTCTATCGAAGACCTGATCAAAAGCACAGAAAAAGGAATTTTGGTTACGAGGTTGTGGTACATACGCGAAGTGGATCCTCAGACATTATTGTACACAGGCCTCACACGCGACGGAACTTTTTATATAGAGAATGGCCAGATAAAATTCCCGATTAAAAATTTAAGGTTCAATGAAAGTGCCATCATCATGCTGAACAACTTAGATGCTTTAGGAAAACCAGAGCGCACGGTAAGCGGAGAATCTAGTATACAGGCATTGATTCCGCCACTCAAGATCAGAGACTTTACCTTTTCGTCTTTATCGGATGCTATCTGACGGAATTTAATATAATATTTTAAAAGCCACGCATTGCGTGGCTTTTTTGTGAGGTAAGAGTTATTTAATTTTATAGGTAAACAGGATTTCATTTTACGTATATTCATCAACGTTACTTTATTGATTAAAACCGACATTGATTCATTTCAGAGATTTTTTATCATTCGCTCATTCACAATAAATAATTTGTATTTTTTGATAATGGATTAATTTAAAACTTATAACTACAAAAAAATGCCAATAACAATAAACATAAATGATGAAACTGCAACAGGCAAAATCATCAATAACATCCCAATTACATTTGATAGCGAGTTGACTACAGTGAGAGAGATAATTCATCGTCGCGTGTTTGAAGAGGTGCGTGCTTATAATGAAAAACTTCCGGAATATTTCAATGGGCTTGTGCAGCCTGTAGACGCTGAAAAGACTTTAAACGGTTATAAAATGAAGGAACGCAGAAAAGTAGATCCTGACAAACAGGCTTCATTAGCTTTAGAGGCGTTTAATACAAATCGTTATTTTATTTTGATTGATACAGTGCAGTCGGAATCCCTTGATCAAATGGTAGTGATAAATGCAAATACAAATATTAGCTTTATAAAATTAACTCCGTTGGTGGGAGGATAAATTTTGTCTATGAAAATCTTTGACTTCTTTAAAAATATTTCAGGCGATACTCAACCAGACATTGACGCAGAAGCGTTGTTGGAAAAAATGGCTGTCGAGTTATCGAAGCGCGATACCAGTTACTTTAGCTCTGAAAGTTATGGTAACCAACTCGTGAAAAAATATTTTAGAGAGGATGAAGTATTGAAAAAGAGATTTTTGCTCTATTATAGTACGAAGATCTCACAGTTCCATCTCAACAAGCAAAAAAAGCAGCTAAGCCAACAAGAGCATATTCAGGAAAATATTATATTCTTTATTTTTCATTCGATCATAGACGAGCTTGATAATTTCAGCGATGAAGAATTACTGTTTCTCATTACAAATTGGCATGATGCAACGCGTGGCCTCAACTTCTGGAACCACTATTCGGTAGAAAAAATATTCAAAGCTGTTCTGGCTAAGGTTTCAGTTTCAGGATTAACTGATCCTCTTCGGAAATGCCTTAAAATGGCAAAGACACCTGATGACCTGCTGTTTTATCATGAAAGAAGAAAGCTTAATGACAAAATTGATTTTGTCTTGCAAGGGCAACAAGATTTACCGATTCACCGGCATGACCGTTTAGGACCAGTCATTCTTGACTTTGTTGAAAAGATAAACGATGATCAACAAAAAGCAAAGTGGATTAATCTTTTGAATCATTGCCTTAAAGTGGAAGGGAAGTCTTTTCCTTCTCAAAAATGGTTGAATGAAGCTGAGTCCACTATAAAATCACTGACCGAAAATAATCTGGCAGAAAAAATAATAGAGTGGCTTACATTAGTCAAATCTGTTATCATCGAAATTCATAAATCAAAAAATGATAGAACGGATTTTCTTCGGGACATTAATCATGATCTTCTGAAAGGATTGGTATGGTGCGCATGTTTTACAAAAAACGATTCTCTGATAAATATTCTTGATGATTATGCCTCGTGGGCTTACAGGAAGAAACCCGGAGTTGGGTCCATATCAATTAAGACTGGTACTGCATGCATGTTTGTTTTTTCGCAACTGCCTTTCAAAGACGGGATTTCCAAGCTCACTAAGTTCAGAATGAAGATTAAGAACAATTCCATTCTTAAGAGCATTGATAAAATCATTCATGACATTTCAGTCAAAAATGGAATATCAAAAGATGAGCTGGAAGAATTAGGAGTTCCTGATTTTGGCTTAAACGATAAAGGCATATTCAAAACACAAATTGGTGAATTCGTCGCACGGTTTTCTGTAGATGGTCTGCGAACATCAGAGCTTATGTGGGAAAAAGATGGCAAGGCTCAAAAAGCAATCCCTGCTTTGATAAAAAGCAATTTTGCCAGTGAATTGAAAATTTTAAAAAGCCTTATTAAAGAAATTGAATCGCTCATGCCCGCGCACAAAGAAAGGATTGAGCAATTTTTTCTGAAGCAGAGGTCGTGGGAGTATGAAAAATGGAAAAAAAATTATATTGATCATCCTTTGATTGGAACGCTGTCGAGGAAATTAATATGGCATTTCAGTAATGAAGAAAGGAAGGTGCAGGGAATGTGGCTGAATAATGAATTGGTAGATGCGAACCAAAAGCCATTAAGCTTTACAAATGAAACTGAAGTTCAACTCTGGCACCCGATAGGATTCAGGACAGAAGAGATTGTTGCATGGAGAAATTTTTTGCAGACAAACAAAATAACTCAGCCTTTTAAACAAGCCTATAGAGAAATATATATTATTACTGATGCAGAATTAAACACAGATACCTATTCCAACCGGTTTGCTGCTCATATTTTGCGCCAGCATCAGTTTGCGGCTCTTTGCAAACAACGAGGCTGGCAGTATCATCTGATGGGGCAATGGGATTCTCACAATACTCCTGTCATTAAATTGGACAAATGGAATATTCGTGCGCAATATTTCGTGGATGCTGATTGGCAGGGAACAGCGAATCCAGCCGGAATTTTCTCTTACATTTCCACAGATCAGGTCAGGTTTTACAAAGAAGCAAATCAGTTGAGGATCTCAGATGTGCCTGCTATTGTGTTCACCGAAATCATGCGTGATGTTGATCTTTTTGTAGGTGTGACAAGCATTGGAAATGACCCTGCCTGGCAGAATAACGGGAATAATAATATGAACACCTATTGGCATGAATATTCCTTTGCTGACTTATCGGAATCAGCAAAAATAAGAAGTGAGATTTTGAGAAACCTGATACCTAAATTAAAGATAGCCGGTAGCTGTTCATTTGATGGCAAATATCTTTTAGTAAAAGGGAAAATCAGGAACTATAAGATACACATGGGAAGTGGCAATATATTAATGGAGCCTGATGACCGATACCTCTGCATTGTCCCTGAAAGGTCGGGAGAAAAATCGACGGAAAAATTATATCTTCCTTTTGAAGGCGATAACCTTCTTTCAATCATTTTGAGCAAAGCATTTTTATTGTCAGAAGATAACAAGATCACAGACACAACGATTGTCAGGCAGATTAATAATAATACAACAGAGCAGTAAAATTTTAACCTGATTATCAGGATTGCTAATTAGAAGACCAAGATGGACAACTCAAACATGGTTGATATATCGGGATGATTTAAATGGCGAAATAGCTGTGAACAAAGATTTTCGATTTGCAATTTGATCTTCGATTGTTTTACCTTTAAGAATAACTAACGCTTAAGTTTACTGACATGCCTAAAGAGTTTTATTCCCTATTATTTCTTGCAGTAGTGATGTCAACTGCAACGAATCTGTTTTCTCAAAATAAAAATGATGATTCTCTGACTGTTGAAAAAGCATTATCATTTTACCGGTTGTCAAGCCCTGTTTTTTCCCCTGATGGAAAAAGGCTGGCATTTGTAGTCAACAAGCCTGCAACCACAGAGAAACCCGCTTCCAATCATATCTGGCTGCTTGATTTGCGCGATAGCTCAACAAGACAATACACTAATTCAGCAAAATCAGAATCAAACCCTAAATGGTCTCCCAAAGGAAAACAGCTTGCATTTGTCTCCGGTCGCAGTGGTGAGAGCCAGGTCTATTTATTAGATGATGATGGAGGTGAAGCAGCTCAGCTAACATCTTCCAAAACCGGTGTCTCCAATTTTGAATGGTCGCCCGATGGCAAAAGCATTGCATATATTGAAGAAGACAGCATTGCCGCTGATGAGAAAAAAAGAAAGGATGATAAGTATGATGAAACAGTAGTTGGCAAAAGCGATAAAGCTTCCGTGCTTTTTAATATTGATGTCGCGACAAAAACTGCGCATCGCATGCTTTCAAAAAACTGGCAGATATCAAATCTGAAATGGATGCCTTCCGGTGATGCGCTGATTCTTGAGGTGCAGGAACTGCCGGGAAAAGAAATACCTGTTTTACTGATTGTAAAATTCACGATCAGGGATAGCGCTGTAAGTTTTCTTCCATCCCCTAAAAACCCGGCATGGGGTGATATTGAAATTGCACCTGGTGGAAAATTATTTTCTTTTGTTGGGCCGAGGGTTGATGGTCCTTCACCGCACGATTTGTATTTGCAATCATTCTCTGATGCAGAGGCGAAAAATATCACCGCGAAATCTCTTGACCTTCCTGTTCGCTCAATAAAATTTATGAATGATAATACTGTCGCGGGAATTGTTCAGCATGGTTTTTATTCGCGGTTGTATAAAATTTCAACCGATGGAAAAGCAAACGACTTCGGAATCAAACAAAATGTGCTGGCTTATGATATGCGAGCTGATAACACGGTTGTCTTCGTAAGTGGCACATCTTCAAAATTGCAGGAACTGTGGTTGTATGCGCCGGACCATCAACCGGTTCAGCTCACACATTTCAACAAAGCATTTGAAAAGATGCAGCTTGTTTCGCCTGAGCTGATCACTTATAAAAGTTTTGATGGAACTCCGGTTGAATCGTTTTTTTTCAAACCGGAAAAAGCTAAACCGAATGCTTCGCTTCCAATGGTAGTGATTATTCACGGTGGGCCAACCGGGGCTTTTACAGATAATTATCAATCGTGGGCGCAATTGTTTTTGAAAAAAGGTTATGCTGTGATGATGCCAAATATCAGAGGGTCGACAGGATACGGTTGGAAATTTTTAGAGTCAAACAGAAATGATTGGGGTGGCGATGATTTCAAAGATATTATGGCTGGCATCGATTATTTCATTGCGAATAAAAATATTGACAGCAACAAGCTGTCGATTGTTGGATGGTCTTACGGTGGCTATATGTCTGAGTGGGCGATCACACAGACCAATCGTTTTAAAGCAGCAATGTCTGGTGCGGGGTTATTTAATCTCGCCAGCGAATTTGGAACTGAAGGCGGTGCTGCTTATGATAACTGGTGTTTAGGAACGCCTTATGAAAACCCTGATGTCTTCTCAAAACATTCTGCTATCAGCTTTATAAAAAATGCACACACACCGACATTGATTATTCAAGGTGAAGATGATGATGTGGACCCGATTGGGCAATCACAGGAATTGTACAGGGCATTGCGCTACTATCATGTTCCGGCTGAACTGGTACTCTATCCGAGAGAGCATCATGGCTTTGTTGAACTGAAACACAATATGGATTATATCAGCCGGATGATTGAATGGGTGGGAAAATATTGTCCGGTGGGCAAATGAATTTTTCGGTTGTACATCGGCGTGATTTTTTTTAAAATCCTGGTTAGGAGTGTCGGTCATTTTGTTTTACCAGCTTTTTCCTCAAATTCATAAACGGCTTCTCAATGATTCTGTTCATCGCAAATGCAAAAATCAATACCGTAATAATGCAACAGACAAACATCAGGTTGCTGTTTTTTTCAATACTGAATTTTGATAATTCTTCCTGCGAGACATGCACTACAAATTTATGCACCAGATAAAGAGAGTAGGAAAGCGTTGCAAGGGTAGTGGTAATGCCCGATTTGAATTTGTACAAAAAGCTTGAAGGGCTGATGGCGCCAATAACCATCACTCCATAACCAATGCTCACCAAAGGA